>C687J35174_10006798_pt1 | contig 14841 bp, 22 predicted proteins | sample RifCSPhighO2_01_FD_35174 | JGI IMG/M metagenome (IMG submission 35174) | reverse complement strand
AACAGGATACGGCGGCAATGTCAAGGGAAAAGTGAAACTCGTCTTTACCAAATCAGACCTGCCTAAGGTCGCCAGGGGCGATATCCTGGTGACGCCGATGACCACGCCCAACTTTATCCAGGCGATGGAACGAGCTGCGGCATTCGTGACTGATGAGGGCGGGATCACCTGTCATGCCGCCATCGTCGCCCGGGAAATGAAGAAACCATGCATCATCGGCACCAGGACAGCTACCCAATCACTGCGTGATAATGATGTTGTAGAAATAGACGCTGATAAGGGCATCATCAGGATACTGAAGAGGACGCAGGGCAAATAACTATCCTTTCTGCTTTACTGCCTTCTTCTCCCCGACCACTTCCGCCTCTTTCACCTCAGCCGCTTCCTGCTTCGGCGCTGGCTTTCCTTCCGGGGCTTTTTCCGGCTCCGCTTCCTTTGCCCCTTTCTTCTTTCCTTTCTCTTCTCTACGGATGTGCTTTGCCTTCTTCTGGGTCTTCTGCACCATGCTCTCATTGGGCAGGGAGACCGTGACTGTCCCCTCGCTGTCCTTCTTCGCGACAATGGTGATATGGTGCGGCGGGCGCCTCATCCCCTGCTTCCAGATGGCAAGATTGACCGGAACGGATATCTTGACGCTGCCTGCCTTCATATGCCTGATGATGAATCCCCTGAGGCCGATGATCGCCTTCTTGCTGCGCCGGTTCCTGGGCGCGCGGAGCCAGTGCGTGCGGAGCGGGACGGTATACTGGCGCTCCAGTACTGGTTTTGGTGCTTCGTCTTTCTTTGCCATGGGATGTGCCTATGCATGCGTCCTGGTCCTGCGCCAGTTCCGCTTGATGACGGTGTGCCTGCCGGGATGGACGCGCCTGCCCTTGCCGTATTTCTTCGGGATGGTCCAGTAGGGAGCCCACCTGGTCTGCTTGCGCATCTTCATCAGGCGCTTCTTCTTGGAAAGGTGCTTGTAGCGTGCCATTATCGTCTGATCGTGAACTGTTTCTTTGCGCTCAGGTGCTGGAGGATGCCCTTCAGCGCCGCATCGTCAACATGGGTGAGCTGCCCCTGCTGCAGCATCTGGCCGAGGAGCGCGAGCACCTGGACATACTTCTCCGGGAACGCCGCGCGGATGTTGCTCATCCGGGAAATTGCTTCCTTGCTCATCTTCTGACGGACCATGGACTCCAGCTGGCTGATCTGCTGCTGGAGCTGGGCATTCTCCTGCTGCGACTGGAGCTGCTCCCGGAGCTCTTCCATCTTCCGCTGCCTGAGTTCATCCATGTCCATGGTCATGCCTGCGCATTGCTGCCCGCGGCCTGCTGGGCGATATCATTGAGAAACTTTTTTCCTTTTGCCGTGAGCACCCTTCCCTTGTATCCTGATTTCGTCTCCTGCTTCACCATGCCTGCCTTTTCCAGCTGCTGGAGGGCCTTCCGGATGATGTTGCCTGATCCCTTGTAAAAATGCTCCGGCGCCACACCCTGGTTCTTCCTGCCGCCGTATTTCCTCCTGAGCTTTTCTGTCCCGATCGGGCCGAGAATAGCAATCTTCCGCAGGATGGACGCCACCCGGAGATACCACCAGTTCTGCTGTGCTGGAGGGCGTTCCTTGTGCATGCCGGTCTTGACAAAGGGGGCCCATACTGGGGGAGTGAATGCCTTGTCCTTGAGCAGCTCTGCCGCCGCCTTCTCGATCAGCTCGCTGGGGTCTGCCTGGTATATGCCCATGTTCTTTTCACACTGCCTTTATCCATTCATGCATCCGTCCTGCCTTGCGGCAGTAGAATGGCTACGGAGTAGCCTGTGGCGGTGAATGCGGGGTGGTTTATAAAGATGTATGTTTTATCCCCACGTACAGCCCTCTTCCCGGCAGCAGCCCGTCCTTGAGGAACCGGGCAGAAAAACTATTCTGCTTCATGAGCGCCAACACCCTACTTGGTTCGAACAGGGCAAGCTCATGGCGGTCTTTGATATAAGCCACTCCCTGCGCCGTCCCAATAAGATAATGGAAATCCAGGATTGCGATATTCCCTTTCCGCTTGCTTTGGTTGATACGGGCGATCTTGACATCCGGCTGGTCAACGAAGAGCGCGGAAAGCCGTTTTGCGTCGTATGTCTTCTTGCTGAGGAACGGCTCCATGATCAGTATCCCGCCTGGTTTCAAATGACGGGTGAAACACGCTATTGCCTGGTTCAGGCGGCGATAGGTCTTGAGATAGCCGATAGAGCTGAAGAGTGATATGACTGCGTCAAACCTTTTCTTCAGGTGGAAGGCAGCCATATCCTTCTGGAAAAACTGGAGAGAAGGGTATTTCTTCCGCGCGATAGCGAGCATGTGCGGGCTGAGATCTAACCCGCTGATATGGTACTCTTTCTGAAGAAACCGGATATGGTTGCCGGTGCCGCATGCCGCATCCAGGAGATCTTTTCCTCTGCTCCTTCCAAATCGCCTGATGAGGCTGTGTATTTTGTTTGCTTCTACCCGATAATCTTTCTTTGAGTAGACACGATCATAATATTGCGCGAAAGCGGTCCAACCTTTGGCAAGGGCCATGGGTTCCTCTCTTTCTTAGGACTATATTAAATTGCCGATTTTTTCCGTTCATCCCTTTTTCACAGACAACCCCGTCACACCATGCTGTATTCCCTCATCCTATGAGCCTGCAAGAAACTGCCTGATTTATTTATGCACCAATGTACAACAACGAAAGATTTAAACAGGAGCTTATATGCCTGACTTGTATGACTGAAGACTCAATCTTTCTGGACTATGTCGGGGATAATCCACGCATGAGGATACTGCAATACCTTATCGAGGGCAGGGCGTTTGATTACACCCTCACCGACTTACTGCATGCAGGGGTAAGCTGGGGTACTTTAAACACGTTAGTCCCCAAACTCTTTGCGTTAGGAATGATCATCAAAACAAGAAAGATTGGAAGAGCAACCCTCTACAAGATCAACCAGGAGAATGCTGCAGCCAAGCAACTCATTGCCCTGTATGACCATCTGATCTTTGAAAAACTCCACCAGACGGAAAAAGAGTCGGCTATTCCTGTAGCGGCATAACCCATCTCAAATCTTATTAGGAAGCTTCTTCTCCACATACCTCTGCCCGCACTTGGGGCAGCGGAACTCTCCGGGGAGGATGGCCATCATCTCTGCCATGCAGTTGCCGCAGTAATAACTGCTCTCGACCTGGACATACCGCTGGTCGTTGAATGTGTCAACCTCTACCATGAGGGCATCTCCTGCCCGTTCCTGCGCTGCTTATGGGGAGAGTTGGTGATCAGCCGCCTGCTCGTCATGGAAGAGATCTTCCACAGAAGTATGGAACGCCATGGCCAGGGCAAAGGCCAGCTCCAGGCCGGGATTGTACCTGCCCTGCTCGATGGCGCTGATGGTCTGCCTGCTCACTCCCAGGTGGGCTGCAAGGGCTGTCTGGGTGACTCCCTGCCCTTTGCGGTAGATCCGGACCTTGTTTTTCATCAGTATCACCTTTTGCCTATGATTCTTGCACTGATGGAAAAATACCTTTCCATTTGAACTATAAAAATGTTTGCTTTCGGTTTACGGATAGATGTAATGTTTATTTTACATAGAGAGAAAGAATATTTTACAAACTATCCTATCTCCTTCCTTCTCCGCAGGATGAACTGCGACAGCTTCCGGGGCCAGCCCTGCCGGATCTCCTCCGCATGCTGGTCAATGCCTGCAAGCACGTCCTCCCGGATGTCGGTATGGCCGTCGATCATCCGCGCCAGCTCGACCTTGGCATAGGCCGGGACATGCTGCACGTTCCACGCCATCTGCTTCAGCTCCTGCAGGGCAATCTCCTCCTCGCTCTGCTGTACCTGCTCTGCCTCCTCCCATACTGCATGGTAATCAAAGGGGCCGGGAGCAGCCGGTGTTTCGCCGATCTTCGCCAGGACATTGCGGTGCATCCGCTGGAGGAATGCCAGCCGTTCTTCCATCTTCATGACATCAGTATGTGACATCAGGACAATGCTGAAGGCAAAGGGCGATGGAGCCGGGGTCTGGAGCTCTTCCACTGCTATCGTGCCCTTTTCCCAGGCAGCGATCATCCCTGCAGCGCTGGCGACATCCATAAGGTCTTCCAGGACTTCCCTCCTGGCTTCCGCAAGAATAGAGAAGTCCGGATCCAGGCGCTTGACTGCGCTCATCAGGATCATGGAAGAGACCTGCTGCCTGCCGACATGCTTCTGCCTGCCCTTGTACGTCCGGAGGATCATCAGCGCCCGGGTCGCGCAATGGCGGAACCTCCGCTTCAGCACCTCGGTCCGCTCGATAGCCTGCTCCAGGAGCGGGCGCAGCTCAGCTGCATGGAGCATGCTGATCGCTTTCCTGATGGCGATAGGCTGCTCTGCGGCCAGGTAAAACCCGTTATCCGTGATGCCGATCTCCAGGTCACGGTGCTGGCTCCTGCCCACGGCATAGGCGACTGCCCTGCTCAGGCAGTCATTCACGCGCCTGCCGTACAGCGTGTGGAACACCGCATATCTCCGCTGGTTGTCGCGGAACTGCTCAACTATCACCTTCCGGTCATGGGGGATGGCTGCATAGCGGTACTGCTCGCGGAAATACTCGTAGATGGCATGGGCGCCATACTCATCAACATAGAGGTACTCCAGGATAAACGTGATGACCTGTTCCTTGCTCTTCTTCGCGGCAAACTGGTCCTGCATGAGCCTGCGGAACCTGCCGATGGCCATGCTCAGGTCAAAGGAGAGGGGGAGCATCTCGCTGAACCAGCTGGGGATTGTGGGCGGGCGGTCTGCGGTCGCCTTCACCTGGGCAACCATCCCCCTGCTGAACAGGAACTCATAGCGCTGCCCTCCCAGGACAAAGACATCCCCTCTTTTCAGGCGCTCCAGGAACGCCTCATCGATCATGCCTACTATCTGCTCATTGACCTTCACCTGGACATAGGTCTCGTCCGGGATGGTGCCGATATTGGTCATGTAGATGATCCGGGCGAATTTTCCCCGCCTGCCGATCATGCCTGTCGTCTCATCATACCATATCTTGGCGTAGATGTTCCGGTCCTCCAAAGGAGCGAACTTTCCCGAGAGGTAATCGATGATATCGTTGAATGACTTACGGGAGAGGTCCTGGTAGCAGTAGCTCCGGGTGACCAGCCTGAAGAGATCGTTGATGCTGATCCTGTCCGCGATAGCTATCCCATAGATATGCTGGGCAAGCACATCCAGGGCGTTCCGCGGGATATGGATCCGGTCGATCTTCCGCTCGACCGCCTCTTTGAGGAGCACGGCACATTCCACCAGGTCATCCCGGTCCAGGACGATGATCCTGCCCTTGGTGACATCATGCAGGCGGTGCCCGCTCCTGCCGCAGCGCTGGATGGCCCGCGCCACGCTCTTTGGGGAGCTTAAGAGGATGACCAGGTCAATATAGCCGATGTCTATTCCCAGCTCCAGTGAGGTGGAGGTCACGACCACCTTCAGCTTGCCCTCCCGCAGCCGGCTCTCGATGTCCAGGCGGTGCCGCTTGCTCAGGGAGCCNTGGTGCGCGCCGATGTTCTCGGTATAGTTCTGGGGAAATCTTTCCTTGAGATGATGCACCACCCGCTCGGTCGCGCTCCGGGTATTGGTGAATATCACTGTTGTTTTATGGCCCTGCACCAGCTGGTCGATAAGCGTGTACAGCTGGTCATGCATGGCCTCCTGGGTAGTGCTCATGAAATCCTTGACCGGGGAGAGCACCTTCAGGTCCAGCTTCTTGATGAACTGCACGTCAATGACCTTGCAGGGGCGAAGGTCGCCGACCAGGTATCTTGCGATCTCCTCCAGGGGAGCTACAGTAGCGCTCAGGCCGACCCTGGTCATGTAGGGCGAGAGCGCCTGGAGGCGCTCCAGGGAGAGGGAGAGATGCGTGCCTCTCTTGTTCTCGGCCAGCGCGTGGATCTCATCCACTATGCACCAGGCGACGTCCCGGAGATGCTCGCGGAATTTGGTGGTGGAGAGCATGATGGCCAGGCTTTCCGGGGTGGTGATCAGGATATGGGGCGGGCGCTGCACCATGGCAGAGCGCTGGCTGGCTGTGGTGTCGCCTGTCCGCACCCCGACCCGGATGCCGAGCTTTTTCTTTGCCAGGGCCTCCATCTCCTTCAGCGGGCGGATGAGGTTGACCGAGATGTCATTGGACAATGCCTTGAGGGGGGAGATATAGACGCAGTATACCTTGCCCTCCAGGATGCCCTTCTGCGCAGAATCAATCAGCTCGTTGATGATGGAGAGGAAGCCGGTCAGGGTCTTGGTCGCTCCGGTCGGAGCGGAAACCAGCACGTTGTTCCTGCCGTGGATCTCCATCACCCCATAGAGCTGCGGCAGGCTGAANTCCTGGAACTGGGAGAAGAACCANTGCCTGACCAAGGGNTGCAGGAGATTATCCAGCTCTTCCGGGGCATTGGGGTGCTCTTTATAGGTGATCATCAAAGAACCGGAACATCCTGATGTTTAAAAAGGTAGCTTATGGTTGTACATCCATAGTCTTGCCGCGGCAGCGGTAGCCATGCTCTTTTACGAATGTGACGCCGCTGCCATCCCGGTTCGGCCCTGCCCGCTCGAAATACCGGATGTACTCGCGGTCCAGCTCCTGGAACACATACGGCCGGAGATCAGGATCATACTGCCTGCTTTCCCTCCTTCTCCAACTGAGATGCACTGTCCTGGCTGGCTGCCGCTCCGCCACCCCTAAGATATACAGCCATTCGTTCTCGTCCTCTCCCATACATCTTAATAAACTGTCTTTCATTTTACCTCGCATTATCAACCATCTCTGTTACCTCCTTCTCAACTTGTTCGGCTTCCTTCTTGTCTACTTCTGGAAAGAATTGAGAGATCATAGTCGGTTTCATCCCGACAATTTTTACTTTTTCATCTTCCTCCAGGACATTGATCTTACATGGCATGCAGAGNGAGATTAACCTATTTTTGTTNAGGAACTGATTTGCATATTTACCTGAACAGATCTCGATTATTTTTAGCGGTTTTTGGCTGAATCCTTTCGCAGCCAGCCTTTCTTTTACGTCATAAATCTGAAATAACGCCCAGCCTTTTTGCTCAACTGCCTTCAAAACCGAGACAACAGCGTCATCAAAGCTTTTTGTCGTTTCAACAATATACGCAAAATCATCTGTTTCCATAGTCATACCTCACTTCAGTTCTTTTTTCATTTCCTCATACCGCTTTTTGGATATTTCCCCGGAAGCATATCTTTTTTTAATTATGTTTGATGGATCTTCCCCTTTCTTGCCTGACTGGCCTGCATTGACAAGAGTAACAACCAGCCATATAAGAGCACCCCAAAACAGCAGCATAAAAAGGAATCCAAATCCCATTCCAAAGCCCATCATGCCGTAGCCTCCCATTCCAAAACCCCCTAAAAGAAAGAGCCCAGCAGCTACAGCAATAATTATCCATAATAATGTGTTTTTGTCTTTTTCCATGATTATCACTCCCTTAGTTTTTTACTTTATTAAAGTAATCCCATAATGGTATGGCCTTAAATCATGTTTTATAGGATTATTAAAACTGGCGTTTATTGCCCAGCGTATGACCTGTTCGGGTTTTGGCCTTATTTCCATTGGCGGGCCTCTGGGGGTGGTTGAATCATAATTCCAGTGGATAATCCCTACTTTTCCATTAGGCTTCAAGATTCTATATACCTCTCTTACCAATTTAGCTGGCTCCTCTGCATGAAGGATATTAAACAGCATTACATAATCAACGCCCCCATTATCGAGACCAGAGCCTTCAGAAACAAAATCACGAAGCACAGTCTCTACATTGTTCAATTTGTTATCCCTGGCTTTTTTTCTTGTAGCTTCTATCATTTCTGGCCCTATGTCAATGGCATAGATCTTTCCGCTGATTATTTTTGCAGTAGGGATAGTAAACGTCCCGTAACCGCAGCCAAATTCAGCCACATCTTTAATCTTGTGGTTAACCCCCATTGTTTTGAGGATATTGCCCGGATTAAAAAATTCCTGCCATGTTTCCTCTTCAGGCATACCACTCTCTCTGACTTTCATTTTCTTGCCTCATCCCTCAACGATGCCCCTATTGATTCTTTAGTTTTTCAGCCAAAACGTCCCTGAGTATATCAAACGCCTTGATTATTCTTGGATAAGAAAGTTTGTAATAGGTGTTTTTGCCTTTCCTGTCTGATGTGACAATTCCCTTGGACTTCATGATTGACAAATGCTGTGAGATGTTGGCCTGGCTCAATTTTGTCTTTCCTATCAGTTCTGTTACTGATAATTCCTTGTCCCTCAACAAGTTCAATATCTCTAATCTTGTTGCATTTGAGAATACCTTGCACATCTCAGCATGAATCTTATATAATTCACCCATATTAGGATATTAGAATATACTAATGTTTAAATACTTTTCGGTGTTTTTTGAAATCGGTTCTCGTCCTCTCCCATAACCTTAATAAACCACCGCTGATTTATATGGATTATGGATTTCCGTGAGCAGGTACTGGAGATGGTGCAGAAAGTGCCTAAAGGGAAGGTCACCACCTACAAGCTGCTTGCCGAGGCGCTCGGGACCAGGGCATACCAGGCAGTGGGGCAGGCGCTCCGGCATAATGCGCATCCGATCGTTGTCCCCTGCCACCGGGTCATCGCCTCAGACGGCAGCATCGGAGGGTATGCGGGGAAACGGGGGAGCAGGAAGAAAAAAGAGCTATTGGAAGCAGAAGGCGTTGCTGTCCAGAACCGAAGGATAGACCTTCAGCGCCATCTTTTCCGGTTTTAGAGGCTCAGCTTTTTCTTGAGAAATGCAACATACCTACGCGTATTCCGCTCAAAGTCTCCCTCATTAACAAAATGATAGTCCACTTTTTCAAACGGTTCCCAATGCCTCTTAAAAGACAGGTACATCCCGTAGCCAACCATGTGGTCCTCTTTCTTCTCTCTTTTTTCCAGGCGTCTTTTTACTAGCTTATCATTCACGGTCACTAAGGTCAGGATCACACCTCCAAAAATTCTCTTTGCCTTCTCAAGAAATGGATCTCGCAAGCTTTTCTTATGGAATGTTTCTTCTACAATCGCATGTTTATGCCCTTTGGCCAACTTTCTCAATCCGTGCAACGAAGCTCCAAACGTTCTCCTCCTTGTTTCATCTGGAAATGGGATGTTATTCTTCAGAAAATACTCATATTTTGGGTGCTGTCTGTAAATTCTTTTCTTATCGTCATCAATACTATACAGCGGGATATTAAGGCGTTTAGACGCCTCTCTTGCGATTGAAGATTTGCCTGCTCCAATTAATCCAGCTATCACCACCAGCATAAGATTTATAAGGAAAACCTCTCTATTTAAAGTTTATCATGAATGTCCATCAATTCCTCGCATTAACAAAAGCATCGGGACGGAGATTCCTGAACCGATCCCACAGCGAAAAAGACGTTAAAATCCTTCATGTGGGACTGGAAAGCTTAGCGCCTTTCCTGTTCGTTTACCAGCGGAAATTCCATAAGCAACTTTCTCAAGAGCAACAAAACATAATTGAAACGATAGTTCAGCTTTGCCGACAGCCGCTTACTCAATCAAACTTTAGCCGATTACTCGCAGAATTACAAAAATATCATTCTTTTGGTATGAACATCCTTGTTCGCCATCCAGAATCCCTCTTATCATCCTACAGAAAAGAGCCGGGCAGAAATCTCAGTATGCGGGGCATGATTCAAGCATGGCGGTTTAACAGATTCCTCAGAAAGTTCCTAGAAATTTATGATGGTGTCAATTTAAGGCTGTACATTTCAGATAGTAAAAGAACGGGAATATTTGCTGATTTGACGTATTCTTATCTTTCAAGGAATTCCCACGCTCGCCTTTTAGCACCGAGACAGAATATTTTTCTTTCAGGAACCGGAGAGAGAATAAAGGATATAAAAAATCGTTACCCTACCCTTAAACAGGTGCTTGATGATGGAAAACCAATCAACCGGAGGAAGATAATATTATTGCGAGAGTATTTTAAACAATGGATTGCTGAATCTCCCTTATCCAGGGCTACTTCTAATGAGATTAGAAGTTTAATGGGTGCCTTCACCGAGAACACCATCAACATTTATTTTAGCCACGAAAGTGTTATTGGGAGCTATCTCCATCATGCATTAGGCCAAGGCATTGATAATGTTCTTATCACATTTGCTGGCTATGTTATTACGGTGAAAAATCACGCTCACATAAGCTATTAGGATTTTACAATGACATATCAAGTCATGCTCTGCTCCCCGGGAACAGCCAAGGACATCGGCAGGCGCGGCTATGTCGCCGAGCCGAAGCTGGACGGGGNGCGGGCGGTGCTGGTGCGGGAGAAGGGAATGCTGCAGCTGATCAACCGGAAGCAGGAGGACATCCTTCCCCGGTATCCGGAGCTGCAGGAAATCGGCNGGCAGCTGCTGCAGGACTGCGTCATCGACGGAGAGATTGTCGTCTACCAGAAGCGCAGGCCCAAGTTCAGCCTTCTGCAGAAGCGGGAGCAGGCAGAGGGGCAGGAACAGATATCCTCCCTGAGCAGCGCCTATCCCGCAACATTCGTGGCATTTGATATCATCCGGGCCGGAGAGAAGGATGTCACCTCCCTTCCCCTCCTGCAGCGGAAACAGATCCTTCGGGAGAGCCTGCGAGAGGGAAAGCGCCTGCAGCGCATGCCATTCACCCCCAACGCGCGGCGGCTGTGGAAACAGATACAGGAGGAGAAACTCGAGGGCATCATCCTCAAAAAGAAGGACTCTTCCTACATCATGGGGCGGAGCGATGCCTGGATCAAGGTGAAACACATCCACTCCGCGACCTGCATCATCATCGGCTATGTGCCCAGGAATGGGAAGATCGCCGAACTGGCTTTGGGCGTGTACCGGAACAAGCGGATGACTTCTGTCGGACGCGTTGCCGCAGGATTTGATGCGGAATTCATCAATGGATTCTCACCGAGATTGGCTGCGATCACCCTGCCCCGCCTTGCAGTGGATAACATGAGGGACAAAGAGCATCTCCGCTTTGTCGAGCCGAGATATATCGCCGAGGTTAGTTACTGGGAATTGACTGATAGCCTTGAGCTCCGGCATCCGGTCTTCAAGGGCCTGCGGGAGGACAAGCTGCTGGAGGAGTGCGTGCTGTAGCGAGCAGGGCAACCAGCTCCTCTTTCATCCCTTCCGGAAACCTGCCGTTGCCCAGCATCTAGAGCTTGACGCTGTTGATCTCCCTGCGCACGTTCGGCTGATAGGTAACTGAAACACCAAACTGCTCATGCCAGTAGGTTACTACCTTTGAGCGATAGGCGCATGTGTCCGAGATGTCTTTTGCCGGCTGGAAGGAAACTGCACCTCTTCCGGAGAGATACTGATCGATCGCTGACTCTATGGTGCCGGGAAATGGGCCGGTCTCGCAGATGACGGCGTATGCCATGTGCGCACAAAGCATGCTGTTTTTATATAATTAGCGTTTTTGGATGACGAGGAACACTGGAGTTGACTCCAATGCCTGGAATCCGTCGATCGGTGGGGGAATAATACGATCCGGTTCCCAAACAGCATGGATGGAATAGCCTCCGGGGACGAGCTGATTATAGATCGATTGATACACATTCCTGGTGATGCTTTCCAGGACTTCGTTAATAGCACCAAATGTCTCCTCAATGCCCAGACCAGGATATCTCCTAGCCGCCCGCTCCCAGAGAGGTAGACGCAGCGCTGCAGTGCACATAAAGGCGGTTGAGACAATGAAATCAAACGATTTCCCGGGAAATATCCTGTCCAGATGCGCGATATTCCCTTGCCGCAGATGGCCCAGGCGGACCTCTTCCTCATCAAAGAGTTCAGCATCAATATCAATGCCGTACGCCTCCAAACCGGCACGCCGGAATTTCCCGGTCATCAGGCCGACTTTGCAGCCGATGTCGAGAACAGCAGGGCTTGGCTTGGTGTTGTAATGCACTACGGCATCATAAACGACATCGTGGATCTCTTCCATTTTGCGTAACTATTCTTGCATCCATGTCCAGAATTCACCCCTTTATTCTATCCCTATGACCATTAAAAAATCTACTTCCGCTTCTTCTTCACTTTCTTGATCTCCTTTTCCAGGCCGAGCTCGTCGAGCAGCTCCTTGTAGCGGTTCCGGATGGTGACCTCAGTCACCCCTGCTACATCTGCCACTTCCCGCTGGGTCCTCTTCTCGCCATGGACTAATGCAGAGACATAGAGCGCTGCCGCGGCAATGCCGGTCGGCCCCCTTCCGGAGGTGAGCTCCGCCTTCTGCGCCCGCTCCAGTATCTCGATGGACTTGCTCTGCGTCTCCGGGCTCAGCTTCAGGGCTGATGCGAACCGCGCGATATAATCCGCCGGGTTTGAGGGCAGGATGGTGATGCCGAGCTCTCTGGTGACAAACCTATAGGTGCGGCCGATCTCCTTCTTCTCAATTCCTGACGCTTCGCTCAGCTCGTCCAGCGTCCGGGGCACGTCATGCCTGCGGCAGGCTGCGTATAGCGCGCCGGCAACGACGCTTTCCATGCTCCGCCCCCTCACGAGGCCGCGCTGGACCGCTAATGTGTATATCCGTGCAGATTCCTCTTCCACGGACTTCGGCAGCTTGAGATATGAGCTTACCCGCTTCAGCTCTGCCAGGGCCAGCTTGAGGTTCCGCTCGATTGCCGTGGATATCCGGTACTGCCATTTCCGCAGCCGGAAGAACTTGTTNCTGTCCTTTGCATCCAGTGTATACAAATCCCCCTTCTGCCCGACCTCGGTNCCNAATCCCTGGTCGAACTGGGTATAGGTCATCGGAGCGCCGGTCCTCCTGTTCTTCTGCTCGTCGCTGTCCTCGAACTCACGCCATTCCTGCGTGAAGTCCACCATCTTATCTTCGACAACCAAACCGCAGTCCTTGCAGATGACCTCTCCTTTATCCTTGTTCCAGAATAAGTTGATTCCGCCGCACTCCGGGCATTTTTTGACAAGCTCTGGCATGGCAATACCCCCCTTCTCTTGTCCCACGCACCCCCCGACGCATAGGATAGATAACAACAATGTTTATATATAGAATCAACAATCAGTATATAAAGCTTTCGGTTTATTTCTCCGGAACGCCGACGCCCGGATTCGAACCGGGATATCCTTGCGGAAACCGGCTGTGTTGGGCGCGATTTGCCGCTCAAGGCCAGCGCAATACCAGGTTATGCGACGTCGGCAGAGGGTAGCCGGGCTGGCGTTTCTATTTAAAATCTTCCATTTGCGGCATCCGTTATCGCACCGCAACCTGATTAAACTTCCTGAAGAACTCGACTGCGTACTGCAGGCGCTGCCTGCTGTTGGAATAGAGCGTGAATATCCGCTCCCCTTTCTTCACCGCATCCCCGACGTGCTTTTCCAGGTAGATTCCCGCCCCCTTGTCCTGCGGGGCGCCGGCGATGCGCGCTGTCTTGGAGAGGATCTTGTTGTGCAGCTCGCGGATCCTGCCTGAAACGGGAGAGCGGTATTGCCATCGGAAGGGGGCGAGCGGTATCTGGTCCGCATGCACGATCCTTGCGCCCTGCGCGCGGATGATCTCCATCATCTTTTGGTACGCCTTCCCTGATTCCAGCATCTCCGCTGCGCGCTGCCTTCCCTTCCCAGGGCGGCATTTTCCCGCCATCTCCAGGAGCATCCCGGCCATGCCCAGGCTCTTCTTCTTCAGGTCCTGCGGTGCCCGGGAATCGTTCTGCAGCAGCCAGAGCACATCCCGCGCCTCCAATGCCGGGCCCAGGCCGTTGCCTATCGGCTGGCTGCCGTCGGTGATAATCACTTTCACTTTGATGCCCAGCAGCCTGCATATCCTGGTGAAGAGGCGCTTGAGGTCATAGGCATGCTTCCTGCTCACCACCTTGGCGTTCTTCCCGATGGGGATGTCCACCAGCAGGTGGGTAGCGGAAACCGACTTCTTCTTGGCGAGGATGGACGAGATGAGCTGCGATTTTGCGTCGATGCTCAGGGGATGCTCCACCTGTATAATCCGGTCGTCTGCCGGGGCCAGGCCCAGGGCGCCGCCCCAGACCATGCAGGCGTTGGTCTTCCGGACCACCTGCCTGATCCGCGGGATGGAGAGCGAGACATCCGCCAGCACCTCCATCACGTCGGCGGTGCCTGCGGGAGAGGTGATGGAGCGGGATGATGTCTTGGGGACGGTCAAGCCCGCTGCCGCAAGGATAGGGACGATCACCATGGTGGTGCGGTTGCCGGCGACGCCGCCGGTGCAGTGCTTGTCCACCACCGGATACCTGTTGAAATGGATGGTCTTGCCGTGGCTGATGAGCGACCGGGTGAGGGCGACCGTCTCCCGGAAGGTGAACACGTTCATGTAGGAGGCGGCGACAAAATAGGCGAGCTCGATGCTGCTGAGGCGGTTCTCCACCACGTCCTGGATGATGGCGTCGATCTCCTTCGGGGAGAGGATGAAGCCGTCCATCTTCCGCTTGATGAAATAGACCGAGTCCGGCTTCTTGACCAGGGAAAGGGAGACCCGCTGGCCGTCCCGGACGCGCAGATCGCGGATGATCTCCTCGAACAGGCCGATGCTGCCCGGAGAGACCGCCTTTCTTCCCTCGGCGATGTTCAGGACAGCGATGACTGACCTTCCCCGGCGGCTGATCTTCACCCGGTCGCCATGATGGAGGTCAAAGAGCGCTGCATCCTGCTCCTGCATGGTGGCGATATAGCTGCCGCCGGAAGAGATGTCCATGTCCTTGGCCTTGAGCTGGATGGGGGATCACCTGTTTTGGCATATTGGGATCATGACAATATTTAAAGGTATGGATTG
>C687J35174_10006777_pt1 | contig 14870 bp, 15 predicted proteins | sample RifCSPhighO2_01_FD_35174 | JGI IMG/M metagenome (IMG submission 35174) | reverse complement strand
TACTCCACGACCGCCAATTGCATACCGTAACAAAGTCCGAGATACGGAATCTTATTCTCCCTAATAAATTTTATCGCACTGATAATGCCCTCGACGCCGGTCGCCCCGAATCCGCCCGGTACTATTACTCCGTCATAATTTTTAAGCTCGCCCACTCTGCGCTTGCCGCTTTCATACTCTTTGGCATTTATCCACACCAGTTTGGGTCTGGTATTCTGCCAATAAGCAGAGAACTTGACCGCTTCTATGACTGACACGTAGGCATCAGAAAGCATGAAGTCTCCCGTGTCAAAATATTTTCCCACAACTGCAATTTTCAGCTCTTTCTTAGCAGACTTGGTTTTCGAAACAAACTTCTTCCAGGCAAACAAGTCTTTTTTGCGAGTCTTTAGCCCGAAATGGCCGAGAATCCTCTCGCTTAATCCGTCTCTTTCAAAGTTTATAGGCACATCATAAATACTCTCGATATCCGGCGCTGCGATGATATCCTCGCTTGATACTCCCGTTGCCAAGGCAATCTTTTCTTTCCTTTTCTGGTCGATTGAAACCTCGCTTCTCGCGATGATCATGTCCGGCTGGATACCATAAGAATTCAGTTGGCGGATGGCATTTTGAGTAAGTTTGGTCTTCATCTCGCCAAGCTTGCCTGGCACTGGTAAGTAAGAAACCATAACAAACATGACGTTTCTTGGCTCACGAATTTTCAAAATGCGAGCCGCTTCAAGAAAGATGGCGTTCTGGTACTCACCGACAGTGCCGCCAATTTCAAAAACGGAGATATCCGCATTAGTTTTCGAGACCGAACGGTGAATACGATTGAAGATTTCTTCCGTAATGTGGTAGACCGGTTCAACACACTTGCCGTCGTATCCTAAGGCGCGTTCTTTATCAATAACATGTTTGAACACCATACCGTTGGTCAGATAATTTTCCGCCGGCATGTCGGCGTTGAGGAAACGTTCATAATTGCCCATGTCCTGGTCGGTCTCAAGGCCGGAGTCAAGCACAAAGACTTCTCCATGCTCGATTGGATTCATGGTGCCGGCATCGACATTTAAATAAGGGTCAGCCTTGATAAGGCTGACTTTGAAACCTTTTGATTGAAGGATAACGCCGATAGAAGAGGTCGCGATACCCTTGCCGACTCCGGACATTACCCCACCCACGACAAAGATATATTTATGCCCTCTCTCCTTCTTTTTCATTGAGATGATTCTAGCACATTCGATATCTAGGACCTTTTGGGGATAATGAAGATGGCAAAGAAGTATGCAATAAGCCCTGGCACTACCCCACTAAATATGACTACCAGAAGCCAGATGAGACGCAAGGGTACCGGGTCAATATTGAAGTACTCACCCAAACCACCACAGATACCGGCAAAAACCCTGTTGGTATTGCTTCGATATAATCTTTTCGTTTCCATATTTGAATTATAACAGAAGCTGAAAAATATTGAAAAACTGTCGATTTTCAGGTATTGTACCTTCCATTGCCGATTCGTCTAATGGTAGGACACATCCCTCTGGAGGATGTTATTGGGGTTCGAGTCCCTAATCGGCAGCACTCCTGGATTTTGTTCGCATAAAGCGTCAAATTCCCTTTGTTTCTCCAGACTATTTAGAGGTTCTAACCGTTTCCTAATCTTAGATACCTCTTTTGTAACTCTTTTCAGAGGAAAGAGTGATTTCTCTATGCTAATACTGAGTTTTTTGTCTTTTAGGATGAGGTCTGAACCTAAGGCAGATAAAATGGATCGTCTTCGCTCTAATGTCCCGTTATTGAACTTTTCTCTCGCTTCTTCGATGAAGGTAAACATTTCATCGGCAGTCTCAAGCCATTTATCAACTCTATTGCCAGTAGCGTTAAATAAACTCTCTAATTTTCTCTTTTCCTCAATCAGTCGGCCTTTTCTCTCTTTATACTCTTCAGGAGTGATCTCGCCACCAGCTCTCATATCGGTTAGACCGTCAATTTTCGCTAAACAAGCTTTATAAGCTTTTTCCTGCGATCTTACAACCACATTCCTGCTTTCTACCTCCTTCTCATTTTCCTTCTTAAACCACTTCATTGCAAAGCTGTGGAACTCTGGCGGTATTTCTAAACTCTGAATCTCTGCGACTATCTGCTTTTTCAACTCGGCTTCCTCAACAGAGCCTTGTGAGCAGTTTGGGTGTGCTCTCTTGGTGCAGTGATAATAGACATAGCGATGCACATTACCATTCTTCTGCTTCTTGATTTTAGTCTCGGCAGTGATAGAAGCTCCGCACTCTCCGCATTTCATCATTCCTGTGAAATCAAAGACATGCTTCTTTGGTCGTGGTCTACCTTTTCTTCCTAAGAGATATTGAATTTGGTCATACTCCTCCTCGGTCATCACTTTTTCATGAGTCCCGTCATACCAGTTACCGCTTTTTAATGGATACTCATATTTGCCGTAATAGAAAGTGTTAGTGAAGAATCGGTATATGGTACTCCTACCAACCTTTTTTCCCTTAGGAGTTCTGAAGCCCCATTCATCTGTAGCTATCTCTCTGATCTTGAGCGGTGAATAGTTACCTGTAAGCATTAGATCAATCATCTTGCGGATCAGAGGCAGTCGCTCTTTATCTGTCTCGATAGTTTTGTTGCCTTTCTCTGCGTATTTATTATTCAAGTATCCGAGTGGTGCAGGAGCTGGGTATATGCCCATTCGTGCTTTCTTCTCAAGCCCTCTAGTAACATCTATGCCTTTCTTATCATTCTCCATCTTAGCTTGACTGCATTGAAACATCAGGAAGAATTTATCAGAAGGAGTATTTCTGAAAGTCTGGCCTGGAGTGATAATCTCGACCAGTTTCTCTCTGTCCATAAGGTCAATCAGAACTGCTGAATCAATAGCATTTCGGGAAAGTCTATCTGCGTGCCAAACCACTATCCCGTTAATTTCTCCGTCTTCAATTTTCTTTACCATCTCCTTGAATTTCGGCCTGTTGTTTGGAATTTTGGCTGACTTTGATTCACTAAGTGTCTCAATAATCTTTACCTCATGCCTATCTGCTAGTTCTACGGCCTCATCTTTTTGTGAGTCAATAGAAAGCACCTGGCGATCTTCGGACTCGCTGGATTTCCTGCAATAGTTGCAGTATCTGATTTTTAAGCTATCTTTGGCGTCCATATTGCTTATATTTTACCACATTTCTCATAATCTCTTGAGGAGCTTCAGAAGGGCTGATTTCTCCTCTGGAGAGATGCTAATGCCCTCCTCATCGCTGGTGGTAGTAATCTTTTTAACGATATTTACTGCATCTAAGGGACTCATACCCCCATAGCCATACGAACCGAATGTTGTGCCGACATTATCGTGGCCAAGATTCAAACTCACCGCTTTCTTTTCCTCTTCCGTTAATCTCGTTTGACTCATAATAGCCACTATTAAGTGTCTGAATGAGTGTGGGTGGAAGTATGGCACTCCAGCATTGATACATCTTTTCTCAAAAATCTTTCTTGCCCCGCCAGCATTACTCCAGAACTCCTTACTAACTAGAGTCTTGCTATAACTCTTCTCGGAAAATCCTTTAAGTGTGGATGGAAAGATTGGCTCATCTGGTCGTGCCCCTCGTGCTAGCTGATGGTCATACCATTCAAGGAAATATCTTTTAGGTTCGCCCCAACCTATAGGAAAGAAGGTTGTGAGTATCTTCTTTGAGTTCTTGGTCTGAACCCCATCGCCTGGATTTTGATCAATCAACTCACTTTCTCTGTCAAAGTTCTTTATTCTCAAGGTAGCAATGGCAGAAATACGCATTCCACTAATGAGAGAGAAGCTAAGAATCGCCCTATCTCTCATATCAATCTCATTTTCAACTTCTATGCTCTCTATAATCTTTTTTACTTCGTCAAATGTCGGGATTCTCTTGGTCGTTCCAGATGTGGCAATACGGGCATCCTTGTTGGATAATCTCAAGAAATCAGTATCCGTCTTCTTTATTGTTTTTCTGTAATTGGGCTGGTCAGCAAGCCAGTTGAAGAACTTCTTAACTCGGCGAAGATAGTTATATTGGGTTGCTAGAGACAGATTGCCTGACTTTGTTTTAGCTCCTCTGGTTTTAAGCCAATCACAGAACTTGCTGGCTTTCTCTTTAGTGAAGGTTGCAAAGTCCTCATCACCGCTAAAAATCTGCCACTGGTAAACTGCCTCGGCAAACTTATCTATGGAGTCATCAGCAAACCCTCCTGCACCTTTTAGATGTTCAAAGAACTGCCTTTTAATCTGCTCATTTTTGTAGTTTGAATTTGTCATTTTGGTTGAAACCTTAAAGATTGTTAAATATGGACATTTGAACTGGAGTGGAGGGTATCTTATAGTCCTTTTTGATATGGTGGATTGTCTTGCACATTTTCCCGTTGCAAGCACTACAGAGACCTCTTTTTCTATTCCCAGAAATGCTGATTGATCCCCGTTTCGCTCGACTTGGACGCTTACAAGTGAAGCAATAGAACTCACTTCGCCCTAGCTTAATTTTGGTCTTAGAGTTCTTGTTTCTAATGAACTTTTTTACCTCACTTCCAGATATGAGAATGGGTTTCTGGATACCTGGCACAGTAGCCATTCCTTTTTCAATCCACCTCAAGCAGGTTTTCTCGCTCATCCCTACAAGATCAGAGAGTTCCTTGAGGGTATAGCTCTTGTGCTTGGAGACCTTACGGGGATCAAACCTGGTCATAGGGCGTTCCACTTACTTTTGCTGGAGATGCTCCGTAGACCGCCGTATAGAGCTTTACAAGGTTATTAGCACGAAATACCGCTTCCTCGTCTGAAAGCTTTACGCCGAAGCGTTTTTCGTATAGCTTCTTGTATTCTTCTATGGCTTCTTTTGGTAACATGTAGCAAGTCCACTTTTTACTTGACCCAACCCGAACGCCTGGGTTAGGACAAGTAAGCAACGGGCTTACTTGGGGCGTCCATGTTCCAGCCAAATAAAAAAGGCCTGCAACAAATTTACAGGCTTAGCATTGATTCACTTACGAGCCGAATCCGAGTCGGATTAGTAATTTCTTACAACACTCTTATTTTTCCAAGAAAAAAGACTGTCTTGTGTGTTGAAAACATCTTTTACTCTCTTGTTTAGAGCATACATTGTATCCTGAATTGACCTCATATCTTTACTATCATCCCTACCTTTAGATTTATCTGGGAACTCTTCCATTTCTTCAAATATGATAGACCAATCAACTGCAACCTTAATTGGATGTTGTGAGTTAAACATTACTCTACAAAAATAATGCTCATTTTTGTAGGGAGGCATTTCACAATCCTTATTATTCCACCTAAGAATAGCTTTCTCATCAATAAATTCTATTGGGTAGTTGTTGAGTAACATCGGAGTATCACGATTCACGCTTTGGAGTCCTTTCTCTACATTAGTAAGAATCCTTCCCGTAAGAGCTTCCTCCTTATAACCCTCAACCAAAGCTCTCTCAAGAGCCGAATCCTGGGCTACTCTATGCATCTTCAAATTTGGACTATCAATAGTAGTCATGGTAGTCATAAGGGCTTCAGAAAACTTTTGCTTCTGGTGATACATGAGATAGTTAAAGAAATCATTTACCTCATTTCTAAATTTCTTGAACTTTTCATAGCTCGGCACAATTATTCCTTCCCCACTTAAATACTCCATCACAGGTACATTAGAAATTATCCCAGGACTTGTTATTCTCCACCTACAAACTCTCTCATAGATAAGAGATAAAAGTATTGGGCTTGCCATATTGTCGGATATACTTAATTTTGAAAGATCAAGCTTCACACTCTGATTTTGCTCAGTGAAAGGCGATAGTTCTTTATAGATAGCATCAACAATGGTCTTTAATGGTCTCCATTTATCTACCTCGTGCTGATATTCTGCCTCGTCAGTAATCAGCAATAGATTTTCTCTTTCGCTTGAAAGCCTATCTACTAAGAAAGGTTCAGGCATTTTCTCACTGCCATATTTTTTCTGACATTCGGTATATCGTTTTTCAAAGTTTTCCGAGAACCAAAGATATAGGTCAATCATAGCTACTATACATAGTTAGGGACAAACTCATATTTTTCCAACAGACCTTCGTTCTCCAAAATTCCTAAGATTGCTCTTAGTTGAACATCGTCAATATCAAGCTCTCTTGCCCACTCATGCCATCGTGCTTCAGAGACTTTAGAATCTTCAGATCGTCCGTATCTGGACTCGGAACTCCGTCTACGAGACGGGAAACCTTGCCGTTTGGCAATCTCATGTCCTTCCCGTAGTTTTTCTAAAACAAATAGAATACGAGAATCTATATCTTCTGCGTTCTTATTCATATGACGTTCTTTTAGCCCTAATCTACTCTTTTTTGTCCATTTTTGCTAGACTAACCAGGTCTACCTATAACGATAATGTTTCCGAAAGCAACTGCTTTTCTAAACCCAATTGTGGGTAGAAAGGGGCAGTCCGAGTTCCATAATTGGGACAGCTTTCGGGCTTACCGTTATGGGTAGACACTCGGCTGTCCCTTTTTGATTTTATATACACGAGGGATTTCCGACATAGCGTCTACCTATGTCTAGTAAGAAAACAGTCAGAAAAAGTAAGAAAACTGCTCCAATTGAGCCACAAATTGAAGAGGTTCTTACAGAAGCGGACTTACCTGAAATTCCTGTCCAGCAGGAGTTTTATCAAATGCCGACTCGCTTCGGTAATGTTCCCGTAGATAAAGCTCCTTTGGGCTGGGACGAGAACCAGAGATTTGAAAAAGTCTATCCAAGAGTCTCGCTTCCCTTTCAACGGATAGACAGATACTCGTTTGGCCATCCAGAACTTGAGCCGAATAAACTATTTTTCGGCGACAATCTGCACGTGATGAGAATGTTGCCAGCTAAATCAATAGATCTTATTTATATTGACCCGCCGTTCTTTTCTGGAAGGAACTACAACATTTTATATGGAGACAGGAACGAACTACGCTCCTTCAAAGATATTTGGGAAGGTGGAATGCCTGGTTATTTAGTATGGCTCAACGCTCGGCTATACGAAATGAAGCGATTGCTAAAAGATACTGGTTCTATCTATGTTCATCTAGACTGGCACGCATCTCACTATGTAAAAGTTGAGCTAGATAAAATTTTTGGTTATGAAAATTTCCTAAATGAGATTATCTGGTTTTATCGGGGAGGTGGAGTGTCGAAGGAAAAATTTGGAAGGAAACACGATGTTCTACTCTGGTATCGTAAAGGTAAAAATTGGACTTTTAACCTAGATGAAGTAAGAGTTCCGTACAGTGAAGCTTCAATGGAGAGACTCAAGTATAAAGCAAGAGTTTTTCGTGGGGACAAAATCTATGAAGGTTATGAGGCAAATCCATTAGGTAAATTTCCTGAAGATGTATGGGAGATACAACCGACTATGCCAAGTTCTAAGGAGAGAATTGGTTACCCTACACAGAAACCAGAAAAGCTTTTAGAAAAGGTTATAAAATCAGCTACAAATGAGGGGGACATTGTCGCTGATTTCTTTTGTGGTGGTGGGACAACTTTAGCTGTTGCACAGAAGTTAGGTAGGAAATGGATAGCATCAGATATTTCTCGTATAGCAGTAGCTCTAACCGCAGATCGAATTGCAGGGGTTCTTGAGAAAGCAGAAGGAGAGGAGGGGGCGATCCAAATAAGTTTTGATACTATTCCTGATTTCACGATTGAACACTGGGGAGTTTATGAAATACAGCAATTAGGCAGGATGAAGCCGTTGGAGTTCAGAAAGTTTGTTATTGAGGCCTATAACGGCAGACCAGACACCACTGCGGAAAATATACACGGATACAAAAAGGGAGAACCTCTCTTTGTAGGCAAGCCAGAACCTGACGCACGCATCATGAAAGAAGATGTAGTTAGATTTGCAGAAAGCGTCCTTACTAAGAAAGGTATTCACCGAGGAACTATCTTGGCTTGGGCGTTCAGTCCAGAAGCTAGAGTGGTAGCTGAAAAGTTGGCGGCACGAGAAGGTATCACTTTGGATTTCGTAAAGCTGAATCTCATTCCCGTTGATTCGCCTGAATTTAAGAGCCACATAACTGACAAACACCCCACCTATTCAGACTTGGTTTCCTTCATCCTTCCACCATTAATCAGATTTGGAGTCCAGAGAACTGAAGACAGAACTTATGAATTTGATGTGTCCGAATCAACATCAATGAACTCTAACGGCAAGATCATAAATGTCCAGTGGGATTTTGACTATAGAAACCGATTCACCTCAACCCCTGGCTACTCATTCCTTAGAGGCAAAAAGAACGAATCACTACTTAAAACCACATTCAAATTTCCCCGATATGGCACGAGAAAAATTGCTTGCCGAGTACAAGACGATGTAGGAGGCGAAGCTACTCTCATTAAAGAAATTGAAGTTAAATGATATGTTTAATTCTTTCTTATCACACGAGAAGAAATATAGAGACTGGCTGGATAATAAGTTTCAGCACGAAAAACTCAAGCCAGAAACCAGGGAGTTTATTTTGCATATCCTTGATCCACAGAGAGAAAGAGAACTATGGCGAAACCAGCAAGATGGCCTTTTGAGAGCTATCTATGCTTATGAAATTGCTGGTAAAAAGAGTGTGCTATTGAACATCGTTACGGGCGGAGGTAAGACGGCTATTATTGCGGGAGTCATAGCCTGGTTAAGGATGGCCTACCAGATAAGAAACTTCATTATTCTTACTCCTAACATAATCGTCAGGGATAGACTCCAACAGGACTTCGAGAAAGCAAAGATTTTTAGAGATTTCAAATTTTTTCCATCGTTATACTCAAATCTTATTGATGACTTAGACCTACATCTACTCGGCGACAAGCAAGCTCCTCAAGGGATGTTGGAGTCAGGAATTATCTTGGGGAATGTCCAGCAGTTTTATGGCCGTAATGGCAAGGCGGGACGCAATCTCGCTTATGTAATGAACTTTCTCGGTGATTTAGCCGTATTTAATGATGAAGCTCATAATACCCCAGCTCCCGAATACACGAACATTCTCATGCAACTAGCAAAGAAATCTAAATTCAGATTAGACACAACAGCTACTCCTGATCGAGCAGATAATCAAAGTCCAGATTCAGAAATGATTTATGAATATGGTATTCAAGACGCATTAGAAGATGACCTTATAAAATCTACTGTGGTATATCAGCCAGACATTAAGAGAGTGGAGCTTACATATACAGATGTTGATACGGGTAAAAAAGCCAGTGTGGAAGAAATTGACTGGGACGAGATAGATAGAAAAGGAATCAGTGCTACGCAGTGGGTTACAGACGATAAGCCACTCAAGCAACAAATAAAGATTGCACTTCAAAGGTTGGAAGAGCAGAGAGAACGAGCAAAAGGTAGATACAAGCCAGTACTTTTTGTGGTAGCGGTTTGTATTAGAGATGCAAAAAACATTGTGAAGGTGATGGAGAGTAAATTTAATTTGAAAACCCTATTAGTTACAGAAGAATCTGATGAAGTCCACCGCCGAGAAGCCGCCCACATTGGCCACCAGGATAGCCCGTATGACGCTGTGGTAAGCGTTCTAATGCTTAGGGAGGGTTGGGACGTACCCCAGGTGTCAGTAATCCTCTTGGTTCGTAAATTCTCTTCAAGGGTATATGGTCAGCAGGTTATCGGAAGAGGCTTGAGAAAGGTAATTAGAGATGGCAACGAGAGAGAAATTCTGGCGGTAATAGACCACCCAAAGCTTGAGCATGGATGGCTATGGAAACTGGTGGGAGCAAAGATTAAGAAGGATGTTTCTGTGGATGATAAGTTTGATATTGAAGAAGACTTGCCAGAGAAACAAGAGAAGCAAGAACTCATACATCCAGATAATCTTATTGAAATACCAGAGGCGGAGAGCGATATTGAACCGAATTTCGAGGACTTGTTGAAAGAAACAAGTGAAGTACCAGTAACAGAAGACTGGCAGAGGATTTTAGACGCTATCAATTATCCTAGAAAAAAGGTAGAAATTACTGGTCTTAAATTACGAGGAGTGAGAAAAATGGATTTGAGTGGTAAGAGTTTTATTGAATATGAATCAACAAAAGAAGATAAAGAGGACGATTCTGACTCAGAAGAATCAGCTACTACATACAGCGTTGATGAATTGAGAGAGGAGCTGAAAGCTGAAGTTCTGGAGCTTAGTTCGGAACTGCTATTTATGATGGGTTTCGGTTCTGTATACAGAGGTCTTATTTACGAAACGGTAATGAACCATATAGATCATAAGCTCTTTAATGACAAAACGCTTGGAATGGCTACCGAGAAGGATTTAGAGTTTGCCTTGTATAAGATGCCAGAAGTGAGAAGGGTCTTTATGAAGCCAGGATTAGTGCCGAGCATTATCCGTTACCCAAATGCACAATAATTACCACAGAGGAATATATGAAAATCCAAAGAAGAGTCCTTTTACATTTGAAAAGTATGATGATGGATGGGAAAGAGATTATATGCAACAGTTAGACGAAGATTCTTTTGTTACGAAGTGGACTAAAAGTCATAACATTAAGATTCCTTATGTAGATGATGCTGGTTATAAGAAGCATTTTGAGCCAGATTTCCTAATAGAGAAAACTGACGGCATTAAGGAAATTCACGAAGTAAAAGGTGGTCATTTGATGAACCGAGACACCGAACTTAAGACGAATGCCGCCAAACTATTCTGCGAAGCTCGGAATATGAAATTCAGACTTCTAACAAAATAGAACTGTAAGGCTTATGATTAGTAAAGAAGCCCTGGACGAGTTCAAGAAGATTTGGAAGAAGGAATTTAATGAAGATATTTCTGATGAAAAGGCACTTGAAAGTGGCACAAAATTACTGACTCTAATGAATGCTATTTATAAACCCATGACCAAGGCAGAATACGAAAGATTTAATAAAAAGAAGGTACAATGATCTCTATGAACGAAAACTCTGTAAGCAGAAAGAAAGCACTTCTATACATAGTCATTGTCGGTGTCATTGCTTTTATCGCTGGTTCTTTTTTGTCTGATAGCTATAGTTACTATGAAGATGATTCTGTCGCTGGTTTGGAAGACTCTTGCAATGTCTTGGTTCTCTCCGCCAACGGAATTTTAAGCACTTACATACCAGAACAAACTACTGACGATTGGAGCGATGTTTCTTCTTCCGAATACATCACGGATGGTATTCTCTTGGCTCAAGACGACCCAGATATAAAAGCAGTGCTCTTATCCATAGAATCTTCGGGCGGATACGGCGTAGCTGGTGAGGAGATAGCAAATGCTCTCAAGAGACTGGATAAGCCCAGTGTAGCCGTCATACGAGGAGTAGGAGCTTCAGCCGCTTACTGGGCGGCTACAGGGGCAGATAAGATATATGCTTCCAAGATTTCAGATGTCGGAAGCATTGCCATAACCGCTTCTTATCTTGATGAGACAAATAAAATAGCGAAGGAGGGTTATCAATATACAGAACTTTCATCTGGTAAGTATAAGGATTTAGGTGATACGGGCAGACCGCTTACGGCAGAGGAAAGAGCAATCGTTCTCTCTGACCTTCGGAAAGCTCACGATGTTTTCGTTCAAGTTGTTGCTACCAACAGAAACCTTGAGAAAAGTGAAGTAGAAAAACTGGCAAATGGGCTAACCTATGTCGGCACTGATGCTCTTAGCTACGGCTTGATTGACGAAATAGGAGACATCGCCACTGCTACTAAATATCTTGAAGAACAAATCAGAGAGAAGGTAGAGCTTTGCTGGTATTAACCAAAATGGAAATGGACGCAGGAGAATTTGAGGAAATACATGAACTAATGGAAGATCACAGTCTCGATGTAGACGAGGCTATTCACGTGAAAGAGATAATGGATGAAGAAGGGTTAGATGCCGAGGATGCAGTAGAATTAAAAGATGAACTATAAATCAATCTTATTTGTAGCTATACTTTTTATTGTCGGCGTTTTTATTTATTTGCTTTTATCTAATGGAACTACGGAATGTCGGGAAATATATGAGAACGGCCTTTATCGTCAGGAAGGATGCCCTCCTCATACGTATTATTGAAATTTACTTACTTTTTGATACTATAAGGCAGTAATGCAACGCTTTAGATTTAGATAGCCACCAAACGAACACCACATTTTCTCGTGGCTGTTCTTGGTGGCTTTTTGGTATATGCCTTTGTAGCTTAACGGTAAAGCAACGGAGTGAAGTACCGAAGATGGGAGTTCAATTCTCCCCAAAGGCACAATACCCTCGTAGCTCAAAGGACAGAGCAAGACGCTTCTATCGTCAAGGTTGCAGGTTCAAGTCCTGCCGAGGGTACAATTTAGTGCTATTATTTTACGGAATAATATTGCTCAATCATCCGCATCAATGACTCCTGAACAACTTAAACAGATTACCGAAGCAAGAATGAAGAGTGTAGATGCACTTATTGGTGCAGAGGACTGGTTTCTGGCTTCATATACTATGGCCATGGCGCTTGAGTGTGCTTTGAAAGCCATGATTTGTAAGACTCTTAGGCTGTCGGTGTATCCAGAGAACCGCAAACAATCAAAAATCATGAGTTTCTTCTGGACTCACGAATTTGAACAACTATTGATTATTTCTGGATTAAGCGACATATTTAGTCCCTCTGGCACATCTTCAGAAGCAATTCAGAGTTGGTCTGACTTTACAAAGGAGTTCCCAGGGGCATGGTCTGGTCTGAAATACGACTATGAAGTACAGAGGCAGTTTGATAAAATAAAAGCGGATAGACTATACTCAAACCTCACTGATTCACCTTGGGGGGTTCTGACAAAAATTAAAGAGAAATGGTAGAAAAATTCAAAACAATTGTAGAAAAAATAAGGCAAGAAAAAGGTGAATTAAATTTATTCGCCTTAATGAAGATGGATGAAATAGCAGACAAGTGGACTGTCATTTTGAGTGCACCATGGTCGCAAGAAGGAAATGCAGATAATTTTAAGTATATTTTAGATACTATTAAATCAAATCTCACCACTGAAGAGGTTTCTACAATCGCACGTGTCGCTATATATCCAAAGACTAATCATTTGATTGATTTATTATTGAAGTTTAATGCAGGTGCATCTATAGTAAATCAGCCAATTAACGGCAACCAAATACACGAGGGTTATGTAATCATTTCTAATCCTAGCTTGAACGAGTCAATACGCCAGAGTGCTTTAATGTAGTCTCACCATCCCCTAACCACAGCAAATTGTAGCGGACTCGCTATCATTAAAGAGGTTCTAACATCGTCCAGTACCCACAGCAAGAGACAATCGTCCTTGATATTTTAACTCAAATATGGTTTTATATAGTAAATGAAAAAGATTTCTAGAAAGGTGATACCAAGTGAAGTATTCTTAACAAATGACGAATTTCTTGAAAGTTATAATGAAAATATGCCCCAGGGTTACCCCCATGTCTCTTTGGCTATTCTCGAGAAGTTCAAAGATGGACACCTTNCACTCTTCAAGGCTAATGGGCTCTGGTCGCTTGACCAGCACAGAAAGCGAATGATCGACTGGCTTCCACAGAATATTTAACTTNGGAGAAAATAAATCTCAAAAACTTTCAAATTGTTTCGCGCATTCCTGCGAGGGAATGAGGTTTCCCTTCTGCTATTGACGCCGAGGTGATGCGAATAAATTTCGCCTTTTTGTGGAATTCTTTGAGATTACGCGCGCCGACATAGCCCATACTGACTTGAATTCCAGAAGTAAGACTAGCTACCACATCTGTAACAGGCCCTTTGTACGGTACTAATGCCTCAACACCCTCTGGCACAGCTTTACGCCCATGTGTGAAATAGCGCTCCTTACCTGCCGCGCTTTCGATAACTGATTTCGAGCCCATGCCTCTATATTCTTTGAATTTTTTTCCGTTTTTCCTAACAATTTCGCCAGGCGTCTCGTCAGTGCCAGCAAAAAGATTCCCAAGCATCACAGCCGAAGCTCCGGCGGCAAACGCTTTTGCAATGTCGCCCGACGTACGGATGCCTCCGTCGGCGATAACCGGTACACCCTTCCTAGCTGCAACCGATACAACCTCAAGGATTGCTGAGAGCTGTGGCACGCCTACGCCTGAAATGATACGTGTCGTGCAGATACTCCCCGGGCCCACGCCAACTTTTATGGCATCAGCAAATTTACACGCTTCTTTCGCGGCTTCTGCAGTCGCAATATTGCCGAAAATCATTTTCGCATTATTGAGATTCTTTTTTATTTTCTTTGCGCTCGCCACCACATTTAAATTGTGGCCGTGCGCACAGTCAATCACAATCACATCGCATCCTGCTTCGCCAAGCGCCTGTGCGCGATCCCCAGCAAACGGCCCACAGGCAGCCGCGACGCGGACTCCCACTTTTTTCACTTCCTTAACCATTCTCACCTGTTCCTCTATAGAGCAGTTACGGTGAAGAACACCTAGGCCGCCAAGCTTTCCAAGCGCAATTGCCATTTTTTCTTCCGTTACTTTGTCCATCGNAGCAGAAAGGAACGGCACCAAAAGATTGATACNGCCTATGCTCGTNTTCAGAGATGCCTCTGCAGGCTCCATAGTGCTCGCAGCAGGGCGGATTAGAATATCATCAAATGTAAAACTTTCGTCTAGAATCTTCGAAACCATAGTTTATTATACATGAAATCGTTGAACTAGTGTAAAATGTAACTAGCTCGCATGCAGGAACAATTAAAATTTTTCAAAATTGCTTTATTAGACCGCAAGATCGGCGCTATGACGCGTAGTTCCAAGTATGTAGTTAACGCCGTAGTGCGTAATTTGGGTCATCAATCATTGCATCGAGTTATAGAATACGGACCGGGAGATGGAGTTGTGACGAAGGAAATATTGAACAGAATGCCGA
>C687J35174_10006774_pt1 | contig 14875 bp, 15 predicted proteins | sample RifCSPhighO2_01_FD_35174 | JGI IMG/M metagenome (IMG submission 35174) | reverse complement strand
GGAGCTCTCGCTCTAAAAAATTATAGAATACTTGCCAAAGAAGCCGTCGCACTGCGACGGCTTCTTGTTTTTTAAAAAAACACTCCTGTCATCTATCCAATGCTATAGCACAAAATAGAAGACATGAGTGCGAAAAAGAAAAAACTACGACAACAGTTTTGAAAGAATTTCTTCCCATGACCCGACTTTTTCATACCACTCCTCTTCCGGATACGCGCCAAACGGGTCAAATAAGATTCTATGCGGAACAGATTCAATTACTTGAAGCACTTTCGGCTCATCGTCTACATAATGCGTTATGCCAAGCGCCTTAGCGCGAGTTTCTTTATCTCTAGGCTCTATAACAAAAAAAGAGTTCTGGTCATGAAAATAATCCGGCCATAAACCATGCCCCTCTAAAACTTTTTTAGGCACATCGGGAAATTTGCGACGCGAGATGAGAAAAAAGGGAACGCCACTCCCCGCCACCTTCTGCAATCCTTCTTTGGCGCCAGGAATAAGTGGCACAGAGAAAGCGTGCGGTGGCCGCGCATATAAATCCCACTGCATTTCTTTATAAACGGGAACAGAAATCTTCTGTGCCATGATCTCAGAAGGGGTTTCATTCAGAGCAATGTCATATCCACGCTCTGCGGCAAGTTTCCTTTTGAGCTCTGAAAAATCAAGAAAGACCCCATCAAGGTCAAAACCGATGACTTTTTTATTAGTAGCAGATGAATTTTCGGTTGGGTCAAGTTGTGTATTCATATCGGTATTTCTATACTAACATACAGATTTGATGATTTAAAAAAAAATGGTTACGGAAATGGAAAACGCCGAGGTTGAAAAACAGATTGAAGATATTAAAAAATTCCTGAATGTCAAAGAACGGTATAACCAAAAATCCTTTCCACCTCCGTGTTTTATAGAACTTACTGGTCCACCTCTTTCGGGCAAAACAACTACCATTGGCCATCTTTATGACTTTTTAAGGGCACGAGGTTTTGAGGTATTTAAACCCCAAGAAGGGGCTGAGGTAATTCCTGCGCGACTTCGTAATTCCCCAATTTTCAACATACGAACCGCCAACTATGCGCTTGGGATTCTTATGGAGCAAATGAGCGACCACCGATATGATTTTGTCATTTTTGATCGTTGCATCTTTGATGCATATCACTGGATGCGACACTGGTTTGAAAAAGGTGAACTTTCAGAAGAAGAAATGAAATTCCACCAGAATCATTACCTTCATAAATCGTCAAACATTGGACTTGCCTATATTATGGTTTGCGATCCCGAAGTTGCTCGGGGACGAAAAAAGAAAAGGGCATTGAGCGAGAACCCAGGAAAAACAACCAGCTCAAAATCGCAACGAGAGATTACTGAACGATTTGTCAGTGTATACGAGGAACTATCACCAAAACACAATCAGCTTCATCTCATTGATACTACGACACAAAATATTGACGAGGTCTGTGCCATCGTCGAAAGAGAAACCCTTGAGACCTTTGCAAAAATAGCCCGCCAAGCACGAGCCGCATAACAAATTAAAAGCCCATTCGCAATCAGCGTGGGCTTTTTTATTACGACGAGCGAGAAGCAATTTGCAATCTCTNTATAAAAAGATTGCCCCGCCGTTTCCGGTGGGGCAATGAAACAATTATTTTTATGATTACCGTCACCGCTGCGAGCATGGCCAAGACCAGAAGTCCCCTTGCCTGCTGCGGTGGAGTGCTGGGCATTAGCGCGCCCAACACGGAGCCATCGGCCATCAGCAGAAAGACTCCCGCCGACAGTATATTTCCAATAGCCTTCATCCGATCCTCCTCAGCGGCGAGCGATGGCGTAGTTTCTCGCCATCATCGCTGTCGTAGCGTAGAAATGACCATGACGATCGCGGCAACCCCCAGAATCGCCATGATTAAGAGGCCGACGGCGTCCAATGGGGCAACCGACTCCGTAGCGCCCCAAAAGAGAAGCGCGACAGCGGCAATCAGGATAAAAATGAACATGCCCTTTCCGAAACTATTCGACTTCTTCATCGTGGTAACCTCCGTTTTCAGATTCGCTGAAATTATATCACAATTTAATTTGAAAGTCAACCATTTTTTCCAGCTTACTTCTTCGTCTTTTTTACCTGAAGTGCCATTATTTCATCTCTTATAAGATAGCGGCCGTCTCATCCCAGTACTATGCCGCTTCGCGTCAAGTACGAGACTTCGACTCTTTCTGGCGTGTGTTCATTTTTTGTGCGGTTTTGATTCTAGCGCACGAATTTCGTCTCGCAAAATAGCTGCCGTCTCGAAATCCAGAACTTTCACTGCTTCACTCATTTGTCGTTCTTTTTCTTTGATAAGTTTCCTTGGACTCTTTTTATAGAGCGCCCTATCTATCTCCAAAAGTGTCTCCACGGCTCTTTTATGTTCACTTTCAATCTGGTCAGTAATGTTTCTTATATTCTTTATGATAGTTGTAGGAGTAATATTATGTTTCTTGTTATGGGCAACTTGTATTTCTCTACGACGGTTTGTTTCGTCTATCGCTTTTTTAAGAGAACCAGTCATGTGGTCTGCATATAAAATAACTTTTCCTTCAACATTTCGTGCCGCACGCCCAATGGTTTGAATCAGCGATGTCTCTGAACGCAAAAAACCTTCTTTGTCAGCATCCAATATCCCGATGAGCGACACTTCCGGCAAATCAAGCCCTTCACGAAGAAGGTTCACCCCGACAATAATATCAAACTCTCCCTTTCTGAAATCAGTGAGGATTTGAATACGCTCCATTGTTTTGATGTCACTATGCAAATACTCGGCCTTAATGCCTCGCTCCTTGAGATATCCACTTAAATCTTCGGCCATTTTTTTGGTGAGCGTTGTGGCAAGAACCCTATTTCCTCTTTCTATTGCCTTTTCCGCCTCTTCAATAAAATCAGCAATTTGCCCCTTGTTCTTTCCTTTTTTCTCCACTACGGGACGCACTACAAGCTCCGGGTCAATAAGTCCGGTGGGCCGAATAATCTGCTCCACCACTTGAGTACTTTTTTCTTTTTCAAAAGATCCCGGAGTAGCGGAGGTGTAAATCACTTGCCCAATACGATCTTCAAATTCTTTGAACGTCAGTGGACGATTATCGGACGCCGAAGGAAGTCTAAACCCATGTTCAATGAGAGTCCTTTTCCTTGAAGCATCCCCTTCATACATACCACCAATCTGTGGAATAGTAACGTGTGATTCATCAATAATAGTAAGAAAATCAGCACTTCCATCTTTATTCCTTGGAAAATAAGAGAGGAGGGTGTCTGGTGGCTCTCCGGGGTTTCTTCCCGATAAGTGACGGGAATAGTTTTCAATGCCATTGCAATAACCAACCTCTTTTAAAAGCGCGAGGTCGTGATTAGTTCGGCGCTTCAATCTTTCAGCTTCAAGAATTTTCCCTTCTTGGGTAAATTTCTTTAATTGTTCTGCAAGCTCTGATTTTATATTCGTGACCGCAACCATTCGTTGTTCTTTGTCTGTAACAAAGTGCTTGGCGGGAAAAAGAAAAAATCCTTGCACTTCTTCTATAATTGCGCGAGTTGTTTGGTCAATTTTTTGTATCACGTCGAGAGAGTCATTCTTTATCTCAATTCGATAAATAACCCGCTCGTTGACTGGCATTATCTCAACCGTGTTCCCCAGTGCGCGAAAAGTACCCGGCTTCATGTCTGCATTCGTGCGTTCAAAATAAATAGCGACCAATGACCTAATGAGGTCTCCTCGTGCAATCTTCATGCCACGAACCAATTTAAGATTCACTTTTTCATATTCCGCCGGACTCCCCAAGCCATAGATACACGACACAGACGCAACCACAATCGTATCTCGCCGCGTCAGAAGTGCCTGGGTTGAAGCATGACGAAGACGGTCTATCTCTTCATTAATCTGTGCCTCCTTTTCAATATACGTATCCGTGATAGGCATATATGCCTCCGGCTGATAGTAGTCGTAATAAGAAACAAAATAATGCACCGAGCTTTGCGGGAAAAAATCGCGATATTCTTGTGCGAGCTGAGCCGCAAGTGTTTTATTGTGCGCAATCACCAATGTTGGTTTTTGCATTTTTTCAATAATATTTGCGACGGTAAATGTTTTGCCAGAGCCGGTAACACCCAAAAGTGTTTGGTGCTCCTGATTTTCCTTGAGCCCTTTTACCAACGCAGAAATAGCCCTTGGTTGGTCACCGGCAGGTGTTAAGGTTTTATCAATTTTGAATTCAGACATAGCAGGTATACTAAAACAACCACTTCCAAGGTTCAACCTCGGGCATACTTATCAACATATTTATCCACAGAACTTTAGCAATTTATGCTCAAAATAAGAAAAAATTGTTGATAAAGCTGTGGATAACTAGTACCGAGGTTGAACCTTGGAAAGACTACTTTTCTAAAGTTGTGGGGATGCCGTGGAGCTGGCACAAGTCACCATGGATTTTATTGTCCTCATAAGCGGAAGTGGCGGCGACTGTCCCCATGGCGGCCGCAGTGATATCTTGTTTAAACCTCCCAAAGTGGCTCACTACATCCCCTGCCGCAAAAAAGCCGTCAATATTTGTTTTCATCATAGAATCCACCTTTACATACCCATGGTCATCTAGCTCAACCTCAAGCGATTTTGGAAGCTCCGTTGAAGGCACTGCTCCGATTTCAATAAACAACCCATTAACAATAAGTTCTGTTGAACCATTAAAAGATTTTGAGAGAATTATTTTTTCAATCATTTTTTCTCCAATAATTTCTTTTACCTCCGTTTCAAACAACACTTCAATCTTTTTTCCCTGCTTAAGCATTTGTTCATAGTTGACCGGCTCAGCAAGAATTGCTTTTTCTCTCGTAAGAAAATAAACCTTCTCAACATATTCAGAGGCAAGATTGGCTGCCTTGACCGATGCGTCACCCCCGCCGACAATAGCCACAGTCTTTCCAGTATAGACAGGACCATCACAAGTCATGCAATAATGGACGCCTTTTCCNGTTAATTTTTCTTCATTGGAAAGTCCTAGTTTTCTATGCTCCGCTCCACCGGTAAAAATAATCGCCTTTGAATCTATTTCCTCTTTTTTGGTAAAGGTTTTAAAACAATGCCCATCTCTCTCAATCTTTTCTACCCATCCACTTTTAAATTCAGCTCCCACTTCTTCTGCTTGTTCCTTCATAATACGCATGAGTTCGTAGCCATCAATCGGCTTTACTCCCGGATAGTTTGCAATCCACCCAGCGGTCGCTGTTGCTCCACCAAAATTTCCCTCAACAACAAGTGTCTTTAATCTATACCTTCCAGCGTAAATCGCCGCAGCAAGCCCTGAAGCGCCTGAACCAATGATAACGAGATCGTACATGAAAAAAGAATTACGAAGTAATCCTTACATCATAGCAAGAAGATTAAAACAAAAAAACCCCGTATTAGGAGGTTTTCCATTCTTTTAAAAAAACTTTTAAATTTCGGCGATTCACCCAAAAATAATGAACTAACGTCATGAGGGTCAGCGTGCCAACACACCATACTGCACCATGCCATGCCGTAAGAATAACAGCGGACACCGGCTGAAAAAGAACAACGGCTATGCCGATAATGATGAACATATCTTGTATCGCTGTTTTTCCTTTTGCAAAAAAAGTAACTTCAAATTTTTTACCGGCAATTGCAACCGCTTTAGCTAAACCGATGACTAAACAATCGCGAAGACCCATAACCACGAGAAACCATGCCGGCACAATATGATAGACAAAAATTAATGTAACCGTGACTCCATAAACCAACGCTTTGTCGGCAATTGGGTCAAGATAGGTTCCCAACTCGCTTACTTGGTTCCATCGTCTTGCCAAGTACCCATCAAACCAATCAGTTATGGCCGACACTACAGTCAGCGCCATGGCAACGGTTATCAAAAAAGTATCGCCTTTCGCTTCGGCAAGAAGCCACAGTACGGCAAACGCTCCAATAAATCGAAATAGAGTTAAAATATTTGGAATGGTAAAGATCAAACCATTGCTGATAACCATTACTAAACCCCCAACTCACTAAACCTTCCCCCATCAAAGCAGAGGTGCTGGGAAGAGTCAACGCTGTTGCACCCCAGAGATTCCTTTGATAGCGTAAAAGCAGAAGGTTGTGAAGGATATTGAAAATGAAAGTCAAAATAACGGGCTCATGGGATNATTTTGAGGTTGAGGGCATTAATTTTAAAGCTCTGTCACCTTCTGGACATAANAAAATTATTGAAGAGGGTGCTCCACATAATTANTCTCCCATCTCCGGATGGATAGTGCTGGGAACAGGAGATGATGACTGTACACTAAAAATAAAGCGTGACACTGCTGATGGCGAAGAGGTAAAAGATGTCCTTGATTTCCAGACAATGTACTCCGTGCATAATTTCGGTTATGGCCTAAGCCATATGGCAATAAGCCAGGAAATCAAAGATGCTCTTGAAAATGATGTGCCTGCAATTCCACGCGCAATAGACCACCTTTGGCACGCGCCAACTCTAGTTGCAGTAAAGAAATTTACCGGAATGGACCGAGTGATAATGAAATCTGGCGGAGCAGAGGCGGTGGAAACGGCATGCAATATTGCATCGCAATTCTGGCATCAAAAAAATGGCTACAAGAAAAATCTGAAAAACGGGCCTTTTTTTGGCGCCCTAAATGAGTGTTTTCACGGAAGAACGCGCCATGCCCGTTCTCTCTCATCAAGCTCTTCGTCTCGTGATGGATTTGGCCCGCTTATTTCATCTGTACTTCATGTTCCTTTCGGGGATATCGTATCTTTAAAACAGTTGTTCGCAACCATGGGTAAACTGATGGCTGGGTTTATTGCCGAACCCATTCAAGGCGAGGGTGGAGTCAACATTCCACCTTCGGGCTATTTGAAACAAGTGCGTGAATTGTGCACCGAATATGGGGTTGTCCTCATTCTTGATGAAATCCAGACTGGATTTGGAAGAACGGGTACTGACTGGGCATGTGAATTTGAAGGCGTAAAACCAGACCTGTTGGTCGCAGGAAAAGCGGCAGGAGGTGGTATTCTTCCTGTTTCCTTTGTTGCTGGAACTGAAGAAATAATGGCGTGCATAAAGCCAGGCACTGAAGGGGCAACATGGAGTGCCGCCCCCATACAATGCATTGCGCTTATTTGTGCCATACGAGAACTGTGCGATAATGATCTTTCAAATGAATCCAGGAGAAAGGGAGAGAGATTTATAAACTTTTTAAATTATCTTAAAACACTTTTCCCAGAGAGCATTGTTGATGTCCGTGGAAGGGGTCTCTTCGTGGGAGTGGAAACAATCCACGATGGCAAAAAACTCTCTCGAGCGCTTCTTGAAGAAGGCGTGTGGGCAAAAGAGACGGGCGAGACCGGGAAAACACTACGCTTTTCTCCGCCACTTACCATTACGGAAGAGCAACTCTTTGAAGCGGCACAGGCGCTCAAAAGAGCCCTCCGAAGACTGGAAGCAGAAAATGCCCAATATGGATTAAATATTTAATATACACAAACAGTAAAACCCATTCGCCAGTTAGCGAATGGGTTTTTATTACATTTTTATTGCGCCGAGCGACGGGCCGTATCAAAGGGTCTATATGAAGAGAGTGAGACAGCGGGCACCTCCACCAGCTTTGAGAAATTCAGAGATAGCAACGGGCCAAACATGTATACCCACTTCTTCAAGCTGTTCATGCAGGATAGGTGAAGGTTGCGCGGTCACTAAATGCCAGCACTTATTCTCAGATACCGGCACACCATTGCACACAAAATTTTTGGCATCCTCTTCTGAAACCGAAATCAATGTACCCTTTTTTCGAGAAACCTCTTTTTCAATAGAACGTTGGGCTAACGTAGAGAATGCTTTGGGGTAATATAGCAGAGTGTTTCCCACGGGGCACAGGCATGTATCCAAGTGATAGAAATTGGGATCAACAAGCTCCAAAAGCACACATGGAATATCAAGCCCCGACAAACGCATTGCCTCATAAATCCCCAACTCATTTGAACGCATACCTTTTCCCGCAAAGACGACGTCTTTCCAAAATAACGCGTCTCCGTGCCCTTCAAAAAATACATCCTGTTTGGGGACACCTTTTGAAGGAAGAAGAAATCGCGGTAGCTGAACTGTCTTTAGCGTGGTATGTGAGCAAAAAAAATCCCTAAAAACATCCTCTTCTAGCTGACGCTCTTTGTGTTTGAAACTGCTAACAATTACCGTCTTGTCGTAAATAAAGCCTGCATTTGCCGTGAAAACAAGGTCTGGCAGTTCTGGCACAGGATCAAGGAGTACAATCCGAATATCAAGATGCTGCAGAATGTTTACAAGGTTTATCCACTGTATCCTGGCAAGATTACCATCGACCGGATCCCCCCCACCCTCTTCCAAAGAACGGCTCATCCAAGGATTTATTTTATAGTGAACCCCGAAGAAGGTCGGGGGGCACATCAACACTCGTTTGGAAACCCCAACCATTCGGAAGCACCTTCCTGTTGTTTCTAATGACAAGCGTAGTATGAATAAACTCTTTTTTCAAGCAAGCGGCGTCAAGCCCTATTTGTATTTGGCCTAAAAAATGTTTCCATACCTGAAAGCATTTTAACCTCTTCGGCAATACGTCCAGCTTGACGTGCATCAATTCCAAATTGCTGTACTATATCTTTTTCCGAATACGCCCGAAGAGACAGGGCCAATAAAATATTACGACGAGCAAATTGTTCGCGCGCGAAAATATTTACCGAAGGAAGCGCCGTAACAGGAAAAAGCATTTTTTCTTTTATCATATCGGCAAGATTTTCACCTCTTCTCTTTGGGTAATTCCATCCCGTCATCTTAATGCCCATGCATGCACCATAGCGCGTGGCACTCGTTGTAAACTTTGCATTAGTCAACAGCCACATAGCATGGCGTGCGTATTTATGCTCGGTCTTTTTTTCTTCCGGAACAATGTCAAGTAGCCGTGCGTACGCATACATCGCAACGGTCACATCGGTTTTAATTCCCGGATTATTATGATATTTTGCTTCCAGCAAAAAATGGTCGTTCCCACGATGAGCAACAATGTCTATCTCGTGCGACACGCAACGACCCTTGAGCATTTGGTTTAGTTTTGTCTGAAAACCATACGCATGGAGAATCGCCGCGATATAATGCTCAAACAAAAAACCGGCTGGACCAAGCTCTAAGACACCCTTTTTAAGGTTATAACTTGTAGCAATACCAGGGTTCTCTTTTGCGAGATATCCCATTGTTTTTTCTACAATATCATTAGTGCTCATTCCAGGACGTAATTCACCTTCCACCTGCTCACACACCCTCAAAGAGAGGTCCTTAGGCGCTCCAGCACGTTCAAGTGACTTACAAAATTTTTCTGTTGAAAACTGTTCCTTTTGGCCGGTGGCATTAATAATATCCATAATGTATTTAAGTATATCATTTCTTTTTATATTGTTCAGAAAAACAGCCCGCTTTTAAGCGGGCTGTTTTTGTGTGCACTTTTTTACTTTTTAGCGAGCGGGAGGCACATCTGTCGCCGAGTTGGAATGTGCCGGATTTAACTTCTGTGGTGCCTGTCCGTCACAAATACGAGCTCTCTCTTCGGGGGTAATGGTAAATACATGCAAATCTATGTGGGGAAACAAAAATCCAGGATGTCCGCCAGTCCAAGAAATCACAAAATGATCATAGTTTGCGCCCTGCAAGTCAAAGGGAACTGGGAATTGCCATGTCGGTTCTTTTGACTGATCATATAATTCTGGATTTTTCCAATCTTTAAATGCTTTTTCCGTAATGTGATACTCAATACCGACAACTTCTCCAGAATTTGGAGCATACATAAAGGTTGGCCCAGCAACGCCTTTGCCTGGCTCAGGAATCGCATCTGGTGTTGAGTAATGAATACCATGACCGACGACACAGTTGCTCAAGTCGGAAGCCGCCGGCTCTGGTGGCAACTTGATGCTTACTTTTGCGGGAACTTTTGATCCATATGAGCCAAAACCATACCACCCAACACCAAAACCAATGACAAGTGCCACGACGATAGTTATTATTTTTTTAGTTTCCATAGATTTGTTATACGAAATTATACATAATATCGTATGATTGATAATTTTTTTAAGAGGTTTTACACACGATTCTTACTATAATGTATGTTACCATAACAATACATGTGAGGGACGGCGTTCGTGTGGAAAACTTTGTCTATGTTACAGTCGCTACGCAATAAACTCTTAAAAATACCCTTCAACATTCGGGGTAGATTACTATTTGTTCTTCTGGGACTTGTTATTCCTGCTCTCATTCTTACAAACCTTTTGTGGCTCCCCTCTGCCCGAAGCGTTTTGTCTCAAAGAATTATCCAATCGCACGAAGAAACGGCCCTAGCGGCCGGACAAAGAGTGACTGATTTTATTAATGCAAAAATCAGAAGTCTCATTTTGCGTTCGCAAAGTACTGCTTTTATACGAAAAGATTTAGTTGCTGCACAATTTGATATGGAGCTCATGCTCAAAGAAGACGGCGACATGAGAGAAATAAGTTTTATGGATGAGGGCGGACAAGAACTCATCAAGATAACCCTGGACAAAGTCATTCCAAAAAAGGAACTCAAAAACCAAAGCGAAAGCGATAAATTTAAAATCTCAACTTTTCGCTATGGGATTGAATACATTGGCCCCGTCTATTTTTCTAAAGACGATGAACCGATGCTGACCCTCGCAATCCCCATCGTCATCCCCATTGCCACGCAAGACATAGAGCGGATAACTACTATTGAACCAGGGCTCTTCCAAAGAAACCCTGGTGACATTTTGGGTCTCCTCTCGGCAGAAGTAAACTTGACCGACCTTCTAAGATCGGTCGCATCCATCAAAATCGGTGAAGATGGGTATATTTATATAGTCGACAGGTCAAACAACTTGATAGCACACCCGAATCAAGAGTTTGTGGAAGGAAAAAAAGATGTCACCAATGCCGATATCATAAAAATACATTCGGAAGCAAATACCGGTGGACCCTTAGGAACCCAAGCACTACTAACACAAGAAGGAAGGAGTGAGACGGGGGATGATGTGCTTGCCACCCACTATCATATTCCAAAACTTCGTTGGGGGCTTGTCGTCCAAGAGCCGGTTTCTGCGGTTTTTGCTCCATTACGAATTGTCACGATATTTGCCTTTTTGCTTTCTCTTCTCGGAATCATTGTTACGGTCATCGCCAGCGCATGGCTCTCAAAAATCCTGACCCAATCCATTGATGCATTAAGTCGTGGTGTTGAAATGTTTGGACGAGGAAATCTTTCTCATAGAATAACAGTTGAAAGCAACGATGAGATTGGCGGGCTCGCGCGAACATTCAATACTATGGCAGAACGTCTGCAGGAACGTGACCACGAACTTGCCGCCGAACGAGAAAACACAACTGCGATCATCACTAATTTTACTGATGGCCTGCTTCTCTTTGACAATGAGGCCAAGCTTGTTCTTATAAACCCGCAAGGAGAGCGCCTACTGGGCATGAAAAGCAAGGACATGCTTGGAAAAACGGCAGTTGAACTAGTGGCGGAGATGCCACTAACACACAACGAACTGGCGCAAAACATCATTAACCCGAAAGACCAAACAATCCAAAGACTTACTCAAAAGAAATTTACTATCAGTAAAAATCTTATCTTGTCGGTAAGTACATTAAGTCTTGCCCAGGAACAAGGCGCTCAAGGATCGTTGGTAATTCTTCACGACATAACTCACGAAGAGCGTGTTGAGCAGCTAAAAAGCGAATTTGTCTCTATAGCTGCCCACGCATTACGGACCCCCCTCACGGGAATCAAATGGTCCTTGAAATCATTACTGAACAAAGAAGTCGGCGACATTACCAAAGAACAAGAGGAGCTCCTTGATAAAACATCAAAGGCAAGTTCTCGACTCATAAAGTTAGTTAATGACCTTTTAAACGTGACAAAGGTAGAAGAAGGACGACTCGTGTACAAACAAGAACTTGGGAGCATTATAGACCTCATCAATACTGTGATTGAGAGCGTAAAAGATTCGACGCGAAAGAAAAATATTAAACTTGCCGTTAAAGAGCCAAGAGAAACTGTACCCGACCTAATGCTTGATGCATGGACCATGCGTTCAGCAATGCAAAATCTATTGGAAAACGCGGTACAGTATACGCCAACTGGCGGTACTGTAACTGTGCGTGTAGAGCAAGTGAAGGACGAAATTCGTATCAGTGTCACAGACACCGGTATCGGTATTCCACCACACGAAAAAGAGCGCGTATTTAGTAAATTCTTCCGCGGTGAAGAAATAACCCTTCTGTCTCCAGACGGGTCAGGGCTAGGGCTCTTTATGACAAAAAATATTATAGAAGCCCATGGCGGGAAGATCTGGTTTGAATCGGAAGTTGGAAAAGGCTCGGTGTTCTCCTTCTCGCTCCCCATACCGACATAAATATCATCTACAGAGATTTTTCGTCCGGTTTGTGCTCCAAGCAAACGGAGTTTATGCAATATCGCTTACCGGTTTTCGTCGGGCCATCATTAAACAAATGTCCAAGATGGGAACCACACTGAGCACACAACACTTCCGTTCTCTCCATCCCCAAAGTATTATCAGGACGCAATGTGACAGTGCTGTCCATGGCCACATCATCAAAGCTTGGCCACCCCGTCCCAGAATCAAATTTTGACTCTGAGGAAAAAAGGTTGTTGCCGCAAGCAGCACAAGTATACACTCCTGGCTCTTTAGTGTGCACATATTTTCCGGAAAAAGGAGCTTCGGTTGCCCCTTCACGCATAACCAGAAATTGTTCAGGTGTCAGCGTTGTCTTCCAATCTTTCTGTCGTGTGCTCATAAAAATCTACCAGATTATACGCGCAAAAAATTATTCAAGAAAAATTGGCACTTCAAGTGCGTCGTCGTGCTCCGGTAAACCAGAAGGGTTATCTTTGCGAAGTATTAAAGTCATCTTTTTTCCATATGTTGGTTTCTCAAAAATAAGAGTAGCGGTAAATGGCACAAAATTTTCAGTCATCCACTCCCCGTCTGCGATCGCAAAACTTTCCGCGATAATCCTGCCATCCCAGTCAACCAAAACAACCGGAAATGTTGCCTCAAAAAACCAAACGCCACGAGCCTGTCCCGTTATCCGCAAAGGACTTGAAACAACTTCGCCGGGCCGCGGTGAACTAATTTGGATAAAATCTTGTTTTGCCAACTCATTACCAATATTTTCTACAAATACATTCCCCTGTGCGTCTCTACATTGACGCGGATAACTTTCCATAATGGAATTTCCTGCGCTCGCACACTCTTCGAAACTTGAAATAGAAGCGGTGCTATTCTTAAAAAAATAAAAGGTGGAGACTGCCAGTAACACGAGAAGTAAAATCGCTGGTGTAACTTTATATAACATTTTAGGAATTTTAATCTACAAAGTATACCACAAAAAAACCGCAATATTGGCGGTTTTTAAAGATTACTTAGATGGCGGGATAACAAGGACATTGCTAGTAAGCACTTGTTCATTCTCTTGATTCACACAAGAACCGAGAAGGGTAACTCTTTTTTTGTCTTTGTCTATATGCACAACTTCAACTCTAGTCTTTATGTGGTCTCCAATGAAGACAGGTCCTAAAAAAAGGTTGCTATTCATCAAGAGGATAGTTCCCGGTCCTGGCAATTTTGTTCCCAACACCGCAGACACACAGCTGACCGTCAGTATTCCGTGGGCGATCCGCTTTCCAAACCTTGTCTGCGCCGCATATGCAGCATCCAAGTGAATCGACTGAGTGTCACCAGAAATAGCTGCAAAAAGCAACACGTCCAGATCGGTTATCTCTCTTTCTATTTCGGCACAATCTCCGACTTTCAATTCGTCAATAGTCTTTCCACGAGATTGCGAAGTGATAACAGTTGCTGAAAACTCTCGGCGTAGTCGCTGTTCTAATTCTTGCCTTGTCACATGATCAATGAAACGTAAACCATCCATTACACAATAATCCCGAAACAAGTCTGGGTCTATTGATACCATGAGAGAAAAAAGGGGGCAAGTTTCAAACACTCTATTCTTCGGAGATATGTTTTCCCAAAAACTGCCACCGCGCTGTTTTGACACTGAAATAGAGCGCAACAGCAAAACCAAGTGCCAAAAAATGATTAAGCCAAAAACAAAGGGTACGGTGAAAGTCAGAATGTGATGAGTCTTGATACACACTCAAGGCAAACCACTCAAATGCCACCAATCCAACCATGGAAAGAAGGAGGTTTAGCGACGATGTCCAATGTTGCGCTGGGCTGGCGGTTCCTGCGGCCAAAATAAGAAGAACGGCAAGACCAATAATATAAAAAATGGGGAACGTTATGATATGTAGATAAAGAGGCAATGCAAGCAAAATAACCACTCCTTCAATGAAAAAGAGCCGACGCACAATATCGCCATAATAATGGCTTCCCTTTCTTAGGTTCTCAATTACTTTAGCAGTAAACCACTCTTCTTTTTGCATTTCTCCTTCTAAAACCATATGGCTCCATTAAATAACAAGAAACAAGCAACTGCAAGACCATCCTTCATTGTGTGTGTTGAAAAGAATTTGACTTCACCATTAGAGGCGCGTACTATCCACGGTAGATTGGGTAACCGCTGACAGATAGCATGCTCCTAAAAGCAGTGATTATGGATTTTGATGGCGTCATTCTTGACTCATTCAGAGAGGGGCTCCGAAGAATCAAGTGGATTGCAACCACCCACGATATACCCTGGGACCGCAGTGCCCGGAGAAAGCTAACGGAATTATGGGGAGCTCCTGGCATAGAGCTTCTCAAAAAAGGACTTGGGGTAAATGAGGCCCTTGCTCTTCGCATGTACA
>C687J35174_10006773_pt1 | contig 14875 bp, 13 predicted proteins | sample RifCSPhighO2_01_FD_35174 | JGI IMG/M metagenome (IMG submission 35174) | reverse complement strand
AAGCGTTAGTATCCCTGACGGAAAGCAGGGAACTGCTACCTCCCCTATTATCATAAAAGCTCAATATCCTGCAAGAAAGCCTCTTGATAGTAGTGCTTGGGCTGATACATCCGATAAAAGGAGCGTTGTGAATGCTGGGACAGGAGTTGCTGGTTTCTATAATCAGGGTTCCAACACTACAAATCAGAGTCTTTGGGTCAGGTATATTATTATAGATGGTTTTTATATCACGGGTGGCGGCGGTCTTAGTACATATAACTCTGGCGGCGGTATATTCTTTGAAAACGACGATAATATCTGGATTAAGAACAATGTCATTCTTAATAATAATCCGTATCGTTTATATAATTCCAATGGTGAACAAACTGCCAATGTTTACTTAAAGTTTACGGATAATTCACTGGTGCAGAACAATTATTTTGAGTATACTTACGTTGAAGCTTATATTACTTCCGCTTTCTTTATTAACAACAGCGGAAATAATAATATCGCAGAGTATAATGAAGGTTATGTAGGTCCCGGCGCTGTTAATGGTTCATTTGCTTATATTCGCGTTGGCTCAAACCCATTTATATATCGTTATAACTATAATAAGTTTGATGCTAATAATGGCGGCAATCTTTTTGGCCGGTTCAGAGATGATTCAAATTACACAGTTACCAATAATTATCTTAGATCAACAGTTGCTCAGCAGTACTTTGTTGTTCATGAAAGCACGGATTTGAGCGTAACTGAAAACCACAAACTTAATAATAATACATTCTATTTTGACCAGGGGGCATATGATAATAGGGGGATGTTCGGTCTTGGCTACCAGAATGGAACAGAGGTTAAAAATAACATCTTTTATTCCGGGATCAATGATACTGGTTCTTATGCTATCCGCGCCTTTGCCTTAACCACGAATTACAGTGTGGCTATTGACAGTAATGTCTATTACAATCTGATAAATTTGGTTGATCCGGTACTTGGCGTATACACTGAAACCAACACTCAAAATCTTAACCCAAACATTAATGCAACCACCGGTTGCGCTGCTTCCGTTAATAACGATACCTACGGCGCCAACTTGGATGTCAGCAATATCCCATATCGAAAATGCGACGGCGCATTCTATTCCGCAGAAGGTAAGTTTGGGATAAGCGTTATTGTAAGCGACGGAGGAAGCGTTCCTGACACCACACCGCCTTTGGCGCCAACAGGATTGGTGGTGCAGTAAAAATTGAAATGTGGCTCAAATTTTAGTATAATTTTATTAATGGAACTCAAAACGTTTATTAGAAAAAGGCCTCATTTGATTTGGTATACTAAAAATTATGAAAATTTATCTCCGGAATCAATTGTGGAGGCGGTTTTGAATTATGGTAATTGGGATGATGTCCAAACACTCATTAAAATTTTAGGAATGAAAAAAGTGGCCAAAATTTTCCGAAAAAAATCAAAACCATCAAAAATTGGACGTCAAAATTATCGTCCGGAAATAATCAATTACTTTAATTTATATTTCAATAAATATGCGCGCCTATAAAGAGATTTTAACCGATGAACAAAAAAAATTTCTGCTATTGGTTGGTAAATTCGCTAAAGATTTTGGATTGGTAGGCGGCACTGCTATTGCTTTGAATATCGGCCACCGGCGATCAATTGACTTTGATTTATTTTCTCTGAAAGAATTTGACAATTATCAAATTAAAAGAAAAATTTCTAAAAATTATAAAATTGAAAGCACTATTAACGACGAAGAAGGGCAATATACTGTTTTAATCAGGGGCGTTCGATTTACTTTTCTATACTATCCTTATAAGATTAGTTTTTCAGAAAAGTTTAATAATGTTATTAAGTTACCCAATCTTTTAACGTTGGCAACGATGAAAGCTTTTGCATTAAGCAGGCGAGCAAATTGGAAGGATTATGTCGATTTATATTTTATAATGAAAGATTATTTTTCACTTAACGAAATATCAAAACAAGGTGGGAAAATCTTCGGCAAGGAATTTAATGAAAAAATATTCCGTGAATCACTGGCTTATTTTAAAGATATAAATTATGGGGAAAAAGTTATTTTTATGCCTGGTTTTGAAGTTTCCGATACAATAATAAAAAAAAGATTGACAAAAATTAGTTTAAGTTAAATTGATTCATGAAATCATTAATAATTGTTTTAGTAATTATTGTTAATTTTTTATTTCTTACCCTCCTTTGGCGCCAACAGGATTGGTGGTACAATAAATAAATGAGAATCTTTTTTATAATCATTATTTTATTATTATCTTCCGCTTTATTCTTCCCTGCCAGTTCAAGCGCAGCTACTTTGGAAGTCGGAGTAGGCAGAGCGTATTCTACTATTCAGGTAGCCGTCAATGCGGCGTCTTCAGGAGACAATATCGTTATTTATGCTGGCACATACACTGAGAATTTAAACTGGCCAGCAAATAAAGACAATATTACAGTTAGACCTTATAGCAGTGATTTTGTGACTATTCAACCGGCCGATAATAATGCTACTACCATCAGAATCAGCGGCGATATCCAAGGCATAACTTTCGATGGTCTTCAGGCAGGTTTAAATTCTCAAATGCTAATTGTGGGAGCAAATAATCCGCCTTCCAATGATGGTCAGGCCTTCCGTCTTAACAGAACATCTCTCCCTGCTCTTTCAGGTATTACTCTTAAAAATTTAAGGATTCAAGGGACTTCCACTGCCTCAAGGCCGATGATAAATTCTCAACCCGGAACCGACGGCTATGTAGATGACTTGAGGATAGAAAACAATTATATCTACGGAAATTTCAGCCGGGCAGTGGAATTACAGGGGACGAACACGGGATCCGGCACGGCCACATGGAGAGCGAGCATTACAGGCAATATTATTGATGTCAGCAATGCCCTTTATTCCGGTCCGGAATGGAGTCGCTGGGATTATGTTTTTGTGGACAGTAATTATATTTATAACACGGGAACATCGGTTAGCTATTTAATCCAGGCCAGAAACTCTCAAAATTCCAAAATCCAAAATAATGTGCTTGATAACAGAACCGGCGCCAGCGCCTCGGCAATGATTATTGTAAGGGGGGGTATGGGGGACTCAGCGCCACCGAATCAATCGAGTAATAATACAATAATAAACAATACATTTGACCAGAATGGTTCGTTAGATAACAATGGAGCAATCATTTTAACTGATGTTAGCTCTAATAATACAGTTCGTAATAATCTCTTTATCGGAACCTATAGTCCTCAGGTTTTGGGCAATATTACGGGTTCTTCCGGCAGCGGCAATAGCTTTGACAATAATCGGTCGGTTGCTTCTGTAACTTGGAACAACTCGGCTTGGACTGACGCTGGCAGCAATACCAGCGGTTCTACAAATTATAACGTCAATGGCAGCAAACCTTCGCCTTATTATGACCTGACGGCAAGCTATAATGGAAGCGCTACCGACGCGCCCACAGATGATTATGATGGAATAGNCAGGGCTTCTCCACCTGACATTGGCGCGTTTGAATATTAATCAATCGCCACACCTCTGACACCACCNCTCCATACCATCAGGATTGAGGTGGAGTGAAAATATAACAGACGGCACAGGAGGAACCGGGACGNCCATAATCCCCAAATAGGCGTTGGCGATATAAACATTGAAGAACCNCGCCATAAATGGCGGTGATTCTCCTCGGTAAGGAATCTTATTATTGTCATAGCTCGCCTTGACCCGCCCTTAAAANGGCGGGAATGNGGCGAGCATTCCNCGTTCAAGGAGGCTTTTTATGCTAAAACTACACAGCTTGCTCTTTTGTATATTCGTATTTATGTACATGTTATTTGCAGGACAAAATATTTTTGCGGCGACATATCATATCACCGAAACATCCGGCTCAGATAATAATAGTTGTATTGCAAGCCGGAATACACCGGGACATGCAACNATTAACGGTTTTTTACTGGATTGCGGTTCATCACTATTGCCGGGTGATGTGATAACCGTGCATTGCGCAACTGAAGACGGAAGCTGNACCTATACTGAGAATATAGGGATAACCAGCAGTAACCCCGCTGTTGCAAGTGGTGCACAGGCCAATCCGATTCAAATAACAGTGGATTCAAACGATTCTGTTACGATTAGATCCACCAGCACACCGTGTTTCAATAGTGGCGCAAATTGTCCTGCTATCTGGGCAGGAGGTCCTGACTGGTGGACTGTTGGGCCAGGCCTCAGGTTTGAATGTGGAAGCAGCGGGAATGGGTGTATTATCTATTCTACTTCAAGCCAGCCTGTTACTGGATTTAGATTTACCGGCAATACCGTTGTTGCAGGACCAGCAGGGACAAACTGTACCGACCAACCTATATTTTTTGGAAACAATGGCTCAGACAATGTCCGNTTTGATGGGAATACTTTTGATTTTCGTAATTGTTCTACTGGTTTTGGGTTNTCTGGTTCAGGAAATAATCCATCACAATCAGGCAATGATTGGATATATGCGGAGGAAGATTGGANATTTGAAGATAACATCTTTTACTGCGGAGACAGGAACTACTGTCTTGAATATGATTCCATAAACAGGCCAACTGTAAGGAGAAATTACTTTGAAGATTCAAACATAACGGCATACAAGGCCACCCTGCAAAACAGAACATCCCAGAATTGTGTAATAGAGAATAATGTCTTCTATCATACGGCAGGGAATTGGTCCAGCAAGTACGTCATGCTTGTACGGGGCAATATGTCAGGAGAACCATCAAGTGATAACTGTATTATCAGGCACAATACTATTGCTGGTAATGGGACAGAGGCAATCGTAGTAGCCGATACGCCTCAGAATATCAGGATCGGCAATAATCTNTTTTCTGGGCAATGGGCAAGCTTNGTTGAATGTTCCGGGACATGTGGAGGGGATNTAACGCCCAATAGATTCGAATATAATCAATTAACAAATGCGCCTACTGTTTATACATGCGAGTGGGCCTCCCCAAACATCTGCTCGGATAACATAACTAATTCGGCCACAGGCTGGTGGGCTACAGGCAACCGCCCATATCCTTATTATGATATACGGNAAAATNAGGCTGTTACCGGCTCAAGNGTGAATACTTACACCATCTCTGAAGATTTCAAAGGCCATCAATATCCGGCACCAAATAATGTAGGGGCATTCTCTGTAAATGTTACGCCTGATGCACCTGCCGCACCATCGAATTTAAGGTAATTTCTTATTCTCTTTTTTTAATTAGTTTTGCCGGAATGCCACCTACAATAGCCCGTTCTTCAACATCTTTCGTTACGACAGAACCGGCTGCTACTATTGCGTGATTTCCTATNCTAANACCTGCAACTACTACTGAATTGGCTCCAAGCCATACGTCGTTACCAATAATAATATCCTTTTCTACATGGGGTTGCANATTCATCGGGNTTCCCAGTTTGCTGCTATGATTTGATGAGAATATCTTTACCCCAGGTCCCATCAAAAGATTATCCCCCAATACTATCTTTGAATTCTTACTTGCCCATATACAGCAATATTGATTTATGTGAGAATTTTTACCGAGATAAATATGCTCACCGCACCGTAACGAAGCTGTAGGATGTATCCTCGGGTTTCCAGCAATCTTCATTTTGGCCCTCGGGGCAACATGATCGTGGATATACCAGCCTACTAAATTTATGAATGCCTTAATTGCCTCTAAAGAAAAAAAGTATCTTAAAACCTCTTTTATATCTTCTTTCGTAAGTCTATTTCTTGCGCCNTCATTTGGATTATTCATCTTCTTCTCCCTGCAGTTTTTTTGTTTCCTTATTTTCTTTATACCACNCTATCATTTGTCTCATTCCTTCTTCCAGAGTGTATATTTGTTGGAATCCAGCCGTCCTGATTTTCTTGGCTGTATGGTGAGTCGATTTATTCATTTTTATAATTGCATCAGACACAGGAAAGGTTATCCCTGAAATTTTTGCCATGAACCCAACAGGCTTTAAAGCAGTTAGAATAAATTTTGCAGGCAAAGCGAATTTGGGGGCAGGTCTCTTCAATAACCTATAAACCAAATTTACAATTTCTTTAAATGACATGTGCGGTTCATCGGCATAATTATAAACCTCCACCCCTTTAAACCCCTTGTCCAGTAAAAATAATGTTGCAGCTACAAGATTTTCAACATAAGCGACTGACTTGATATTATCTCCGTTTCCAACAGGAATATACAACCTTTTGTCTATCTGGCGTATTAATCTATATATATTCCCTTTATTCCCGGGTCCAAATACTACAGTTGGCCGTATTATCAGGGCATTTCTACCCCCGGCTTCCGATGACCATTTGTATATCAATTTTTCCGCTTCTAATTTGGTTATGCCGTACGAGGTGCCGGGCTGCGGCTCTGTCTGTTCATCGGTAGGAGCAGACTGGTCGCCATATACTGCAACCGAACTATAAAATATCATATTCTTAATGCCAGTCTTGGAAGCAGCGTTTAATATATTCTTAGTTCCCTCAACATTTACCCGATAGAATTCAGCTTCAGATATGCCAAAAAAACGATGTTTGGCTGCCAGGTGTATCACCAGGTCAACATCCTTCATTGCGTCCAACACGGCGTGGAAATCGAGGATGTCGCTGATTATACAATCAAATCCGGTAAGTTCTGGGATACCCTTTGATGCATCATTGCTGTCCAATATCCGCACTTGCCACCCCTTCCGGGACATCTCATGGGATAGAAAGCTACCAATAAATCCAGAACCGCCTGTTATTAATACCCTCATCTAAGATTACTTCTTCCTCTCCTCCAACTTTGGACATCATCTTTTTCTAATAATCTTATAGGATGACCTTGCGACAATCTATGCAGCTATTCTTTATCTCGTTGTTTTGGCTACTTCCCATACAGACTCTCTGGTGCCTCTAAAGTATTTTATAATTCCCATGAGGGCTGCAGAATTAATCAAACAGAAGTAAAAGGGTATAGAAAAAAACTTGCCACTTTTTTTCTTAAAGAGAACCCCTGCAAGGGCTGCACTATAAAAAATCAACTGGCCTAATAAAGTAAACTTAAAGAAGGGGGAATGCAGAAACAGGTTAGTGAAAAAAATGATTATCAGGAAAAAAGGGACAAACCAACGAAGGAGTTTATGTGAGATAAAACAAAACCCCCACATCCCTTTTAACATACGATATTTTCTCCGGTAACGTAAAAATGCTGTAAAACCACGTGTTACTATCCTGGCCCGCCTTGAAAATTCTTCACGAATCGATGAAGTTGCCTTCTCATAGGCCACAGCCTCCTCATCAAAGACTACTTGGTATCCTTTAGCCGATATCTGGATTGGATGTGCGAAGTCATTCGCTACATCCAAGTCTAACGGTATAAAAAGACTCTTTCTTATCGCATAAATAGAGCCAGTAGCAGCCACTAAAGTTCCATGCCTGCTTTCAAGTTTCTTGATTGCAGATTCGTACCGGAAATATAAACCTTCCCCTCTGCCTACAGACGTTGTTTCATCCTGATATTTTAAGTTCCCTACGACACATCCTACTACACGGTCATAGTTATAGTTTCTTACCAACTTCCTTATTGCGTCTGGCTTAAAAAAGGCATTCGCATCAGTAAACACTATTATTTCTCCACGGCACATGGTAATGTATCTATCAATAATCGAATTTTTCCCTTCCCTCTCCTTGCCTTCAAATAATATGATTCCTTTTTTTATATACTGTTTCACAATAGAGACAGTCTCATCCGTAGAGGCGTCTGAAGCTACGCATATTTCCAACCGATCATTAGGATAGTCTAAGGAAAGACTGTTCTCTATCTTCTCCTTAATGATCTTGGCCTCGTTATAAGCAGGTATGAACAGGGTAACATAAGGAAGNTCCCTGTNCTGTTTGATAGCTATGTTTTGTGCTCTCATCATCTTAAGAACAACAGGATATCCTATATAGATATAAATTATAAGAAGGACGAAAAAGATAAAAATATACTCCATCAGTCACTCCGATAACCATGCAACTTGTTAGATATGAAAGCCAGAAGGAGTCTAAAATGAAATAATCTGATTCGCAGTAATTTTGAAAAAAGATAACCTATGTTCCCCTTCTTGATATGAAAGCGGAATACATCCATTTTATGCGGCAGGACAGAACTGGCAACCTGCCGATAATAATCAACTTTTTGAAGCNTGTCGTCCCAGAGGACGTCAGATAGGGTATGAAGTCTTTTTAGTATCTCCTCTCCGGTTCTTCCTGTCTGTATCTCAGGTTGCAGATTACTGTTAGACAAAACTGGGACAGGTTTAACTTCAACAATACCTTCCTTCCTTATCAGGCAGGTAAAGATAATGCTCTCTCTCCTCTTTTCCCTTGCCGTCCTCGCATAGACATTACCTGCCGCCGGATCGTATATAAATTCTCCAAGACTGTATACAATAATGCCTTTTTTATAATATTCTATACCCTGAAGAACATGGGGGTGATGACCTAAAACAAGTTTGGCGCCATGATCTATGATCCGCCTCAGTATCTTCTGATCTGATATTCGCGGGTAATCAGTGTACATCAGTCCGAAATGAAGAGAAACTATTACAACATCAACCTGCGGCTTAAGAANCGATAGATCCTCATAAATAATCTCCTCATTAAACGGGGCAGCCCCGGCCTTTTCCGTGCNGGCAGTCTGCTCCGTGATCTCAGCATAAACTAAAAAACCAATCGTAATCCCTTTAATTGTCAATATTACAGGCCTTCTTGCCTCATTCAAGTTCGCACCTGCGCCAACTGTTGCGATATTGTAAGACTTTAACAGGCTAATGGTTTCTTCAAGTCCCTCCGGTCCGCAATCTAATATATGGTTATTGGCCAGAGACAGGAGCGAGAAATTCGAATAGACCAGNCCTTTAACCCCATCGGGGACTGCCCACGATTTCTTGGACTGATATAAAAAGTATTGCCCCTTATCAGAAATCTTAAAGGGTTTTTCTAAATTACCAAAGACGATATCCCCTTTCCTCAAGAATGGGGCTACATGAAGAAAAGGGTAATCCGGGCCTTCCCGTTTTATTGCCTCTGCCACTTTTCCGTGAAGACCTATATCTCCTACCGCATAGAAAATGACTCTACTGCCATCGTTCTTTAAAGTCATTTACAGACACTCCAAATAAACATTTTCTGTCTTTTTCACCATCTGCTGTATGGAAAATAGATGCTTGACACGCATCTTACCTTCCCTTCCCATACGGCATGCCAGGTCTCTATCCCGTATAAGATGAAGGACGGCTTCTGTCTGTTCTTCAATATTTTCAGGCTTTGTTAAAAATCCTGTCACTCCATTTACGACTGCCTCACTATTTCCTCCTACATCAGTTGCAATAACAGGTCTTCCCGCTGCCATTGCCTCTAAAATAGTCATAGGAAATCCTTCCCANAGCGAGGATAGAACGAATATATCAATGAAGTTGAGCAGTTCAGGTATATCTTTTCTTAAACCGGTGAACACAACTCTGCTGGAAATGTCGAGTTTGTCGGCAAAGATATTAAGATNCTTTCTTAAAGGGCCATCACCAACTATTAGAAAAAAGGCATCAGGCTCTTTGGATAAGACCTGCTTAGCCGTTTGAAAGAAAAACTCGTGCCCTTTCTGCCGAGTCAGGCTTGCTACTATGCCTATAACAAATGACTTGTCGGGTATCCCAAATTCCTTCAGATATGTATCATTGTCAATAGCAATATCAAACTTTCGGTTGTCAATTCCNTTGTAAATAGTAATATATTTATTTTTTGAAATAGGATCTTTTTTGAGATGAGAATCCCTGACAGCTTCTGAAACTGCAATGATCTTTTTGTTAGATAGACCTAATAACAGATTAAGTATCGGGTAATATTTGTGGACTCTTCCAGNATAGAAGATGTTGTGNTCTGTCCGGATCACCGGCAGACGACCTGCCAACAGCGCAGCAGGGATACCAACAATGTTGGGCGCNGGATTATGAACATGAACNATGTCAATCTTCTCTTCTCGCATCAACCTCGACAATTTCCATATCGTGGATAGTGNTCCGACCTTAGAATTGAGTATAAAGACACGGACACCTTCTTTTTCGATCTCCTTTGCAATTCTCCCACCTCTATCTATGGCACACACCACAAGGGAGAAATTCTCTCTATCATAGCCCATAGCATAATTCTTTATTACTGTTTCTGCCCCACCTACCTCCAGTGAATAGATCAGATGAAGCACTTTAATCTTCTTTTTGATATCCGGCACCATTAAGACTGTATTCACGTATAAACGTCAGAAACTTCCCATGGGGTGGCCTTTCAATATGGTCTACAAAATCCAATCTAAAGTTTACAGGCTCGCCAAAATATTTTCTTAGTTGAAAGGTTATAAAATCTCTGTGCTTGATATTCAGTTCTCTATCAACAACCATTTTCAGAACAAAATCGGCCGGGCTGATCTGAATAATCTGATACTCCTTCACCATCCCCCCCATGGCATAAAGGTCTTTAAACAGGGAATTAAAAAATACCGTATGAATAATTTTCCCTTCCGGCGTAGTTAATACGGTTCTAATCTTACCCTTTGGTTTCGTCATCAAAGGCAGGCCCCTCCCGCAACTGCAAACCCTGTCAACAAGGTCCCCCGTATCACCAACCCCATATCTGATCAGCGGCATTACATAATTGTGAAGATCTGTAACTACAAACTCTTTGTAACCTTTAACACCATTTTCATCCTCGATGGTCTCCACTATAATAGACTCAGAAGGGATATGCATCCCGCCTTCAGGACATTCATAAGCTATAAGGCCCACCTCTGCCGCACCATAACTATTTATTACCCTNCACCCAAAAAACTCTTCTATCTCTTTTTTCTGCAAATCTTCTAATTCTTCACCATGAACAATCACAACCTTAAAGTCAGCAGACTTACCCTCGTACCCATAATCTTTTAACATTCGAGAAAAATGGTGGATCGCAGAAGGGTATCCATAAAGATAGAAGGGTTTAAATTTCAATATCTTCTCGAAGAATCCTGCACACNTCCCGCCTTCCATATCCAAGGCAGATAATTTTATCCGGTTAAATAGTACATCCTTGGTCTTCTCTTGCAATCTTTTCCACCGAGAAGTGCTGCTCCCCCCTATTCTGGCCTGCGGGGCACCGATATCTATGNCATGCCATTTTAAAAGTCTTAAAATATTTGCATGATGATATGACCAAGATATCTTACTCCTGCATACGGCTAACGGTTTCCCGGTCGAGCCTGAAGTCCTTGCTANGATATAACCTTCCGGATGTTTACTGTTTGACATAAGGGCAGGCCCGAATTCTCTAACCTGTTCCTTGGAAAGCATAGGAATTTTTTTAAAATCATGAAAGGACTTTATATCGCCTGGTTCAATACCATACTTCCTGAANAGCTCTTTATAAAAAGGCACATGATAATAGACATGATTTACAAGATTTATCAATCTCTTCCATTGTATGCTTTCTAACTCAACGGATTGATTCCACTGGGTATGATCGAGTTCTTTAATCGCAGCAATGACAGGTTCCCTGTTAATGTATTGAGTAATGTAATACAGATTTTTACCGAAAAACTGGCGCATCTTTTGGGAGTGATTTTCTTTCTTTAATTAATTTAAGGTAGTCATGCTCCATTCTTGCCATATTCCGATCCCAGTCGGCATTTTCCTTGGCAATTTGGAGATTCATATCGCGGGCCTTTTTCCGCAGCNCTTCCGCTTTAACAGCCAGGATGATCTTTTCAGCCAATGTCTTTGGATCATTTAACGGAAATAAAAAACCATTTACGCCATCCTTTATCCACAATCTGTTTGCAACATTGTCTGGAACAATCGGAAATATTCCGCAAGCAAACGCCTCTAAAAGAGAGGAAGANACCCCGTCCGTCGGTACAGCCGAAACATAAATGTCACAGGAATTCAGTAACTGCATGAGGGTATCGTATTCCTGTTTACCTATAAATTTCACATAGTCTTGAACCCCCAGGCCTGCAGCCATTGTCTCTAATCTCTTTCTATCCTCACCATCCCCGGCGACTATATAACTAAACTCTTTGATTTCCCTCACAATTATTGGTAATGAAGCCATGATCTGCTGAAAATTATAGCCAGGTCTAAGGCTTCGAGTACTGATCATTAAAGGGCGGCATTCTTTTTTGCTACGCTGATCTGAGGAATTATTGCTGTAAATCCTTACACCCCTCGGATAGGTTCTGATCTTCTCCGGATGAATCCCGGCATGAATCAAATCGTCCGTCATGTGCTGTCCCCAGGAACTTATAATATCTGCCTTTTTAAGGGCATATATTGCAAAGATCCTCTTGAGTTTTGATGTCGCTGGGTATACTAAATGTTGTCCCTGCAGGGCTATTACTAAAGGTTTAAACCCAATGCAAGAAGCCAAGAAGCCATAGCTTGAAGGTCTGTAAGCAACAAGGATATCAGGATTAAGTGATTTTACAATCTTTTTTGTTTTTAAAATAGAGAATAGATATCTCCATTTTGTCTCATAGAATAGAGAATGAAGGTAAATGATTTTTACCTTTCCAAGATCACATCCCGCTTTGTTAAAAGAGAGCAGATAGACATCATGTCCCAAACAATCACTGAAATATCTCACCCAATTCTGAGTATTTACATGACCAGCATCAGCTAAGAAGCAAATTTTCATCCGACCGGTTATCCCTTTTGCGCCCTCACAACCGCATGCATTGCAAGGAATTCAAAAATCTTCTTGAACCTCTTTTCGATAAACCCGCAAACCGAAACAACAGACTGCGTTATACTGTCCGGTAAACCTTTAAAATATCCCTCCGGCGGTAAAATTGCGTTTCTCTCAAAGTCAAGGATTGTTAATTTCTCGCCTATATATCTCTTCAGGTCTTGAACTCCGATGGGACAGTCAAAACCGCGTTGAGGCGGCTTAACCCTCTTATAAACAAGTTTTTTTATAAATCTGAACGGAGATGAGAGTGTCCTCCAGCGTTTATTGGCCTCTTCTATGGGTGTGGATATCAATAACATACCGTTGATTTTCAGCTTTCTTGACATTTCATCAATGGCTTTAGCCGGAGATGGCACATGCTCAAGTACTTCACTGCATACAATATAATCCGCCACGCCCTCTCTGAATGGAATATTCTGGGCATCCGCTATAACACAGATAATATTACCTACCTTTTCTTCCATACATCTATGTCTTAAGAGTCTTAAATTTGATTCCGCAACATCAAGGCCGATCAGTGTCAAATTCCTTCCAGGATTTCTATATAATATTTCGAAAAGAAAATAGCCTACGCCGCACCCAATATCCAAAATCAGACCTTCTCGCTTTGGAGTAATCCACTCCAACATTCGACCTTTTACTTTGGAATACATGAACCGGCTGACTGCTTCCGGAATGCCTGTATATTTACCCCATTCAATGGCATTCTTGTATAATCCAATTTCTTTATACCTTTTCTCAAATCTGTTAAGATTCCACTCTTTTCCTCTATCGCCTTGAATGTTAGGTATTTTCCGCAGATAGAATAGACCATCTGCTATCTGATACTCTTCTTGACACTGATTACAGTATACAGTTCCATCGCGTATACCCAGATCATCAGTCGTGTGTACTTTTATTTTCACAAAACCCCTGCAATTTGGGCAGGCCAAGGTCTTTTCAATACTGTCTTGAATCATTTTTACCCTTATTATCCCAGTACCATCGCATTTGCGGCAGCCTGTCCCACATCTTATTGTTCAATTTACAACACTTGGTACACCTGGGCCAGATCCCGACATTGCGGAGTTCCTGTCTGAATCTGATATAAGCATCATTATTCCACAGCTCACGCAGACCCTTATCGCGGACATTACCAATAACAATATTCATCTGGCAGGGGTAGACCTCGCCGTAAGGATTGATCCGCATTGCATACCATGGATAAAAGCAGTGATTGACATACGCATGGCTGTCATCAAAAAAATGACCGTACAGTTCTTCAGGTCTTTTTATGTAGGGTTGAATGTTTATCTTCACGCCCATCCGAGATGCATTTGCCTCGGCATTCTCAATTTCCTTAGCAAGAAGGTCGACATTCACAGTCCGGATCGACATCGGAACGTCCTGATCCTCGATTTTTCCACCAGTAGCCTGGTATATGCCTCGGGTACGGCTTTCCATCTCTGCCGACGCATAAAAAAGATAACCAAAATTAACATTGACCTTTTCGCGGGCTGCTATTNCTACAATCTCATCCATATAGCCTGCATTTAAGGAACTGACAGTCACGTTTAAAGTCAAATCCGGGACATTNCGCTTCTGNACCCTTTTTTCAGCCTGTATCATCCTGATTGCCTTAAGCAAATCCTGAAATTGATTTTTGTTCTGACGTATATTGTTATGTATTTCCTCGGGGCCATCACATGAAAGGGTGATTTTATCAATTCCCATTCTGACTATTTCTCTGGCATAGCTTTCTTTCATAAGCCCACCATTAGTGATAATATAACAGGCCATATTCTTCCGTTTTACAGCCACAAGGATATCGATAATATCCCGTCTGACAAACGGCTCACCTCCTGTAAGAGTAATACGCCTTATTCCCAGTGAACTGGCCTGGTTGATTACATTTATGATTTCCTCAGTCTTCAGCTCGCTATCTTCCTTCATCTGCGCCTGCAGCACAGACTCGGGATTTNGTAAATCAATAGCCTGCGGACACATCAGACAACTTAAATTACACCGGTAAGTGACCTCAAATGTAANGGACATTGGAATATTGGCAAGTCCATCCTTAAACACATAAGGGAACCAATAATTCCAGACACCCATGAAGGACCTCAGTTTTCGCGCATAAGATAACGGCC
>C687J35174_10006768_pt1 | contig 14881 bp, 15 predicted proteins | sample RifCSPhighO2_01_FD_35174 | JGI IMG/M metagenome (IMG submission 35174) | reverse complement strand
TCCTTTCTTTTGCACGACCTTCTCGGGATGGAACTGTGATGGGAGCTCCGCCACTGCTAGCAGCGAGTCGATATCATCGCGCTCTATTATCTTCGCCGCCTCCTGTATGTGGAAGGGTTGGCGGCCGGGCGCGGGCGGCTCAAGGAGGATAATGTGGTCGGCGTCGAAGCCGCTTTCTCGGAGCCACTCATACGCGTGCCGCACCGCATCGAGCGAGGAAGATGTATCACTCGCGAATTCTTTCGGCCGCANAAAAGGGACCTCGATGCCGTNTNGCTTGCCGACTTCCGCTATCTCTTCGCTATCCGTCGAGAGGACAAATCGGTCGAACACGCCGCTTGCCTGGCCTGTCTCGATAGACCACGCAAGGAGCGGTTTCCCGAGGAAATCCTTGATGTTCTTGCCGGGGAGGCGCTTGCTGCCGCCACGTGCCGTGATGAGACCGAGTACCCTACTCATAGCGTGCGTACATGGTTTGCAACCTTGCGGGCCATGAATATGTCGGTCGCTTCGCGGGACTCCGCCGTCATACCGCCGAGGTGCGGCACGATGATGAGGTTGTCGTGCGATTTGGCGTACTCGACGAGCGGGTGCGAGTGGAACGCCTCCTCGAATCGCGTCTCCCCTTCGAGTACGTCGGTGCCGTATCCGGCGATGCCGCCCCGCTCGAGCGCAAGGAGGAGCGCCGCCTCGTCCACAATCCCCTCGACGGCAGTATTGATGAGGTATGCCGTGTCCTTCATTTGAGAGAGAGCGGCGGCGTCGAACATGTGCCGCGTGTCGTCGTTTAGCTCTGCGTGGATGGATACNACGTCGCTTCGCTCAAGCAGTTCGGAGAGCTCGACAGATCGGCACCCGAATTCGGCAAAACGTGTCGGGGCGCTGTGCGGGCTGTGCGCGAGCACCTCCATATTGAACGCATTGCCGTAGCGCGCCATCCACGAGCCGAGGCGCCCGAGGCCGACGATGCCGAGCGTTTTGCCGTAGAGATTGTGGCCGCGGAACGATTCGCGCCTCCAGCGATAGTTCTTGACGTCGTCGAAGGCCCACGGCGTCTTGCGCAGAAGATCGAGCATGAGCCCGACCGCCATCTCCGAAGTCCCCGTGATGGTGTAGAGAAAATCGGTCTCCCCCTGGAGCGTGAGGACCTCGATGCCCCTCTCCTTCGCGATATCCGTATCGATATGGTAGAGATTCGTGCTTGCCGAGGCGATGACCTTCAGCTTCTTCGCCCCCGCAACACCTCGCTATCGACATCGGGATAGAGGCCCATGAAGAGCACATCGTACTCTCCTATTATATTGACGAGCTCGGAGTGTGTCACCGTGCGCGAGACGACCTCGCCGAGCTTTCGGAGCGTGGAGAGCGCCTCCGGCGTGCAGCTCTCTCCGATGATATTGAGAATGCGCATACCTCTAAAATACCAGACCCCGCAGGTAAAAACAGCTGTATTCCGGATAGTTCTTTTGGCACGCCGCCATTGACCGAATGACATATTCATTATATCGTAGAAATTCCAAATGGCCACAACACCGCAACTAAAAGGCAGGTGCATTCTCGTAACCGGCGGGACAGGTTCCGTCGGCTCCGAGATAGTGCGCCAACTCCTGAAAACGAAAGCGAGGCAGATACGCGTCTTTAGCCGCGGCGAACACAAGCAGCACCTTCTGAAGAACGAGCTCGGTGCCGACAAGCGCCTGCGCTTCCTCATCGGCGATATCCGGGACAAAGAGCGGCTCTCATTCGCGTTTCGTGACGTCGATATCGTCTTCCACGCCGCGGCGCTCAAGCATGTGCCGATATGCGAATACAATCCGTTCGAAGCCGTGAAGACCAACGTCATCGGCACTCAGAACGTCATCGACGCGGCGCTTCAGCAGAATGTGGCCAGGGTGCTCGCCATATCCACCGACAAAGCCGCCGACCCCGCGTCCGTCCTCGGCGCGTCGAAACTTATGATGGAGAGGCTCGTCACAGCCGCCAACGCCGCGACGGGCCCCACGCGCACGCGCTTCGCATCGGTGCGTTTCGGCAACGTGCTCAACTCGCGCGGCTCGGTAGGAGCGCTGTGGCTCTCGCAGATAGAGAGCGGTAAGGCCGTGACGGTGACCGACGAGCGCGCGACGCGTTTTTTCATGGAAATAGCGGATGCGGTGCGCCTGTGTTTCGGAGCGCTCTCAACGATGCAGGGCGGCGAGATATTCGTCCTCAAGATGGATGCGCCGAAGCGGGTCATCGATTTTGCTCGCGAATACATCAGAAAGCACGCGAACGGCAAAAAAGTGAAGATACAGTTCATCGGACTGCGCCCCGGGGAGCGATTGCATGAGGTGCTCCTCACTGAAGAGGAGTCGGAGCATGCGGTGGAACTCAAAGATATGTTCGTCATTCTGCCGCGCGCGGCCGGCGCCGACATGCCGCCGCTTACCGCGTACAAAAAGGCAAAGAAAGTCCGCCCCGGCGCGTACCGCTCCAACTAATTGCACAGCGGGCGGGCGCTTCCTTTTGATAGAATTGCGTGATGCTGGGCATCATCCTCGCGGCGGTAAGCGACGCGTTCGCCGAGTTCTCTGCCTCGACGGGCAAAAGAGGCGTACGTCGCGGCGCCGAGAGCTTGTATTCGTTCGGATTTCTTACGTTCTTCTTTGCCGCCGCTTTTTTTCTCGCCGAGGGTCTTCTCCGCAGCGATTTTGTATTCGTGCAAGAATCGCTTCCCACGTTCGTGCCGCGACTTTTCCTCGAGGTCCTGCAGGCACACATGATGCTCCGCGCCGTCGTCCTCTCCGACCGCGGGGATTTCGGTTTTGTGAAAACGCTCACCATCCCCATACTCCTCGGCATCGATCTTGCGCTCGGATACGCTATCGGCCCAATGCAGATGCTCGGCATGGCGCTCGTGCTGCTCCCGGTTGCGGCACTCGTCGCTATAGAGTGGCGCCAGATGCGAGGACTCGGGTATCTCCTCTTCATCGCTATCAATGCGGTCGCGACCATCTCGCTCTATAAATACGATATTACCCACTTCAATTCGGTCGCGGCGGAGCAGAGCATCGTCTGCCTCGTCTTGATGACATACTTCTACATCCTCGCGCGCACTATCGCTCGCGAGGAGCCGCTTGCGCTCCTGCGCAAAAAGATATTCCTCGCGCAATCTCTCGCGAGCGGAGCGAGCACTGTCGCCGGTTCGTTCGCGTACGCGTTCGCTCCCGCTTCGGTCATCGTCACAGCCATGCGGAGCTTCGGCATCCTCTTTTCGGTACTCACGGGACGATACTATTTCCACGAGCGCCACTTCGCTATCCGCGCGCTCCTATTTTCCTTCACGCTTGCCGGTCTCGTCCTCCTCGCCTTATAGCAGAAACTCCGCGATATCTGCGGTCAATGAATCGCGCCCCTCTCTGGCAGCTCTATTGCCGCTCTTTAAGCCGCGCTAAAGCGGCCTCTGCCATCGCGCGCATGCTCTCTTCGAGTGGGATGGGGGGCGAGGCCGTCTTTCCGAGCGAACCGATGTGTGCCCGCGCACATGAAAGCTCGAGCGCCTTCAGAAACGCGAGGATGTCGGCTTCCTCCGGCATGCCGATTCCCTTTGTGATATCCGCGAGAGCCACGCGGCAATCCTCCGCGTTTCTCACCAGAGAGACCGAAGGGAAGTCCCGGTACCATGGGATGCCGAAGGCGAGGGTGGGCTTGCCCCGCAGTACCGCCTCCCAGCCCGCCGTGCCGGTTATCGTCGCCACCGCCCGCGCACCGGCAAGGAGTCCGAACGTACTCGTCCCTATCGGGACGACGCGCACATGGGGGATGCGCGCAATTCGGCGATAATACCCCGGGTATCGTGACGATGTGTACCTCGTCTTTCCGCGCCTCCACCACTGCGAAGGATGCTCCTTAACATAGATTTCCCACCCTTCGGGCAGCGCGGCCGAGAGCGTCTCGATGGCCAGTATCTGGTCGACGAAGACTCCTCCTTGTGGGCTCGTCGTGCGCTCCGGCTGAAAATTGAGGGGAAAGTACACGTAGTGTGCGCCGAGGTCGGGCTGCTCTTGCACCGAGGAATATTCCGATCGCAGGTTCGGCAAGATAGATCGCGCGAGAAGCCCGAGCGCTCGCGGCACGGCCCTTAGCGGCGAGCGGAGGGCTATCTCTGCGCGGTGACGCCAGAGGCCCACCCCCGCACCGATACCCTTTTGCTCTTTCATATACCAGGGTGTACCGTCCTCTTTTGGGTTTCTTTGCTTCCGGAAATAGTCCCGCAATTCAGGATGCAGGTCCTCCTCCTTCACACCTATTTCGCGCGCCTTCCTGAACGCGGCGCGGAGTCTTTCATTTCCTTTCCAGAAATCGTCGTGGACCATGAGCCGACCCGCGACCCATGTCTCCTCGAAGCACACGACTGGCAGACCTCGCTCCTTGGCGAGTTCGTAGATGATATTGCTGTACAAGCTGTGCGGGAGAATGCCGAAAACGACCGCTTCGGGTTTCAGCTTCTCGAAGATGGCTCTCCAGTAGCCGAGCATCGTGTAATAGACATGTTTGCGCTCGTCCACGACCGCTTTGTCGTACCGCTTGTTCATCATGGTGAGGATGAGTGATTCGAGGGCATGCATGCGATGGAGCACTTCGGCGCTCGGCGGGTCGAACGCGAGGTCCGAGAGCGCCTCCGCAGGCTCCGCATCCCACGCCTTATAGTGGTCGTGAAAGATCGCGCCGCTCGGAGTGAGGTGCCGCACCGGCTCTTCGCCTACAAAATAGACTATTTTTTGTCCCGCATCCGCGAGCTTTTGTATCATGATGCCGACGTCCTCCGTCTGCGTAGGCCAGATAAGTATCGTGCGCATATCACTGATTTATCGTATACACGCGGTAAAAATACGAGTCGGTATCCGCGAGAAGCTCCTTGGGTGTGCCCTCTTCGACGACCTTGCCCTCGGAGAGAATGACGAGACGATTGGACCCCATGATGGTGGAGAGGCGGTGCGCTATCGCGACGATGGTTACCCTGCCCTTCAGCTCCTCGATGAGGCGCTTGATATGCGCCTCGGACTCGTTGTCGAGCGAGCTCGTTGCCTCGTCGAGAATGAGGAGCTCCGGCTTACGAGCGAGGGCGCGCGCGATGACGATGCGCTGTCTCTCGCCCGCGCTCAACTGTATGCCGCGCTCGCCGACCAGCGTATCGAGGCCGCGGGGACAGCTTTTTATGAATCCGTCGATGTGCGCCATCTTCGCCGCCTCCCAGATATCGCTCTCCGTCATGCGCTCGTCGTAGAAGCTGATGTTGTTGCGTATCGTATCCTGTATCAAAAAGAGGTCCTGCGAGACGTAGCCGACGTGCGCGCGCCAATCCGGAAGCGCCACAGAGCGCGCGTCCCTGCCGTCGAGCTCGAGCGCCCCTTCCGTCGGCTCGAGGAGGCGGAGCATGATATCAACACAGGTCGTTTTGCCGGCGCCCGAGGGACCGACGATGCCGACCATCTCGCCTTTGCGTATCTCAAATGAAACACCAGAGAGCACCTGCCTCCCGCCCTCGTATGAAAACCCGACCGCGTTGAACGCGAGGCTACGCTCGAAGCGGAATCTCTCGTCTCCGGTCGCCTTTTCGAGATACGCCGCCGCGCTTTCCTCGTAGGTGATAGCCCTGTCGAGATGCGGCGCGAGCTCGCTCATGTACTGCGCGTTGTTCTGTAGCTGCTGGACATAAGTAAAGATGCGGTAGATAAGGTACAAAATAGCGGGGAGGGCAGCGAAGGAGATGAACGGTGTCTTGAGCGCGAGCGCGAGTATCGCCGCGATGTAGATGACTCCTATCGGAGAGACCGCCTGCATGGCGATGGCCTGCAAGATGGAGATGCGCACGCCGAGATCCTTGATGCGAGCGAACAAGCTATTCCCCCGCTCTATCGCGTATTGTTCGACTCCGAGCGCCTTCACCGTCTTCAATCCTCCGACATGCTCCGTGACATGGTGCTGGGTATCGCGGTAGCATTCTGCCCGCTCACGCGAAATGGCGTGCACCTTGTCCAAGAGCGGTCGTAGGCTGACGAAAATGAGTATTCCGAGGAGGAGCGTGGCGAGTGTGACGAACGCGGAGATAGAGAACGCGACGGCAAGATACATAAGCAAGCTCGTGAAGAGCGTGAGTGTGAACGTCATTTTCGACAGCAGCGACTTCGCGGCGGGTATATCTATCATGAGCGCGGTCTCGAGATTGCCGAGCTTTTGCCGCAAGAGGTACGGCCACGATGCGGACAAGACGAGCGAAAAGAGGTTCGCTCGCGTAACGCGCTCGTACTCCGTCGTGATGTATATCTGGATGTACGATAGGATGAGCGTGACGAACGCCTTTGCGATGAAAAGTATCACGATGAAAGCAAGCAGGTACCTCGGGACGAAGGGGACGTGGATAAACTCGAAGAACGAACGTATGAGGACGGAGAGCGTGTCCGTCGCGGGGTTCTCGATGCCGAGCACAAATGTGAGGAGCGGAATGACCGCATTGATGCCGATGCCTTCCAGAAGGCCTCCCGTAAGCCCGAGAATGGAGAGGATGAATATCTCCCGTTTGTATGGCCGAAATGCGCGCCGTGCGAGGCGCATGATGCCGAGCATCTGCCTATAGATATGCGTGGGGGCTACGTGCTGCATTGCCGGTAAATCTACCATATGACATGTATCGATTTATCGCGATTCTGAAGTCAGCTCCGCCTTAAGCTTCGCGTGCGTGAGCGCGTACGTGCCGGGCTCGGCGACGACGAGACCGGCGGCGAGGTTCGCACTCCGAGCTGCCTGCATGAAAGAGGCGCCTGCGCAGAGCATGAGCGCGAACACCGCTATCACCGTGTCGCCCGCGCCCGTGACATCCTTGACCGATTGAACATGCGATTTGACGTGCGCGCACTCCCCGCTTTCGCGCTCGAGCGCCGTCACGCCATGCTCTCCGCGCGTGAGTACGACGCTCGTNTTCAGGCGCGCAGCTATTAGCCGCGCGGCCCTTTTCGCGCCCGCATCATGCGTCGCGTCTATTCCCGTCATTTCGAGTGATTCTTTTAGGTTCGGTGTGATAGCGCGTATGCCGCGGAAGTGTCGCGCGTTCGCGGGCTTCATATCCGCGACGATAGCGTCCGCGCCATGAAGAGATTTGAGAGCTGCCATGACGTCTTTTGTGACGACCCCTTTCCCATAATCCGATACGATAATGATGTCTGCCGGAAGCGAAGCGCGTATCGCCCGGATGAGAAGCTTGTTCGCTCCCGAGGATATCGGACTCGTCTCTTCTATATCGATGCGCGCGAGCTGGTGATGACCGGAGACAAAACGGGTCTTCGTCGTCGTGGGGCGCGCGTCGCGTATCAGCCGCGTCCGTATCCCGCGCGCGCGGCAGGCGCTCTCGAGGATTTTCGCGCGCTCATCTTTACCCGCCACCCCGACGAGCGTCACACGCGCTCCGAGCGCGGCGACGTTGCCAGCGACGTTGCCCGCGCCTCCCGGGACATGGCGGAGAGACTTTTGCAAAAAGACCGGTATCGGGGCCTCGGGCGATATCCTGTCGGCCGTGCCCTCTATATATTCATCGAGCATCGCGTCTCCTACGACGAGAACTTTACACTTCGGGAACTTCCGTACAAATTGCAGGATTTCGGTGCTCATAGCGCGCGTCTATCGAGGTACTCGCACCACGAGTGGTAGACGATCTCGTGTATCTCCTGTATGCGCGCTGTCTCTTCCGAGGGCACGACGACGCATACGTCAGCTCGTTTTCCGAGACTCTTTCCCCGCGCACCGGTGAGCGCGATGACTTTCATGCCCCTTCCGCACGCCGCGCGTATCGCTTCAATGACGTTCTTCGACGAGCCGCTCGTTGTAAACGCGACGAGCACGTCGCCGCGTCTACCGAGCGCCTCGACTTGCCTCTTGAATACACTCTCGAATCCATAGTCATTGCCAAGCGCGGTCAAGGCAGAGGTATCGACCGTGAGCGCTATCGCGGGCATTCCCCTGCGATTTTTGTGGTACCTGCCGACGAGCTCCGCCGCAAAATGTTGGCTATCAGCGGCGGAGCCGCCGTTGCCGCATGCAAATATCGTGCGGCCCTTACCGAGCGCAGCGCGGATGATGCGCGCCGCACGTTCGACATCCGGAAGTATGTGCTGCATACTCAAATCCACCACTTCCCTATGGCGGGCAAACGCAGAGTGAAAAAGGCTCATTTCGGCCATAATAGGCGGCTTATGCCGCTCGCGAAGCGTACCTTAAATATGCGCCCTCGAAAAGCTGCCCCGCCGCGCATCCTCTCGCTTTCGGCTATCATGCAGATGGTACGGAAGGCGAAAGCAGCCGGCAAGCGCGTCGTCACGACCAACGGCTGCTTCGACATTCTCCACGTCGGCCACGCCCGCTACCTCGCATTCGCCCGCGAACAAGGCGACCTTCTCATCGTCGGCGTCAATTCCGATAGCTCGGTGAGGCGCAACAAGGGCCCTGCGCGGCCCATAGTAAGCGAGCGCGAGCGAGCGGAGCTCGTCGCATCACTTCGATCAGTCGATGCGGTATATATCTTCGACGAAACGACTCCGGATAGATGGCTCGGGAAGCTTCGGCCGCATATACATGTAAAAGGTGCTGACAGGGAAATGAGCGAGATAGTGGAGCGGCGCACCGTCGAGCGATTCGGCGGACGCGTCATCCGTGCGCCGTATATCAAGGGCAAGTCGACAAGCACCATTCTTGCCCGCATCAAATCCTAAGATTCTGCGGGGGTAGTGGTCGCCTCTTCCTCGCCGAAGCCGGTAGCTGTCCACAGTCATCCATTGTATCTCATACTCTTCAACTATCGTGTATCATTTTAGTTTGTATAACATTCTCGCCAATTCTAAATCTTCGTGGGTATCAATATCCACCGCGCGCTCAAAAGGAATGATATATTTCACCACGTATTTTGAATAGAATTTCTTTGCTTTGAGAAAGCTGGCAATCTTTACCCAGCGAATCCCCCCTGTCGGACAATAAATGTTTTTGGGCAAAAGTTTTGAATCCCTAAGATACTTTCTGCCGAAGAAAAACTCCAGGTAACCGTTTTTCTCTTGCAGGGCCCAAAACGGATAAAACCAGTGGAAGGTGGCCACGCTCATCAAGGACTTGGCCTTGGTCTTCTTAAAAATNCCATAAGATTTTTTTAGATCGACATCGTTGCGAAGAGGACTCGACGGCATCAGCAGACAAAGGTTGTCAAATTTNTCATCGACACTTCCNAAAAAATGAAAAGCTGCCTGTTCCAAAGACGCCCCGTCGCCCGAAATATNTCTNGGCCGTTTTACTGTTCTCGCACCGTATTTTTTCGCCACGGCCAAAATGCGGCGAGAATCTGAGCTGACATATATATTCTTCCCAAACAATCCAGNCCGTGCAGCGGCAATGATGGTATGGGCAAGCAACGGCTTGCCATGAAAAGANATGATATTTTTGTTCGGGACGCGCTTAGACCCGCCGCGAGCCGCAATGACACAAATGTTCTTCATATCAATACAGTGTTCTCCCCCCGTCCACCACAATGTTCTGGCCGGTTATGTATTTGGAATCGTCGGAAATCAAAAATTTAATTACGCCGTCGAGATCGTCAAGCTCGGCCATCCTTCCCATGGCAGTTTTTTTCTTATATTTGGCCACAAAACTCTTTTGCTGTTTATTTGCCACGCCGCCGTAGCTCACAGCGTTGATCCGAATCTGTTTTCTCCCATAAGCAGTGGCAAGATATTTCGTGAGATGAACGAGCGCGGCTTTGCTGACTCCGTACACTGTCAAAAGTCCCATCAGTTTTTCGTTTTTCGGATAAACGCTCAAGTCCGCAGACACCACGGCAAAAATTGAGCCGATGTTGATGATACTGCCATGCTTGGGCATAAGAGCGGCGGCCGCCCGCGAAAGCAGGAACGGAGTAATCACGTTAACCTTAAGGCTCTCCAGCCAATCCTGACTGGATAAGGCGTCCAGATCCACTTTCTCGATTCTATGGCCCGCGTTGTTGATCAGCCCATCCACATGCCTGTGTTTTTTGGCAATTCTAGCAAAAACTTTCTTTACCGCTTTTTCGTCACTGATTTCGAACGCATAACCGTCGAAATTGTCATCATTGGCCTCTCTCATGCCTCGGCGCAAGTCATCAAGCTTTTTTCGATCCCGCGAAAAAGTAATGACAGTATGGCCAGCCTCCAAAAGCGCCTGGCACAAACGCGAGCCGATGAGTCCGGTTGCCCCTGTTAGGATAATTTTTTTAGCCATGTTTTTTCCTGCTCTTTAAGGTCATTTCCGCGATTTGCAAATCATATTGGGAAACAATGTGGATGGAGCGCTCTTCCGGCATTAAGCTCACGCCGAGATTTTTGCCGAAAAAGAACCTGACTTTCTTTAGTTTGTCGATTTTCGCGATTTTTATCGCCCCGTTCGGACGGAACACGGGCGGAAGGAGATGGCGCTCTTTGAGATATATCTTTCGGAAATACATTCTCCAATCATCTTTGTCTTCGATCATTGCCCAGTGGAAGTAGTGGGGATCCAGCGGCGTTACACTCACCAGGAAATCGTTTTTATTCTTCAAGAAAGCTTTCATTCCGTTTTTGATGTCAATGCTTTGCTTGAGCACCGAGGTCGGCTGCAGACAAAGAAGATTTTCAAACTCCAAGCCCTGCGACTCTTTGAGATAGTCAATGATGTAACCGCAAGGCACCCAGGACTGCACCTTGTCGCCGGCCAGGTTTTTGGGCACCAGACGCGGCACGGTAGCGCCATATTTTTTAGCGATGTTCGCGATCTTTTGGCTTTCCGTGGCCACATACACTTTATCGAATAGGCCGCTTTTCCTCGCTTCCAAAATTGTGTAGGCAATCACCGGATGGCCGTCGATTTTCGAGATATTTTTAAATTTCAAGCGTTTTGATCCCATTCGGGCAGGAATCACGCAAATTGTTTTATTAGCAGTCCTCATATATGTTCAAACCATCTGTGGTAATCGATGTGGCTGGCCGCGATTTTGAAGCCGCAGGACTGATACAGCCTCTGCGAAGCTATATTTCTGCCCTGCGTCACCACTTCAAACTTGGTGAAGCCTTCCTTGAACATCTGTTTTAAAAACAAACCAAGCAGAATCTTCCCCACTCCGCGTCCCTGGTAACTATGACTTACTCCGACTAGTACCAGACGCACCGTTCCGTCACTAACCTCGTAGCCGATATAAGCCGCGATTTTTTTACCGTGGTCCAAAACATAGACCTGCTGTCCTGTTTTCTGACTGTTAACCAGTTTTTTTATCCANTCGCCGTAAAATCTGTCACAGGCCACCCTGGAAAAAGTCCGGTCGTAATAATAGCGGCTGTCGAGGTATAGATTCTTTGAAATCGCCATGAGCTCGGAGAGGTCGGATCTGCGGGCCTGCCGAAACTTAAACTCATGTTCTCTCACTTGCGGAAACACGTGACCGAGATCAAAATCAAACTCATATGTCATGCGAAAATTGGCAAGATGAAAACCATGCTCCTCGGCCAGTTCTACGGAGAGCGCGTCATTGCTGCTGGCACGCCAAAAGAGACAACGAATCCGGTTCTTTAAACAAAACTCAAGCGCAGATTTCATCTGGCCCGGCGTGAGAATGACCGGATTAATCCTGGCCATGGGGAAGCCGAAAAATTTACTGTCCCAAAGAAGCTTTTCTGCAACAGGCGGTCTTTTGTTCATGACAGTATGCTCCTTAATGTTTTAAGCATGGCGATGAGTTTCTCATCGTCTTTGTAATATTCCAAGGTCAGGTACTGCAAATTTTCGCACCGGGCAGTGATTTTTTTTACAATCTCCCAATCCTCATCAAAAAGCGACTCATGAATATCCCGGGCCAGGTCTATATTTTTGCCAGGCCTGCTTATATGCAGCTGTACGACATTTGCTAAATTTAATTTGCCTAAATAATCTTCAAGGGAGATTTTTTTGTTGATGGCAGTGATTTGAGCGTGCGCCATGTCCAACAACAATTTCATGTCAAACTCGGACATCAGCTTGTTCAGGAATTCCGGGTCGGTGACAAGTTCATAGGCACCGGAAGGGTAGTAATTGTTATTTTCCACGCCTTTTCGAAATTTTCGGCCAGTTGCAGCTTCTAGTTTTTCGAGATTCTCGCGGGCGTTTTCGAGGAGTTCTGACTGCGCTAACTTCCTGCCGACCGGCACAAACATACCGTTTTCAACCTGCGGTTTTAAATAGCAGGAATTGACGTGAAAAGTGACGAGCTCGGGATTATTCCCGCGGATTACATCGGCAATTTCCCGCACCTCTTTTTCAGACCACTGGCCTATAATGCTCCAGTCGCAGTGGTAGATGCGCGGCAGCTCACTTTGCACGGCCTGCGAATATTCGCGCACTTCGAGCACATCAGAAAGCCCCAAAATCTCCGCTTTTCGGGAAGAGCTGTTGAACAGTCTGGAAACCGGGGTGGCGATTTTCATGTTTGCCGCCTGTAAACTCTAATGGGTTCTTCCGCCGGCATTGACTTGATCTGACCGTCACCCAGCATGGTTTCAAGTTCCCTGATTTTTTCGCACAGCAGTTTCAAATCTTCAGGATCAGCAGACATGCCGTGATCCGCCCCGCTCTGATTTTTATCAAGCGTAAAATGTTTTTCAATGATGCGCGCGCCTAGCGCCACCGCGTACAGACAGGCTTCCGGGCCGAGGGTGTGGTCAGAGTAACCGACCGGACAGGCATATTTTTCCAAAAGAATTTTCACCACGCTCAGATTTGTCGATTCTTTAGGCGTGGGATAGCTTGAGATGCAGTGCAAAATCGCGTACTCGGTCCCGTGCTTTTCAAAAATTTCCACCGCCTGGTCAACCTCCTGTGGGCTTGTCATACCGCGGGAAATTATCGCTGGGATATGAGTTTGCGCGACTACCTCCAAAAGCACTTTGTTGACGATGTCAAACGAGGAAATTTTCATAAGCGGCAGCTTCAGATCTTCCAGGAACTTTGCCGCCTCTAGGTCGAACGGCGTGGAAAAAAACGTAATGCCAATGCTGTCCGCGTGCTCTTTGATTTTCTTTTGCTGTTCGTACGACAGTTCGCACTTTTTCAGCACCGCAAAAATCGGTGAATCCGCGGCCACTCTTTTTTCCGTGGTATAGGTTTGAAACTTCACCGCGCTGGCTCCGCACGCTTTCGCGGCGTCCACCAGCTCCAAAGCTGTATGCAGATCGCCGTTGTGGTTGATGCTGGCCTCGGCAATGATAAACGTTTTTTGATNCCGCCCAATGTTCAAATCTTTGAAACTGCTCATAGTTTATTGATTAAGTGTGAACCCGCCGTCAATAACTATATTCTGACCAGTGATGTAACCCGCGTCGTCGGAGACCAAAAAACAAACCGTGCCAATAAGATCATCAGTGTGAGCCATGCGCGAGAGCGGGGTTTTGCGGAGAAACGCATCTATAAACACCTGCTTTTGGTGGTTAAACACACCCCCCGGGCTAATCGCGTTAACCTGGATGTTGTACTGTCCCAGGTAGGCGGCCAGGTAGCGAGTTAGCTGGATCACTCCCGCTTTCGTTGCCGCGTAAATATCCGAACTGTTCCGACCCGAATCGCCGTAGATTCTTTTGTCCGCCGGCACGACTCCATACATCGAGGCGGTGTTGATGATTTTGCCCTTCTTATTTTTTATCATGGCTCTGGAAAAAACTTTGGAGCACAAAATCGTGCCTTTGACATTGACGGCCGCGACACTGTCAATCTCTTCCTCTGTCCTCTGCTCAAAAGGCGTAAATACGGCGATGCCCGCGTTGTTGATAAGCGCGTCGAGATTGCCGGCTTCGCTCGCACAGGCTTCAATGGATTTTTCCGACGTCACGTTCAGCTTCAGATATTTATAATCTTCCAGTCCGCTCTTTGCAAGGGCTTGCTGAAAATCTTCTTGGATCGCGTCTTGTATGTCTGTGATATACACAAAGGCGCCATTTTGCAAAAGCGCTGTGACAAACGCCTGCCCGAGCTGGCCGTTGGCTCCGGTAACCAAAATCTTTTTGTCCTTTAGATCATATTGATTGGTCATGTCTGGTGGTGAATTTTAATAATGTTGTACGCGCGAATGCGGAGCTAAAAATCATGTTTCGAGCCGTCATACAGAGGCAATACCGCTCGCGAAGCCTACCTTAAAAACGCGCACTCGCAAAGCTGTGCCGCGCGTCCTCACGCTCTTTGCGGGAATTGGTGTCGGGTACCGTTTTCATGCTTTCCTAAGCGAGCGATTCGCTCTTGAGATAATCGGCGATGCCCTGCTCGATGGTAAACGCGGGGGTAAAGCCGAGCTTCTCTTTGGCGAGCGTCATATCGCACTCTGTATGCTCCTGATAGCTGCCCNCTATCGGGTTGTCGAAATACTCGGGTTCTCGCGCCGTCCCCATGACCGTATTCAGTATCGCGACAAGCTCGTTGAACGTCGTCGCAGCTCCCGTGCCGCAATTTACGACCACGCTCCCCTTCGCCTCAAGCGCGAGCAGGTTCGCGGCGACGACGTCTTTTACATAGATATAATCCCGCTTTTGCTCTCCGTATTTGAAAAGCCGCGGATTTTTCGTCCGCATCTGCTCTCTGAGCTGATGGACCATGCTTGCCCGCCGCCCCTTGTGCGCCTCGCCGGGGCCGTACACGTTGCAGTAGCGGAGTCCCACTATAGTGACGTCCGGATGAGCCTCAGCGAATGCGTGCGCGCCTTCTTCTAGCTTCTCTTTAGAGCGCGCGTAGGGCGTGAGGGGGATTAATGTCTGGTCTTCCTTCGAGGGCACGGGGCCATCGCCATAGACGGCGGTCGAAGAGGCGTACACTATTCTTTTGCACCCACGCTCGACGACGC
>C687J35174_10006763_pt1 | contig 14890 bp, 18 predicted proteins | sample RifCSPhighO2_01_FD_35174 | JGI IMG/M metagenome (IMG submission 35174) | reverse complement strand
TTATAAGATCTTAACCATTCCTCAACTGCTTTTAATTGTTCTCTATCATTTTTACATTCTTTAGCAACAACTTGATGACTTAAACAATTACCTTCTATTTTCTCATGATTTAATTCTTTAATTCCAGTCCAACCTTTTTCAGTTCTTAAAATTATCATTGGAAATCTTGGAGAAACTAATTTAGAATTTTTAGCTTTTTCTTGTATTTTTTTAATTCTTCTATAACAATAATCCAAAACATCAACCATTCTAGAATAAATATTTGAACCTTCAACAATTATTGGCTCATATCCATAACCATAAAATAAAGCTTTCAATTCTTTATTACTCATTCTACCAAGTATAGTTGGTCCAGAAATTTTATATCCGTTTAAATGTAAAATTGGTAAAACTGCTCCATTTATAGCAGGATCAATAAATTTGTTAATGTGCCAGGCTGTAGCAGTTGCTCCTGTTTCAGCTTCTCCATCACCAATTAAACAAGCAACAATTAAATCTGAATTATCTAAAATTGCACCATAAGAAGTACTTAATGAATAACCTAATTCTCCACCTTCTAAAATAACTCCAGGAGCTCCAGGATTACTATGACTGGGAAATCCATAAGGCCAGCTAAATTCTTTTGCAATATAACTTAAACCTTTTTCATTTAAAGTTGCTTTAGGATAAAATTTACTTAATGTTCCTTCAATAAATAAATTTGCTTGTAATGCAGGAAATCCATGACCAGGACCAAGAACAAACATCATATTTATATTATGTTTCTTAATTAAATAATTTAAATTTGCATAAACAAAATTAATTCCAGGACAAGTTCCCCAATGCCCAAGTAATCTAGGTTTAATATCTTTAAAATCTAATGGTTTTTCTAATAAGTAATTATCTTGTAAATAAATTTGAATTGCAGAAATGTAATTAGCAGCTTTATGGTATTTCTGAATAGCTTCAACTGCCCTCTTTTTTTCCATAGTTTATTAGAATTTAATTATTTTATTAATGTATCGATAGGTGTTTTTTCCAAAAGTTTTTATAGCTAAGAATAAAGCACATCAATATGTTTAAATGGTTAAAAAAGTTAATAGGAATTTTTACTGGGACTTCTAAAGAGGGAGAAGAAGATGTATCAAAAGAACCAAAACCAGAAAGTAAATCTTCTTTTATAGGAGGGTCTAAATTAAGTGATTGGGAAAAAGAAGGTGTAATTGAAAGAAGATCTGATATCTTAGAACAAACTATTAAAAAAATACCTAAAGAGAATGATTTAAAGAAAAGAACTCAAATGATAGAAGGAGTTAAATCAGTAATTTCAGTACATGAAAGAGATCTAAAGTTATTAGAAAATAAAGGTAGAGATGTTGAAAGACTAAAAAGAAGACAGAAAGAATTGAAAGCAAAATTAGTTCCTTTTCTGTCAAGTTGAAGAATTTCTTTTGAAATCGTGAAATCATTAGAGAAGCAAGCCTTAAAAGTTTTTCACTTTTTAATAGAATATGGAACTAGGCAAATTAATTAGAAAGTTAATAGGTAATGATATAAAAAAAGAGCCTCCAAAAGAAAAAGGAGAAATCACAAGACAATTAGATATAGCTCACCAACTAAGAGAACAAGGAAGAATTACTGAAGCTCTAAAAGTTTATTCTGATTTTATTGCAGTTCATGATAAAAATGCCCAAGTTTATGGAAGACCTACCGAAGTTATTAAAGTAAGTGAAAGAAGTGCAGCTGAACAAGCTAAAGATTATATAAATGAAGATTTCATAAAAGTTGTAGAAAGTGATTCAGTTTTTTATCTTTATATGGGGTTAAATGGTTCTGATTCTATCCCACCAAGTACAAGATCAGACAATCCTTATTATTTAAGAAGAGGCAAATTAACTTCTCCAGTAGCTTACGAAAGTTTAGATGATCGTACAAAAATGGCATTTCATTCTCAAAAGGAAATTGTTAGAGAAATTGCACAGTTAGCACATATAAATGCCTGCGGAGAAGAAAATATTTTAGCTGAAGCTGCTTATTATTTTTCATTATTTCATGAAGGTGATAGAGATTTAATCTCAATGTTATACAGGTTATCAGGGGTTTCTAATTTAAAAAATCTAGAAAATCCAATGACTGTTATTAAATTCTGTCATTTTATAGGCGTTTCAGATGATTTTACAAGAAAAACATATGCTACAACAAAGTATAGGCTAGAAACCGAATCCAAAGAAAGAGCTTTAGCATTTGCTATGAAATTTTTAGATAAAAGATATTTAGAAATGAATGGTTACCCTGGAGTGCCAAAAGAATTTTGCCGTGATACTCTTGAAGGTTATGAAGAAGCAAGAGCAGAATTGAAAAATAAAAAAACTTTAACTTTTAAAGAAAGAGAAAAACTTGTAGAATTAGAAACTTTATTTTCATTAGGAATTTATAATGCTTTCAATCATAATAGATGAAAATTCTACAACCTCATAATATCATATTCTTCAAACTTATGAATTTCTAAATTAATTACACTTCTCCAATCAGAAATTATATTCTTAAACTTATTTCTTATTTCTCTAGAAATTATCTCTAGTTCTTGAGTATTTTTAGCAATTATAACACAAGTTAAATCATAATCACCTAAAATAGAAATTAATTCTATTACATTTTTATGTGCTTTCAAATAATTAATAATGTTCTTATGTTCTTCTTCAGAAATATTATTTAATTTTATTTGAACATTTGCTATAAGATCATAACCTATTGCTTTTGGTTCTATTAAAGCTCTTAAAGAAACAAATTGATTTTCAACTAAGAAATCCAACCTTTTTTTTGTTGCATCTATTGATAAACTTAATTTTTTAGCTAATTCAGTAAGAGACATTCTACTATTATTCTGAATTAAACTCATTAACTTCCTATTTCTATCATCTAGCTTCATGTATCTTAAATATTAAGACAAATATATAAATATATCGAAAATTTAAGGCTTTTTTCTAAAAGAACATATAAATATGTAGATATAATTACTATTAAGGAGTAAAAACATGAAATGGACTAAAGATTTTGGGAGTAAAAAATGAATGAAGTAGTAAATCAAATTACAGACTTTTTAAGAGAAGAAGCAGATAAAGGCAAATACAAAAAATTTGTTGTTGGATTAAGTGGTGGAATAGATTCTGCTGTTACTGCATTATTAGCTAATAGAGCAATAAAACCTATATCTGTAAGATCAAGAGAAATTGGTCTAGATGTAATAACTTTAAATTATAAAAATTTTAGGAAGGCTGATTTAAATGACGCAAAAGAATTTGCAAAAGAATTTGGCATGAATCATCAAGTCTTTGATATAAATAGAACTCTTAGATCATTTAGCAATAGTTTGCCCGGATTATTAGAAGATCCTTCTTCAGATTTATATCTTGGACTTTTTACAAGAATTTGTACAGCAGTTATAAACACCTATGCAGATAAAGTAGGCGGTGTTGTTGTATCTCCTACAAATAGAACAGAACTTGAAACTTCTTTCTATAATAGTGGCGGACATGTAGGAAAACTTTTCCCTTTAGCTGGCTTATATAAAACTGAAGTAAAAGAGCTAGCTAAATATTTAGGTGTTCCAAAAAGAATTTTAGAAAAAGCTCCATCAGATGGTGTTTCTAAAAGAAAAACAGACGAAGAAATTCTTGGTCTTCCTTATCAAGATGTTGATAGAATTTTATATCGTTTAGGGAGAAGCGAAAAACCCGAAGATATTTCGAAAATACTTAATCAACCTATTGAAAAAGTGCTTGAATTAGAAAGAAGAAGAACAGATGGACAAGAAAAATTAAGATTCCCATTATGTGATATTAGATTAGGTGATAGATACTCTAGACTTAGTTCTACTAGTAAAGAAGAACCCAATGCCCCTAATTATGAAATTAAAAAGAAATTTTACTATGGTGGATAAATGTCAGGAATAAAAAAGCCAACAAATCCAGTAGAAGTTCTTGAAACCTATATAATTTCACCTCATGTTGACACCAGTACTTTATTTCAACACTGGAAAAATAGAAAGCTTTATGATATAATTGGAGAAGAAAAAAATTCCAGCAATAATTGGGGAGTTATAGAAAAAGCATATTATCACTCTTCTTCACGTTTCACAAGGTTAAATGGAAATAATCTTAATTTCAGAATGGGTGTTTTTGAATCTAGAGATGAAGCTCAAAAACTTTATGATTTCACTTTTTCAGAAGATTTCTTTACTTCAAAACCTTATGAAGAACCTAAAGAAAAACCAGAAAAAGGTTCTGTAACGCTTATTGAACTTCTAATGTATAGAAATCCAATTTCATCCACTATAAAAGATCTGCAAAAACAAGTAGAATTAGCAACTAAAGATCAGGAAGGACTTTTTCAATATATCTATTCTCATTATTCAGAAGGAAATAATTGGGCTTGTGATGATTATGTTTCTAGTCTTCAAGCTAATTCTAAAAATGGTAAACAGGCTGTAAAAGATCTCGATGTAATATTTAGATTTATGATAACTGATATTTATAGACAAGGACTAAGAAGAAATAAAAGTTTTTTTGAAACAGATGAATGGTCTAAAGATTCAGATGCATGGAGTGATACTAAATATTTATTAAGTAAAGTTGTAAAAAAGAAAAGGTTTAAGGAAGATAAAGTCTAACTAAAGTCTTTAACAAATCTTTTCTCATTTAATTTATATTTAGAACCTAAAAAAGTAATAATTTTCTTAGCATCTTCAAAAGAACTTTGTAAACAAACAGAAGCTCCAGGTGAAGGTGTAACATTAAATATTATATTTTCTCCAAAAACTTTAGCTTCTCCCAAATTCAAACTCATACTTTTCTTATCAATTATTTGAGGTCTTAATCCGCCATAACCTTTAGCAAAATGAACATCTTTAGTTTTCATACTGGGAATAATTTTACGAATGTTATGCATAAAAATAGATTTTCCAACAAAAGGTAAATCATATGAAAAGTTTCTTAAAACAAATTTCAAAATAGTTGTATCAGAAATAACTTTAAACAAAGCTAAAAATCCTCTTAAGCTAAATCCTAAAGTAACTAAAAAATCAATAAATGTTTTAACATTTCTTCTCTCAAGTACAGGAATTACTTTAGCTGTAGGTCCAAATCTAGTCATTGAATCACTATCAACTTCTGGATCTCCATGTATAGCAGCAAAAGGTAATTTTGGAATTTGCATAGTATAAACTTTACCATTTAGTACTTTATGAGAATAATAAAAATTTCCAACAACAGGAAGAATAGCAAAATCTAAACCATATCCTAAAGATTTAGCAAACATCAAAGAATGTCCGCCAGTTGCAAAAATTACAACTTTAGAATAAATTTCATTTTTATTTGTATAAATTTTATATTTATTATCTTCTTTAGCAAGATATCTAACTTCTGTGTTTAACATAATGTTAGCTTTAGATTTAGTAACAAAAGATTCAGATAATTTTCCAAAATCTACAGTATAACCTTCTTTAGAATATAATGCTAATAATTCTTCATTAAGATCTCTTCCTTCAACAACTTTAGGTTCTAATTTACCAATTTCTTCTCTATCTATTTTTTTCATACTAGGAAATAATTTTTTAAAGTTTTCATATCTTTCACTTAATTCCTTAACTTCTTTTTCTCCTACAGCTAAAACCATTTTAGAATATCTTTTATGTATATTAAATTTCTTATCATATTTATCTAAATATCTAGCAACCATACTAGCTCCTTCATTTACTTTCTTAGCTTTCTCTAAAGAATAATTAGTTTCAATATCTCCAAAATGTAAAGTTTGAGAATTCATCTTTTTATTAGAATTAACTAAACCAAATCCATTATACTTTTCAATAATTGCAATATTTTTTACATTAGTATAATTACTTAAAATATATAATAAAGAAGTTCCAATAACTCCACCGCCAATAATAACAACATCAAATTCTTTAGACATTCATTTCTTGAATTAACTGTTATTTATAAAAGTTGTTAAGACTATTTTATTGACCAGCTACTTCAGCTATTGCTACTAAAAGTTGTTTCTTGAATTTTTCAAATTCTTTCAAAAAAGCTGGTTCATTGTTATTAAAACTGAAAAATAAATCTTTATGTGAAAGAGATTTTTTATTTATTATGGCAAAATGTGTTCTAACATATTTACCATAAGTGTCATAATCGTCTAATTTACGATAATTAACCCCCACTTCTGTATTTGGATCAATTATTAATACCCACATCTTTGTTGAAAATAATAATGACTGAATTGGTTTGTAACTTAGTTTATAACCATTTTTTTCTGCTAAAGAGCGAAGATAATTTTCAACAGAAGGTACTGAATCATTAAATGTAAATTTTATTAAATCAGTTGTAGGCTTTTCATAAGGATTATCTATCATTAAGAGTTAACTCTTCTTTCTATTTATATTATTAACTAAAATATATAGAATACTTTTAAGAGCTTAGAAGTCTATATCTTGGTATGGTTTGGAAAAAACAAAATTTACTGAATAATCTAAAAGAACAGGGTTTTTCTACAGAGGTAATTCAAGTATTTGAAAATTAATAAAAACCATTTAAACTAAATCCAATTACACCAGTAGCCCACATTATAAGTAATATTCCTAAAGCAAGCATTAAAATTCCAGTAAATAATCTCATCCATTTTCTATTAATATTTTTCCAGTCTTGTATTTTTTTAGTCTTAACACCAAAGTAAACTATAATTAAAATAATAAGTAAAGGTAAAATAAAAATAAAATTATACAAAACTAAAAGTAAAAACACCTTTAAACTAAAACCAACTTTAGCTAGTAAAGTAGTAATTGCTAAATAAGGTCCACCAGTACAAGGTAATTCTACAGCAGCTACAAATATTCCTAAAAAAATACTTCCAGGTATAGAAACTTTCTTAACATACTTTTTAATTTGTTCAGCTCTTCTAGCTGGTATTTGTAAACTGAAACCTTTTCCATACCAAAAGAAATCTTTTATTTCAACTAAACCTAAAATTATTACTAAACCACCGACAACATAACTTATTGGTTCAGCAATATTTAGTTTCTGTATAAATATCAATAAACCAAAACCAGCTGCAAGATATGTAGTAAAAACTGCTAAAATATAAATTGAACCAACAATTAACATCTTTTTTCTGTCTTTAGAAAGTCCAAGCAATGTAGTAATTAACAAAACTAATACACCAATAGCACAAGGATTAATAGAATCTATTAAAGCGGTTATTAAAACAACAGATAGTGTAGGTAAAGCAATTTCAATAGCCATTATTCAGGTAATACACATCCAGTTTTTTCACTTAGTTGTTCAAATGTAGGTTCACTGATTAATCTAGAACCATCTGCAAACTCCCATGTATCATAAGCTCTAATATCTTTTTCTATGCATAATTCAGCTTGTTCATTATCTCCTCTAGGATCACATTCAACATATTTAATATATTGAATTGAAGATCCAAACATTTTCTTTGTATTTGCACAATGTGGACACCAAAAAGCTCCATACATAACAGCACCTTTATCAGTTATACATTTAGCAAATTCATCAATTTTTCCTTGACTAACCTTAGTAGAAGAACATCCTGTAAAAATAAGCATTAAAGCAATAATTAATATAAATATTATTTTCATTTTACACCTTTTTATTTAATAAAAACCACGTAGTAATAAATGTTACTATTATTACAAAATCTAATCCCAAACAAAATATGCAATAAGTTTTCAAGATATAATGCTGTATTAAAAATAAATAAAACCCATAAATTAAAGAAAATAATGTTATTCCTCTTATAAAATATAAGATTTTATCATTTTTAATGAATAAAAAGTCTTTTTCTTTAAAATATTTATGAACTAATAAAAATAAAATTACTAAAGTTAAAAGCCCTAAAAATGAATTTGTAGTTAAAAATTCTACAATTATACCATATTGATTTAAATTAATAAAAGGTATATTTAATCCAAAATCTATTGTCAATAAATAAGAAATTCCATCTAATGTTGAATAAGGTCCTTTATTTACAATACCACAGTTTAAACTCTCTCCAAAAGTACAAAACCTATCAGCAGTATAACTAAAATGTTCATATAATAAAAATAAAGAAATTAAAATTCCTAAAATTAAAAAAACTTTAATAAAAATCTCTAATTTTTTCATAAGTTAATTAAAAATTAAAAAATATAAAAACTTATGCATTTTCAATATTCACTTCATTTAATGTTAAAACTCCTTCTTTTTCAGAAGATTCGCTTATTCTAATTGAAACGCCACCATTAATTAAATCTTCATTAAATCTAGTAGTTATTAACTCTTTATTATCAAATAAACAACCAACACTATTATTCTTTACTCTTATAGCAGCTATCTTATTACTTCCACCTAAAATATTTGGAGAGTTAATAAAAGCTAATTCTCTTCTCTGTCCATCTATTCTTTCTATTATTCTTATTTTTTTATTATTAAAATCGCAAGATAAATAGTTATATTCGTTTTTATACCGAGCTCTCAAACTTAATTCTGATACATTTAATTCTTTCATTGAAATTTTAAAGACATAATCTTTGAACAATGCAGATCCATCTAAAAACACAGATCCATCATGAGTAATATTAGATGTTTTCATAACTAAACTGCTGTTACCTACAATAACATCACCAGCAACTTTAATCCAACCAGTATTAAATTCAAAGTCATCATAAAATGGGGTTGATTTATCCTCAGCTTTTTCAAGCACCCACATTAATTCTTGATCGTTCCAATGAGAATAGACAGTAATTCTTCTTACAAAAATTTCTTCTCCAGGATAATTTCCACTAAATCCTTTACTTGGCCAATGTTGATGGAATATTAACTTATAATGTTTTACAGCTTCATTTGCAAGCATTTCTCTAGCTTCTGGGAAGTTCAATGAAGCCTCTCCCATATCTCCAAAAGGAAATGCAAATGCATAAATATTTTGATCTAATTTTTCTGTTAAATCTTCATTAAGAGAAGTAAACTCTGTGTTAACTCTTTCAATATATTCTTCATTAGTTTCTAATCTTACTTGATCAGCAAGCCACATTTTACTTGAAAAAAATCTTCCTAAATTACCTGATGAATCAATTGGTATTAAATTATGCGAATCCTTAGCATGGGCTTGTAATTCCCATCTTCCAGTATTCTTCATTTCCTTTATTTCATTATAATTTAAATAATATACACTGTTGTGTGTTTCATTAACTGAATATTTACTAATTATAAAAATTACAGCACTATAGTTTAATGCTTTTAAAATCGGATCTACATTATAGTAACTGCTTTTGATACCATCATCAAATGTCAATAAAAAAGATTTTTCTGGTAATTCTTTTTTACCTTCTACAAAATCATAAAAGTCTTGTAATGTAATTGTTTGATAGCCTTCTTTCTTAAGTCTAAAAAGTTGTTCCTTAAAATTATTTAAAGTAGTATCTTCCTTGTAAGGCTGATTAGATATACCATGATATACTAAAACTGGAATAGATTGAGCTCTTTCATTTCTTTCTGAGTATGTAGGATATTGTTCTTTATCTAAATATAATTCAGTTCTATAATTATAATAATTGGTAGTCATTATTACTTCGTTTTTAGTTTCTTCACTTGCTTCTTGCAGTGTTTCTGGAAAATAATATTTACCCAATATTAATAAAAATAATATTGGTATTAATAATAAAACAAATATTTCAATTTTCTTCATTTTGTACCTCTCTTAAATTTTAAAATTGAAGACAAATTGTAAAAGTGTTGGTTAAAACCAACTTTATGTTTAATAACTGTTTCTTTTACAATTTTTTCTTTTACGTAGTTGCTTCTAAGCCACTTGTTATTTCTTATAGTCAAAGCTGAGTAAAATATAAGCCATGATAAAACCATGGTTGACATTAAACTCATTAATGGTCTGTAAATCCATTTATGACAGTTTTTATGTTCTACTTTGTAAGCAAGACCAAATGTAAATCCAAGGAATAAAACTCCAGCAATGTATAAAAATGCTGAAAATAAATTTCCTTGTATTGGTAAGTAAATTAAATGTCTAAATGCTATTAAAGGTCCAACCAATACAAAAGCAATATGCATATAATATACAAATGATACTGGTAATGGTTTTTTCCAATAATGTTTACCTGTGAAAAATGAGTTTCTAATAAAACTCTTTTTCCATCTAATTTGTTGTCTTAACATTTTTCTGAATGTATCAGGAACTTCTGTCCATGATCTTGCAGATTTACAATACAAAACTTTCCAACTTCTTTCTGGAAAATTCTCTGCTTTAATAAAAGGTGAATCACTATATTTTCTTTTTAGCTTTTTCCCAATAGATTTAGCACATAAAACAAAACCAGTTAAAGTTCTATCAGTTGCAAATTTAAATTCTTGTCCTAAAAATTTATCATTTTCCCAAGCAGGTATATAATTAAATATGGCAGATTTTCTAAATACTGCTAAAGGTCCAGAAACACATGTTACAGATCCAAATACACTTTCAAATGCTTTTCTAATTGAGAACTGTCCTTCATACCAAGAATCTTGTATCTTAGTAATTAAATTTTTATCACCATTTAATGCCCTACAATGTCCGCTAACTGCTCCAATTAATTCATCTAAATTAAATACATCAACTACTTTTTCTAAAGCATCAGGAGCCCAGACTGAATCACTATCACTAAATGCAAATATTTCTCCTTTAGCTTGCAGCATTGCTTTAGCTAAAGCTTTTTTCTTACCAACATTTTCTTCTAAATATATAACTTTAATTAAACCCTTATTAGCATATTCATCTAAAACTGCTTTAGTATTATCTGTACTAGCATCATTTACAAAAATAATTTCTTTTTTCTTATAAGTTTGATTTATTAAAGATTGAATACATTTTTCTATAATAATTTCTTCATTTCTTACAGCAACCATACAAGTAACACTATAATTTTTCTTCTTAGATTTAGGAATTTTTTGCGCTTCAAAATAAGGATCCTTGTAAGAAGTATATGTTATTAAAAATACTAATAAAGTAACTGAACTTACTAATATTCCATAAAAATATAATACTAGATTAGGTGAATTTTGATTAAACCAAAGTTTACCTATTATTATAGTAAACAGACTTAAAACTATTAAGATAACTATAAATTTGCTTTTCAATGTTGACATTTTTCCTCCAAAACACTCTAAAGAAATAAACATGGTTCTAATGTATTAAAATTAACATATAGTTTACCTATGCAGTATATCGAAGAAAGGTTTTTTTATTAATAAATAATTATAAAGTAATTTTATATACACTATATGCTTAATATGGTACAATCTAATTATATTTTAAAAAACTATACTAATGTTTAGGTAAATCATGAAAAACGAAGAATCATTAACTATAATTGTTCAAGTACCTGGAGCTAGAGAAGAAGATATAGAAATAGATATAGATGAAAGTGCAATAGAAATTAAAGTATTTAAAAAAATAAAAAAATAACCCTCACTACCACAAAATACCATCACGTATTAAGCTATAATGATGACTCAGAGAAAACATGAATTAATCCAATGCAGAGTAACGAGTAACCAGTATGAAAGAGTGAAGAATCTCACAGCAGCCAAAGGATTTTTAAGAATTGCAGATTACATGAGATATTGTGCTCTTGAAAAAGACTTAGCATTTGAGCGAAAGTTAGAAGAAATAAAGAATGAAATATTAAATCTAAGAAAAGAGATACAAGAATTAAAAATAAAAAAAGAAATTCTAAGAATTTAAATCTAATTTCATGTTCTAATCTAAAAGTTCCTTATATTCCTGTTATAATAAGCCAACAATAATACAAAACTTATTCTATCTGAATTATTTTTATTAAGCCAACCAACAGTGTATATTTTTGGTATAGCTAAATCTACCCCATATTGGTGAGCAGATTTTTTGTCTTCAGTGGGTTTCTCTGGAAGAACAGCTACCCAAAAGTTAACATCGGGATTATTTTTCCTTCTTTGATTAATTTTGTGGATTATATTTGAAACTTCGGGAATATTATTTGTTCCATAAAATTCGAATCCAACTTTTTTTGATTTTGTAGAAATTATCAGATCGGAAGGGCTGTTTTTCTCATGTTCTCTCAGTAATCCTAAATCCTCCAAACTTTCTTCGCCAGTCAGTTGTTTAACTATTTGCCTGTACCAATTGTAAATTAGAAATTCACGAATTAAATAATCTTGAGTAGTCATATCTTTTAAGTATGGATTAAATCCATAAACTTCCCCCAGAAATTCTAGGATTCAGTCCTGAAGAATTTACTTGTTGGAATTCAAGAATTGTGGAAGGAATACTATTTGCAGATCGTACATACACTGCTTCATTCCCAACAATAACAACGTGCCCTCTTCCCTGATAATCATATTTATTTCCGTAGTAGATATCTATCTGAGTGCCACTGTATCTTACGCGACCGTAAGTTCCACTTTCAAGATAGCTTAGATCTGATGAGTTCATATTTTTATAACTATTTCAGGTTATTTAAATCTGTTGCAATGAATTTATATTGTAAAGGTTAGGTTTAAATAAAACATTCGAATAATCCAGAGAATGTTTATAATAGACGACATAATAAGCTGGGTTGTATCTAAAGTATTAGATAAATTTTTTTCTAAAAAAGAAGAAAACAACCAAGTAGCACAGTTACTTATTAATAGAATTAGTGAGTTAGAGAACCAAAAAGAAAAATTAAATAATGATTTACAAAAAGAAAAAGAATCGCAGAAAAATGAGAAAATAAAAATATTCGATGCTTTGAAAAATAGGGGAATATCTACTGAAAAATTAATTGAAAAGTACGATAAACCTTTGATGGCTATTATTATTTCTTATGCAAGTCAAAAAGAAAAGAATAAAAAAGGTTCTTATGAAGACTCGCCATTTTTAAGATCAGAATTAGAGAGATATAATTCAAAATATCTTGGTGGAACAGATGCTATTATTCCTCCAACAAAAGTCCCATCTTGGATTAAAAACGAAGTTGATTTGAAAAATTGGTTTGAAAAAGAGATCCTTAAAGGGAGGTTTTGTAAGATTAAGTTTATGAGTCTTATTGACTTAAAAAAGAAAACTTTTTGGAATACTTATTTACCCTATGAACAAAAAAAACCAAAACATTTTAGCATAGGAGAAGTGCTAAAAATAGAAGATGTTCTCACTGAAGAGCAGATTAATAAAATTTCTTTGAGTCAAATCATTCATGATGGAGATATAGTGTGGCTTGCTTCTTCTTGTCTTTCAGGAAATGAGCTAGAATTAATTACAAAAAATCAGGCAATAATTGAAAAAGAACTAGGCAATCCTTCGCTTAGGAGTTTATCTAATGAAACAATGATTCCGAACCTAAGCAAGACATTATCTAAATTCATTAATAATTCTGAAGAAGTTTCTAGTAAGATCGTTCAAGAAGCTAAATATTGGAACAATCAATTAAATTTTATTTAATCAGAGCATTTTTTATGAAATCGGTACTCCGGTTCAATTCCGTTTGCAGGAGATAGTTTTATATAAAACCAAGACCAATTTAGAATACAGTAGTGCGGTTCAACTGCAAAAATAGAGTGAACCGGCGACGAAGTGGATTCGAAGTAACCATTTCAAGACAAAAAAGTTCATTTCAAAAACAACATAATAATCATACAATGCCAATAGAAGGCTCAAAACAAAGGAATTCTACAACGGCGGAAGAAATGAAAAAACGCCGCGACCCGGATTTGAACCGGGATACCCTTTCAGGTCTAGCTAACTTAACCTAAGTATTCCAGGTTCACCATAATCCTAAAGATTATTCTAGTGCAATACCAGGTTATGCGATCACGGCATAATTTCTTGTTAATAAGTTCGATTTAAAAATCTAGCGTTTATCTAAACAAGTAGAAGAATAGTAAAATATATCTAGATTAATAATAATTATTTTAGAATGATGAAAAAACAAACAGCAATAATATTTGATGTAGATGGGACTTTAATTGATTCTCATGAAGTAATCTACTATTTTGTTAAAGAAACTTTCAAAACTTTCAATATTAAAATTACAGAAGAAGAATTAAGAGAAACATGGGATGAAGTAGCAGTAAATAATGGAATATCTCAAAAAGAATTTAGAGAAACTTACAAAAAGATAAAAGGAACAAACCCATGGCAAGAGTTAATAAGAAAAGAAAAAGTAAAACTTTACAAAGATACTTTACCAACTTTAAAGCTATTAAATGAAAAAGGTTACAGCTTAGGAATAATTACAAGAAGTAAAAAAGAAACAATAGAAATTAAACTTAAAAGTTTCAATTTAAAAAAATTCTTCAAAGTATTAGCAATTACAGACAAAGATAAGACAAATAAAGATTCAGATAAATCAAATGAAATTATTAAAGCAATAAAAGCTCTTAAGAATATAAATAAATTTTATATTGTAGGTGATTCAGAAACAGATGACATTCAAGCTGCAAATTCAATAAAGAAAAAATTTCCTAAATTAAAAATATTTAGTGTATATTTAAATAGAGAAAATAACAAATTAAAAGAAATAAAAGCAGATTATGAAATAAAAACATTAATGGAAATTATAAATTTAATATGAAAACAATAGTATTTATTCACGGAGCAGGTGGTGGAAAAAGTAACTTCACAAAATTAGAAAATGAACTTTCTAAAGATTTTAAAACAATTTCATTTGATTTAATTGGTTATGGTAAAGAAATTAAACCAAAAATAGAATATAATATTGATGATTTTATAAAATTTGTAGAAAGTAAAGTTAATTTAAAAAAAGGAAATTACATTTTAGTTGGTCATTCTATGGGTGGGGCTATAGCCAAAGAATTAGCATTAAAATACAAGAAAACAATTAAAA
>C687J35174_10006746_pt1 | contig 14914 bp, 15 predicted proteins | sample RifCSPhighO2_01_FD_35174 | JGI IMG/M metagenome (IMG submission 35174) | reverse complement strand
CCTGGTCAGGGCCTCTGCCCGTCTTTCTTATGGAAAAGTTCAATGCTTCTTTGCTTATGTTAACAGAGATATTAGCAGCGGTATTGTTCAGCTTCACAATCTTGGTCCATTTGACTGGCTTTCCTACTACTGCGATGCCTTGCCTTAGCTCTTCAGACCTATTGAAGCTGCTGCTCTTGACTATGTTTACCTCGATAGTGTTTGAGGTGGCAAGGGCTGTTGAGTCATTTGCAGTAAAGAAGAGGTACTGTTTACCGGTAAAGCCTGCATCGGGGATGATGGTAGCTATATCTTGAGTTATGAGTATTGTTAAATTATCTGTTTCAGAAGCAGAATAAATGAGGGTGTCATTGTCTTCATCAAGCGTATATTGGCTAAGGTTTATAGTTACCAGCTGGCCAGGATCCAATCTTTGAGAAGGTATGAGATTGAATGAAGGAGCATGGTTGGGCACCTGCTGAAGGGTAGTGTAGGTGATTGAATCAATGGTTACAGTTCCATTGGTTTCGATATATAGATTATATGTGCTTCTATCAAAACCACTTATAGAACAAGTCTCTATACATATGTTCTCAAATGAGATCTCTTCTGGCTGAAATTGTGCTGATATGTTGGCCTTCCTGGAATGGTTTATAGAAGGAGCTTGTAGGTTAATATTCCATACTTGAGCAGAAACAAGATTATTGTAGGTTGCACCATAGGACCCATAGTTAAGGTAGAAAGTCTCATTCCAGGAGTTTTGCGATGGAGCTAGGTTGTGGAAACTGCAACAATCATCCAGTCCGTTACAGAGCAAGGTAGTGGTATTGCTTTCAAGGCTTTTCACTTCCCATAGTGTACAACTGAGGTCGTTTCCATATCCTGCAACATTTATTGCCACAATGCCTTCTGTTGTTTCAACTCCATCATTGTCTGGATCATAGGTTTCTGAAGTGTATGAAAGGTGGATATCATCTGCATTTGGTTGTTGGGATATCTGTTTAAGTGTAGGGAACAGCGAAGAACTGTCAAAAAGGAGGTATGAACTTTCCCCGTTATTGATGTATACTTTTCCTTCAGAGCCCTGAGAGAGGGATCCTGAAACTTTGATTGAATAAATATCAGCCGGATTTTTAACCAACCATAGATAATCTGCATTAGATGATTTAGATATGCTGACATTGTCCCAATAAGTAACCTCTTTTACTACAAAACCTGTTAGTGTTGGCTTAAGTATCAATGCTGCAGCTAGAAGCAGTATGAGCGGGATAGAACGAAGCACTGGACCAAAGTCTAGTTTATAGGAAGCAGTGTGGGCCCTTACCAAATCTTTTGAATACCCATAGTTGATTAGAGCATTCTCAATTTGCTTAATAGAGAATCCTTGATTCAGGTTATCCTGAATATATGTAGATAGCTGTCTATCAAGCATTATACCTACATTGTAGGTAATTATTTATAAATATTTCCAATTTTTTGATATAAAATCTTACATTGTAAGTATCATATTGTATATAATGTGTATTTTAACATTATATAATCTTACATTGTAAGTATCAATAGGTCTATTTTACCTATATTTGGATAATGCAGTACTTCCAAAACATTTTTAAAGTTGAGAATGGAGGAAATGACATGCTTAACGGAATACAGTATCTTGAAGGTATCATCAAGATTGCCAATGTGTTTCTTTCGTTAGTTGCGGGAATCATTGCATTGAGCTTGTTCCATGTTTCCCACCGAAAACAGCAGCTGTGGCCTTGGAAGCTGCTCATCATTGCATTGGTCTTATTTGTCCTGCAAGAGATATTAGGGGCATTGCGCGCCTTTAAGATATTTGAAAGCCCATTCCTCACGCATGTAATTCCAACAGGAATACTTGCATTGCTCTTAGCAGCAGTGCTATTGCAGATACATATACTAAAGGGGAAATAAAATGCCAGGATTAGCAGAAAGTCTAGGGGTTGTGGCACCGTACTACAACTTGGTATTGGTTGTAATCATCATACCGCTCTTCATCAAACTGCTCAAAATACGAACTAAGAGGGTAAACCTCCAGCCATGGAAGCTGCTTTTCATCGGATTCGGCATATTCATTGTAGAAGAGCTGCTCACCATTCTAAATGGGTTGGGTATTACTAACTCTCCGCGCATCTTAACTTCACTCTTTGAAATGGTGATAGTCACATTATTTATCTATATGCTGCTGCTCCAAAGGGAGATTGCACACTCAAAATGAATAAGGATGCATTGTCCCCATTGATGGCTACATTCATCTTGGTAGTTTTCTCGCTTATCATCGGCACCCTTACCATGAATTGGGGAAAAAGTTTTGTTGACAACTTCGAAGAAGCTGAAACGCCTGATGCTACCATTGTTATCCACCAAAGCGACCTCAATACTGAACTTAAACAGCTACAGATTGAATACATACAAGGGAAAATTTCTGAAGAAGAATATCTTGCACGAGAACAAGAAGTGCTATCCTAGGTTTTCTAAAGAACTTATTATACTCCAAATCTGGGTTCGGGTATAAGACTTAAGATTGGTATCCTCAGCAATCTCCTCAAGAAGATTGAGGGCCTTGTGGATTTTTATTGAGACCTCGTTAGTATCCCTGAGCGCAGAGATTGTTTCCTCAATCTTAAGCTTAATATTCTTGGGAACACTCGCATCATCCTTGAGCTCCACTAAAGAATCGACGGCAGAATTAACTTCATTCATTTTTCCATCTTTTCGAGAACTTCCTGCTGCAGCTTCTCTGCCTTTTCTTTTATACTTTTTTCTTGCTTCTCAAGCGTCTTTATCCTGAGTTGGGTAGTCTCTTTCTTTGACTCGAGCTCTTTCTGCAGCCCATTCTTATCGGCAGCAACCATGATGTTGCCTATTATCTTATAAGATTCCTTGCTATCTTTCAGTTCAGAGAGCGCTGATTCAACTTCAACAAGCTGCGACTGAAACTGCTGCCGCTGCACCAGAAGATTCTGAAGGCCCTGCTCAAACATCTGCAGCTGGTTTATCTTTTGCTCGGTTTCTTTAGAGACGTCCATTGAACTTACCTTGCCTTGACCTTAGTAGCCACTGATCTGGGCTTAAACAATATCTTACTGCCGCAGTAAGGGCATCTGACCCTTTTCTTCAAATAGTCCGTAGAAACCCGCTTATTACAATGAAAACATTTGTATTCAACCATTTTCACTCCTCTTTTTCTTCGATTGGCGACTCTTGCTGTATTTCTTCAGCTGGCGCTTCTTCATCAAAGGTAATCTTCTTTGTAACGGAATACGCCTTGCCTGCAAACTTTGCGCCACATTTGCGGCATTTCCAAATCCCCATTGCAACTCGTTTAACTTTCACGCAGTTGCAGTATGGGCACTTATGCAGCTTTCGCTGCTCTGCTTCGATTACGCCAAAGCGCTGCTTGGTCTTTCTTCCGTACCGAGGACCAAATCGCTTTGTAGATGATATGTTTCTTGTCTCTGCCATGATAACTCCAAGTGAATGGGGCGACCCTGAGTAAGGGATTACTCACTCCATTCGTATTCTCGGATGTTTCCTTGAAACCTCACCCGATACGCTCCGGTGATCGATAAGTGCCATTTCGCGTGTTCAATGGTACGAACTGCTCGATTTGAAATGGGGCTACCCGGACTTTCAAGCCCCAATGCTATTATTAAGGGCATTTTGAACCGGGGTCGTCTGGTTTTTTGATATTTTTCCCAAACCAGAAAGGATGAGTCCAAGCTACCCCATAGCCCCATTAATACGCCTTGGAAAATGGATGTGATTTAAAAAGGTTTCTATATGCTGCTTTAGGGGAAAACCTTTAAATAATGTATGCCAATTCTGAAAAGTATGGAATTACCACAACGATATGACCCAAAGGAAGCTGAACCTCGGTGGCAGGCCTTTTGGGAGAAAGAACAGATATATGTTTTTGACCGCAAAGGCAAAGCCGAGATATACTCAGTGGATACGCCTCCCCCTACCGTTTCGGGCCAGATGCATCTGGGCCATTCATTCAGCTATTCGCAGCAGGACTTCATAGTAAGGTTCCATCGCATGCTGGGCAAGAACGTGTTCTATCCTTTCGGCACAGATAACAATGGTGTGGCAACGGAACGATTGATTGAGAAAATAAAGAAGGTCAAAGCAAAAAGGATGGAACGGGGAGCATTCGTGCAGCTCTGCCTGGAAACAGTCCAGAAGGAATTGATCCCCTTGTATGTGAAGGATATGAAACGACTAGGATTGAGCTGTGACTTCAATCTCTTTTATGATACCATCGACAAGCATTCCATGAAAGTTTCCCAAAAAAGTTTTATTGACCTGTATGCGGAAGGGAGGGAATACCGGAAAGATGCACCTACCATGTGGTGCCCTACCTGCGAGACCGGCATCTCTCAAGTTGAATGCGAGGACAAGGAACTTGATTCCTTTTTTAATGATATAGTGTTCAAAGTGGATGGCAAGGAGTTGATTATTGCGACCACCCGACCAGAGTTGCTGCCAGCCTGCGTCGCTATCTTCTATCATCCAGATGACAAACGGTATCAGATGTATAAAGGAAAGAAGGCCGAGGTCCCTTTATTTGATCATGAAGTTGCTATACTACCTGACGAAAGAGCTGATCCTGAGAAAGGGACTGGCATTGTCATGTGCTGCACCTTTGGTGACCAAACAGACATGGAGTGGCAGAAGGCGCATAATCTGCCTATACTGATTGCCATTACTCCTGATGGCAAGATGACCGATATAGCGGGCGCTTATCGCGGTCTGGATATAAACACAGCCAGGAAAATGATAATTGATGCCTTGAAGGATCAGGGATTATTGGTTTCCCAAAAACCGATAAAACATACGGTAAATGTACATGAGCGATGCGGCACTGAGATTGAATTTTTAAAGTCTAAACAATGGTTCATAAAGTATCTGGACCTGAAGGGGGATATGTTGGAATGGGGTTCTAAGCTGCACTGGTATCCTCCATTCATGAAATCTCGGTACGATCATTGGGTCAAAGGGCTGCAGTGGGATTGGATGATTTCTAGGCAGAGGTTCTTTGGTGTTCCTTTTCCGGTATGGTATTGCAAGAAATGTGATGAAGCTATCTTGGCTGATGAAAAAGACCTGCCTGTTGATCCATTGAAAGATAAGGCTCCTGTTTCAAAGTGCCCCAAGTGCAGCTACAAAGAATTTGTTCCGGAAAAGGATGTCATGGATACCTGGGCAACTTCCTCATTGACGCCTCAGATTGCTGCAGGACTTGTTCCTGAACGCTTTAAGGAATTATATCCAATGTCATTGAGGCCGCAGGCACATGATATAATCACGTTTTGGCTGTTTAATACTGTAGTCAAGTCTCAACTGCACATCAAGAAAAATCCATGGAAGGATGTTGCTATTTCCGGGCATGCTCAAGACCCCCATGGCAGGAAGATGTCTAAGAGCAAGGGAAACGTCATTGAGCCCCAAATCATGATAGAAAAGTATTCAGCTGATTGCCTGCGATTTTGGGCAGCAGGAAGCAAGTTAGGGGAAGATCTGCCTTTCCAAGAGAAAGATCTGGTTACTGGCCAGAAATTTGTGACGAAGTTATGGAACGCATTTAAGTTTGCGGTTATGCATCTTGAAGATTATAAGGGAGAGAAACCTAAAAAATTAGAAGTCATTGACGCATGGATTTTATCCAAGCTCAGCAAGATAATCGCGGATTCGACTGAATCATTCAAGAAGTATGAATATAGCAGGACTAAAGCAGATGTTGAGAATTTCTTCTGGCATACCTTGTGTGATAATTATCTGGAGATTGTTAAAGATAGGTTATACAATCCTGACCGAAGGGGCAAGGAAGCCAGGCTCAGCGCCCAGTATGGGCTTTACGCTGCTTTGGGGTCTGTCCTTAAAATGATGGCTCCCATCATGCCCCACATCACTGAGGAGATATACCAACTTTACTTTAAAAATATGGATGGTGCCCAGAGTGTTCATGTATCACGCTGGCCTGATCTGAATCTTATTGATGAACAGGCCGAGAAAATAGGTGATATGGCGGTTTATGCTGTTGAAAGGTCACGACAGGCAAAATCAGAGAAAAGCCTGAGCCTGAAAAATCCTTTGAAAAGCTTAGTGATAATGGGAAAAGTCTCTGAAAAGGAATTTGAGATGGTCAAGGAAGATGTGGTAGCCTCCTCCAAAGCAGAGAAGATTTCTTATAAGAAACTAAACGAAGACTCTAAAGTTGAATTTGAAGTTGAGCTGGAAGTTTAAAGATTTCGAATACTCGGTCCCTTTGCGGTATCCACAATTTCATACCCGTTTGATTTTAACTCGTCTCTGATTTTATCTGCCTTTGCCCAATCCTTGTTTTTTCTTGCTTTCTCTCTCTCCTGAGCTAATTCTTGTATCTTTTGGGGGATATCCTGCTTTTCTTCTTCAATATCTTTTAGTCCTAAACCAAAAACCTTATCAAAGCTGAAAACAAGCTCTAATTTTTCCTTGGTCCCGAGACCTGAGTCTCTTAAGACTCCCCATAGGACTGATAAGGCTCTGGGCATATTTAAGTCATCATCAATGGATTCCTGAAATTCTTTCTGATACCTTTCAAAATCCTTTGACCTGTTCGAGTCTTTTTTAGTCTTGAGTTCAAGAATGATTTTCTTAAGTCTGCCATAAGTCTGCTGGGCCTGAGTTAATGCTTCCAAAGAGAAGCTCAGTTGTTTGCGGTATTGAGTATTGAGGCAAAAATAGCGATAGTCTAAAGAGATATATCCTTTTTCCTGTAATTCAGAAATTGTAAATAGGCCGCCTTTGCTTTTGCTTACTTTTTCCCCTTTGAAAGTCAGAAATGCTCCATGAAGCCAATATTTAACCCAGGGCTTCTTTCCATAGGCTGCTTCTGACTGTGCTATCTCATTAGTATGGTGAATTTGTATATGGTCTTCCCCCCCAGTATGGATGTCGAACTGAGTACCTAAATATTTCGATGACATGACACTGCATTCAATATGCCAACCTGGGAAACCTACGCCCCATGGTGAGTCCCATTCCTGCTGCCTTTTTCCGGGCTCTTCCGAGAATTTCCACAGTGCGAAATCTGCCTTATTCCTTTTTTCTCCCATATCAACTCTTTTGCCTGCTTCAAGTTCTTTTTTATGACCTGGATCAAGTTTACCATAATCGTCCAATTTTGAGGTATCAAAATACACCCCATCTGATGTTTTGTAGGTAAATCCCTTCTCGGCTAGTAATCTTACTGTGTCGATCTGATCCGGGATATGGTCTGTAGCTTTGCACCAGATGTCTGGAGCTAGAACATTGAGTTTCTTTAGGTCTTCCTTAAATACCGTAAGGTAGAACTCTGCTATATCAGCTGCCTTCTTATGCTCTTTAGCAGCTGCCTTCTCAATCTTATCTTCTCCCGTATCAGCATCTGAGGTTAGATGTCCAACATCAGTCACATTCATGACATGCTTTACCTGATATCCATCATAGATGAGTACCCTTTTCAAAATGTCATTGAAGATATAGCTGCGCAGATTGCCAATATGCTGGAACCAATATACAGTAGGACCGCAGCTGTAGAAGCCAACTTTTTTATCGTGTATCGGCCTAAATAGTTCTTTCTTCCTAGTAAGCGTATTGTATAGATACAATGCCATGGCGGTGGTGCTGTCTTAGGTTTATAAAAAGCTTTCCTAAATTAAGAGGGAGGGATGGGATTTGAACCCATGGATGCTCGCTCTGCAGGCGAGTGCGTTAGCCACTTCGCCACCCTCCCGATGTAACTATGAAAGAACTCTACCAACAACCGAATAGTGCTGATTTCATACCGGAGAAGAATAAAGTGGGGTTTTTAAAGCTTATGGCTCAGAAGCTTCACGGCTGGCCGGTCAAAGCAGAATATAATTTAACATCCAATAAGGCATCAAGCTCAGCTTTATTGGCCATCCTTATCTTAACAAACCATCCTTCTGTATAAGGGCTATTGTTGATTATTTCAGGATTGTCTATGAGTTTGCTGTTGACTTCGATGACCTCCCCAGATACTGGTGCAAAAACGTCAGAAACGGATTTTACTGACTCGACCACTGCCATCTGTTTGCCTGCCTCAACCCGTTTTCCCTTTTCAGGAAGTTCTACAAATACTATATCAGTGAGCTGGTGCTGGGCGAAATCAGTAATGCCTACGGTAGCAATATCCCCTTCAACATTCACCCATTCGTGCTCTCTGCTGTATTTAAAATCTAATGGATTGTTGGTCATTCAAATCACCTTTTGTATTAATTGTGCCATCATCGATATCCTGCGCATTTTGCCACCCAGCAAAATGCTGGTATGGGGAATTACCGTTCAATTCCAAAAATTTCTCCCTGAGAAATTTTTGCATCTCTTGATTAGTTGAAGTCACTTCCCATGATAAGCGTATATGGGCCTTTTTACTATTTTTGCTTTATAGAGTTTTTCTCTGATGTTTATATGTATTTCGTTTCCCTCGGCTGCCTGATCAGATTGTATAAAAGCCATGCCGATGCCCTTCTTAAAAGTGGGAGACATTGTCCCTGAAGTGACCACGCCAATATCCTGATTGTTCTTTAGGACGTTGTAGTGTTCTCGGGGAATTCCTCTTTCTGACATATCAAATGCCACAATAGTCTTTGATGGATTTGTTGCCTGCAAAGTCTTTTTTCCAATAAACTCTGACTTATTTAACTTGACAATAAAACCAAGACCTGCTTCAAGGGGATTTATCTGGTCAGTGAGCTCATGGCCATATAAGCTATAACATGCCTCAACTCTTAAGGTGTCCCGAGCGCCTAAACCAATTGGCTTAAGACCATACTCCTTACCCACTGCAAGAATCTTGTTCCACAGCTGAACTGCTTTGGCATAATTAAAATAAATCTCAAAGCCATCTTCTCCAGTATACCCAGTTCGAGATACCAATGCTGATACGCCGTCCACCCTGCCTTCGAAAAAATGAAATCTCTTAAGTTCTGCAAGCTGGAAATCAGTGAGGGACTGCAGAATCCTCTCTGCTGATGGGCCCTGCAGATCAAGCTTGGCTGTAGTGTCTGAAATGTTTATGATAGTAACTTCATCGAGAAAAGACTTATGCTGCATAAGCCACTTGAAATCTTTGTCTATATTTGAAGCATTGACAACCATCATGAATTTGACATCTTTAACTTTATAGATAAAAATATCATCAACAATGCCACCGTCTTCATGGCACATGACTGAGTAGAATGCCTTTCCCACAGGAAGCTTCCCGATATCGTTGGTTATAACCTTCTGGAGAAATGCAGCAGCATCCTTGCCTTCAATAAGAAACTCCCCCATGTGGCAAATATCGAATAGGCCTGCCTTTGTTCTGGTAGCAATATGCTCTTCTATTACATTTGTGTAGAAAACAGGCATATCCCAGCCTGCAAAATCAACTATCTTAGCTCCTAATTTCTCATGCTCGTGGAATAGCGGTGTTCTGATGTGATTCCGCTAACCAGCAATAATATAAAAAGGTTTTTAAAATGGATTGCACCTGTGGGATGTATGATTACGGTCATCCTAGTTAAGCCTGAGACTGCCGGCAATGTGGGAGCAGTAGCGAGAGTTATGGCTAATTTTGACCTCACGAAACTCGTCCTGGTAAATCCGCAATGTGACCACCTTAGCCAGGAGGCAAGAAACAGGGCCAAACATGCTCAGGAAATTTTACAGAAAGCCACCGTGGCCAGGAGAATTCCTCGGATGGATTATTTGGTGGCCACCACTGCAATAGCAGGAACCACATTTAATCCCAGGAGCCCGCTGACACCCAGTCAATTAGCCCAGAAAATGCCTATCAAAGGAAACATCGGTCTGCTTATCGGTCCTGAGGGAGATGGATTATCCATCAAGGATATCTTGAGAGCTGACTTTGTAGTCACGATTCCTTCTTCAAAAAAATATCCTACGCTTAACATTTCTCATGCGTGCGCCATATTGTTCTATGAACTGTTTAACAAGGCTGGAAATATACATGAGGTTGCCTCTGGCAAAGAGAAGGAAATTTTGTTCGGGTATATCAAAAAAACAATAGCAAAGATGAAGTTCTCCACCAAAGAGAAAAAGGAAACCCAGTATATTGTCTGGAAACGGCTCTTGGGAAAATCGTTTCTTACCAAAAGGGAAGCCTTTGTTTTGATGGGCTACTTTAAGAAATTACGGTGATTGCCTGTTATCAAAAAACTCCTTGACTCTTTCACTTATAATCGGTTTTGCGTTCTCGCCTAAAGCATAGTATATCTTTTCGACTGACTTTCCCCAGGAGTAATTACCTTCTTCCTTCTTTATCTCATGCACCTTGAACTCTCCCAGGTCAGTGCCTTTCTTGAGGTGATAGTATATGACCCGCATGGTAACTGCGGGAAAAATTGATTTGTATGCCTTGAAGATGTCGTAACCATAACTTTGCTTCATATGATATAGAATTTCAATTATGTTCTGTCGGATCTGTGATTTTATCGGTCGGCCTCGGGGCATGGATTCTGGTAATGGAGTTTTGTTTTTAAAGCTTTTGCCAATGTATTTTGCTAATAAATAAATTTATAAAGTGGTAATCCATTAAGATTTATATGGCAGACATACGAAAGATAGTGATAATCTTTGTGGTTGCAATACTATTTGCGGTCCTGGTATTTGCAGTGATAGATGCGGTTTACCCCTCTCCACGGTGGGAGAATTACTGTGTTCAGGAAAAACCTAGGGCAGAGCCTCTGGGGAAAGTTCCTATGAATTGTACCACTATGTCGGTAAGTGATGCGGATTATGAATCATGCACTGACCAACACGGATACATTACGTATGCGTATGATGCCTATGGATGTGCAACGAGCTATTATTGCGAAACATGCCAGTATGAGCTGGACCAGGCATCTCAGAGACATAATTTATATGTGTTCTACATATCAGCACTGCTTTCTCTTGTAGCAATCTTCGTCGGATTGTATCTGCCATCAAAGGGAAACACCCTCAATGAATGGGTTGGCACTGGATTCATGCTTGGCGGAACATTCTCGTTGTTCTTCGGCACTATCCAGTCGTTTACATCTCTTGGCAGATTTGCCAAACCGGTGGTGATATTATTCGAACTGCTGCTTATCATATTCATGTCTTATAAAAAGATAGGTAATCTTCGTGAGGACAAGAAAAAGAAACATTAGTGCTTCTTCAGTTTATTCTCTTCTTTGAGTATAGTGAGGGTAGTCTTTATCACTGCATCCGGGCTTAATGAAATGCTGTCTATACCCTGATCTATGAGGAATGAAGCGAATTCCTTGTAAGTGGAAGGAGCATCACCGCAGATCCCAATCTTCCTCTTATTTGCTTTTGCCTTGTGAATCATCGAGGCAACCAATGCTTTAACTGCCTCATTCCGCTCATCGTAAACATGGCTAACGAGTTCAGAATCCCTATCCAAACCAAGTGTGAGTTGCGTCAGATCATTAGTTCCAATGCTGAATCCATCAAAAATCTTTGAGAATTCATCTGCCAAGATTACGTTTGAGGGAATCTCGCACATCACATAGACCTGCAGCCTATTCTTATGGCGTTTAAGGCCATATTTTTCCATCTCCATGAGTACCAGTTTGCCCTCCTCGACTGTCCGGCAGAATGGAATCATCAATTTTACGTTTACTAAGCCCATCTCATCCCTGACTTTCTTCATCGCCATGCATTCCAGGCCAAATGCATCACGGTAATCAGAGTAGTATCTGGATGCCCCCCGCCAGCCAATCATGGGGTTGCTTTCCAAGGGTTCAAATAGATGGCCTCCCACAAGGTTGGCGTATTCATTGCTCTTGAAATCCGACATGCGCACAATGACATCTTTAGGATAGAAAGCTGCAGCAATGGTTGCAACGCCATATGCCAGCTTATCTATGAAGAACTGTTTCTTATTTGAGTATCCTAGAGTAAGCTCTTCGATCTGCTGCTTGACTTTGGGGTCTTTTAATGCGTCGAAATGAATCAATGCTTTCGGATGTATCTTGATGTACTCGTTGATTATGAATTCTTCCCTAGCTAGTCCAACACCATCATTGGGGATAAAACTCAGCTCAAAGGCCTGTTCTGGGTTCCCCACATTCATCATGACTTTAGTGTGGGGCCTTTGGAGATCCTTTAAGTTCTGTTTGTGTATGGTAAACGGCACATGACCCTCATAGACGAAACCATCCTCACCTTCGGCGCAGCTGACTGTGGTTTTCTCGTGGTTGGGTATAGTTTGGGTCCCCTTATTGGTTCCGACAATGCAGGGTATGCCCAACTCTCTCGATATTATGGCTGCATGGCATGTTCTGCCTCCTTTATTAGTCACAATGCCTGATGCAATCTTCATGATAGGCTCCCAATCAGGATCAGTCATCTCAGTAATGAGGATATCCCCTTCCTTAAAGGCATGGATATCATGGACATCTTTGATTATATGGGCCCTGCCATGACCTATCTTAGAACCAACGCTCCTGCCTTGTGCCAGAATTTTACCTTTCTTTCCGATCTGGTATTCTTCCAAGACAGAGGTGTCCCTCTGGCTCTGTACTGTTTCTGGACGTGCCTGGACTATGTACAATTGGTTTGTGCGGCCATCCTTTGCCCATTCCATATCCATCGGTTTTTGGTAGTGATCTTCAATGATAGCAGCCCATCTCGCTAGCTTCAATGTATCTTTGTCTGAGAGAACAAACTGGTTTCTGTCGGCAGATTCCACCGGCACATTCTTAACCGTTTCTTTTGATCCCTCTGAGGCATAGATCATCTTTTCTGATTTTGAACCGAGTTTTTTGCTTATTATCGGCTTGTATTCCTGCTTGAGCTTCAGGGTTGGCTTAAAGACGAGGTACTCATCGGGATTTATCCTTCCCTGAACTATGTTTTCACCTAAGCCGTAGACTGCATTGATAAGCACTACATCCCTGAAACCTGTTTCTGTGTCCAAAGTGAACATTATGCCTGAAGAAGACTGATCTGACCTCACCATCTTCTGGACTCCGATGCTTAAAGCGATTTTGAAATGATCAAATCCCTTGTCTATCCGATAGTGAATGGCACGATTGGTAAACAGGGATGCAAAGCATTTTTTACATGCTTCCAGGAGAGCTCTTTCCCCTCGGATGTTAAGGTAGGTTTCCTGCTGCCCGGCAAAACTGGCATCTGGAAGGTCTTCTGCGGTTGCTGAGCTCCTTACTGCTACATCAGCATGAGGGCCGTATGTCTTGCACAATTGCTTGTATGCATCCAATATCTCTTTCCTCAGTTCAGTGGGAAAATACGAATCAAGAATCAGCTCCCTGATCTTATGGCCTTTTTCCTGCAAATCTCTCACATTGCCTGCATCCAGTTTTGAAAGTAAAGCGCCGATTTCATCTTTGACCATCGCTTTTTCTATGAAGAATCGGTATGCTTTGGCGGTAATGGCAAATCCATTGGGTACCTTAACCCCTTTCTTGGTGAGCTTGCTGTACATCTCTCCCAAAGAAGCATTTTTGCCGCCTACAAAAGGAACATCATCTATACCAATATCCTTAAAATTAAGAATAAATACATTTGCCTTATCCACCCTACACCTCTTTTTTAAGAATTTATTAAAATAGTTTATATTTAAAGGTTGTGGTTTTTGTTTTGTAAATAGATTCAAATCGATATTGTGCGCTTTTTTGCTCCAGCAAAAAAGCTAGAGAACTGTTTGCTGTCCAATGTGCTCCTAAATCTTAGTTCCACGAAAATTTTTACATAATTTTTTATATATTAAAGCATTAGAAATGTAATCCTTACTAAACCTTAATCTTCTTAATATGCGGAGCATGCTTTATTTTTGTCATGGCTTCTTTGTATGTCTGAAGATTATTCTTGGCACCATGATGCTGGATAACTGACTCTGCATTGATTGCTCCCAGCTTCAATGCAAATGATATATCCTTCTTTTTTATCATTCCAGATACAAAGGAAGCAGCAAAGGCGTCTCCTGCGCCAGTTGTTTCAACCACCTTGGCTTTGTTTGGCTTCCCGCTATAGATACAAGAACCGTCATACGCATAGAAATCTTTGCTGCCATCAGTGATCACTACAATATTTGGTCCTAATTTATGAATCGCCTTCAGTGTCTGCTGGATGGAGCCAGCACCTATCAGAATATGCGCCTCTTCCTTGTTCAGAATGAATATATTTGTCCTGGAAAGAATCTCCCTGAGGAAGGTCTTTCCCTTGCTTACCAAATACTCTGAGGCATTGAATGCTATCTTGATTCCTTTCTGCTTTGCATATTTGGCCAGCTTTACGGTTGTCTTAAAGCTTTCCCCTAATTGGGTTGAGAAATAGAACCACTGAGCAGCTAGTTTTGATATATCAATGTCGTGGTAATCAAGGTCGTTGTTAGAGCCCTTATAGGTCAGTATAGTACGATCGTGCTCTTTGCTGTCTAATATGATCGAATAGCCGGTCCTGCCCTTACGAGAACATACCAGGAGGCTTGTGGCAACCTTATCCCTTTGGAGCTGCCGCTTGATCTTATTGGCATTTGCGCCGGATCCCATCTTGGAGATGCAAGCTACCTTATGCCCAAGGCGTGCAAAGCAGACTGCAGTATTGGTAGCACCCCCTCCGGTGGTAAAGTGAAGTTCCTCAATGAGTATCTTTGACCCTATTGGGTATGCAAGAAGATCGGTTTCCCCTCTTGCGTCAAATATCTTGATCAGGTCAGAAGTCTTTGTCTGGGCGAAGACATCTACGGTAGCTGAGCCGACTGTAATAACATCAAACATAGGCAGACAATCAGAATGCGATTATATAAATGTTATGAAAAAAAGGGCGTTGCGTGGAAACTAGCTGGCTTCAGCCAGCTTATCAAAGTAAGAAATCTTTCTTCGGTTATGCAGAATTATCCTTGCAGTAGTTT
>C687J35174_10006741_pt1 | contig 14918 bp, 19 predicted proteins | sample RifCSPhighO2_01_FD_35174 | JGI IMG/M metagenome (IMG submission 35174) | reverse complement strand
CCGGGAAATCCATTATTGTGGACGCGATGCTCTCCTCTGAAAGCCGTCTCGTCAATAGCTTCGATTGCGTCGCCTTGCCGGATCCATCGTTACCGTCTAGCACGATGAATTTCCCTTTTTTCATAAGTGGTAGTATAGGCTATACATGCGACAATACAATGACATTTTGAAACGAATCATGGATGAGGGAGTCGACCGGAAAGGTAGAAACGGTAGTACGCGTGCCCTATTTGCCCTTCAGATGCGGTTCAATTTAAAAGATGGTTTCCCAGCCGTCACAACTAAAAAACTTGCCTTCAAGGCAGTCAAAAGCGAACTCTTGTGGTTTATCGAGGGCAGTTCCGATGACAATCGACTCAAGGAGCTGAACGGTTCAGAGCGGACTATTTGGACTGATAACGCCGAGGCAGACTATTGGGTGTCAAAAGCGAAATTTCCGGGCGATCTTGGCCGTGTCTACGGCGTACAATGGCGACACTGGCGCACTCCGCAAAACACTGAGATTGATCAGCTCGGGACCATTGTCGAACGAATAAGAACAAATCCGACCGATAGGCGCCTCGTCGTCTCGGCGTGGAATCCCGGCGAACTTGACCAGATGGCGCTACCGCCTTGTCATATGCTCTTCCAGTTTTTCCCGAATACAAGAGATAAGACACTTTCTCTTCACATGGTGCAACGCAGTTGTGATATGTTCCTCGGTGTTCCGTTTAACATTGCTTCGTACGCCCTTCTTCTTTCTATAGTGGCACAAGTGACGGAATACACTCCTCATGAATGCATACTCACATTGAACGATGCACATATTTATCACGACCACTTTGATGCTGTCGCCGAACAGTTGTCCCGAGAACCTTTCCCTCTGTCAACTCTCTGGCTTAATCCTGAAGTGAAAGGCATAAATAACTTCAAAATGGACGATATTCGACTCGAGAATTATCAGTCCCATCCGGCTATAAAGGCAAAGATGCTTGTGTAAAGATTCTCTAGTACACTACCCACTACTGTATGGCACTTTCAGACAAAAAAATACTCGAACATAAAAAGGCTGGAACGATTGTTATCGAACCATTTACCCGTAAGAATCTCGCGACCTCAAGCTACGACGTCACGCTCGGCGAGTGGTTTTTTCGGGAACAGCAACCTAAATACAACCATAGTTTATACAACATCTGGAGCAAGGAACACACGGAACATGTGTGGGGTGCAAATAAAGTTGAGCGCGCAGTCATTGCAAAAGAGGCATTCAAAAAGTACAAGTTCGAATGGGACGGGATCAGCCCAAACGATAAAGTCATTATGCTCCGCCCGGGCGAGACAATCCTCGCGCACACGAATGAGTTCATCGGCGGCCGCGACATTGTAACGACGATGATGAAGGCACGTTCCTCTATGGGTCGTAATTTCATCGAAGTATGCAAATGTGCCGGATGGGGTGATGTGGGATACGTTAATCGGTGGACGATGGAGATAACGAACAATTCAAAAAACTATCTGATTCCGTTAGTGGTTGGACGGCGTATTGCACAGATTATCTTTTTCGAGACCGGTTCTATTTTAAAAAATGATTACACGAACGCTGGTAAATACCAGGCCTCACGTGATATCCAACAACTGAAAAAATCATGGGGGGCCGACAGCGATGCTTCCGAAATTATGGGCCGACAGCGATATCAAGAAGAAAAAGAAATCATGACTGTCGGTATGTTCATCAGTCTTATCGCCGCCATCGGGAAGAATCGGGAGCTCGGGAAGGGCGGGAAGCTCCTGTGGCATATCCCCGAGGATATGCGGCGATTTAAGGCGCTTACGACCGGACATCCGGTCATTATGGGGCGCAAGACGTGGGAGTCGCTACCGGAAAAATTTCGGCCGTTACCGGGCAGAACAAATATCGTTGTAACGCGTCAGAACGGCTACAAAGCGCCCGGTGCTACTGTGACCGATTCGTTTGAGAACGCGCGCGCCGTTGCGGCGCGCGCGGACAGCGCTAATGAAATTTTTGTTATCGGCGGCGGCGAGCTCTACGCCGCCGCCCTGCCTCACGCGACGCGCCTCTATCTCACGCTCATTGACGCCACTGCCGAGGCTGACACATTCTTCCCACCGTATGAGAATGACTTCACGATTGTAAAAGACGAGAGCGGCTCAGGCGAGCCGCCGCACCGATTCCTCACACTTGAACGGAAATAAAAAACGCGCAGTGACCGTTGCGCGTTTCAAGTTCAAACATAGTTTCGAGAGAAGAACTCGGCGATGTCGGTCGCGAGTCTTTCTCCCTGCTCCTTATTTTCTCGTTTGCGGAACATCGAGGACACTTCTATCTGGATTGCGTTGATGCTGTACCGCCCTGCATACCAGCGTGTCGTGTGGCCAGCGCTGTACGGGTCGCCCTGCGGGATTATTGGCTTCTCGCCAGGAAGAAAAACCCTGTAGCCGCGTTCCTCTATAAACTTGGCGAATGCACGGTCAACTTCCCCATGATGGATGCTTGACCGATTTGCCGTACCAAGAATCAAGTCGTACCCTTCTGGTGGAGCAATTCCGGGCTGTTTCCCGAAACCATGCAGGTCGACGAACAATACTCGTTGCGCGCCAAACGCCGTTATTGAGCGCTCGACCAGTTGACAGAGCTCTCTGTGATAGTGCCGATATACGCTAATGAGCCGCCGGTCCTCAAGCGCGGTCTGCCCGAGAATGTCTGAATCCAGATTGTTATCGGATGGCAATTCACGATTCGCATCTATATACGCACGCGCCATCAAGAAACGGACCGCATCGACTCTCGTTCCTAAGCGAAGACATTTTTGTACGACATCGTTAGCAATCGGCCACACATGGACATCACGGCCATGCCATCCGTGCTTGCGTTCTTGAAACAGGTCCGAGAAGTCGTTTTTTATGAGTCCGTCGTGCGGGACTGCCAATATCACGCGTGCGGGCTCTTGATGAGAAAGAACAATTGAGAAAGTGCTGTTGGTGATGGTTAAGCCAGAATCAAGAGTAATCATCGGTCCCTCCTGTGGTTGTGATTTGATGGAGAACACTCATTGAATGCGGGCGAACTGCTCCGTAAATTATGAAAAGCTAGACCAAGTGTGTATGAGAGAGGTTTGAAGCATGATAAGAATTTATTTCACATCAATCCCCATTGAGCGGGCGGTGCCCGCGATGATGCGGCCGGCGGCCTCGGGGTCGTTCGCATTTAGGTCCGGCATCTTCTCTTCCACAATCGTCGCTATTTGCGCCTTCGTAATCGTCCCGACCTTCTCCTCCTTGGCCTTGCCCGAGCCCTTCTCCAGCCCGAGTGCCTTGAGGATGAGACGGGAAGCCGGCGGGTTCTTCATAATGAAAGTGAAGGAGCGGTCGTCGTAGACCGAGAGCTCTATCGGGATGATGGTTCCCTTCTTGTCCTGCGTGGCGGCGTTAAATTGGGTCACGAACTGGCCGATGTTCACTCCTGCGGGGCCGAGTGCCGTGCCGACCGGCGGGGCGGGCGTCGCCGCCCCGCCCGGGATCTGTAATTTGATTTTCTTGACCACGGTTGCCATAAGTTCCTAAAAGTTACCCTATTTTAATAATTTTGTAAATCAGAAGTACGAATATCGAAATTCGAAACAATATCTAAATTCTAATTTTCTAATTTTGAATTTGTTTCGTGCTTCGTGCTTCGGATTTGTTGTTTAGCGAGACTTTTTACAGTTTCCGAATCTGTAAAAAGTCGAGCTCCACCGGCGTCTCGCGCCCGAACATTGACACCATCACCTTCACCTTTCCGCGGTCTTCGTCTATCTCGCCCACCTTGCCCTCCAAGTCCTTGAAGGGGCCGTCCGCGATAACGACTTGGTCGTCCTTCACGAGGTCAATGCGGTGCTTCGGCGCCTCCGCCGTCATGCGCTTCATCAGCGTGGCGACCTCTGACTCCTCCATTGGGACCGGCGTGTTGCCCGAGCCGACGAAGCCTGTCACCCGCGGCGTGTTGCGCACCACGAACCACGAGTCGTCGTCTACAATCATCCGCACGAGGATGTAGCCGGGATAAATTTTTTCCTCTTCCACGACGCGCTTCCCGCCCTTCACGCGAATCTTCTTCTCAGTCGGGACGACGACGTCAAATATCTTCCCTTCCATACCGAGCGACTCTATGCGCTGTTTGAGGTTGCGCTCCACGGCGTTCTCGTAGCCGGCGTAGGTGTGGATGGTGTACCAGCGCGCATCTTCTTTGCGTGGTATTGTCTGGTCCACAATCTCTTTGCGCTCTACCGGCGCAATGTCCGCCATCTGCTGTGTTTCGTTCTGAATTTCGTTCTCGTCCATAGCAATATACTTAGCCGACGATACTTTTCACCACCGAGCCGAAGAGGTAATCAAAGAGACCGACGAGAAGCGCGATGGCGACCGCGATACCGATGACGACGAGTGTATGCGCGACCGCCGTGCGAGTCGTTGGCCAGACGATGTGTGTGAACTCTTCGCGCACGTGCTTCAAATAGGTGAGGGGTGAGGTCATAGCGAATGTGGTTCGGTAAATAAAAAAGCCCTGCGGGCCCTGCCTGCCGGCAGGCAGGTCTCTATAATGAAAGCATACTATAGCGCCCCGAACGCGTCAACCGCAAAACAAGGTTGAACCTTGTTTTGCTAGCGGATTTCGTAGGTGATGGAGATGGGGGCGTTCCATTTCATCATGACCGAGTTTTCAATTCTATCTCTTCTTTAAGTAAATCAAACTTCACGATGAATAGATCAAAGAATCCTTTCTGCCCGACGACGCCATAGGGCATCACACGCCCAGCCACATCCGGCATAAAGCCGGCTTCTATCTTGTACGGCCATCCACCCACGGAGAGCGTAATAGTATGGAGATAGTAGAAAGAAGCTTTACCACCCACACCGAATACTTCGCGCTTTTCTCCAGCACGGACACTAATACCTAGTGCGGTTCCGATTTCTTCATGAAAGATACAGAGGTCAGCACCCGAATCAACAAGCACGTGATAACCGATTTCAATTTCGCCGTGACGAATCGTTACAGGGATGACGGGACGGAGAGTCTTCCCGTATCGCTTGTAATCAAATTTCATATACTCCCGACATAGGAGACGATTCTGTCGGGAACGTGTGTGAGGAACGGCATTTCATTGCTCTTTTCTTTTGCGGCGAGAAGCGCCGCCTGTACAGTTTTCCCTGCTCCGAGTACGGTTATCTCGTCCTCTGCGAGGGCGACCCATAATCCCTTATATGCTTTCACGAGTTTAGTCCAATCTTTAGCCATATAGGCTACTATAGCACATTAGCGGATCTCGTAGGTGATAGAGACGGAAGCGTTGTAGGTGTTCTCGCCGGTAGGCACGTTCGGCGTCTCGGCCTTGGCGATGGCCATGTCGCCACCCATGCCGTATCCATACATCGGATACGGATACCCGCCGGAGGACTCAGAGAAGTTCACTATCTTCCCGAGGCGCACTCCGAGCTGGTCAGCGAGGAGCTCTGCCTGCGCTTTCGCCTTGTTGATGGCGTCGGCGCGCGCGGCGTCATAGCCGGCGGTAGCGTCGTCAAGCGCGAATGCGGGACCATTTAGATTTTGCACGCCGAGCTTCCCGAGGCCGCCGAGCATCGCTCCTACTAGGGTGAGGTCGCGCACGGTCACTTGGACTGTTTCAGAGACTTGATAACCGGTTATCTTCGGCGCGCGAACGTAGTCCGGACAGATTGCTCCGGCCGGACATGGATTCGGGTAGGAGTACTGCGGAGAAATATTGTATGAGAGCATCTTCACATCCTTGTCGGCGACACCCCGCTCCTTCACATAGTCAATGGCGGCGTTCGCCTGCTTCGTGGTCGCCTCCTGTGCATCTGCGACCGTCGCTTTCGCATTCTCTACCGAGAACGATATGCGCGCGACGTCCGGCGGCAGAGTCGCCTGGCCGTCGCCCTGCACCGTAATCGTATCGGTCGCCGGTATGCCAGAACGGTTGAAGTTCGCTGCGACATTGATGGTCTCGGCGAGCAAAAAGAGCGAGAGGATGCAGAGAGCCCCGATGAGCGCGATACGCACGCCGCCGTTATCAAAGATTTCGTAGAGTGAGTTGTTATTCATAGGTACTATTAGTTATGGTTTCTGTTAAGCATAGCACCGGCTTAACCGCCTTTCAAAGTGGTGAGAAGCTTCCGGAGTGCCGCATTCGCCGGGAGTAGCGTGATGTCTAGGTTGGCATTCATCCAGTCAACGCCTCTGTCTATCGCGTCAAAGCGCAGGACGTCGGTACCGCGCGCGAGGTAGTAGGCCGTATCAACGACTCCTTCAAAACGCTCTATGGCGACCACTGTGAAGCGGTACGCCCCGAGGACGGTTGAAGAGAAGGCCGTCGTCGGCGCCGGCATCCCGGAAGCGCCGCCGATGGCCGTCTGTTCTATGGTAGCGAGCGCCGTTGACGATGCTTCTATGGCGAAGCGGCGAATGATGATGTTAGAAGGTTCGCTCGATGTCGGACCTTCCTTCCAGTAGCTCGCGACGCTCGCAGAGTCCGGGAGCGTCGTAGAGATGAACCCTTCCGGCACAGCGTAGGCGATACCGACCTCGGGAAGCGAAACATTCGGCGGCGGACAGGCGGGGAAGGTGCAGGAGCTCCCGGTGCGCGCGACCGAGGTGCCGTCGGGGCATGCGAGAGCATCAATCGGGCACACGATCGGCCGATTCGGGTGTTCAACGGCGTTGCGGTAGACAAGCCCGCCGAACCCGACGATGATAATAACCGCAATACCGAGAAGCAGACTTTTCATACGCGGATATTACCACGTATGGAGACACTAGGCGTTCAATTCTTTTTCTGCGCGGTTCGCCAAATCAAGCAATATGCTCGTTTCTTCTAAGTTAAATTGCCGCGGCTTCGTATCCTTCACGCAGAACACTCCTATCGGCTGTCCGGTCGTATGGTTAAGGAGAGCAACTCCCGCATAAAATCTGATGAAGGGGACGCTGACAACCATCGGGTTATCCGCAAAGCGCGGGTCCTCTAGTGTGTCTTCAATGATGAACACGCTCTTGGCGAGCAGGGCGTGTCCGCAAAACGATACCGCCCGGCCGCCCTCCTTCTCATCTAGGCCCTGACACGATTTAAACCATTCCCTATTAGCATCTAAGATGGTAATCGTGGATATCGGGACTTTTAACCTCTCTACTGCTTCTTTTGTCAGCCGGTCAAAGCGCTCTTCGGGCGCAGTGTCCAAGAGAGCCATTCGGTGAACGGCCTCTAGTCTCTTCTCTTCATCCGGCGGGATAGGAGCTGCTTGCACAGGATTAAGTATAACCCCTTTGGGGGGCGGCTATCGGGAATCGAACCCGAATTGAGAGTGTTCCCTTCTATCCTTGATAAAATCGTCCACTTTCTGTAACATCAAGCCACTCAGTGAAGGTTCGCCTTGCTGGGTAGGTAGTTCTTTTCTCATAGTCACATAGAAAGGAGTCAAAATGGGTACGCCCAGAGAGTTGAACAAGTTTTCGGTTCGTGAAATGCATGACGCATTGTTGCTTGCGAAGGAGACGGCGATGAACTTCAGGTCGCTCAACGCCCGCATAAAAGCGCTTGACCATCTGCGAATCTCGTTGTTACCGATGGTGGAGTGGCTTGATAAGCCCATTAGCGAATGCTTCCCGGGACCATGGGACACGCCACTCCGGGCTTCAGTGAAACGGGCTTTGCCACTTTTCCAGCAGTTCGGTAGAACGTTTCCCCCAGTAGCGCTTACACGCAAAGGCGATTGGGTAACGCTCACCTCCGACGGAGTGATTGGCGTTGCTTCGGACTGGCTCGCTTTAGCTATCTCTCGTTCGAGATGCGACATCCTGGAAGCTTTCCCATGGGGGCATAAGAGGGAGAACGTGATTGCGACGGAATCTGCAGGGATGAGGGAGGTTGTCGAACATTGCGCCTTTCTCAAATACCTGGCTCTCGGTATGAAGAGGTTTGACGAAATCTTGAAGGAAAGGGAGCGGCGGCTACATGTTATGCGATCCAATTCTTCTTTTCTCGGGTCCTTCATCGGAGGGATCGACCCCTTCGAATACAGCGCATCAGAGTCGTCCTTCCCTGGATACTCGGTGTTCAACCGCCATTCTCGAGGCACAAACCGCGGTTCCGGAATATATTTCGTTCCCGGTCCCGTTGAAAAGGAAGTCAAGGAGAGGAACAAGAGATGGTCTCCGGGAAGCGGTTACGAGTCCTATGTCTTTAGAGACTCCCGGCGACTCAACAAACTCGAGGACTTTCTCTCCTGTGTGGGACGCTCGATTGAAGAAGTTTCTGATGGCGGACAATTTGCACGCAAACCGCTTTCGGATGAGGAAAAGAAAGTTATTACCGATTTTGCCAAGAAGATCGGGGACTCCCCCAAGTAAGGAGGGGCGGCGGCGCTTTCGCGCCGCTTTTGTTTTTATTTTTTAGTGGGGTGGTCGATGGGTCACGATCCCACAACCTTCTGCTCCACAAGCAGATGCTCTACCAATTGAGCTACGACCACCACGTGCCCTGCGTAGCTTTATGCGAAGCAGGGTGGCGCACAGATTTTTTATAACACGAATTCGGGAAATCTGCCCTAATAGCGCGGGGTTTCTTCGGCGACGCCGGAGAGGTGGTTCGCGAGGCGCGCGAGCGCGAAGAGGAGCGAGGAGAGGCGGTTCAGATATGACATCGTTGCGACAGGCAAGTCGCGTAGGCCCGCTTCTTTCACCGCGATGACGCGCCGTTCCGCCCTTCTAGCCAAAGTCCGAGCAACATCAAGAAGGGCGGAAAGCTCGGTCCCGCCCGCGATAAAGAATCCTTTGAGCGGCGGGATTTCTTTTTCTATCTCATGTATTAATTTCTCAACATTTTTTACAGCATCCTCCCCAACTTTTTTATCCGCGCCCGCGACTTCGGCCTGGATGATAAAAAGCGTCTCTTGCGCTGCGCGAATCGCTGGCGCGATTCGTGCATTTTCTGCACTATGTATCTTCACGAACCCCAGATATGCGTTGAGCTCGTCCAGCGCTCCGAGCGCCTCGGGCAGTTCAGACGACTTAGATATCCGTTGTTGATTACAACCGAAGGCTGTCGTCGTCCCTCCGTCCCCCTTACCCGTAAATAAGGCCATAAAGGCATTATACACAGGTCCACTGCGCGACCTTGACTTTTAGTCCCAGAGGTGCTATTATGAATAGGTTCCTAACTGAGAGAGGAGTTCTTTGCTATGGATGATATCTACACCGAGGAGCGCCAGAAGCAGTTATCTGCTCCTGAGCAGAATGAGTGGATGAAAACGTTGGATGAGTGGGCAGGATGTGCTTGGAAAGTGATTATCCCTGTCGCTCTGCTGGGCGTCCTTTTAAAGATGGACGCTATCATCGCTATATTTTCCTGAACAAGGATGACCATGAGATACCTGTTGTGGTTGACGGTCCAAAGGTGGGAGGAGTGGCGGCAGTCGTTCCTCCCCACGAGACTTCTCTCCCCCGAGTCCATTACGGTCCCGGACCCTCGGGATACGGCGTGGCTCCGGGAGCTAACCAAGGTCCCCGCCGGATGCTCGATGGGGACAGCCATCGCGGAAATCGCCGCCGTTATTCTGGCGGAAACCGCGATGACGCTGGCTATCTTCAGCGAGAGGGGGTCCGAGATGGTTCGGATGCTCCTCTCTCCAATCTTCGGTCCGTGAGGAGGACTACCAGGGCCCGGGACGCGTACGCGCGTTCCGGGCTTTTTATTTTTCATACTACTCTGTGCTGTAATTATACACTTTGCTCGAACCTATTTCACACGCGCGGAGTGCGTGGTGGCTCTGAATTGAATCGTACGCTCGGATTCTGCGCGCCTCGTCCGCTCCCTACGGTCGCGGGAGCAAAAACCAAAAATTTTCCTTACCTTTCTTCTTTTCTTCGGCGGGGGGTGAGGGGGGAGCCGCTTAAAAAATGAAAGGAAATTTTATGGTTTTGTTTCCGCCGCTTCACTCCTCCAGAAAGGGCTTGTAATTTGAGTATAGCAAAGTGGTGATATTCTGTCCGCCCTTTCTTACGTCGTTTGCGTCGGTGCGAGGCGCTTCCTCTCCACATTTTGTGGTAGTTCGGAAGTCTGCTCACACTTCGCAAACACCTCGCACTGGCCGCTCACATTCATTCGCGATGCCTGCTCGGTGTTGCTTTGTGTTCGCTCTGTGGCTTCGGTGGCGTTCGTGGTGGCTCTAAAAAAGCGGATTGTGCCAAACTATCGAATGGCACAAGCAAATCATATTGCGCTTGCCCCAACCCTCCCATGCGCGCGCAAGCGGAAGCTCCCTAAAAAGCAAAACCCCTTGCGGGGTTTTGCTGGCGGGTGTGCCTTCCAATCGCCGTTGTGCGTGCAGTGCTGATATATCTGAGTTCTGAATGTCGTATCAAGCGCGCGGGCTCTATTTACATCGGTCACATTTGCCAAGGGACCCTTTACACGATTCTCTTTCGGAATCGTGTGTTGTTGTGGTTATCAGCATAACGCTTAAATGCGGCCTGTTGGCTGGCATCGGCTTTTGCGGAATCTTTTGTTTCTACTTCCACAATAACCTTCTCCTTGCGGTTGACTGCAAGTACATCTGGACGCCGACCATTGATGGTCGGTGGTGTTGGATAGCCAGAAATATCTGCGTATACTTTGTATCCCTGATTGTCGTAATAATCCGCCGACTTCTTTACGCCCTTGTCATGCTTACTTTGTTGCGAGGATGATCGTTTTGTCATAAGCTAATTCCTAACCTTACAAGTCCGGTGGGGATACTCATCACCTTTAGCTCTGTTGTTTTCCCACTGGAGCGGTTGTAGATTGCTTAGATCGTCCGAACCATCAAGAGCGACCGGTTTGATGTGGTCGACTTCCCATCCCCCTTGTTCCGTTTTTCCGTACTTGGAGCGTTGAATACTTGCCCCACATACATCTTTTGCGGAACCAAAGACATTACTTGACTCTGCTTTTTTCCAGACGGCCTCTATGGCTGCTTCATCAAAAGCAGAACCATCCCGCCTTGTGTTGTGATTTCTTGTCATGTTCGAATTTTTGAGATTAATAATTACCCCGTCGACCTCATAACTTCCAAATAAGTCATCAAGGCATTCTAATTATATAGCATCTGTCAATTTTTAGCAAAAAGTTATCCACACCTCACTACTACTTTACAAACTTGACGTGTACTATTATAAACATATGCATAAAATACAAGAAAAATTATTGAAAGTCATTGACAGAGATAATCTGTCGGGTATGACGTTGCGTGAAATAGGTAAACTTATTGGAGAGGAATCAGCGCAAAAAGTAAAACACCATCTTACGCAATTAACAAAGAAGGGGTTTATTACATATAGTCCGGTAAAGCGAGAAATTAAAAGAACGCTAGAAATCTCAAAAGGAGGTTTTGTATCACTTCCTATCGTTGGAGCTGCTGATTGTGGCCCGGCAACGATTTTTGCAGAAGAAAACATCACTGGATACCTAAAGGTTTCAAAAAAAATAGCCCCCCGTGGAGGTAAATTATTTGTATTGCGCGCCGAGGGTGATTCTATGAACCGATCACAGATAAATGGAAAAAATATTGAAGATGGAGATTTTGTTGTGGTTGATTCAGAACAACGGACTCCAGAGGCAGGACACTATGTAATTTCCGTAATTGATGAAGTTGCGAATATTAAAAAATTTATTCCCGATCCTCAAAACGAAAGGATTATCTTAAAATCAGAGTCAACAAAAGATTTTTTACCTATTTATATTCACGAAAGCGACAAATATGAGCTTAGTGGCAGAGTGGTCGATGTTATCAAGAAGTAGATTTTGATACTTTGTTATATAATAAAAGAAGTTATGACCTCTATCACTCCACAACAAATCAATAAAGAGCTATCAGGGTATTCCTTTGCTGATGTTGAGGCAACAGTTATTAGGAATATATTGCGTGAAGCAGGAATTAAGAGTGTCAAAAACGAAATAATCAGACCTTTTCTCGCGAGGAATATAAATACGGGAGTTAATTTTTGGTTTGAAACTAGCAAGGTTGCGTTGGATATTGAGTTGCTAGAAAAGCTATATGAGCTAAATGTTTCGGAAGAAGATCGAAAGGTGAACGGTTCATACTACACCCCAACACACGTTGTTTCTTATATCATACGAAATACAGTGAAAAAATTAGGCACGATATGTGATCCTGCTTGTGGTAGCGGAGCGTTTCTAGTTGAATCGGCAAAGTTTCTCAATAAAAAATTCAATATTCCTTTTGAAGAAATTTATAGAGATTATCTTTTTGGCGTTGACATTCTCCCCACTGGTGTAAAAAGGACAAAAATTATCCTCTCTCTTTGGGCTATTTTACAAGGCGAAGATAAAAATTTTGAGTTTAATATTTGCCAGGGAGACAGCCTTGATCTTGATTGGTCAAAAATTACTGACAGTGGTTTTGATTATGTTCTTGGAAATCCTCCATATGTCAGGACAAAAAATCTTAGGGTTGAGGTTCGAGAGAATATAAAAAAATGGAGCACGGCAGATTTTGGAAATGCTGATTTGTACATTCCTTTCTTTGAACTAGCCACTAAAATTACTAATAAAAATGGAAGGATTGGTTTTATTACCCCAAGTACGTATCTAACGTCTTTTAATGCTAAATTAGCACGAGAATTTTTATCATATAACAAGTTTTTAAAAAGAATCGTTGATTTTAATGGCTGGCAAGTTTTCGAAGGAGCCACAACTTACACTTGTATAACAATACTGGATAAAAAAAGATCTGAATCTCTTGAATTTAGCTTGGTTGATAGTCAAGAAAAACTCAAAAATATCGATACTCTAAAATTTAACAACATCAAGACAGAATTGCTTGATGGAAGTGAATGGAGGTTGCTTTCAAAGGAAGACGCTGAAAAAATATTCAAAATTGAGAACGCTGGCTCTCCTTTGTTTAAGTATGTCGATAAATTCGTAACGGGTTTAGCAACCTTGAGTAATAATCTTTTCTTAGTAGAAGATAAAAACAGCGTAAATGGGTTCATTCAGAAAGAATATGAGGGACAAATTTTCTTGATTGAACGTGATATTACAAAGAAAATTATTAAACCAAACAGGGTGAAAAGCATGACCGCGCTTGTAGCGAATAAAGAAAGGATTATTTATCCATATATTAACAATGGAAAGGGTAGAGTAAAAATTATGGATGAAACTTATTTAAAAAATTCTTTCCCAAAAACATATGAATATCTTTGTGCAATAAGAGGTGACCTGGCATTAAGAGATAAGGGGGGAAAGAATTACGAAGCGTGGTATGCCTATGGCAGAACACAAGGATTGAATAATTTTGGAGAAAAAATAATCTTACCAATGATGGATAACAAGCCCTCCTTTATTGTAGTAAACGACGCAGATACTTTAATATATTGCGGTTATGCTATTTATCCAAAAAATAAAGATGATTTTTACGTTCTCGAAAAGATTTTGAACTCAAATCTGATGTGGTTTTACATTAAAAAAACCAGCAAGAACTATTCAGGTGGCTTTAAATCATTCGCAAAAAATTATGTTAAAAATTTCTCTATACCAACTTTGTCTGACCAAGAAAAAGAGACATTTTTGAGAATGAGCAACAAAGAGCAGGTAGAAAACTTTTTAGAAAAGAAATACCAGTTAGTCTAACTCTTATTATTTTTTAAGAGAGGAAAATTCCTTTCGATGTATTTTTGTAGTAGTTTATCAAAAAAGTTATCCAGCCTCAGATTTTCTAGGGTGGGAAATTTATGATCTAATGTTGGTGGATCTCTGTGGAAGTTTACTCGCAAGTATGCAATTTCCTCATAATGTGCTTGGGGGTCTGAACTTTTTTCTCTATCAGATATTAAGGCAAACATTTTTTCAGCTCGATCAAAATCAAATTTTTCCTTTTTACTGCCAGGTAGAATACTTTCGGTTGGGTGCAGATACAAAAGTCCAACAACGCAAAGTGGATATCTTTCATGTATCGCAGAAACATCACCCACCTCCATTTCGTAATAGTTTAAAAAGTTTTTACCCAACGAACTCATCTGACTTCTCACGCCAATTATTAAAAGTGGTCCCGATGTTGGATGAACAACCGCTACATCTATATCTTTAAATTTGTGGCTTGTGAGAACCTTAATCTCTCCCTTTGGTGTTAATTCGCCAGTGAATCCACGCTCGATGAGCTCTGCTATACAATATTCGTGAAGTTGTTTGATAAAATTCTGCCCTCGAACAGCAGTGTTAGGATCCGCCAAAAAAGTTTCTTTCATTTCAGATAGTGTTTGGTTCAATTTTTCTTTGTTGTATGCCATATTATTTTATGAAGAAATCAAGATTTTTCTTATAGACTTTTGCAAATTCTTTTAGTTGCAGTACATCAAAACGTCTTTGCCCTGATTCAATCTTTGAAACGTAGGTAGGACTGTGTTCTTCCAAGCTTTTTTGCTACTTCCACCTGATCCAACCCAGCCTCAATTCGCGCTGTTTTCAAGCGTTCCACAATTTTTTGATGTTCTTCCTTGTATATTGCCCGTGGCATATGTATATATCATAGTATTCCATTGCGTAATATGCCAAACTGCCATATACTATTTATGTACGAAAGCGGCGGAAACAAAACCATAAAATTTCCTTTCATTTTTTAAGCGGCTCCCCCCACACCCCCCGCCGAAAATGGATTGGTAAGGAAATTTTTGGTTTTGTACACGCGACCGAAGGGAGCGTGCGAGGTGCGCAGAATCCGAGCGTACGATTTAGTTTCAAGCCATCACGCGCTCCGCGCGTGCGACATCATTTGTTTTGTGATGCGTACCCCATTTAGTGGACACTTTCGAAACCCACTCCCACGCTCGACTTTGTGAGAAGATGGCCCCTGTACTCAATCGGGGACATCTTGTTCCT
>C687J35174_10006712_pt1 | contig 14951 bp, 14 predicted proteins | sample RifCSPhighO2_01_FD_35174 | JGI IMG/M metagenome (IMG submission 35174) | reverse complement strand
TTAAAAGCGCCGGTTTTATTAATGGTGGCGCCAATGACATTGTCCCCTATTTTTTTATCAACCGGCATTGATTCGCCGGTAACCATTGATTCGTCGATTGCCGAATTGCCTTGAGTAATTACGCCATCAACTGGAACTTTTTCTCCCGGCTTAACTAAAATAATGTCGCCGACTTTAACATCTTCAATCGGCATTTCCATTTCATCGCCGTTTTCGTGAATAATATGCGCTGTTTTTGCCTGAAGTTTTAAAAGTTTTTTAATCGCTTCTGAAGCCGACCCCTTGGCTTTGGCTTCTAAATATTTTCCTAAAATGACCAGCGTGGTAACTACAGCCGCCACGTCAAAATAAACTTCAAATCCTCCTCTGTTGGTAAATTCTAAAAACGTAACAACGGAACTGTAAAAAAACGCGGCGCCGGTGCCCATCGCCACCAGCGTGTCCATATTGGCGGTAAAATTCTTCAAGCCATAAAAAGCGCCACGCCAGAATTGCCATCCGACCCAAAACAAAACCGGAGCGGTAAGAATAAATAATAATAAAAGCCGCAGCGACGTTGAAATAATCTCCCTTGTTAATGGAATAAATTCAGGGAAACTTAAAATTATCACAAAAACCGATAAAATAGCGCCGAAAATGAATTTCTTTTTTAAAAGCGCGATTTCCGATTCTTTTAGCATTTTATGATGATCGTGTTCTGCTTCGCTACCGGGTTTTGTTTCCATTGCCATATGTCCGCCATGAATACCTTCGGCCGATACGCCGTCTGCTTGAATCATCAATTTGTAACCGGTTCCGGCAACGGCGTTTTTTAATAATTCAGCAGTTGCCGGCTCTTCATATTCAACAATGGCTTTTTCCGACATTAAACTAACCGAAGCATTTTTAACGCCAGGTACTTTTTTTAAGGCCTGTTCAATAGTCAATACGCAGGAAACGCAATGCATCCCTTGAATTAAAAAAGTTTCTTTTTTCATTTGTTTTTATTATACTCCGCAGCCTTGACCTTGGTTATTAACAGGGGGCACCACTTGTTTTAAAACTTGCTGGTAACCCGAAGCGCTTGAATAATTTCGCCCTAAAATTTCTTTTGGATTGGCATCTTCCCAATCAATATTTTTCTTTTCCTTCAAATATTTGGCAATTGTTAAATAAGCGTCGGGAAACCAATATGAATTTACGGCAAGCGCTATTTTATACATATCGCTTTCAGAAACTCCTTGTGACGCCAAAAGCTCAAGAAGACCGAGCATCGCCATTCCGTGATTGCAGTCGGGGAAATAAGTCGGATTGTCGCAGCACGGACGATAAATATTTTTCGAGACCTCTTCAACCAGTTTCTGCTGTTCGAGCGTCAGTTTAATGAATTCGTGGCGAGAATAATGATCCATCGTGTTTTCTTTCGCGATTGTCCAGCCGCCGGTAGAAGCGAAATTTCCGGCTCCGCCATATCGCGAATCCATCATCGGGCCTTTTTCTAAAATTTCATTTTTATTGCCAAGCCCCAAAGCCCACAGCATGTTTAAAATGAAGCCAGCGTTTTCTTGGGTTACTTTTAATTTCCCAGTTTCCCCTTCTAAAAGTTGCTTTTCATAATCGGTGAGCCCACCGTGCCGCGCATAAATTACTTCAAGCTTAAATTGATCGATAACGCCGGCGGCAATCATTCGCGCTCCAAGGTTACCCCAAATAACCGGCAATTCAATTGAATCCGGCAATATTGCCTGGTTTGGCTCTGAAATTTTAGTTTCTGCCGCGCCCAGCCACACATAAGCGGCAATAATTGCCGAAAATGCAATACTTGCGGGTATTAAATAATTTTTATTTTCATTCATTAATGGTTGCATTTTACTTTTTAATCTCAATGATTTTTTGCCGGGAAGTGTGGCCGGAAATAATCCTTACTGCCGAAAACGGCACCCCAAAATGCTTGGCTAGCGCCATAATAATGGCCGCATTAGCCTGACCTTTTACCGGCGGTTCTTTAACGCAAACTTCAAAATTAGTTTCGCTGAATTTCTTGATGCTTTCGTTTTTTGAATTTGGCTTTGCCTTAATGAAAATTTTCATAAATTAAATTGAGATTATTTTAAAAAATGATTTGTTAACTCTTTCCAAGAACTGACGTGAATGTATCCGTTGGTATTTTCTCCGCCCAGGGCGCCGTGCCTGCCGGCAGACAGGGATCCGCCTTGGGCGGAGAAAGCGCCTAAATTATCAAAAAGAAATTTATTTTCAACATCGACTAATTTATCCAGCACTTTCATTTCGTCATCCGCGTAATGAGTCACGCCAATTTCGCGCGCCCTGACATTTTTATCTTCCGGCTTCGCTACAAAAAAGGTATTTTTTTCATCAAAAAATTTCGGCCACAAACCATAATATTTCAGCACCGATATTGCCAAACTCGGTTCGCGCCTTCTTGATATGAGAACGAATGGCAAACTGTTTTTTTGAAGCGTTGCCAACCCTAATTTAACGCCGGGCATAAGTGGAGCTGATTTTAAAAATTTTGGATCAGAAAACGCCATCATTTGTAGTTTATCAAAAATAGATTCTCCAATAATTTTTTCCATAATTTCAGATTGTGTTTCTTCCGGCTTCAATTTAAATCCGAATTTTCTGGCCAACTTTATTTTCATTAGCGCGTGGTTAAGAATCACGCCATCCAAATCAAGCCCAATAAATTTTTTATCCCCATTTTTCATTGCTTTATTTAAGATTATAGATTATTTTCATAATAATAGTAATTCAGCACTTTTAAAATTATAAATGGAGACCCCTGATGAATCGAGAAAATATTTTTGAATGCCAGGCGCAGAAAATTCTTACGTATCTTAAAAGCAATGTCCGCTATGGTGAAAGTTTTTTGCCGCGGCCATTTTTCCTTGAATTTACCGGTTCACCATCTTCGGGGAAAACCACAACCATCACGGAGCTCGACAAATTTCTGCGCCGACATGGATTTCGCGTTTTGCGTCCCCAGGAAGGCGCGGAAGTAATTCGCCACATACCGCGAACCACGCCTCTTTATAATATCAGAACCGGCCTTTACGCGCTAAGCAAGTTGATAGACGAAAGTTATGGCCATCTTTATGATGTTGTTATTTTTGACCGTTGTATTTTTGATGTTTACTCTTGGATGATGTACTGGAAAGAAAAATCAAAGCTTAGCCAGAAAGAAAAAGTTTTAATTCAGCAATTTTTCCTCTCGCGATTCTGGACCGATAAAATTGACGCAGCTTATTTTATGATATGCAATCCCAAAGAGGCCTTAAAGCGCGAACTGCGAATCGCTTTAAGCCAAAAATTGGGCGAAACAACCAATCCGGCAACAATTGAAACTTTGGTTAAGCGGTATAAATCGGCTTACGAAATTCTGTCTCCGGAACATAAGCAGCTTCGTCTTATGGATACCACCCGTGTTAACGAACAGGTTATGATTGAAACAATTGCGCAAGAAATTCTCAACATTTTTGAGAAAAAAGCAAAAGAAAGAGGAAGTAATGAATAATCGCGATGCGCCTCTGCGTTCATTATTAAGCAAAGAAATAATCATGAAACATTTAAAAGAAGGGAATATTTTTATTAATCCTTTTAATCCGAAAGACGTTCGCACTACAAGTTATGACGTTAGATTGGGAGAAAATTATTTTCAGGAACAATCATCTAGAGCGTTGCACCGGCGTGTTTTTAATCCTTTTGATCAAGATGATATCAAGCGATATTGGGGAAAACCGCAAAAAGCGATTACAGCAGCCGATTGGATGGCCGAAAATGGACCGCTAAAAAATATCAAACCGGAAGATAAAGTTATCATTGTAGGCCCGGGAGAATGCATCCTGGCGCACACCCAGGAATTTATAGGCGGCAAAAATTGCGTTACAACGGAAATGAGAGCCCGAAGTTCAATGGGAAGAATTGGAATTACCGTATGTAAATGCGCCGGCTGGGGCGATCTCGGTTTTTGCAATCGCTGGACTATGGAAGTAAGCAATCATTTGAAAGATACATCCGTGGTTTTGGTGGTGGGAATGCGAGTTGCCCAAATTGCTTTCTATCAAGTTGATCCGCTTTATGAAAGTTATCATTCAAGTGGCGGACAGTATCAAAATACCGACGATACAAAAAAGATGATTAAGACCTGGTCGCCATATTTAATGCTTCCGAAATTCAACAGAGATAATTATTAAAAACAAAAAAGGTCTCGCTACGCGAGACCTTTTAAATTTCATTCTAGATTTTTCGATTTTTTAGATAAATAAAAGACAAAATACGCCGACAAGATGCCTATAATCGCTCCGCCAATAATATCCGTTGGATAATGGATGCCGGCGGCAATGCGAGCCAATGCAATTAAAATGGCAGCGGCAAAAAACCAGACACTCCATTTTTTATTGTAAAAATAAATTGCCATTGCCATCGCGAAAAAAAACGCCGCGTGGCCGGAAGGAAAAGAACAATGATTTTCTTCTACAAGTTGTTTCACGGCATAAGCCATAAACGGTCGGGGACGGCAATATAGAAAACGGATTATTTCGGTAATTATAAACCGAGATAAAACAACCGAAATCGCGGCAGTTAAAAATACCTTTAATTTGTCTTTATAAAATGGCGCTAAAAAAAGAATTGCAATAAAAAAAGCAACGACAAAATACTCAAAATAATCCGCGAAGAAAATTATAGTGGTGTCAAAGATCGGCCATTTTTCGGCTAAATTATTGAAAAAATAAAAAATTTTAATATCTAACGACATAAAATATTATTATTGACTGGATTTATCTAAATCGGCGAAAAGCTGTTCCATTTGCTCTTTAGAGAAAATATCAACATTATAAAGCTCATCAAGATAATTTTGTTCGTAAGTATTAAGAAAACCGTTTACAAAATCAAAAACTTTTTTATTATCGCCTATCTTTTTCAAAATAGAAATCCCGTAGGTCCGCTCAAGCCACCGCGCTTTTTTCAAAGCGAAAGCCCAGGCGTTCCGTTCGTTGAGAATAACAGCTTCCCGTTCATCTTTCATCGCTAATAAGCGAGAAGCATTATATTCATCTTCTTTATCTTTATTAATTTCCTGTTCATGTTTTTGTTTTGCTGATAATGCCAAATTAGCAGAAAACTCGTTGGCAAGATGGCCCGCTTCATGAAGAAAAGCTAATATTCCGTCAATATTCGTGAATTTTCCGACTAATATTTTTGGCGGTTCGTTTTCTTTTTTTGAATAAGCCCCCCAAGGCGTTATCATATCAAAAATCAGTTTTGTTTCAGGAGGAACAAAACTCTTGAAATTAAATTCTTCCCGCCCGTCTTTCATTAATGCCAAACGCGGCTCTTCCTCTGTTACTTTTGCGACAAATGAAACGCCATTCTCAAAATAAATTTCCCTCGGCCCCATAGATTTCTCCCTAAACTTTTCATTTTTTTCCAAAAACCCTTCAAACATATTGATTATTTTAGCTCTCCTCTATAAATTTACCACTTTTTGCCTTTTAGCGCGAATTCTTTCAATGTCGGTTAGAAACTGTTTTCTCAGACGGATGCTTTCTGGCGTTACTTCAAGATATTCATCTTCCCCCATTATTTCAAGCCCCCTTTCGAGAGTGAGTATAAGCGGAGGCGTTAAAGTAATCGCTTCATCGGAGCTTTTTGACCGCATATTGGTGAGATTTTTTCCCTTGGTAGGATTTACCGACATGTCATTTCCTTTTGCCGCATTGCCAATAACCATGCCGTCGTAAACTTCGACGCCAGCGCCAATGTAAAGCGTTCCTCTTTCTTGCAAATTATATAAAGAAAATCCAAGCGCTTTGCCATTCGCCATCGAAACCATAGAGCCGGCTTTCTGCCGGTCGATTTCTCCCGCAAACGGCCGAAAACCGATAACCCGGCTATACATTATCCCTTCGCCCCTAGTATCTATGATAAATTCTCCGCGATATCCCAAAAGCCCTCTCGTCGGCGCTTTAAAAACAATTTGGGTGTTTTTTCCATCAGCATCAACGCTCATCATTATCCCCTTCCTTTTCGACATTTTTTCTATTATTGATCCGGCGAACGCGCCGGGTACGCTTATTATCACCTCTTCAAACGGTTCGGTTTTTTTTGCTTGCCCCGAGCTTGTCGAGAGGTCAACTTTAAAAATAACTTCCGGTTTTGAGACCTGAAGCTCATATCCCTCCCGCCTCATGTTTTCTAAAAGTATGGCAATATGAAGTTCGCCGCGGCCGTAAACTTTAAAATAATCGCTTTCTCTAAAATCAACTTTAAGCCCGACATTAACCTCAAGTTCTCTTAGAAGCCGTTCGCGAATTTGCCGACTGGTTACAAATTTTCCTTCTCTTCCGGCAAAAGGAGAATTGTTGACCAGAAAGTTCAAAGATATCGTCGGCTCGTCAATGCTTATCGCCGGCAGGGCGTTTTGCGAAGCATCGGCGCAAACCGTTTCGCCTATGAATATGTCGGAAAGCCCCGCGATCATCGCGATGTCTCCCGTTTGCGCTTGCGGAACTTCAACTCTTTTGAGCCCCTCAAACGTAAAAATTTTGGTTATTTTTCCTTGGCGCGTTTCTCCTGCCTGCGCAGGCAGGCCGCTTTGCGCGTTTTTTATGTAAACATTTTCGCCCGGCTTAACAACGCCTTCGTAAACCCGCCCAATGGCGAGCCGGCCCATATAATTGTCGTAAGCGAGATTGAACGGCTGGAATCTCATCGGTTTGCAGTTTTGTTCCTCCGAAGACGCTTCGGGGACTTCTTTCAAAATTGCGTCAAGAAGCGGGGCGAGATCTTTTGAATCGTCTTTTAAATTAATTTTGGCAATACCTTCTTTAGCTATCGCGTACACCACCGAAAAATTGAGCTGGTTTTCATTCGCGCCAAGATCCATAAAAAGTTCCAGCACCTTTTCGTGGGTTCGTTCCGGAAGCGCCGCCGGTTTGTCTATTTTATTTATAACGACAATCGGTTTGAGGCCGAGCTCCAACGATTTTTTCAAAACAAATTTTGTCTGAGGCATCGGCCCTTCCTGCGCGTCAACCACCAAAAGCACCGAATCGATGGAGCGCAAAACCCTTTCTACTTCCGAACCAAAATCGGCATGGCCCGGCGTGTCCACTAAATTTATTTTCGTGTCTTTATATGTAATGGAAGCGTTTTTTGAGTAAATGGTAATCCCCCGCTCTTTTTCAAGAACGTTGGAATCCATGGAAATTCCCTCTTCAATGGCGCCCGTCTGGCGCATCAGGGCATCAGTCAGAGTAGTTTTACCGTGATCAACATGAGCGATAATGGCGATATTTCTGATTTTCATTCGCGGCCTTAGTAGAGCTTGTTTATGCTTGTAATTTAACTTTATTATATTCCGCGCGCGCTTGACACGCGCGATGTTTTATCATAACACTAAGGGATAGATATTTGCAATATAAATATTAGGCAATTATAATAACCGCAAATGACAAACGGCGATAAAGGGTTCCACAACTATAAAAAATGCTTATTGACGATGTAATAATAAAAATTTCGGCGGGAAAAGGCGGAAAGGGTTCTGTGGCTTTCAATAAAAATCTTAAATCTCTGGGGCCGGCGGGCGCAAGCGGCGGCAATGGCGGCAGTATTTACGCCGAAGGGATCTCAGACTTTAGCGCGCTAAATCAGTTTCGCTATAAAAAAGATCTCTCTGCCGAAAATGGAATGGATGGTCGTAGCCAGTTCAGAGATGGCCATGACGGCAAAGACATGATTTTAAAAGTCCCTATCGGAACCGTTATTCATAATCTTGAAAGCGGAAGCAAAATTGAAATTACGAAAATCGGAGAAAAAACGCTCCTTGCAAAAGGAGGAAAAGGAGGAAGGGGTAATTTTCATTTCCGTTCGTCAACAAATACGTCGCCGACGCAGTTTGAACATGGTCAAACAGGCAAAGAATTTGAACTGCGGCTGGAGTTAAAACTAATAGCCGACATTGGGCTCGTTGGCCTGCCGAACGCCGGAAAATCAAGCTTATTAAACGAACTTACAAGCGCCAAAAGCCGGGTAGCAAATTATCCTTTCACCACGCTNGAGCCGAATCTTGGNGTCTATTACGANCTCGTCATCGCGGATATNCCCGGACTTATTGAAGGTTCATCAAAAGGAAAAGGGCTCGGCATAAAATTCCTCCGCCATGTTGAGCGGACCGGAATCATTTTCCATCTGGTTTCCGCCGAGTCAAACGCTCCGGTAAAAGATTATAAAATCGTCAGAAAAGAAATAGGCGCTTACAGCAAGGCGCTTCTCAAAAAGCCGGAATATTTATTCTTAAATAAAAGCGACGAAGCGCTGCCCATAGACATTAAAAATAAACTGGCCGCGCTAAAAAAACTCAATTCCAAAACTATCGCTATTTCGGTCATTGATGACAAAAGTTTGAAAAAAGTAAAAAATATACTGAATAAAATAAAGGCGAAAAAATTTGCCGGATAAAAAATAAAAATCTCCAAACAGCGGGATATTTTTATTTTGTTATTAATGTTGTATTATAAGATCATGGAAAAAGATTTTTATGAAGAGGGAATTGACATGCGCGACGGAGAACAGAAAAGCGGCGTGGCAATGAAGCAGGCGGAAAATATGGCAGAGTTTGCCGGAATTGAGCTGCAAGACCATGACCCCCGGGTAAAACTCTACGCGACATTGCGAGACAAAACGAGCGACCAGCGTTTATTTGCCGAAGTATTGCGAATTCTTAGAGACACGGAAGCGCTAAATAAACTGATTGGCGCGTACCATAAAATGGGAATTCACTGCCCGATTTGCTTGAAAGTAGTCGCGCCTGGCGAAGAGTGCCATTAGTCCGGATACTTTCCACCCCGCAGCTGCGGGGTTATTTTATTTTATCATTAGCCTTGCAAATTTTGTCGCTTTATGTAACTAATGGGGTACTCTTTGAAAATTTAATAAACCGAATATGGAGAGCCGAACGTGCCGAAAGCAAAGCAGACTTGGAATCCCTATTTACTGCCGGATACGGTTACGCCACAACACTATACAATTACTCTTACTCCAGATCTTGAAGCATTTACGTTTATCGGAGAAGAGAGTGTTTTCGTCAAGATCAAAGGTAAAACCTCAAAAGTTGTGCTTCATGCACTCGATCTAAAAGTTAACAGTGCCGATATCTGCTATGTTGGGCAGATTGGACATATTCCTGCTCAAAAAATTACTTTTAATAAGAAGATGCAAACCGTAACACTTGACTTCGGACAGATGCTTGAACCGGGTGACGTAGTGCTTCACATTGAATTTAGCGGAACCCTCAATGATAAAATGTGCGGGTTTTACCGGACATCATATTTCGTAAATGGCGAGAAGCGATGGGGCGCAGCTACTCAATTTGAAGCAACCGATGCTCGCCGGGCTTTCCCTTGCTGGGATGAACCAGCGAAGAAAGCAAAATTCTCAATTAAATTGAATATTCCTGAACATATGACCGGACTTTCGAATATGCCTACTAAATTGAGCACTGAAAAACGCGTAGAATTTCAAACAACCCCGCCAATGTCAACTTACCTAGTCGCGTTTATCATAGCTGATCTTGAATACATCGAGACATACGATAAAAACGGCGTGCGCATTCGTGTATACACTACCCCAGGTAAAAAAGAGCATGGACAATTCGGTTTAGACGTAGCGCTCCACACTCTTCCTTTCCTCGCTGAATATTATGATATGAAATATCCTCTACTCAAACTTGATTTGGTCGCGCTTCCCGACTTTGGGTCGGGCGCGATGGAAAACTGGGGGCTTGAAACGTTTAGAGAAACCGCGCTTCTTGTTGATCCGGCGAATTCATCAGTTGCGGCACGTGAGAGAGTTGCCGATGTCGTTGATCACGAACTTGCGCATCACTGGTTTGGGAATCTTGTGACCATGCAGTGGTGGACGCACTTGTGGTTAAACGAAGGATTCGCAAATTTCGTTGAAAATAAGGCAGTGAACAAGCAGTTCCCGGAATGGGAACGAATGCTTCGATTCATCGCAGAAGATGTAAGGGGTGCTCTTCACGCCATGGATAAGAAAAATTCGCATGCGATTGAAGTTGATGTCAAAAATCCTGAAGAAATTCGCGAGATTTTCGACACTACAACCTATAGTGGCGGCGGATCTGTCAATTTCATGAATGAACAATATCTTAGTGAGGAAGGATTCCTAAAGGGCCTTCGACCTTATCTTAAGAAATATTCTTATGGCAATGCGACTACAAAGCAGCTTTGGGAAATGCTTGAGAAAGCAACGGGCAAGCCGGTTCGTTCTGTCATGGGAACATATACTCGGCAAGCCGGATATCCGCTTGTGATCGTCCAAGAAAAAGAATTATCTCGTAAAGAATTGCGTTCATTCGAACTCAAACAACAGCGATTTCTTTTTGATGGTAGCAGCGATCGGAAAAATCCGACATGGGCAATTCCGATCGGTGTTATTGGTTCATCATTTCCTAAGTCATCATATCGTTATATGAGATCGAAAAAGATGGATCTTACCGTTAAAGCCGCAGCAAATGATTGGATCAAACTTAATCCAGGTACCGGGGCTCTTTACAGAGTTTTATATCCTGAACATATGCGGCATTGTCTTGCAAAGGCGATCAAAGAAGTTGATAGCAGGATAGCTCCCGCAGACCGTATCGGACTTCTTGATGATGCTTTTGCTCTTGCACGCGCTGGCTATCTTCCTACAACTGAAGCACTTGAACTTCTTGAGAGTTATCGGAACGAAAAGAATTGTTATGTCTGGACCGTTATTGCGTCTGCTTTCGGTGCAATGGATTATATTATTGATTCTAAAGATCCTGAACGAATTGCTTTTGAAAGTTATGCCAGAAAATTCTTTGAGCCGATGGCGCTTCATATGGGTTGGGAAAAACGCGAAGACGAGCGAAATAGCGATATTCTTCTTCGTTCTCTTCTTCTTCGCAAATATGGCGGCTATGGACATCAAGGAACTGTTACCCAGGCATTTATCAAATTTAATGCGCATATGATCGTAAAGTCGATTGACCCAGATATCCGACAATTAGTCTATGCGCTTGTTGCTGAAAATGGAACCAACGACGAATTGGAAAAACTGACGAATGTTTACGAAAGCACAGATGACCATCAGGAAAAAATACGCGTTCTTCGCGCAGTCGGCATGACAAAAAACCCGGATACAATCAAGCGAGTTCTCGCTTTTGCTGTATCAGATAAAGTGCGAAAGCAGGATACGCCAATTGTTATTCTCTCTACCGGTTCAAATAACATGGCACAGCCCCTTGTTTGGGAATTCCTAAAGTCAAACTGGAAGATGTTTGTTGAGCGGTACCATGGTAGCGGACTTAGGCTTCTTTCTCGGATGATCGAAGTAGCCGACGGATTTAAGACCGAGGAAACATATCGCGATGTCAAAGAGTTCTTCGCAAAAAACAATATTGATGGTGCCAAGCGTGTAATGGCTGAAACGCTCGAGCAAATCCAATCAAATGTAGCTTGGATTAAGCGCGATGGCAATGAAATAAACGAATGGTTTTTACGCCACCCCGAAAAATCTTAAACAAGATAAATAACTTCCCCAGCAATTATTTGCGGGGGTTTTTTTTAATATAATTTTTTGGAAACAAAAACTCCCATTATGAGATGCTCCGCGCGCTTCACGCATTCCGAACCCCAAAGGAGTCCGCTTACGCGGCAATCTTGAAAAAAACTTTTTCGTATTCATCGACCATTCGCTCTTTGCTGAAATTATCTTCCACATGTTTACGAACCGCGCGGCGGTCAATGTAATCAATATGCAAAACCGCTCTTGCCATTTCGCTGACGTTAGAAACAATGTATCCCGTTTTTCCGTCCACAATCACTTCCGGCACAGAGCCCCTACGAAAGGCAATCACCGGCGTGCCTGTTGCCATAGCTTCCGTCATAACAAGTCCGAATGGCTCCTCCCATTGTATAGGGAAAAGCACTGCCTTGGCGTTTTGATAGAGCGGCACCAACTGTTTTTCACTTGCCTCGCCTACATATGTAACGCATTTCTTTTTCAGCGCCGGTGCGACGCGTTCCCGAAACGCCGCATAGTCTTCCTTCTGGCCCGGCGAGGGAACTTTTCCCGCAACAATGAGATGCTTCCCGGTTTTCTCCGCAACCGCTATCGCCTCAAAAATGCCCTTGTTTCGATTAACCGTTGTCAGCTCGCCGACAAACAACAAATACTCTTTGGACCTCGCATGAAATGCGTATATGTTCGTATCCAGTCCATTGTACACGGTGGCAATGTAGTTGAGCTTTGGATATGGTTTCCGCTGATTATTCGAAATACTCACGAGACGCGCGCCAAGGAGTTTATAGATGACTGCACGATCGCTGTTGGTCGGCACATGGAGCGTATGCACGATCGGAATGCGATCGGTCATACCGTAAAGTGAAAGGGCCAGAGGGCCCAAATGATCATGTAATACATCAAGCCGGTACTTTCTTGCCGCCCGTGCAATTTCAGACATAGCATAGGTATAGTACGGTGTTCTTTCGCTTTCCTGTGGAAGCGACCACAACCCTTTCGGAAAAATTGGATGTAGCTTTGCGCTTGTTTTATCCGACCCCGTTCCGAAAAGCACCACCTCATGCCCGCGCTTGGTTAATCCTTCGCAAAGATTATAAATGACACGCTCTGTTCCGCCATACTTGGGTGGCGGAATGGCGATATTCAGAGGACTTATTTGCCCGATACGCAGTTTTCTTTTTTTCATTGCGATGCGCGATTAAGTAAACGTTTTATATCCTCAAAAACGACCTGTTCGCCTGCGGAATAAATTGCTTTTTGGTCTTGCCTCATATGTTGCCTCTTCTTTTCATCATACAGCAGTGATTCAATCGCGGTGATAATTTTCTTGATGGGATCGCTGAAGTAGAAAAACATACAGGCGCCGGCGCGCGCAAACGGCTCCACTTCCCAAGCGTGAGCGTGCCACGGACTCCGTTCGTCCCGAACATCTTTGACGTTGGCGATTGCGGGAACGCCTGCCGAAATCGCTTGCGCAAGCGTTCCCAGACCTTGATGTTGAAAAACGAGATCCGAACTTGCTAAAATAGCGTAAAATTCATCCGTCGTTACGGGACCCGCATACGTCAGCCACGGATAACGCCGCTCTACGCGTTGTGGTAAACCATAATCGCCCGCGTGCACTACTTTGATACGGCGGCCGTTTCTCAAAAGCGTTCCAATCGCCTCCATAAGCATTCCAAATACTTCCGGTTTGATCATCCCGCCGACACTCGCATAAAAGAAAATTAACTTTTCGCTCGGACGAGCATACTTTTTTCTGATGCCGCGCCGCGCGCGAGCCGGCAAGAGCTTGTATGAAGGAATCAGCCCCGCCACTTTTATTTTTTTAAACATATTTTGCGAAATGCGGTAGTGTCCGCCGAATTCTTTCCGTCCGAAGCGAAAAACTTTTTCCGGAAGATTTATATAGTAACGGTCAATCCACGGCAGCGACTGATACGGACTTTTTTTAAAAAAAAGCCAATTTGAATCAATAGATACCGCGAGCGGTTTCGGATCCGGCGGATGATTCATAAAATACGCATCCCAACTGAACGTTTTTGAATTGCACAATACCAAGACGTCCGGACGCGATTTTTCAATAAGGGCATTGAGCTTCCGCGACGTCGGCGCAAGCAACTTCCGGAAGCGCGCGGATGGTTTTGGTAAAAATGGAAGATTGGATTTGCGAAGCACGGCAAATGAGATCGCACTCTCCTTTGAGAGCGCGTACCTCGCAAATGCCATACCCTGGCTGATCTCGCCCGGACCCATCGCGACAATGAAAACTTTTTTAAGCGAGTTCTTCATAAATTTTTTCATATTTATCAACCATTTGTTTTAAAGTAAATTTTTCTTCCACGGTTTTTCTGCATTCACGCCTATCAATCATTGCAATGTTTTTTATTGCCCCGATCATTTCTTCCGGCGTATCCACCACAAAACCGGTTTTTCCATGTTCTACAATTTCCGGCACCGAACCTTTTCTAAAACCGATCACCGGAGTTCCGCAAGCCATGGCTTCAGTCATTACAAACCCAAATGGTTCCCTTCGGTCAATGGGAAAAAGAAGCGCTTTGGCGTTTTTAAAAAGTTCAATCTTTTCTTGAAAATTTACCTGCCCACGAAAACTAATATGTTCTTGGTTGATAACGGGCTGGAGTTCGTGTAAAAAGAACGACCATTCAGCGCTTCCCGCGCTGTTTCCGGCAATAATCAGTTTCTGCCCCGCGGCCTTGGCCACCTCAATAGCGGTCAGTACGCCTTTCTCCTTGTTAAGGCGGCTCAAATATAAAAGATAATCACCGGGAGAATCGTTAAATTCATAACGGGTACAATCAGTACCATAATATATCATATCAAGTACCGGGACACCAAAGTCTTCCATGCTTTTTTTATGATCTTCGGAGATCGCTATGTATTTGATTTTGTGATAGGTTTTCATCGCCTCGGCATACTGCTTGTCCACCGGCCGATGAACAGTGGTTAGAAATTGTGGACAGTCAAGTCGAAGCGAGAGCGGAAACATAAAAAAGTTGAAATGGTTGTGGAGAATGTCAAACTCATAAAACCGATCAAATACCTCTTTTAACATCCGCATTACCGGCGCGTGCGGATTTTTCAATTCATGATCAAGCCAAATTGCTTTTTCCATGATGGGAATAAGCCGTGCAGCTGTTTTTGAATCACCCGAGGCAAAAAGCGTTATATCGTACTTACGCTTCACTAATTCTTCAATGAGTTCAGAAAGCATAAGCTCAATACCGCCATATGTTCGCGGCGGTATCGGAATCCATAAAGGGGCAAGTTGCGCAATGCGAGGTTTTTTTTGCATATTGCTGTTAAATTTTATTTTACTATTTTATTTCAAGCCAAGTTTTAATTTTATCCCACAACAAAAA
>C687J35174_10006710_pt1 | contig 14951 bp, 14 predicted proteins | sample RifCSPhighO2_01_FD_35174 | JGI IMG/M metagenome (IMG submission 35174) | reverse complement strand
ATCCAGGCAGATTTCACAGACCCCACAGGCCTCGGCATTGTTCTTTCTGCCAACGCAGTTAATTGCCCGAGCGAGTAGTCGAGCGAGGGTAGTTTTTCCCGTCCCTCGCGGGCCAGAAAACAGATAGGCGTGGCCAACTTGGTCGGCCTTAAGCATCCCTTCGATTGAGCTAATGATATGCTCCTGACCTAGAAGTTGGGCAAATTTATCGGGTCGGTATTTGCGATACAGTGATCATTGTGTTTAGATACTGTCAAAAATAGTCGGAAATATCAAAGAGCTGGTGGCAAATGAATTAGGAATATAGAATCAGGAATTAAGTCTGGAAGAAAATCTTTTATAATTCTTGATTCAAAAATCGATATTCTACATTCTTTCAGTTTACTTTGGTAAACTGAATTTATGGAGGGAAATGGCGGTTACTAACGATGTCGTCAAAATTTTAGCTAAGAAAACTGGTCAGCCGCCGTTTCGGGCGCGAGCTTATTTGAAAGGGACAACCGATATTATCGGTGATACTTTGGCTGAAGGTGACAAAGTTGTCTTGCCTGGTTTCGGCGAGTTCAAGTTGCTTCGTTTACCTGCTCGCAAGGTCCAGACTAATTTGGACGGCAAAAAACATACCCTGACCTTAGCGGCGATGACGACACCGGATTTTGTCGTTGATCAAGAGTTGCAAACCGAAGTTGGCAAACCGAAAGAAGCGGCTGAAACTGATGTCAAAACTGATTTTCGGACCGGTTCGCTTCAAAACCGGGCCTCTGAAATCGAATTTATTGAGCTGGCCGGAAAAATTATCCCCAAAGAAATCCTAACTCAAATACCGGAAACGATGGCTCGTAAGTATTCAGCTGTCCCATTTGCCTTAAAAGATAAAACTCTGTACATCGCTATGACTGACCCAGAAAACGAAGAGGCCTTCAATTCAATACGTAAGTCGAGTGGCAAAATAGTCAAACCGTTTCTAACCACTAACGACGATATCGGCCACATTCTCGATCAATACACCTCTCTTCAGTCAGACTTGAATGAGCTAGTAAAATCAGGCGAAGGTCTGGAAACCGTTGACGAAGAAAAGGAGAAAGCCAAGAAAGAAGATGACGACGTTATTACCGAGACTTCGCCAGCGGCTAAGATTGTTGCCTCTCTTTTGAAACGATCCGTGCGCGAAAAGGCCTCGGATATTCACATCGAACCATTAGAAGAAGAAGTTCAGGTGCGTTTCCGCGTTGACGGCGTCCTTCGAAAAGTCTTAACGCTGCCAAAACAAATCCAAACCGGTATCGTCTCAAGGATCAAGATTCTTTCTAATATGAAAATTGACGAAACCCGCCTGCCGCAAGACGGTCGGATACAAATCATGCTCGACGGCGACAAGGTTGATTTTCGGATCTCAACTCTGCCAACCGTTAACGGCGAAAAGGTCGTTGCTCGGGTGCTGATGCACTCAAAAGGCGTGATGAGCTTTGAAGATCAGGGTATTCAGGGTCGCAATCTAACTTCGATTAACGACAACGTCAAGAAAGCCCACGGCATGATTTTGGTCACCGGCCCGACTGGCTCCGGTAAATCGACCACCCTCTATGCCATTATCAACAAAATTAAGTCCGACAGTATTAACATCATCACCATGGAAGATCCGGTTGAGTATCGAATGCCTCAAGTTAACCAAAGTCAGGTCAACGCCAAGATTGAGTTTACCTTTGCCACTGGCCTGCGTTCAATTTTACGTCAAGACCCTGATGTGGTCATGGTCGGCGAGATTCGCGACCGCGAAACAGCTGATATTGCCATTAATGCCGCTCTAACTGGTCATATCGTTTTATCAACCCTACATACCAACGATTCTGGCGGCGCCATTCCCCGTTTGCTCGATATGGGCATCGAACCGTTTCTCATCACCTCATCGCTTAACGCCGTTGTTGGCCAACGACTCTGCCGGAAAATTTGCGACAAATGCCGCCAAGAGGCCGATCTTAAACCAGAGGATTTAGAGGTTGTCAAAAAAGAGATCGAAGCACTGCCGGAACCGGAAAGAGCCGAGGCAAAGAAGAGTAGTAAGTTTTATGTCGGTGCCGGCTGTGACGCCTGTGGTAGTAGCGGTTATAAGGGACGAATTGGCATTTACGAAATCTTAAATATGAGCGAGCCAATCAAACAACTGACGCTAAAACATGCGAGTACCAGCGAAATTATGGTTCTGGCCAGACAGGAAGGTTTAATCACGATGAAACAGGATGGTATTCTCAAGGCCTTTCAGGGGTTAACAACGATCGAAGAAGTCTGGCGAGTAGCACGGGACTAATGGCGAAAATTACTAAATGTCGCTACGCTCGCTTCTCGCTACATTCGCAGTTACGAAATTACGAAATTACTGAATACAACATTCCGAAAATTAGTAATTCAGTAATTAAAAAATTTAGTAATTCAAAATCTGGAAGATTTTGCTAATGCCTATTTTCTCCTATCAAGCCAGAAAAGCCAACGAAACTAAAGTTGAAAAGGGGCAGTTGCCCGCCGAGAGCCTCGAGGAGGCCAACAAAGGTTTGCGCTTTCGGGGCTATACCGTCCTGTCAATTACACCCCTTGAGGAGAAAACCCATTCATTGATAAGGTTTAATTTCAAACGAACCAAGGTGCCTTTAAAAGAAAAGATCATTTTTTCTCGCCAGCTCTCGGTAATGATCAAGGCGGGGTTGTCAATCATCAAAGCCCTTGAATCGCTCGGCCATCAAACAGAAAACAAGCACTTTCAGGAAATAATCCTTGACCTGATCGAACAAGTTAAGGGAGGGGTGGTTCTTTCCAAGGCGATGACTAGGCACCCTAAAGTGTTCGCCGATATTTACACTGCCGTGGTTAAAGCCGGCGAGCAAACCGGCCAACTGGCAGAAGTGTTGATGAACTTAGCCGAACAGCAAGAAAAAGAAGCTGATCTAATAGGTAAAGTAAGGGGAGCGATGATCTATCCGGCCGTCATCTTTTGCTTACTGATTGCGGTGCTAGTCTTGATTGTTGTTTTCGTCATCCCCTCTCTGCAGAGTATCTTCACTGAATCTGGCGTGTCCCTACCCCTTCTGACTCGTTTGCTCCTCTGGCTAAGTAATACTATTCGTCATTTCTACTGGATTATTATTCCCGCCATCGCCGGCCTGTTCTTTCTCCTCAAAATGTGGGTGGCCACCGCGTTCGGAAGGGAAATATATGATAAAGCTAAGTTTAGCATGCCAATCTTTGGCACCCTAACTAAAAAGGTCTATATGGCTCGATTTGCCCGAACGATGGCGATGCTGATCAAGGCCAGCTTGCCGATTCTAGAATCACTCGAAATTATCCGCAAAACGATTAGTAACGTTCATTATGATCGGGCTTTTGAACGAATTCAACGCGAAGTTGAGTCTGGCAAAAAGATGTCGCTGGCCGTCAGTAAAGAGAAGTACTTTCCGCCGATGGTCAGTCAACTTATTAGTCTAGGCGAGGAATCCGGCAGTATGGAGTCGGTTCTACTTGATGTTGCCAACTTTTACGATAAGGAAGTTGACGTGATGTCAAAAAATCTAACGACGCTCCTCGAGCCAATAATGCTAATTGTTATGGGTGTGGCGATCGGTTTTGTCGTCGCCTCGGTGCTCGGACCGATTTATAGTTTAGTTAATGCGTTCTAGCGACAAGCCTGAGGTGACGAAAGAAGTCTGAAGTCTAAAGTCTAAAGTCTAAACTAATTTTCAAGTATTAAGTTCCAAGTACTTAATACTTACAACTTTTGACTTACTTTGAACGAAGTGAAAAGCGAGCGCTAGCGACAATTCAGACTTCAGACTTAAGCCATTAGACTTATGCGTCGAGGACTACTTCTTGCCTCCGGACTTAGGTCTGCTAAGCTGGTATTAAGGAGGGGTAGACGGCAAAAGTTGTGGTCGGAATTGATATTGGTCACGAGACGGTTAAAATTGCTAGTCTCGAGCATTTAGGTAAAAGATTCCGCTTGCAGGGGATGCATTTGGCTAATATCCCGCCTGGATCTTGGAAAGTTGATAAAATCGACAATATTGACGAGATTGCCAAGACCGTCAGTGAGGCACTCCGAATCGCTAAACCCCAAGCCATCACCACTCGCAAGGCGATGTTCGCTTTGCCGGAATCGGTTATTTTTTCAGCAACTTTAACCATGCCCGATCTATCTGATAGCGAACTGGAAAAAGCCCTCCCGTTTGAGTTGGCCGAACGTCTGTCGATTAAACCGGAAGATTATCATATTGATTACGAAAGAATTTCTAGTAAATGTTTGCCGATCAACCAGAGTACTGAGACCAAACCAACTGACAAGTCCAAAACAGATAAAACGCCGGAAGATGAAAAGGGGCCAGGCGGTCCGGTCGTTGCCCTGTTCGCCGTTGCTACCAAAAAATCCCTTGTCCAATCGCTTGCCGAACTTTGCGCCAAAGCCCATCTTGAACTCTCGGGCATCGATATAAAACCGGGAGCAATTATCCGATCGGTTATCCCAACTCATGACCAAAAAGCTCGGATCGTGGTCGATATGGGAGTTGGTGGCACCGGTGCATCGGTGGCGGAAGGTCAAAGTTTGCGGGTCACCTCGACGGTCCCTTGGGGTACCCATACTATTGGCCAAACCATCACTGGCCCCGTCCCAGATTTACGATCTAGACTTACACCGGTCTTCGATGAGCTCGTTCACATCACCAAATTTTTTGAAAATCGAGTCTGCCCGGGCTTTAAAGTCGAGCAACTGATTATTTCCGGCACCGGGGCTGGCATTCCGAACGTCGCCGAAGTTTTCCAAAAGGAAACTGGCTTGCCTTCAACCCTTGCCGAACCGTTCAAAAATGTTGATACCCACCACTTCCCAATTCCGGTAGAATTGACTCACACCTTCGCCGATGCGATTGGTTTAGCAATGAGGCAATATGACTAGAATCAAGAATGAAGAATTTAGAATATAGAATAAATCAAAATACACTAAAGCGGGTTTTTGGAGATGTGGTTGAGCTCTTGATTCTTGATTCGAAATTCTTAATTCTTCAAACCGGAGGTTTGTAATGATTAATTTAGTTCCACCAGAAATTAGGCAACGAAAAAATCTAAAGTCGTTGGCGTACATCATCACCACGACCTATGTTTTGATCCTGTCGGTGCTAGCCTTGAGCTGGGCCGGATTATCAACCTATAACTACACCCAAAAGGTTTATCTAGGCAATCAGCAATCAGAAATTGACCGACTAGATGCCGAAAAAAATAAAGATCGTGTCCTTCAGAGTCAGGCCGCCCTGATCCAAAACCGTCTTAACAATGCCGCCACTTATCAGTCCTCACACGACTGGGAACAGGTGTTAGATGCCATCGCCGAATCGACCCCAACTACAACCAGCTTGACCTCCATTAAGGCCGCCGTTGTTGTTAACAAACCGCCAACTGTCACCGTGACTGGCCAATCACCGGATCGACGATCAATTATCCTTTTTAAGGATAGGCTAGCAGTTACCAACCCATTTGAGAGTGTCAGTATCACCGCCCTGACTGACACAACGACGGCTAATAATGATGCCTCGAGCAAGTCGCCGACCAGTGGCTTCACCTTTACTATTAGTATCAATATCGGTAAAACCAAATGATCCATCTCATCTCTAACAAGTACTTTTTAATTACCACCGCTGTTTTTATCCTCGCCACGACGGCCGTTATTTGGCTACTTTTCCCCAGTGCCATCAACGCTTATCGGGGTAATAAATCCGAGAGTGCTGCTTTAACTGAAAAGTTAAAAATCAGTCGAGCTGAAGGAGTGGTGAACGAAGAATTAGTCTCAAACAAGGATCTGATCGAGACTCTGTATGCGTCGGCCTCCACGGCTCTGCCAAAAACCCCGTCTACCGATCTTCTCCTCCTCCAACTCGATGGTCTATCAAAAAGTTTCGGACTTAATGCGACCATTACCGTTCCCTTCTCGCAAGCGTCGACATCTAGTCAGGTCACGACTCTTGCCTCACCTAAGAACGATACGGAAGTTAAACCCGGTTCCGGCTCGGTCGGCGGCAATCAACCGATTATTACCAACTCACCCGATGGTACAAGCACCGATTTTTCTCTAAGTGGAGAATGGGATTACCCGACGGTGTTGAATCTTCTCGCAAGATTAATAACTTTTATTCGCTGGAACAACATCACCAATATCGACATAACGAAAACGGCCGAGAAGTCGTCCGCCACAATTAGCGGTCGGGTCTTCTGGGAAGCGACCGACAGTCCCCAATTCTCCGGATCGGTCAAAGAACTTCTTGATAAGAGCAGGAAACTATTTGATAGTTACCAATCATACACGACCGCCCCAGACATAACGAAAGAGGGAAGTTTTGGCAAAAGCAATCCGTTTTTACCGTAAGTTTGCCAATCCGATAACTGGATATTGTTACCAAATGGGCTCGGTAGTGAAATGATTGAATTTCAAATTTTAAATATCAAATTGAATGACTAAATATCAATTTACGAAATCTAAACATTCAAATCGAAATTCGAAATTCGAAATTCGAAATTCTCGTACTCGCGGATTTACTTTAATCGAAGTCATCATCGACGCCTTTGTGATAACCGTTATTTTCGGGGCTGTCATCGGCAGTTTTTTAGTCATGCTCAACGCCACTAATTCCGGGAAAATCCGGACATTGGCAAGCGCTCTAGCCAACGAGCAGCTGGAATATCTACGCAATCTATCCTACGATTCGCTCGCAACCCAAAATGGCACAATTCTTCCTCAGGGCGGTATTCCCGATACCCAGACCATCACTCGAGGTAATGTCAGTTTTACCCTGAACACAACGATAATCTTCGTTGATGATCCCTTTGACGGCTGTGCGATTGATGCCGGAGCCAAGTTTTGGTCCTGTACCGACGGTGCCACGACGATGGTTAATGACGTTGTCCCGATCGATTACAAACGGGTGAATGTTGAAGCGCTGAAAGTTGGCACCCCGACTGTTTTAATAAAACTCTCCAGCAATATCGCCGCCAAGGCTGCTGAAACCTCATCCCAAACTGGTATGCTCTTGGCTAAGGTTATTGATTCTCAAGGTCTACCGGTGGTGTCGGCAACAGTGACTATCACTAACACCGTCACGAACGTTTCGATGACTGGCCTTACCAACGATCAAGGGTACGTCTTCGTCGCCAATTTACCACCCGACAATCAAAATGGCTACAACATTGTGGTGACAAAACAAGGTTATTCATCTGATTACACGACCAGCCGAACAACTCAAAATCCTAATCAAACTCAGCCCGATGTTGATGTCAATATCCAACAAGTAACAATTCAGACCCTCACGATTGATCTCTTGGCAACGTTAGTGGTGACCGTTACCAACGAGGCCGGAACGCCCTTAGCCGGACAGAATATCGTCGCCACTTCCGATAAAATTACCGCCAACAATCCCGATACGCCGAAGAATATCTATAATCTGACGACCGATACCAGTGGAGTAGTATCGTTTAGCATTATCGAATGGGATTCTTACGATCTAGCACCACCCTCCGGCTATTATGTTGTTAACACCAGCCCCTACCAGCGAGTGGCCTTAAACCCCAATAGTACCCTGCCAGTATCGTTAGTGATTACAACCAATTCTGGCTGGCCACGGCTAGTAACCGTCAGCCCGGCCTCGGGGACAAGCGGCTCAACTGTTGAGATTGTGATCGATGGAGCCAATTTTGCCAACACCTCCACTGTTCTGCTCCGCCGAGCGGGATCATCCGATATTATCCCGACTCAAACTGTGGTTGATCCCAACCAAAAATCAATCACAGTCACGATTGATTTAACCGGGGCAACAGCTGGCAGTTGGGATCTGTTGTTGGACTCTAATGGTCAGGTCATCACCCAAATCGGTGGNTTCATTGTTTCCTGATGACCAACCATCGTCAGATAATCAAGGGTACACGTATTTCGCACTTACAANCCCATCGGGTAAGAGCGGTTACTAGTTGTTCGAACTTCTGGTACTCCAGTCCCGTTCGAACAGCTAGTAACCGCTCGAAAAACATTGGCATAGACACTGAAGTGCGAAATGCGTGGGGTAGTCAAACGAGACAAAAAGGTGGGTTTTCAATTCTGGAACTTGTCTTAGCGATGTTTATCATCTCCCTCTTCAGTGGTCTTGTTTATAGTACGATCTTGAAAAGTTATGCCAACAACCGACTAATCGAAACCCAAGCCATTGTCCAAACAGAACTAAATTTGGCCATCGACCGCTTAACGCGGGTGATTCGAAGCTCAACACTTATTTTAGAAGCAACTGAGACAAACTTAAAAATTCGTGGCTATCCGAACGCGGCTGATACTGCTCCCAGCGAGATTAATTTTTACCTAACTGGAACAGCACTTAAATATTCGGTTATCCAACCAGGGGGAGCGGCTCCTAATTATACCTACGACCCCGCCCTAGCCAAAAACTACACCTTAGTCGGAAAAACAACTAATAGTGTTACAAACCCCGTCTTCCGTTATTATAACGACCAGAACGGATTACTTAATTTTCCCGTTGCCAAGTCTAGCATCAGAATTGTCGAACCAACCCTAAGTGCTTTAAGTACTAACGATGTCTTAACAAATCCGATTGTCGTGACAACCAAGATAACTTTGCGTAATTTTAAGACCAACCTCTAATGGAAAAGTCTAAAGTGATAAGGCTAAAGTCTAAAGTATGGAGTTGGGGGGTTACTTCAGACTTCAGATTTCAGACTTCAGACTTTTTGCCCCCAAAAGCAAAGCCCGGCTATTTTTTGCCGATGCTGTTGGTATTCGCCGTGGTGATGTTGATTACGACCGGCGCCGTGATGTCGCTTAATTACAATAATTATTCAATCGTCAAACGGCTCGTTAAATCAAATCAGGCCTTGAGTATTGCGGAAGCTGGCATTAATTATTATTTATGGCACCTATCACATAATAACCAAGACTATTGCGATGGCGAGGCCTGTAGCGGTGAGGGGCCGTACGGGCCCTATACCCACACCTACAAGAATACCACCGGAGAAGTCTTGGGGAGTTACGCCATCACCATTACCAAACCTCAAGGCAGTAGTACGGTCGTATCAATTCGATCTGATGGCCTCACCACTAGTGGCGAACAACGAACAGTAGTAGCAACACTTGGCATTCCCTCATTTTCTCAGTACTCATTTATTTCCAACCATCAGGCCTGGTTTGGGAACACTGAATCTACGAATGGTTTGGTTCATTCTAACGGTGGGATTCGATACGACGGTACGGCCAATGGTGTCGTCAGCTCGGCCGTTCAAACTTACACGCCGGGCAGTTGTTTCGGTGGCGATGGCCAAGTTAAAAATGGCATTTGGGGCAGTGGTGGACCAACTAGCTACTGGCAATTTCCGGTTCCGCAAGTCGACTTTAATCAATTAACTAGCGATCTGAAGGATCTGCAGACCGCCGCTCAAGAGGGCGGTATTTACCTCCCAACCCTGCTTAATAATCAGGGTCAGAAAACTTACAGCGGTTACGCCGTCAGATTTAATGCCGGCAATACCATTACGGTTGGTAAAGTCACGGCTAAACTTGATCATGCCGGCCTATCCAGTAGTTGCGTCAAACACAGCCACTATAAGTCGTTAATCCAATCAACTGTTTGGGAATCGACTAACCGAAACTTACCAACCAACGGCGTAATTTTTGTCGCCGATAACGCTTGGGTCTGGGGTACGGTTGGCTCGCGAGTCACTCTTGCCTCCGGTCGCTTCCCCGATACCACCAGCACTAATACCAATATATTTCTCCAAAACGACATCACCTATACCGTTAAAGATGGTACGGTGGCTCTGGGACTGATCAGCCAAGGCGATTTACTTGTCAATTCGGCCGCCGAAAGCGATCTAAACATCGATGCCTATTTGTTAAGTCAAAAAGGGAAAGTATTTATGCCATATTATCCTAATAATCAGGCCATCAAGGATAAAATTACTGTCTACGGCGGTATCGCCAGCTACTCTTGGTGGACTTGGAGTTGGGTTAATAATTCCAATCAAGTCATCTCCGGTTATCAAAATACCGTTCAGACTTACGACAACTACCTCGCCCTTAATCCCCCGCCATATTTTCCCACGACCGGATCATTTGCCATCCTATCCTGGAAAGAAGAGCCAACCCTTTAATTAAGAAGGCTGAAGTTTCAAGGCTAAAATCTGAAGTAAGGAGCAAGTCACAAGTATCAAGTTTTGAGATATGGTACTTAAAACTTTTATCTTTAGACTTAGTTAAGACTTTAGCCATTAGCCTTCAGACTTACACTTTGGCTCTACCCGACCGCTTTCTCGCAAAATATACTGGTTTGTGGCAAACTAATATTCGAATGAAGATCCAAATTAACGGTGGTCAAACTTTATCCGGCGAGATTACTCCGTCTGGCAGTAAAAACTCGGCTTTGGCAGTCTTAACTGCCTCAATCTTGTTCGAAAAACCGATCGTTCTGGGCAACATTCCCAACCTAAGCGATGTTAGTACTGTGATTGATGTCTTGGAGAAATTGGGCAGCCAGATCGTCTGGGATAAAGATAGTCATCAAATCCATATCAATAACGCCGATCTAGATTTCCGTCGTTTTACTAAAGGGGACCTTGGCGATATGAAAGGGACGGCAATGCTTTGGGGAGCAATGCTCGGCCGATTTGGTCGAAGTGATTTCGAAGAACTGCCCGGCGGTTGCACTCTCGGCGTTCGTCCGGTTGACGCTCATTTTGGGGCTTTGCGCGATCTGAATGTTGAGATTACTGAGAATTCCGATGGAATCAAAATGGATTCGTCGGGCGCGAAANCCACTACCGTCTGGCTTAGCGAGATGAGCCCAACGGCAACGGCTAATGTCATCATGTTGGCCATTAAACTTGGGGGAACCACCAGAATTATCGGTGCCGCTTCCGAACTTAGCGTNCAAGANCTTTGNGNNCTNCTCAATTCTTCTGGGGCGAAGATTTCTGGCGTCGGTTCAAATGTCCTCGTCATCGAAGGGGGCGGGGCTCTTAAGTCAATCAATTACGAAATTCTGTCTGATCACTATGAAATTGCCACCTTCTTGGCTCTTGGAGCTTGTACCGGTGGCGAAGTCATAGTCCATCGGGCTATGCCAGAACATTTCATCCACATTGTTAAGGAGTTTGCCAAGTTTAATGTTGAAGTCAGCTACGACGGCGACACAGCAATTGTCCGAAAGGGTCAGAAGATTAGTATGGGTCGTGGGGCGGGACATACGATCTTAATTCGCCCCCAACCGTGGCCGGCTTTGCCGGTTGATATGCTCCCGCTGTTTATCCCTCTGGCCTTAGAAGCCCCTGACGGTAGCGCCCTCTTCCATAACTGGATGTACGAGTCGGCCCTCTTCTGGACGACGGAACTATTGAAGTTTGGCGCTAATGTGACAATTCTTGATCCGCATCGAGTGATGGCAATCGCCGGCAATCCACTCAAGGGAACGAAGGTTAATGCGCCCTATATTATAAGAGCAACAGTGGCACTGATCATGACGGCGTTGATCGCCGACGGAAAGTCAACCATTACCGGCACTGACAGCCTTGACCGAGGCCATGAGAATTTTGTTGGTAAATTAAAAAGTCTGGGAGCTATTATCGAGCAAGCAGAGTAAATACACCGACTTTTGTTAACTTTTTTCGTTTGCAGGATTGGTTGGTTTCTCTTCTGAAGCTGTGATTGGTGATTTGTTAATCAAAGCATGGACTTTATCTATTACCTCACCCGGCATTGTTTCTGATTTAACGATGTAGTCGTTAGCACCTCGAGCCATCGATTCCTTGCGTTCCTGATCTTGAATCAGAGCGGTTAAAACAATGACGGGTATATCCTTGGTCTCTGATTGTTCCTTGAGTTTCTTTAGGACGTCCAGGCCATTTATTTTGGGCATCATAATATCGAGCAGAATAACATTGGGGTGATTATCGGTCGCTATTTGCAAGGCCTCCTCACCATCTCGAGCTGTCATCACTCCATAGCCCTCGGCTTTCAACCGCTCGGTGTACATCTCCCGCAGGGTCATATCGTCGTCCACCAATAGAATACTCTTATTAAATCCGTCAGACATATTATTCTAAACCTAACATATATTTAAGTTGTTTCAAGAGGGGAAATTTTTAGCGGTAAATATCTTTTCGGTGCGCCACCTGCAGGAGTAGGATCGTGTCCTTGTCCAAATATCTGAAAGTTACTCGCCAGTCTCTCGTAATACGAAGAGAATACCAACCAGACATTTTCCCCGATAGCGGTTTTGTGTGCAGCAGTAGATTGTCTGGATCCTTTCTCAAAAGCTCGATCAGTGTCCCCAATTTCTCCTGTTGGGATTTTGGCAGTTTCGGAATGGCTTTAGAGAACCGCTCGCTCTCAAGAACTCTCGGCATTGAGTCTACTCATAAAATCCTGACGAGTAGTAAACTCCGTTAGTTTTCCGGGATTCTTGGAGATCTTTAAAATTTCCTCCACAAACTCCGGTCGGTATTCGCCTTCGGGATCAGTTTGATTCAGTTCGACGCTTTGACGCAAGACAGCCACTTCCTGGCGTAATTTTTGTACCTCGCTCTCAAGGACGGCAAGTTTGTTCATAGAGATATTTTAGCACAAAAGTCTAGTATTTTACGGTGGCACTACTCTCCAGTTTGTCAGTGCGCTTTAAGAGCTCCAGACTGCCATTACGGTTGCGAATTGTCAGATAGAGAGTGTGATTACCATCTTTTTCTTTAACCAAATGGACCGTGGCGATGTCGTCGGGATTTTTGTAATTGACTTTGAAATGTAGGGTGGCATAATCGGCGGCGAGTTTATAGACCTCCACCCCATCTTTCGAATTCAAATGTAGACCGGTACTGGCGTCATAGACTTCGAAGGAGCCGCGATCTAGTGGATAAACAGCACTCTTCACCGCCGTAATATTATAGAATGTATGTCGCTCGGCGATAGGTACAGCCGCCCGATCGTGATAAGCATTATTAACAATAGATTCACCGCTAATAACGACACTCTTAACTGCGGCCGGCAAACAAGGGCTCGGTTCCAAAGTTCGAGTTGGTTGAGCCGAAACTACTCGGCTAGTATCAGCCATGAAACGCCGCGTTTCTATTAGGGCGTCATAATATTTTTGAGGCATATTTTCGCCCGTCCAAAGATTAACCATACGGCTGTTAACTAATCCGGAGTTGTATACCCAAAGATAACCATCCGAGGCTAGATAGGCCTGCTTTAGGGCGTAGGCAAATTCTTGATTGGTGTAAGCGACCCGACTAATGTCCGGACACCAAGCGCTATTGTTGTGATTAGCTAGCTCCTTATCCATTTTTAAGCCAAAACCCAGTCGGACATTTTTGTATTCGTTGGGATAGCGAGAATATAGATGACCCTTCTCCTTGGCAATTGTTGCGTAAGCGGTGAAGAAGTTAGGGTTCTTATTGTCCATATAGCCAGCTTCCGAAGCGTCAACAAAAACGGCGTTATTCGGACTATTATGAATTAGCCCGTCAAGAAAGTTCGGTAGAAGGGTTGGGGCATTCTTCGGGTCAACATTTTGCAGGGCGTAATAAGAATTGGCGAAAGTAAACATCATGGTAATTTTTCGATCAATAGTTTTAAGATTAAGTGCCGCCATCAGTTGGGCCCCGCGTTGTTCGATCTTCTCCACTAGCTCTTCCCGGGTTTTTCCAGGATAACGCTTTTGGAGATCTTCCAGGATGAAGATTTTATTGGTTGCGTTGTACTCTTCGGTATCAAGCATTAGTCCTTCCAATTTGGCCTCGGCGATAATTTTACCGACAATACCCATATTGAACCGAATCACTTCCCATTGAGCGTCATTAAACCAGTCAATTGAGCTGATATTATTCGGAGTCGAAAGATTCAACCGCAGATACCGCTTGCTTAAACGATCATTTTTTAACTGATTTAGCCGCTCGACATCCTTGGCAAAATCATCGTATTTGTAGTCGAAGCCCTGCATTGCCCCCCATGGAAAATTTTGTTTCAAATCGAAGTTTTTTGAATCATTATTTTTGATCAAGTTGTTAATAACGAAGCCGTTAAAGGCCTTATCGTTCTGCGACAATTGGTCGGCGTAGATCCCAAGATCCTGAATATCTGGCATCCCACCACCCATCGCAAGTAACGATCCTTGGACGGAGTTCGGTCGACGCTCGGTCGTAACCGGACTAACCGCATTTAAACCTATGCTATAGTAGGTCAACCCGCTCACAACAGCAACCAACCCTAACAGGCCAAGAAAGCGAAGTTTCCAAATTAGGGGAAGACTCATTAAAAACATCGTAACATATTTGCCAGTGTTATCAAATCTGGCAATTAATTCACTCCTCCCCTTCTCCGGCTCAAGGACAATAGCTGGTAGACCTTTGGTAATTCCCCTACTCGGAAAGTGCTCGAATTAGTTCCTCAAACAGGAATTGATATTTCGGTAGACGGGCAAATGGTTCTTCGGCAAATTTCTCGTTGTAGGTATGAACAGAGAAGTTACGATCGGCTACCATTACTGTTGCCAGCTCTTCGTCATCAATTAACTTATTTGCTAGACCGGCTTGAAAGCAAGACTTTGGCGACTGACAATCGAGTCCCAACTCTCGCAGATGTTTTTGGAGCAATTTCCACGACAGCTCGAAAGCTAGTTCAAATCTCTTAATCGCCGCGTCACGTGACAGTTCACTCTTCGGTGCCGTCAGAGCTTCCCCGAAACTTTTAACTGCCTCTCGAAACGAATCTAAGTAAGAATTCTTCGCTTCGTCTGTCATCAGATCACTCTTGTATGAGTCATGGCTGTAGCATAAAAACGCTTGGTTACTTTTGATAGATCGACAATGTCCACTTTTCGTAAAATTGGTAATTCTTCGATTTCTTCGTAAATCCGAGCCACTGTTAGCGGCGGTTTTTT
>C687J35174_10006708_pt1 | contig 14954 bp, 22 predicted proteins | sample RifCSPhighO2_01_FD_35174 | JGI IMG/M metagenome (IMG submission 35174) | reverse complement strand
ATCGGGCTCTCCATACCGCTCTCGGCGCTTTTGTTCGCTTGGGCGGGCATACTCTACTTCTCCTCTGCGGCCAACCCTGCAGGGATAGAAAAGGCAAAAAAGATCTTCGTCTCCGTCGGCATCGGGCTCCTTATCGCTATGGGCGGTTGGCTCGGCGTACAAACCATCCTCAAAACCCTGCTTGCCCGGGACTTCTATGTTAGTTGGGACAAGATCAATTGCACACAAACAAACCGTCCTATGCAGGAGTCGGTCAGCAGATGGCTCTCCTTCCTCCCACCGCTTAATCAGACACCGCTGGTGCCGTCGTCGATACCATACCTTGATATGTATAACAACACTATTTGGGGCAGCGGCGTGAATCAGGGCGGGGCAGGTTACGATCCGGATGCTACTTACACAAGCTCCCGATGTCCAAGCGGCTACTACTACACACCTTCTGCGGATAATTGCTTCAACCCAGATACGCTCGACGAGGTGGATACACTCTATACTTCTCCCGTTATAGGCGGTTCGGGGTGTACAAATTGTGAGATGATTGGTGGCGGATTTGCAGTAAAGAACGGCAATCAGGTGGATGTAGGATTCAACCAATATTTGGGTGCATTCAGCGAAGAACTTTTCGCGCGCGGCATTAGTGCCAATGACTTACGAATCACTGAGGCATGGCCTCCGACTGCCAATCACAGTGCTACCTGCCACTATAACGGCACTTGTACCGACATCAACTGCTTTGCTATCACGTGTACTATCGATACAATAAATAAAATACAATCATCTGCCTCTGCAGCCGGTGGCTGCGCAGTGTATGAAACCTCCGGCTCATGCACGGGGGTCTCCGGCAGATGCTTACAGTTACCACCGGGGCGCATTACTGCTCCGCATCTTTCGCTTTATCAAAATCAGACATGCAACTGAGTATAAAAAATATTTTCCTGTCAATTAGTGCCGCTGTATTACTCACGGTGCTTTTTGCGGGTGCCATGTGGTGGAGAGGAGGGCAGAACCCAGCTCAACAAGAGATGATAAATCAACAGGCGGATGGACTGGCTGATATACCCGAGCGTTCTCAAGAGCAATCGTACACGCTGCAGGAGTCCCCGCCGCAACTCGATAGAGCAATTCCCTTAGATGGAGATATTTATTTAGTTGGAAGCCGCTACGACGATAGCTTGTATAGGATTTCGTACTATGTTCCAAAAGAAAGCTTTACCATTTTTCTTTTGCAAGAGCCGCTTGCGGACACTCGGCTTCTGGCTGAAGCAGAATTCTTACGGCTTACACACATGGATAAATCGGGCGCGTGTCTCCTTTCCTATATGGTGGTGACACCGGTTGAGACAAATGCGCAGCTGGCTGGAAAAAATCTCGGTTTCAGTTTTTGTCCGGGCGCTATACAGCTCTAGTAAGTGCAACCCGACTTAGTTGCGCAATAGAGTGGTGTAAGGTATATTCCTAGGGCAATGTCACAAGACCGCCTTATCAAACTCCAGTGTTCAAAATGCAAGCGCATAAACTATTGGAGCTCCAAAAACAAAAAACTGGTTGAGCGCAAAATTGAGCTCAAGAAGTTTTGCAACTGGTGCCGGGCTTCGACAGTCCATAAGGAGGCTAAAAAGTAAGCTCCTAGTCCAGTGCACCGGATGGAACCTCGCCAAAAGCGAGGTTTTCTCTTTGCACTGGCGATCCTATGGGAAGCGGTTCGTCAAAACAGCTTTATTCATGGTCGCCAGTACAGAGGGCGGAGCTCGCAATAATTAACAATAGGGATAATGCGTCGCGTGCGTTGCAAACTACGCAACTATACCAATGTATCGATACGTGGCTATAAAAGTAACTATATTCCTAGCCACTCAAGCGATAGGGCCTGCGTACCGATATACAGAGACCGGTTAATTTCCATTTAAAACCTTGCGCATATAACGGCGGAGGCGCTGCTTGGGATAAAATTTCAATATCTCTGTCGGCTCTAGCATGATGTGCGCACGGCCAACCCACGCTGGTCGTCTTTTCTGCGTTATCATCGCCATATCACCCAGGTGGGGGAGGCGGACGAATTTATTGTCTTTTAATTCCTCGCCAATGAGCTTCACGAGGCCGATATAAAAAAGCATCGTGGCATCCTCGTCGAGGTAGTTCCACTCTTTAGAGAGTTTGCGATAGAAAGCCTTGTCGCTGAGAAGCTTCTTATCTTGTCGCAGGTGTTGTGTAGGCGGGGTCCATCCCATACCATTAGTCTACAAGAAGCCCTTGTCGACAATAATTCTAACTCCAAGGACAGCTTAGGAGCCAAAGGATTTGATGCCACGGCAGAACGGACAGGAGAAGTACACCGTATATGGCGACAAATATCCACGGCACGCGCCACTCTATTCGACTAACCGGCCAGTAAATGTCCTTATTCTCCCCGCGGCCTAGCACCTCCCATTCAGTATAGTAAAGCCCCAATGGAAGGCGTTTCTCGATCATGTGTATCACCTTATACTTTCCGGTGTTCAGACCGTCGTAGGAGAGAACGATGCGGTACCACAAATAGCACATCACCACCCCGGCAACCGAAGCCAGGGTCAGGAGGGTCGTTATCTCACCGCTGTTAGTCTTAGTAGCCACAAACCCGAGAATTGCGACCAGGGCAGTGTTAACGGCAACAAAGAACTCGTTAGCTTTTTGCCGTTGCTCACTTATCTTTTCGGTCGATGAGACGTATATCTTATATTGCTCCAGTAAATGCTCTATATACTTGTCGCCATAGTCCACACTCGCCGAGACGAACAGCATCTTTTGAACGTCCTCCGGTTGTGGATATTTAGAGGCCATCAATGAAATTTGTTACGTTGTCCCATGTCCAATGGTAAATCTTCTTACCACTCAGCTCCGAGGGCAGACGACTAGCACCCGAGTCGTGAATGTAAAGTGGCAAAACTGGTACCCCTTCTTCGTAGGCACACTGTATCTCCCAGCGAGCGCCGTCAGCACTAACCGTGTTGTTGCTAACGAACGCTATAAGCCCATCGCACCCCCGGATTCTCTCGCGGCATTTAGTCTTCCACTGTGAATCCCAAGGGTCTTTAACCGACATATCGACAAAGCTAAAAGGAGCACTTTGCCGCTGGGCCTGGTGGACAATATTATCCCTGGCGAACCGGTCCTCGATGGCGAAACTGACGAATATTCTTTTCATATAAGTTGAGTTTTTAATAAAAGTTGAGTCCCTTAGGGACATTTCTACCCGAAAATATAACACACTTGTCGTTAATGAAAAACTATCGCGGCTCCCTGCGATACCCCTAACCTATGGTTCCTGTGTTCGTAGGGACGTTAAACCGAATCACCCCCTGTCGGCACCCTATCTAAATAACTACTTGGGAGTTAAAGGATTATTTATTCAACACACAAGCCTTTGCGCACCTAGTCGAGTCGCGTGTATTTAGTTATGCCTGTTATGCAACACATAAAAGAGTTACTCGAGCATCCGACCAATTTTTCGGGATCGGATACGACGAGAGACCTAGTCCGCGAAGAAATAGAGCGAAGATGGGGACCAACTGAGGCCAAACGCTACGACCCCTACTCAAATGCGAGAAGTTTTCTCCAGTGGGTAAAACTTGGTTATAAAATTCGTAAAAATGAAAGGGCAATCCGCTCGTTCACGTTGATAGAAACGAAAGATGAGAACGGCAAAATTATAAAGCGCTATAAACGCAATATCCTGCTGTTTTACGTCAAACAGGTCGAGAAAGTATGACCCTGCGCAAGATGGTCGTTGTACGTGCCCCTTCCACAACCAATTGTCCAATGGTACGTATAGCGAACAGAACGCTACAACTCCATGGATTTGTGATAGGGGCAGTAATAGAAGTCGCCTACGAGCAAAACATTATTACGTTAAGAATATTAGACCATGCAAACAAACTACAAAAGCCGTCCAGTCCGGTCGCCCTTTCAACCGCATCCAGTGAAGCAGGCGCAGGAGAGGGCGATGAATACGCAGGACGAAGGAAACCCGATACGGCTGATGTTACAAAAGCTGTGTCAGCCCAATCTCAACCTATGCGCTTCGTTCTCTCCGGACATTGGAGTAATGTCAGCGCTTAATAAAACTCCAGGCTTAATTGCAGTGAAATGTGAGTTGAGCATGGACGGTAGGCCCCTTGGAATCGGACATGGTTCGACGGCAGTTTCGAGACTCAACAAGGGGCTAGACCGCGCGCTCTATAGTTGCTTAAACGGCAGCTTGATGTCCGCAATCAACAGCGCTTGTAAGTCACTCGACGTTATCCGGCTCGAAGGCACCCAGGAGCAGCTTGGCGAGGCTTATAGAGCCCCACAGGGCGAGGAGAACCAGCAAATCACAGATAAGCAACAGGCATATCTAAGAGAGCTAATTTTGGCAACTTGCGAAGACGACACAGACCGGCAAGAGCGTATTAATGCTCTTAGCGAGTTGACGAAAGAGGAAGCATCGGCACAAATAAAAATGCTGGCGGGGGCTAGATAGCATTTCACATTAAACGGCGACCCTAACCGGCCGCCGTTTTTTTGTGCTGATGGGTGATGTTTGCCAGTGTGTTGCCTAAACAGCTGCATTAGCTCGTGGCCTGGCCGGCGGGCTTCAAAGAATAAAGGAACCTAAAGTCTCCAAAATAGCCTTGTTTTGCTTGGCCTTGTGGCTTGACAGAGGCGTGGTCTGGATGTACACTATCCAAGTCACTTAGGTGACCCTGACTGATGCTTTTCCCATAAGTATCAGAGACATTTTGTCGCCAGGAGCTCCAGCAACAGGAGGTAAAGATGGGAAAGCGAGTTCCTAATATTGTTATAGAGATTCGTTACATTCGTGACCGTGCTCGTGGAGTAATGGGGCGGCTGAAGATTCAGTCGGACTCATACCGCAATCACGAGGATGTCACAAGCGTGGCCAAGGCAATCGCCGCAGACGCAAACTTGGTTAGAGATATCCTGAGCCGTCTCGCTCAACTTGGTGAGAAGGCATGCGGTAGGATTGTGGCGATGGGAAAAGGTTACCCAACACAAAACGTGTTGAAGGAGTTTCCTTTCCTCAAAGACTGTGCCCCTCGCGATGTTTGGGCAGACGGATGGCTCCCTGAAAATGGGAACGGTTGGCTGCTCTTACACCGCCTCGCCACCGCGTCACTCATCGGAGCAATAGCGCTCAATATCTACGAAGATCTTAAGAAGGAGTAGAAACTCTACAGGCTCACCCGAACAGCCTCTAAAACGGGAATCCCGCATCACATGGTGCGGGATTTTGCTATGTAAGAATTATCAGTTCCTCTGTTCCGAAGCGTAGTGACTTTTCTCCCAATCTTTTTGTAAAACCACAGGGATTCCAGCGAGATTATTGTCGGCCAACAGCTGCTTGATCGACGACACATTAGCTTCGCTATCTACCAAAACAGCTGCCAATACCTCATTTAGGGGCGCGTCAGAGATGGTCGGGTACGGGCTAATTGCATCGAAATTCTCGAGTTGGTGAATCCGTGGGCCTAGAACCAACGTCACACCACCACCGGACGCGCCGACGCCGTGTTCGGACAGACCACGGCTGATAATCGCGCCTTCAGAATCAAACGTATCCTTGGTCATCATCACGTTGTCGCTCGAAGACCACGCTGAAAGCTCGACACTTGGGTTCCTCCTTTTGACCTCGGAGCGAGACAGCAACGCTCCCATTTGTGCAATGTGTTGAAAATTTTTGATGCTCGTACGGTGGTAGTAATTGACCTTTTCGGGAGATTGGATTTTTGAATTTGCGTACTCCCGCATTTCTTGAAGCAGTTGCTCGGGAGCGACGCCTTTCTCCTTTGCCTTCCAGCGAAGCACCCGGTCCTTTTCATAATCACGCCCGGTACTCAAAACCGACAGGAAATTTTGTTTTTCAACCGGATTTAACACTGCAGATTTTTTTACATCTGGCAATTTCTCTGCCTCTGGTGCTTCCTGGTTTGAGGCTTTCAGGATTACAGCTCGTGACAAATCCCATGTACCATCCGGATTTCTCACGCCCCCCGCTAAGGCTTCACCCTGCTCCATATGCGGAAGTGTGCTGGTAGCCTTCTCAGAGGTTGTTTTGCTCGGGCGTGGCGGGCCTTCCGTTCCGGACATGGAAACATTATAACCCACGCAAACGACTTGAATCACCCGAAAATGCCGGGTAATTATGGGGTGGCTGGGTAGCAATAGGGGCGTGGTACTATATGGACATTAAGAGTTATTTTTTAAACCTATGAGTATGGAAGGAGCCCCCAGCCGCGAGAAGAAGCCCGAGATACCGAAATTTTCTATGGAGGAGTGGAAGAAATATTCCGGCGGTGCGAGCAGTGTCGAGCTCGATAGCGATGAGCAGCGCAAGTGGATGGAAGAGAATGGAATAAAATTTGATAGCGGCATTGTCGAGGTGGAGATTGATGGCAATCTAACAAAAATAGTTACAAAGAAAGATGACTTCGGCACCTGGGTCGACGAGGGCAACCACTAACTATGGGTGGTCTTGAGTCTGGACCAGGGTCATCTCGAAACCAGCAGTCAAGCCGACTCGAATTCGGCTCAAAAGATTTTTTATTAGCGGAAAAAATTCTTAACGAGCACGCGTCCCAGAAATCAGTAGCCTCGAACGCGGCTCATCGGCAGGAATGGGAGTTTCATAAAAGACGAGAGGGTAACTCCAACAAGAAAGAATCCACCGGCGATATAGCAGAAGCGGCGGTCTTTTCGATACTGAACCATGCAGACAACCCTTTCCGCTCACTTGAAAACATGCAAGTCAGTGTCGAGCTCGCTTCACGCGGAGACGACATCCTAAAGGGTTTCGATGGTGTGCTGAAAGTCCAGAGTGGCGGACGTCAACTTGCGGAGATACGGTATGATGCGACAACCAACCCCGCAGCGGTTCTGCGCAAAATAGAGGAAGCTGTTTTTTATCCGAAAGACGCATCGCATACGAAAATGGTGCTTGGGTTTGATATTGGCGCTCCAGACTCTCCCTGGCCGAGCGTGCGCGATGGTTCTTTTTCGTCGCCATCGTTTCTCCTACTGCTTAAGGAAATGGAGACCCAACTTAAGGCGCATGATACCTACGCGCAAAAGACTGGCGACACGCAGCGCAGTGCGCGGTGCCAACAGGAGCTGCTTTTTGTTCGGTATATGCTGCAGCATACTCCCAAGGCCATGCCAGTCGCTCTCCTGCACGACAAGGTATTTGCCGCGATTGAAGAGGCCTCGCACCAAGTGCAGCAGACAGATCCAAAGAGTTTTCGCATAGGCAGAGCCAAGGCCGCTTAAAATCCACGTCTTAATATAAAAGTTAATGGAACAGGCTCCGCACAATATACCAACCCCGACGCAGGCTCCTATTGTGCCCGAGATGGGAGTTGATCGCAATCAAGTCCAGATTGCATTGGCACTTATGGCGAGCCGAGAAGCGCATCCAGATTTAGGCGAGAAGGAGCTTCGTGCCGTGGCGATGAAAGAATGGGTCGGCGACCCGGATGATCCAAGTTCTTTAGCGGCCCGATTCGGCAGCTATCTTGAAAATCCCGTGAATACTAACGGACACACCGACATCGACGACCCGAAAGCACTCCGCCAACTTTTAGAAAATGTTCGGCAGTATCGAAAGACTCCTCTCCACTAATTATGTTTTAGCTACTCCGCTACTAAGCGGGCTCTACTTCTTTTTCTATTTCTTCAGCGGCCTGAGATAGCTCCTTTAGAAAGATTGACATGAACGCTTGGCGTTTCAGTTGATAAACTGTTAAAATAGAACCGTGGAGAATACCAAGAAACACATTCAGCAATGTATACGGGACGGGTTAGGCTGGAAAAACGCAACCGTCAAAACAGTCGAAAAAATCAAAGGCGGCTATCTTTCCAATGCGTACATAGTTGACGTAGAAAATGAAGGGAAAGAAACAAAAGTATTTGTAAAAGAACAGAACGAAAATAAGTGGGGCGCGGAGCGACCTTCTGACCCATACGCCACTTATTTCACAAGTGATCTTGCTGCGCGGGAAAATACATTGTCGCCGAAAGTTCTTGGGACATTTGCCTCCTTTGATAATCACGCAACATCCCTACGGCACATAAGTGGCGGAAAGTTTTTTCAAATACAGGAGTGCGTAAGCGGAAACAATTTGTATGGTCTATGCGAGCCGATTATCGTCGACATTATACAGGGGCGCGAAGTCGAATTAGGAGAGAAAGTCGCGGAAATTTTTGCTGACATTCATTCGCATAAACATCCTATAGAACGAGGAACAAAATTTGATGAGTACTCGCGTTCGCTTCGCGATGTTGTGGCGCACCCAGAATTAACGCTCAATATTTTTCATAATTTCCTACAAAAAAGCGAGGTGCTAAAGGGAGATTTTAGGTATGAGTATCTGGCTGAAATGATACGGGTCGCCGAACATTTTTCTCAATTTACCGAGCGAAACGCACTCATACACGGCGACGCGTGGCACGCGAATGTTCTTGTAAATGATTCGGATTTGTATTTGATAGATTTCTCGCGTCTCGTACATGGAGAACCAGGAATAGATGTCGGGCATTTCTATGTCGTATGTTTGCAACTCGCACTGACGCAAAAAGATGACTACCATGTACGCATGGCGCAAGCGTTCTTGTCTAAATATATTGAACTGACTAAAGACGAATTTATTAAGAACAGCATGGTTAGTTATATCGGTTTCACCGGAGCCGTAAGTGTGGTGGAAGATTTTTATCCAAAAGTTTCCAACGAGGATAGGCAAAAACTAATATCGTATGTCTACAAGTGTATGCAGAATAAGAAAATAACCGAAATAAAAACATGGAAAGAAATCCGATAGAAAGACCAAAAATGCCAGAGTCAGAACGTCACAATGTGCGCGTTACGCTTTTCCGTCATGGGACTGCAAAATACGAGCAAGGCAAGGTCGCCGTCTCGGAAGCGGACGATTTGACCGACGAGGGGCGTAATCTTGTCCGTAAACAAGCGGAGCGGCTCGCCAATGAAATAGGACAGGACGAGGAAATTACCATTTGGAGCAGTCCTATGGGAAGAACTCTCGAAACTGCGACTATCGTTGCCGATGTTTTACGCGATAAAGGATTTGAAATACGCTTGAAGAAATCGACGGACAGTGCAGAGGTGCCGCCGAGTGCAGAAAACACTATCAGGGTATTTGAGGCATTGGAAGAAGTGCGCGGTTTAGATATAGAACTTTTTTCGGCTCTTGTAGAAGGCAAATCGTATATGCTTGAAGACGGAACAGAGATAGCACTCAATAAAAATAAAACAAACCCCGATAATTTGTCGTTCCAAGATTATTATTATCAAGGAGGGTACAAAAAGTATTTGCAGAGTGGTGAGAGTATCCCCGCAGAAGTGCAAACTTCTCTTAATTCGCTTGAAAAAGAAGCCGACATACACCATCGGTTTGATAGAAATGTTGAGAGAGCGACAAAAACCCAGTCAGACAAAAAGCAACGAGTGATCATTGTGACGCACCATGTAACCATGAAAGATTACACGGAAAATCAGGTGCGACCAGCCGACTATATAAATCTCGATTAGCAGCGTGTCGCTGTCAAAGGACACACCAACACCGACGACCCAGATGCGTTGCGACAACTCCTCAAAAACGTCCGGAAGTATCGGAAAGCTCCTCTACACTGAGTAAAAAGTGGCTTACCCCTTCTCTTTTTGGGCATACAGCAACCGACCCCGTAGTGGGCTTGACAAGTCCTTATTTATATGTATATAATATAGGTGTTCTTGAGACTCGCTCCAGAACCCCTCACTGCAGGGCATTGCGGTAGGTTCTTTGAAAGGAAACCCGTCATGCTTCACTCTTTTGACCAACCTGGTCCGGGAGAAAGAAGAAGGTCCCGGTTTGCTCACCGAAGCCACCTGGAGGCTCTAGAAAAAGCTTCAGCAGAAGCATACGAGCAAGGACTTCAGGAGGGACTTCGTCGGAAAGTGCAGGAGATGCAACCAAAAATCGACGAAGTGATAACTCTATTATTGCCCATGTCGTCCTCACCGCAGGGCAGCAGGCTAAAAGGAGCCAAACGTCATGGCTCACGACGATGATTCCGAAAAGGAAAAAACGTTCCGAAAGGTGCGGCTCACGGCCGAATCTTGGACAGCACTAAGTGAAATGCTCGACGGTTTCGACCGGCTCGAGTACGATGCCTGGGACGACAAAGACCTCGGTTGTGTGGTCTGCATACTCCACATTCCTGAACGACAGAAAGGAGATGCCGATGTGTGAAAAAGCAGAAGTCTACGACCGAGTCGTTTTTGTGAACAACTTTGCCTGCTTCGGAAATGGAAAATACCGAGGCGGTGGTCAATACTGCACAGACCCGAAGGAACGGGCTGCCGCGATACGTGCTCTGCAACTTCTCTTGGCGAATGGCGGTTCCATTCGACATCACGAGTACGCCTATTGGATGAGTGGTAAATTCGGTAGTCAGTTCGTGGCAAATCCTGTCGATCTGGCGAAGACGCTTGGTTTTCTTTAAGAATAGCCAGAGACAGAAGGCCGGCCAATCGGAGCACAAGCTCCCGGGACTTTGAAAGAGTCGCCCGTCATCTAACGAACTTTCACTGGATTTCCAGTTAGTACCTTTTGTTCATTCATTTGTTCACCAATCCCGACTTGACTGTCGGGATTTCTGTTTTTTCTCCCCCTGCGCGTCTACCGCCCTCCCGTAGACTTGGTGAGGTCGATTTCAGCACCACAAAGATTCCTCGTATAAAAATCTCCAAAAAGGCCTTATTCTTAAGGCTATTTTGGCATTTGCCCTTGACCCATTGACAAAAGCATGGTCTTGGGTGTATAATTAGGGCGTTCTTGAGACTCGCTCTAGAACCAATCACCGCAAGGTGTTGTGGTAGGCACTTTGAAAATTGAAAAGGAGAGTACGATGTCATTCAACCCACTGGCAATAACAGGGTATCTCGATGTGGCGGACATTCCCGACATGTACGAGAAGAACTCCAAAAGAGACATCTTGGCAAGCGTTCGCGAAGCCCTCAAAGGCCGGAAGCGAAACCGTTATCGGCACTTGATGATTCAGCATAACGTCTACAGCTCGTTACGCGACTGGGATGAGAAAGTTCTGGTCGAGGTAAACGGTGCGATGGTCAAACTCAAAGAGGAAGGCTATACGATAGACGATGAACGATACAAAGTCCCCATTAGCGAAGGAAGCTACAGCTACAATGTGTATCGGTGGACTATCCTGTGGACGGAGGAGTAGCGTCATGAAGAAAGGATGGCAAAGAAGAATCGCCAACACGGTGATCGTGTCAGTCCCCATCGTGCTACTTCTGAACTTTGCGGTTTCCTACTTTGTTCCCAACCCTCCGTGGTGGGCTACATTGTTGGAAGCAGCAGCAGTCTCGTTTGCTGTGGTGTGGGTATTCCCGTGGTTGTACAACTGCTGGAAGAGACACCAAAGCCTCAGCCCTTTTGAAGATGTTGCCGATTCATTTAACAAGATCGCAACACAGGTCAAGAAGGGCAAGGCCGTGGAAGTAGTGGCCAAGTACGATCCTGAGCGGAAGGTGTGGGACTATCGGTTGATGCTCCCCATACGCCGCTAGGCTGTTCTCGTCACTTAACTGGAGCACAAGCTCCCGGGACTTTGAAAGAGTCGCCCGTAATTTAACGAACTTTCACCACTTGTGCCAACCGGCACCAAGGACAGTTTCAGGTTCCGTCCTTGTAAAAATAACTGAACCATCCGTTTCTGTTCATTAGTTCTTTTCGTTCATTCATTTGTTCGTACATCCCGACTTAACTGTCGGGATTTTGCTTTTCTAGCTTGTGCCCATAACGTTTTAAAAAATCCTTCCGTGTCATATACGCCTCTCCAATCGGTTTATCGCGATTTTCCTCCATACCCTCAAGATTTTCTCGTATTTTTTCAAGCTCTTCCTCATCGGTTATCTCATTTGCAATAAAACCCAATTTCCTAAAAAACGGCAACTTCTCCGCGACGATCCAAGATTTCATCTTGATAGTTTTTATACTCTCGTCATTCTGAACGATTTGGGCAAACTTACCCATCGCTTCTTTCCAAATTCCCGGTGTCAGTCCTTTGGTGATATGGATCTCAGCAATGTCCTCGTATCTTGAGCAGTTGGTAACACCGTTCCTATCCAATGGAATATAGCCGTCCTGTTCTGTCATCATAATTCGGAATTTTCTTTGTGCTTCTTCCAAAGAAATGCCCGAGTTTGACATATATGTAACAACGGTATCGGTTAGCTCTCTGGCAACGTCTGCTTCAAATTCAGCGTCGGTATCGTAAGGGAGTGCCTCTATTTTTGCCAAAATAGTCTCAAGAATTTCTTCTCTATCCTGAAACCATTTTTCTCTGGACGCTGCAATCTGATCAATTACAAAACGCTTTTTATCCGATTCTTCGGCCGCGCTTTGCATAAGCTCGTTAATTTTTCTTTGAAAAAAAGAGCCGGCTTGACGTTCCATTTCTTCATGGACAATCTCCGCTTCGGGGCCTTCGATTGTCTTTTTAGGTTGTGGTTTTGGAGATTTTTCCATACTTTATTCTGCCTTTTCCCATATGCCAGTTTTTTCGTTGTAGTTGGCTACCGTTGTCCCGCCCACCGGAACATCGTCTTCATAATAGGCGACATGGATGGCCGTCTGTGCGGATTGATTTCGGCCAAACTCTCCCTTCCGTTGGTATCTATATTCGGTAACTTCGCCGGGCTTTTCTCCAGCGACCCTTGCCTCCAGTAAGTAGACGCCTTCCGCATCCGACAACTCGCGCTCGATTGCGTACCCCTCGATATGCTGCCCGATGGCTTCGAGCACCTCTTCTCTGGTAAGAATATGCGCGGCCTCTTTGCTTTCCTGTTTTGGCGTAGTTTTTGGAGGTCCTTCCATAGATTAAGAAATTTCGTAGGTGGATGTCTGTGTATCGATATAAGTTTTGCCATTCTCGGTGCGGGTAGAACGGACTTTGCTTGTTTGGCCCGAGCTTAGCAGTACATCCTCTCCGACGCGTATATCTCGCGTAAGCCGGCCACTCAGCTCGCTACCTGACGCAATTCCAGACGTCATTCCTTCCTGCACGCTTACCTTGGTAAGGGTCACCTGGTCTCCGGCTTTCGGCATCGTCGCATCCTCTTTCTCCAAGTGACCTCCTTGTGATTCTGCAACAGTGAGCAAAATCACTTTTTCTCTTAACCCCCCAGTGCGGGTAATAGAGCTGGAAGATATTTTGCCCCGCCCGTTTCGCACTTCGTTGATAAGCTGTTTGAGTTGCTCAGCTCCGTAGTATGTATGTGATCCCTGCACACCCCCGGCTTTGTCTAGTGCAGCAAAAAGCTCCTCAAAAGTACCGGCTCCACTGATCTGATTTTCCAAAGAATCCGATGGTTTATAGTTTTCAAGTCCTTTTGCCATCTCCTCACGCACATCCTTCTTATCTTGCGGCGCTGGTTTACTCTGCGGAGGTCCTTCTTTCATAATTGAATTTTATGGTTAATAAATACTGCCTAAATCATAATCCGCTCCCCGCGAGAGTCGCTGGATCTTGGGGTGGAGCATTGCTAAACCTGCTGGTAATTTCTGCTTCAATGTCAGCCCGCGGGCGGCCGTAGCGCAGGGCAGACATCTCCTTCATCTGCACAATGTGGTCCATACTTCCGCTCTCAAACGGCAGGGTGTGTATATTAAACGGGGTTGCCGGCTTTCCGCCCACTAGGAGTTTGAGGTGCGCTTGGTAGTTGTCGATGTGGATCATGTCAGCGGCGGTAAATACCGGAGCAAACTGCTTTTCGAGATATTCCCCGTCATCAGCACCAATGCGAAAGGCGCAGACGCTCCCGACGTTGCCGAATACCGAATCTTTAATCTCGTCGGTAAGCTGGGCGATAAATTGATGCGCCACGGTAAGAGAGAGTTTGTATTTGCGCGCCTCGGAGAATATGGTCGCGATAGACGGCGTAATGAAGTTTTGGAACTCGTCGACATGGAGATAAAATGGGGGCAACTCTTTGCCGAAGGAGTCGGCACGGGAGAGCGCCGCAATGAGGAACTTGCCGACGATAATAAGGCCGAGCAGATTGGCATTGAGGTCGCCGATGCGTCCCTTAGCCAGGTTGACCAGCAATATTTTGCGGTTATCCATCAGGTCGCGAAAGTTAAACGCCGACTTTTGCTGGGCTATCATCGGGCGAATAAAGTCGTTGGTGGTAAAGATGTCGAACTTGTTGGTGACGTAGGGCCCGTAGTTCTCGAGCGACTGATCGCCGGTCGTCTGCGAGGCTATCTTCTCCCAAAATTGTTTGACGATCGGGTTTTTACAAGCTGCTATTTTATTCGCGCGATACGCCGTGTCAGCAAACACCCGAGTAACATCAAGCAACGTGCTGCCGAGCTCTGGCGACTCCATCACCAACAGCGCCGAGTTGCGGAAGTACTGCTCAAAGGCAGGCCCCATACTCTCGGGTACTGCGCCGAAGAGCTTTTTAAATATGCCGAATAACTCGTCTACTACGAGCGTCTTTTGTTCCGGGTGTGCGGGATCGTATTCGAGCATATTGAGCCCCATCGGCCGTTCTACAGAGCCAGGGTCAAAGTAAATGACGTCGTCCATACGCTCGGGCGGAATGGTTGAGAGGATGTCTAGCACATCGGTGCCGTGCGGGTCTATAAAGCAGACGCCAGCTCCGCTTGCAATATCCTGCTTGACGATGTTTTTGAGCAATACCGACTTACCGGTGCCGGTTTGACCAATGAGGTATAGGTGACGCAGACGGTCTTCGGACTGTATGTAGACTTTAGTCTCGCCGCCGCGGAAGCGATTGGTACCAAGTAGCACCCCCTGTGTTGGAAGTCCGAGCGGTGCGGCCGCCGCCTGGCTCTTATCCTGCCGTAGATCGGGTGCGGCCTCACGCGCCTCCGGCC
>C687J35174_10006698_pt1 | contig 14962 bp, 14 predicted proteins | sample RifCSPhighO2_01_FD_35174 | JGI IMG/M metagenome (IMG submission 35174) | reverse complement strand
TTTTAGTCTTGCGACCGTACTCCCCAGGCGGATAACTTAACGCGTTAGCTTCGTCACCAAGCAGGGTCGATACTGCCTAGCGACTAGTTATCATCGTTTACGGCGTGGACTACTGGGGTATCTAATCCCATTCGCTACCCACGCTTTCGTCCTAGCAGCGTCAAGATGCATCCAGGAGCCTGCCTTCGCTATTAGTGTTCCTTTGGATATCAACGCATTTCACCGCTACACCCAAAGTTCCAGCTCCCTCTCTGCACTTCTAGTCTTATAGTTTCCTTGGCGATTCTGGAGTTGAGCTCCAGGCTTTCACCAAAGACTTACAAAACCGCCGATCGGAACGCTTTACGCCCAGTGATTCCGGATAACGTTTGAGGTCTCTGTATTACCGCTGCTGCTGGCACAGAGTTAGCAACCTCTTATTCCTACGGTACCGTCAAAAATTCGTCCCATAGAAAAGGTGTTTACAACCCGAAGGCCTTCTTCCACCACGCGGCGTCGCTCGGTCAGGCGTTAGCCCATTGCCGAAGATTCCCTACTGCTGCCTCCCGTAGGAGTGGGGCCCGTGTCTCAGTGCCCCTGTGGCTGATCATCCTCTCAGACCAGCTACCCGTCATAGCCTTGGTAAGCCATTACCTTACCAACTAGCTGATGGGACGCAGGCCGTTTCTCAAGCGTATTGCTACTTTAACCGCTGCTCCGCAGCGGAAACTCCAAACCTCAACCCTCAACCCTCAAATAATCATCAAAATTCAAGCCTCAAAATTCAGATTTCTGAATTTGAAGTTTGGCGATTGAAGTTTATTTGGAGTTTGAAGTTTGGATTTTGAAATTTCCGATGCGAAGCATCGGTACTATGGAGAATTGTCCAACCTTTCGGCTGGTTATGCTCCACTTGAGGTACGTTCCTACGTGTTACTCACCCGTTCGCCGGGGGTCTAAACCCCCTCGACTTGCATGTATAAGGCGCGCCGCCAACGTTCATCCTGAGCCAGGATCAAACTCTTCGATAATCCCCACACCAAACAAATATTTTGCTCCCGTTCACAAATCTTTAAATGAAATGAATCATCTTAAAAAAATCATGAAAAAAGTTTTACACTTCTGCGGGTCGCAAATTATCGGAAAGATTTATACTTGTTGTGGTGTCGGGGACTGAAACAATTAAAGTAAAAGCTTAATGTCCGGACTGTAACGCGCGGACACTTCTACAATTCCTATTTCATAAACTTGCGCCGTATCATAGAAAGCGACACAGCCAAACTTCGACATATGTATATAACCCATATGTAGGTTTCTGGCAAATCAAAGATTTACCTGCCTAAATTTGCAAAACAAATTTTGGTAGGTTAATTGACTCCCACACACTAAGAATTGACTTGCGTCACTTTAGTGTGTGGATTTAATCCATACACCAAAGTCGCGATAGCGAGTGATTGGTGCATGGGTGGTTCGATCACTTATTAAGTTGTCAAAGTACAGCAGTTAATTTTGATTGACCTATACGACTTTACACCTACCCGTCCTTCGCCAAGGCTTCGGAGGGTTATCGCCTTTCGGCGATAAAAAAACACGAGCGGGACTCGTGAAGTCCTAGCTACAAATTAGTTTTAAAGTGTTTGGCTTTTAAGGTCTCCTTTTCTTAACTGTTAGCTTCAATATCTTAAAGGGTTTGTAACCCTGTGTCAAGACCGCTAAGGCCAAAAACTACATTCAATACGCCAGTCGTGTGGCGTATTGAGCCCAGACAAATCTCTGCTCCGAAAGCTCTTAATCCAGAGTCAAAAGCCCTCGCTTTAACCTATGCTTAAAGCTTGTATACAAGAACCCTGCCGTTGCCGCGATATAAAAAACATTTAATAGGAAAGACATGACCAAATCGCGGGGGTTGACCGAGCCTTGGTAAATCACCTGCCTCATACCTTCAAAAATGTAAGTTGTGGGCAGGGCGTAGGCAATAGTTTGAGCCCAAGACGGCAAAACGGAGACGGGATAATAAATGGCGGAGAAGGGTGAAATAGCCACGCTTAGCGTCCAGGCCATCGCCTGAAAACCGGTGCCAAACCTTAAAACCAAACCGGTAATGAAAAAACCAAGCCACCAGCCGCTGATAATCAAAAGTCCCAAAAACGGCAGAAGATAAAAGCCGTAAAAGAAAATGTTGAAGTGATAAAGAATCGCGGCAAAAATTCCGGCCGTTAGCAAAGTAAGCATTGTTTTAATAACGCCAAGCAGCGTTAGGCCAAAAAGCCACTCTGAAATTTTCAAGGGTGAAATAAAGAAATGAAGCAAACTTCGATTCCATAAATCCTCAAGCACGCCAAAAGGCACCTCGCTCTGACTGCGATAAATTATATTCCAAAAAATTACGCCGGTAACCAGAGCAATAACCAAGGACGGCAAGCCAACACCCCCGGAAAAAAGCTCCTGCAAATAGACGGCCGTTACGCCCCAAATAACCAAATCCAAAACCGGATGAACGAAAATTTCGCTGGAACGGTCGAAACTTCGGCGAACCAAATACCAATAACGCAACATCGCGCCGTAAACTCTATGCCAAGCAATTCTGGTCATTCAATTTGTCCCTTTCCGGACTTCGCGATATGTAAAAAATAATCTTCCAGAGTGGGCTTGGCGATGCTAATTTCCCCGTAATCAATTCCACGATCGGCCAAATCCTTTAAAAACCCGGGGATGAACTTTTCACTGACATCAATTGTTAGATAGCGGCTGTCAACTTGATATTTTAAGTCCTTTTCCCGGCAATAATTAAACAGTTTTTCCCGACCGCTTGTTATCCATAGTTCAATGTGGCTTATGTCCATGCTTTTAGCCAAATGCAAGGGTTTGTCGTCAGCCACAATTTTGCCGCGGTTAATAAAAATAACGCGGTCACAAAGCTCCTCTACCTCGGCCATGTTGTGAGAAGTGATTAAAACCGAGGTTTTAAATTTATCCCGCTCTTCCAATAAAAACATGCGGATGAACTGGGCAACCTCGGGGTCGAGCGATGCCGTCGGCTCGTCGAGGAGCAGAATTTTAGGAAAATTAAGCATGGCCTTGGCCACATTGACGCGTGTTTTTTGGCCGGCGGAAAGGCTATAGATATGTTTGTTAAAAAGCTGGCTCAAATCGAAAATTTCGACAATTTTTTCAATTCTTTTTTTGCGGTCAGCGATATCGTAAAGATAACTTATATAAGTTAAGCATTCCTTAACTGTCAGCCGGTAGGGTAAATCGACATAAGTGGAAGAAAAATTTACCTGCTCCAAAATTTCTTCTCGATTTCTAATTAAATCTTTGCCGAAATAACTAATCTCGCCGCTGGTCAAAGTCAGCGCGCCGAGCAACATCTGCAAGGTTGTGGTTTTGCCGGCGCCGTTTGGGCCAAGCAAACCCAAAATCTCACCCTCTTCTAAACTGAAGGAAATGTTATCGACAGCCGTGAATTTTCCGAATTGCTTGGTTAAACTTTTAACTTCCAAAATTTTCATACTTTGTAATTATACTCCATAACCATTTTGCTTAACCATTAACTTGATTTTTTATCAATTTTTCGCTACTATGCAGCGGCTGGTCCCATCGTTTCCTTCTTCGCTCTCGTTCAATGCTCGAGCTTCGCAGGACAAGCAGTGCTTCTAATTACGCTCACTGGCACTTCGCAGCCCCGCCAAGGCGGGACGTAGTAGTGGTCCCATCGTCTAATGGTTAGGACATCAGGTTTTCATCCTGAAAATACGGGTTCGATTCCCGTTGGGACTACCAAATTAGATTTTTCTCCGTTATATTCCTGATTGAGCTTGTAAACACTGGACAAAGTAGCGGTTCCAAACTTTCCCTCATTAAATTTTATCTTTTCCTTAGAAACTAATTTTTGAAAACGTAATTTGCTTGGGTAATCTGCTTCAAGCCAAGTTTGAGCAGAGGATCGAACGAATCCGAAGCAATAGTTTAAAGCTTCCTCCATATCAAATTCTTCTACCGCCTGCTCTTGCATAAGCTGGCGTTTTTTGTAAATGGTTTCATTTATCATTGCCTTTTGCTCCGTAAATTCCTCATCCGAATATCTACCAGCTCTATGAAATTCAAATATTTTCAAGCGTTCTTGTTCTAGTGAATCAACCTCTTTTCTTAGCCGAGTATTATTGTCGTAATATTGCTGATAATTTCCTTTCCAAGTGTCCAGCACCACAGACTTAAATAATTTTTCGTATTTGCCGCTTGGCGTAATTTCATTTAGATATTCCACAAATAACTGCTCAAATGTTTCTTTGGGAATTGACTGTGCTTTGGAACAATCTTGCTTAGCGTGATGATAGTACAGGTATTTTTTACCCTTACGGCCAGTTGAGGGGCTACCGGTAAGGGATTTATTGCAAACAGAGCATAGCACACCTCTTAGAGGGAACAGGGGGTTGTTGGCCGAGCGTGGTGCGATGTGGACGGATTCCTTGTAGCCTTCCTGACACTTGTTAAAAAGTTTCTTTGAGATAAGCGGTTCAAAGGTTCCTTCGTATTTACCCCACACATTAATTACTCCGCAGTAAACAGGATTTTTTATTATTTTTTCAATTAACTGATTATATGGTTTTTTGCCGCCTTTTGTTTTTAATCCTTTGGCAGTCAAAAATTCGGCTAAACTTTGATAAGTGTAAGTGCCTTTAGAATATTCCTCAAAGCCTAGACGGATTAAAGGGGCTGTTTCCGGTTCGGGAGCAATATTAGCCCCTTTATATCGCCGGTGATAGCCAAGCGGGGCAGGCCACTGCCAAATACCTTGTTTTACTCGTTCCAACATACCGCCTTTAGTTCGTTCAGTCCTTTGATTGTTATCGAATTCGGCTATTACGGATAGCATACCCTCGGTTAGTCTTCCAACAGACGAGCTATCAAAGACTTCAGTGGCTGATTTTAACTCTACTCCCGAACGCTTTAAGATCGCCTTAACTGAAACATGATCGTCTTGGTTACGAGCGAACCTGTCAACTTTATAAACCAGGAAGTATCCAATTTTATTTTTCTTATTCGTGACGAATAGTAAAGCCTTATTAAACTCTGTTCGGTCGATGGTTTTGGCTGATTCACCCATTTCAACATAAACTTTTACTACCGTCATGTTTTGACGTTCAGCGTACTCTCTACAAATACGTTCCTGGCTTTCTAAACTCGTCCCATCTACTTGGTCTTTAGAAGATACTCGACAGTATATAATGCAGCTTTTTGTTTCATTCACGCTTTGCATAATTTAATACTATTACTTAGTCAGAATTAAGCAATACCCTTGTTAGATTTTTGGAACCGTCTTTTTCTTTTGACCATTTCTCAAATGCCAGTTGGGCAAAACCCTTCATATTCTCAATAATTTCTAAAACAGCCTCATCTGATAGGTTGTTTAATTCGGGTTCAATTTTACGGGCTTGCTCAATAGATAACATAAAGCCAGCACCATTACTGATGCCGGCTTAGAAATAAAAAGAACGATAAAGCACGACAATCAATAAGATTGTTGATGCGGTTATCGTTTCTGTTGCGTCTTGCTGTCGCCTTTAAAGGCCGTAAAGACAAAATCTAAGGCAGAATACCGGTTCCCAAAGCTTCCATGTCCGCATTACATAACTATTCCCTTAAGAAGTTCACTATGTAACGCTATTCTTGAAAGTTTGCACTTATCTAACTAATGATTATAAGGTTCTATGATTAACGTAAACGAGAATTTCTCGTATGTCAACCCTGTCATAAGTGGATAACATTGATTTAAGGAACATAAACAATTAAAATAAAAATACAATTAAATTGCCTAAACTCGTAGCTTGCTACGGGCATGGCTCTAAAACCTTTCCAGATATTTGGCTCGTCGTCAGAGCCCTGGAAAGGTCATATCCCGAAAGGGGTATGGGGTCGAAAGACTCACTGGCGGCGGGCTTTGTGTTTACCGGCAGAAAAGGGATTTAATATGAAATATTTTTTTATCGGATTATTTATTTTAGGAAGTTTATTCCAGTTAGCGTCTTTCTCAGATCACCCTAACAAAAAAATTTACAGATATCTAGGTTGGGGTATTTATATCCTAATGTTTATTTTGGCCAATATTTTTCTCTCATAAACTCGATAGATAAAAAACTATGACTTGGTTTATCGAACTAATCAAAAAAACTATACAAGAAATTACCCCGTCAGCCTTTGTATTATTTGTTTTTTACTGGATCGGACAGCTTTGGTGGAATATACAGTGGACTGAGGTGAATACATGGGATTCAATCATGACCATTGGCCTCACTTTTTTCTTTGGGTCGTGGCTATATTTTAGGGAAAATAATTAGTCAATATGAAGTGGTTAAAAGAAAAATTTAATGTTGATTATACTTTAAAATCAGTTGGTATTTTAGGAATTATTATTGCAATAATTGCTCTAGTGTATAGTTTTATTGTCATACCATACGTACAACAAAAGAAATACCGTATTTGTTTTGATATACTAAAAAATAGTAGTGGTGCGATTGAAAATCCCGAACTAGCCTTAACAAGTGAAAAAGGTAAAATATTTTTAGATATTTGTTCTAAGGTAGTCAAATATAAAAAATAATCGAAAAATTTGTCGATCCTTTTGTATTTCGAAGAATGGGGTGGCTAGGGGTGCCCCGCCCCCTATTTATTCTTAAGTGTCGCTATTAGTTGTTTTAAACTTCTGGTAAGTTCCTCTGATGTTGCTGGTATGTCTATATTGAAGCTCTGTGTCTTAGTAGGGGCATAGAGGCCATATAGTCTGTACGCCATATCTAAAGCTGTATTTTTAGCTGGTAGGTTACTGTCCTGTGCGACTACTTTTTTATGTTCATTGAATAGGTGATCGGCAGTCAGGCCAGCTTGGGCCATTTTGTGCATAATAGCCTCTCTTAGGTAAGGTTTAGTAAGGTTTTCGTGGGCGATACTCTTTGCCACATTATTGTTTTTGACCTTATAAACGCGTCTAACGGCCTCGGTGGGATTTGTGGTATTTATAGTCTCATCAACCCACTTACTTTGTTTAAGTGTTAGTTTCTTTTGTTGCATAAATCATCTATTTGTATTTTACTATAAGTAGAAAAGTAGAAGAAATAATTTAATAGAAAATCTGTCTATGATAAAAATTTTAAAATGGTTATTCTCGGTAGACGGCTCAACGGTAATATATAACCTTGGCCTAGGAATTGGTGCTTTCTTGGGAGGATTAGCTGGTCTTAGGTATATAAGCGAATGGCTACAAAAACAACGTAGACAAGAACTCATTCGAAATTATCAAATAAAGTACCCAAAAGAACTTGACGGTGAACAACCAGGCTGGGAATTATCGCATAATCCTGATAGAAAAGGACACCTTTATCTGCTCGATCATAGAGATCAAACACGTCATTGGATAGCAAATTGGGGAACGTTTAGGGATCTTTTTGTTAATGTGCCTATATATGGAGATCAAAGGAAAGACGAGGTATTTAAATCCTATCAACAGGCAGACCATATTCTCACTGTAGGAGAACCAGAGCCGTGAATTTTAAGGAGCGAGAACTGTTAAAATTGTTGTTTTACTTTTACTCAATGGTTAATTCAATAGCTATATGATTGATACTCCGTTTGATGATCTTGCAATTATGCTAACAGAAGCTGGAATGAGGCGAAGCGGAAAAAAGGATGAAAAATTACTTCATTCGATAACATTTCTTCAAGTATGCAGGGTAAAGTATTTGCAAATGTATTCCATTTCAAACCTATTTTGGCAAAGGCACAAAGAAAGATTCAGCAAAGATTTGGGAACTAGTAGTACGTTCGCTATTACGACCAAAGAGGCGATTGATAATTCCTTAGAAAGTATTGAGGCCAATGCCAACTATTTTGCTTTTTTGGAGGAGTTAAATAGGTTCGGACGAGTGTTTCATGAAAAATATGATACTACTTTGCCTAAATATTTCAGAATAAGATTTTATAGAAACAAAATGGTTGAACACTGGGATGATTATGAAGAGTATCTAAATAAAGGAGTTGGTTTCACTTATACGGTTGATAAATTGATTATCCCTAGACATTTTGGGGCCATGAATATACCAGCAGACACCGATGCCGCTTATAGCGAACTAAGTTTGGAATTTAAAGCGTTCAAAATAACTTTACCACCGCTAGATCTTTCAATGACCGCGGATGATAAATATTCTGAAGAATTGTATTATAATCTTGAAAAAATCGATCCTGAACTTGGAAGAAAAATTCCAAATAGTTTAGTAAATAAATTAATTAAATATACTTTCCCTGTTCCTATAAAAGACCTTGAAGAGTACTTTCTAATCTTAAATTCTTGGCTAGACACTTTTTTAGTCGAATACAAGACATAATAGATTGTCTTTTTTTTGTTAGGTTTTAAATACAAATCTTGCCAGTTCTAATCCCTACTGGTAGTTACTGTAAAGGTTTAAATTAGGTTTCCGTAGGCTATCAGCAAAAGCTTGCCATTCTTTTAAGTCTATAATAAGCTGGTTCCAGGAGCGACCCACGAGGGCTACCAATAAAAAAATCGCCGTTAAGCGATTTTTTTATTTACTCGGTTTAGTGAAACTTCCGCCGCTGCGGAAATCTATAAACGTACGTTTTTTATCGGCCCGCGGCGGGCGGCCGCGATCAAACCGTCCGCGCCGAGGTTTAGAACCGCCGAAGGATCCGCCCTGGGGTTTGCGGTACTGCCTTGGTTCGCGGTTAGGGCGCGCCTCGCGGGAACGGCCCGGCTTGTTGCCCAGTTCCGCCGGTGCAGAAAATTCAGAATGCTTTGACACCGGCAAAGTGGTTCTAATCAGCCGCTCAATATCGCGCACGTCCGCGGTTTGATCCGGCGTGGCAAAAGTTATGGCGTTGCCGGACATACCCGCCCGGCCGGTGCGGCCGATACGGTGGACGTAATCCCCAGGATTTTCGGGAATGTCAAAATTTAAAACCAATTGAATGCCCTTTACGTCTATGCCCCTGGCGGCAATGTCCGTGGCCACAAGCACCCTGAACTTTCCGGCCTTAAAACCGTCAAGCGCCGCCCTCCTTTGCGGAAGACTGCGGTTGGAATGAATTTCCGTTGAAGAAAATCCTGCCCCTCGGAGCGCTTTAGAGATTTTGCTCGCACCGTGTTTAGTGCGCGAAAAAACCAAAGCCGAACCCTTGTATTCGTTAAGCATCTTTTGCAACAAGTTAATCTTGTTTTCTTTTTTTACAAAAAACAATTCCTGTTTTATATCGGCCGCGGCCGTGCCCGGCCTTTCAATTTCCACCCTAATCGGTAATTTCATATACGAACTGGCCAGCTTTATAATTTCTTCCGGCATGGTCGCTGAAAAAAGCAAAGTCTGCCTATCTTGAGGAACATGCTTCACTATTCGTTCTATCTGGCCCAAAAAACCCATATCGAGCATGCGGTCAGCCTCATCTAAAATCAGCACGCCGACTTTAGAAAGTTCCAAAGTTTTCTGTTGAAGATGATCGTTAAGGCGGCCGGGCGTACCGATAACAATATGCGGATTGCGCTTTAGGGCAGATATCTGCTTATTCATTGGCGCGCCGCCGATGAGGACAGCAGTTTTAACACCAAGACTGTTGCCGATTTTATAAATAGTTTCTTCAACCTGCAAAGCCAACTCTCGGGTCGGCAGAATAACCAGTCCCCGCTTTTTAGTGAGCGCCAATCTTTGAATCATGGGTATGCCAAAAGCCAGAGTCTTGCCTGTGCCTGTTTGGGCAATACCCATCATATCCTTTCCCTCCAAGCCTATGGGAATAGACTTGGTCTGTATCGGGGTAGGGATTTTGAAATTAAGACGGTCTAAAATTTCTAGAAGCTTTGGCGCAATGCCCAGATTATAGAAACTATTTTTTTCAGGTTCGGTCGTCGTCAAAGTATATTACTAAAAGTCATATCTTATTTAATTATACTCGAAAATTAAAATTTTGTCAACGTCACGGACGCGTCAAACCCCCAACCAAATGTACTAAATGAGCATATATCAAGGCTTGGTGATGAAGCTAAAGAAAGTTAATAAGAGTTTCATAGCCCAAAAATGGCAACAAAATGCAATTTGAAGCCCCGCCCAGCAGGGGCTTCAAATTTGGACGGCCAGGCACCAGGAGGCTATACTAAGTAATATGATGACATCTGATGACATTGTCATAGACCGGGTTGATGAAAATGACCGGGTTTTAGGGCCAATCAGCCGAAAAAATATTTACCGGGAAAATGCGTCTTTCCGCACCTCGCATATTTTTGTTTTCAATTCAAAGGGCGAACTGCTCCTGCAAAAACTAGCCTCAACTCGCGAACGCTACCCGGGCAAGTGGGGGTCGTCGGTTGCCGGTTATGTTATCTCCGGTGAAAGTTACGAGCAGGCGGCCAAGAGAAAACTGATGGATGAGTTGGGCGTAAGCAGTAGTGGGGCGAAGCTACAGACTATTGGCAAGACTTTTATACAGGATGAGGGGCGCAAAAAATTCATCACCCTTTATAGAACTGACCACGATGGTGGCTTCAAGCCCGATTCTGAACAGATCGATGAAGTAAAATTCTTCGCACTCAAAAAAATTGAAGAAATGAGAAAAGACAACCCGGACGAATTCACCCCCAACTTTCTTTATCTTCTGGACTTCTATACAAATCAGAAAAAATAAAACCGCCCTGAATTAAATCGAAGGACGGTTTTTTTTATTACTGGTTTTTCTTCAGCCCTTCAAGCGCCCGCAAAATCTCAAGCGGCACGGCAAAGACTACGGTGTTGGATTGATCGGAACTGATGTCATTAATGGACTGCAAAGTGCGCAGATGCAACGCGCCCGGGGAAGCTGACAACATAGCCGCAGCCTTGGCCATATTCTCAGCCGCAGCCACTTCGCCCTGCGATTGGATAATCACCGCACGACGCTCTCGTTCGGCCTCGGCCTGCTTAGCTATGGTGCGTTCCATATCTTCCGGAAGGACGATGTCTTTAAGTTCAACGTTATCCACTTTAATCCCCCAAGGATCAGAAGTGGTATCAACAATGCTTCTTATTTTTTCGGAAATGCTCTCGCGCTCCGAGAGAAGCTCGTCTAACTCCACACCGCCGACCACGTTGCGCATAGTGGTCTGGGCCAGCTGGGAAACAGCGTAATAGAAATTCTCGACTTCTAAAATAGCCTTGCTCGCGTCTGCCACCTTATAATAAATAACCGCATTCACGCCCACAGAGATATTGTCTTTAGTGATGGCTTTTTGGCTCGGCACATCCACGGCCTTAACGCGCATATCCACCTTGCGTATGCTCTGAAAAACCGGCACCACAATGCGCCAGCCCGGCTCTTTAATGCTCGTAAAACGACCCATGGTAAACATAACTCCGCGCTCGTACTGGTTCACCTGCTTTAAAAACACTATCAACAGGAACAAAGCGGCCAACACATATATAACCCACATAAGATATCCCTTTGTTTAAACGTTAAAACGACCAATCCCATTGTATCATAAACCTAAGCTAAATTTAACAACCGCGGCCGTTGCCAATAACGCGCAGGAAGTTTAAAATGGGTTCACGGTACGGAGCTAATTTTGAGCGCACGGAGAAGGCCCGAAATAACTCTGGCGAAAACTTAATAAATTATATAGGCCGCTATGCGGCTTTATAATTTCCACAACTTCCGCGTCGCCTGCTTCTGGCCTGGCACAACCATCGGGTTGCTCGCAAAGCAAGTCAACCACTTGGTTTTGGTTAAAGCCAGTCCCGCTAGCAGGCTTTTGACCAACTTACAACGTTTCTAAGCCTCCGCTTTCCTTTCAACGTAGTCTAACTACGTCTCAAGGAAATGCTCGGCCGCGCCTCGAATTTGGTACAAACGCGAAAGTTCTGTAATTAAGGGAGTTTTCTCGACCAATCTAAAAAAGTTAATGCCAATTATAATTGGTATACTGATTCTCTCGTCCCTGTTTTCGCCCCTCATTCCAAATTTCGTTCCTGAAAAATCCATCGTTCCGGTCTCGCAGGTTAAGGCTGAAGAAATTCCCCCGCTTGAGATGAAAGCCAAAGGAGTCTACGTCGAAAACTCAAAAACTGCTGAAGCAATAATCGAATATAAAGAAGACGAAACCTGGCCTATCGCTTCCTTAACCAAGGTCATGACCGCTTTAGTATACCTCGAAGAAAATCCGAACCTAAACAAGGTTGTAACCCTGACCGAAGCGGATCAAGTGGAAGGCGCCGCCCTTCTTTCGAGAACAGGCACGAAATTCCGCGCTTACGACCTTCTTAACGCCAGCCTCATGGCCTCGGCCAACAACGCCACAAACGTACTGGCCCGCGAAGGTACCGACCTCACTCTTGAACAGTTCATTGAAAAAATGAACGGCCGCGCTAAAGAGTTGGGCCTTAAGCAAACTCGCTTTGTTGAGCCAACCGGAATCAATCCGGACAACCGCTCAACGCCCAAGGAGTACGCGGTAATTATAAACAAAGCCCTGGCTAATCCGATTATTCATCAGATTATGACCTCGACTTACTATGAGATTAAGCCTTTGGGCAAAGCTTCATTTCCAATAGGCACCAGCAATAAACTTCTTAAGGAACCGCAGAACTTTGAAGTCGAAGGCGGCAAAACCGGATTTACTTACGGTTCAGACTACAACTTCGCCGCCAAGATGAAAAAGGGCGATACAGAAGTAACGGTTGTCGTGTTCGGTGATGAAAGTTTAAGTACGGCCATAGAAAACAGTAAAAAGCTTGCAACTGAAGCCTTGGAAAAAAGCGGCGAATAAGCCGCTTTATGAAAATAAAAAGCGAGAGGGCGCGCGGGCAGTATTCCGCGCGCCCTTGGTTTCAGCTCGCGCGNNGTTTGGGCTTTTGACGCCTCGCCCGAACAGCCCGAACGTGAAGCTTGAGAAACTGACACAGCGCCGGCCCTGACCCCATACAACAAGTCGGACAGTGGTTGAGGTGATACTGTTGCTTCAAGCTGATGGTTTCCGGTAAATTCCCGGCGCACAGCTCATCAACAAGCTCCCTAACCGGCTCGCCATTACAAAGAGGTATGGCCAGCTGTGGTATAACCGTTTTCCTCTTCATTCTTCCCCCTCGGCTTGGGTGACCGCTCCCCCAACCGCAACAGTTCATTAAATATACAGATTTATCCTATACTGTGTCTATGGCTAAATCGATCACCATCTTAGGTATAGAAACTTCATGCGATGAAACCGCGGCGGCTGTGGTGGAATTAAAAAATAACCGCTTCCGAGTTTTAAGCAGTGCCGTAGCCTCACAGGTAGATCTGCATAAACTAACCGGCGGTGTAGTACCGGAAGTTGCCGCGCGGGAGCATGTAACAACCATAATGCCAACGATTAAGCTTGCGCTTAATCGGGCAACAATCCAAATGTCAAAATCCAAATTTCAAATAAATTCCAAAGCTCAAAATTCAAAACTTAACTCATTGGACGCAATAGCCGTAACTGCAGGCCCGGGCTTACTGCCGGCTCTTTTGGTCGGTGTTGATACAGCAAATGCCCTGTCTTTGGCTACCGGCATTCCGGCCATTCCCGTTCAACATATTACCGGACACATATACGCCAACTTCGTTGGCAAATCCGAAATCCGAAAACCTCCGCCCTGGGCGGAAAAATCTAAACGTTATCACAATGACCTCCGATCGGACAAAAATGTGATAGATGTCCGCAGAATAAAATTTCCCTTGCTTGCCCTGGTTGTCTCGGGTGGTCATTCCGAATTTATTTTGATGAAAAATTATTTGCAGTTTAAAAAACTCGGCCAAACCCTGGACGACGCGGCCGGCGAATGTTTTGATAAATGCGCCAAAATTTTAGGACTTCCGTACCCAGGCGGGCCGCAAATTTCTAAGGCAGCGCTTAATGGTAACCCGAAAGCCTTTAATTTTCCGCGGCCCCTCCTTCGCTCAAAGAGCTATGGAGGGCAAGCAAGGTTTCCGGATGGTAATTTGAATTTTTCTTTTGCCGGTTTGAAAACAGCGGTGCTTTACAAGGTCAATGACCTTGTAAAAATCAAAAATCAAAAATCAAAAATCAAAAATACAAATAAAAATTCAAAATTACCTAAACAAACAACTGCGGACCTGGCAGCTTCTGTTCAGGCGGCCATTGTCGAAACTTTAGTTAAGAAAACCGAACGAGCCATAAAAAAAAATAAACCTAAGTCTTTTACTCTGGGCGGCGGCGTTGCTGCAAATTCGGAATTACGTAATCAATTACGTAATTTGCTAAGCGACAATTTTCCAAAGGTTAAATACTACGAAACTAAGGTAGAATACGCCACCGACAACGCGGTAATGATTGCCGCCGTCGGCGCAATGCTTGCCCGCAAAAATTTTACCAAAAAGCTCGGTGGGAAAAAACTGTCAAAATTTGTTAAGGCGAATCCACAATTAGAAATTAAACAATAAAACAGCCTCCTGCAAATGAAAAGGCGCGAGATCCAGGGGACCCCGCGCCGTTCCACACTTCAAACGCCTCCTTCAGCGTTTTCGCTTCTTACTTCTTGACCGCTGGCGCCGGCGTGGCACCCACGGCCTTGGCGACGCCTGCCTTCACGCCGTTGAAGAACACCTCGCCGCGGCGCTTGAAAAAGCCGCGGATGTAAGCGTCGTTCCTTGAGGCGTGGAGCTCGGGAACAACGCTGTCCGGGTTCTCCGCCGGCCAGTTGCCGTACCAGGCGAGCATGATCGTGGTGCTGTCGAACGGGGCGATATCGCGCCGATACTCCCAGTTCAACAGGTAGCGATCCAACAACGCCCGATCCACCTGCCCCGCCAAGACACCAGCGAAAACGCCAATGCCCTGGGCCGCGACCGGTTTGGATACTGCCGGAAGGCGGTCGTACCAGGTGGCCCACTTCTGATACTTGTAAGCCACCTCCATCGCCTGGTCTTGGGCATTGACCGCCTTCATTCCCCCGATGCGCCGCAAATTGTCGCG
>C687J35174_10006688_pt1 | contig 14975 bp, 11 predicted proteins | sample RifCSPhighO2_01_FD_35174 | JGI IMG/M metagenome (IMG submission 35174) | reverse complement strand
TAATAAATAAAATAATATTATTGGTCCAAATATTACTAGATATAATAACGAATTAGGATTTAAATTTCCCCCATAATATGGAACAAAATCACTAAATAAAAATAAGAACTGAAAGATAGCTAAAGTCAATATTACAAAAAATGGTAATGTAATAACNAAAAATTTCAGGAAGAATTTATAATCTAAAATTTTATTTGTTTTATTTTCAAATATAATTTTATAGTTTAACCCTTGAAATAGTATCCATAATACAAATATAACCAAAGGTATNATAAAATAACCAAATATCAATGCCTTGTTCATTACAGAGCTTATATTATTGAGAAGAAGATTTGATTGCTCTAGATTTCCAACAGCAGTTGATTCCTGCAATAAACTCTCTAAAGCGTTTAATTGTGGAATGTATTGTTGTATTGACTGTAAATAACCTTGAATTTTGTTTCTTGAATAATTTAAAAATAAGAATAATGAAATGAAGAATAATCCATCTATTAGAATAAAATAGAAAAATTTCTTTTTGAATAATTCTAAAGATTTTTTGAACATTTTATTATTAATTATTTTTGTTTGATTATATCTCCATTATTTAAAGTTAAGCAAGAGGTCTGGCTTATAATAGAAGGAATATTACCAGTAGGAAGATAACATCTTTTATATAAGTCATAATTATACTCAGTTTTGTAGTTTAAATTTAAATTTTTACTTTCAATTATTATCGGTTTTTGTTTATAGAAGATAGATAACCATTTACTTTCTAAACTTTCCAATTTATCATTTTTTATTAAACCAACAAGTTCTATTCTAATTTCCCCCGTATCAGGATTACAATTTGCAATCCCTGCATTACATGCTGATATATATTTTATCAGCTCACGTTGGGGCATTCTATCAAAGTCTATAGTGATACAATCTTTTTTTATATCATCCCAACCACACCTGCTTAAACCACAACTATCTAGATTATTTTCTATATCCTCACCAATACAAGCCAACCTTTTATCTTCATTATCAAGAATATTATTATAATCTTCGCATGATTCTATGTTATTACATGAAGAACATAAAGAAAAATAGTTTATGAACAATTTTCCTGGTCTTCTAGAAACACCATAATAACATCTAGATTTATCGTCATTTAAGTCTGCACATTGATAACGATTACAAATATTATTATCAAAATAAGAACCCCCACATTGATTACATTGTAATTGGGTTTGTTTAGTAATTTCAGATTTACTTGAAGTAGATATGGCTTTCTCTGAAGTTGATTCTTCACATTTATCATTGTTCCAGATACATTTTACTCCACATTGATTATTTTCACAATTATTTTTTGAAGATTGTCCTTTGCATTCAAAATCAGAACATTCAATTCCTATTTCATAATCATCACTCTTACTTGTAGGAATAATTGTAGAAGGAATCTGACGAGTTTTAGTCTGTTGCTCTATTTTAGCAATTGCTTCTTCGCTAGTTACTGAAACCCATTTACCTTCAACAAATTTGTAATATCTTAGTTCATCTTCATTATCGGATAGGGAGGTTGCAATTATTTCATTGGGATTAATTATTTTTTGTAGTATTATCTCTTCGTTTAGTCCAGTTTGTTCTGGCTTTAATATTGGATTATTCTCATCAATGCAAGAATTTCCTGGAGCAACATACCCATTAATAAGTCCACAATAACATCCTTCATTAGTACATGTTGATGGACAAATTAAATTCGTATTTGTATATTCTCCCTCATTTTCATCAAATATAACATATAATGATGGGCATTTTGTAGTTTCAGTTATTGCTTTTATTTTTGACTGTTGAAGTTCAATAATATTTTTCTTTGTATCTGCTAATTTTTCATATGTATCTGCTAATTCAAACTGTGCTTTTGCTCTAATCTTTTCATCTAANGNATTTGTAATAATTTCNTTATATAGATTTATAGCATTTCTAAGATTTAGCTCATTTGGATCATTCTTTAAAATTTGTATATTGTTAAATCTCTCATTGATTTGTTCATTACTCAACACATTTAATCCTCTTGCTCCATCTTCAGCAACTTTTTGCTGCACCTCCTTTAATCCTTGTTCTACTAATGATCTGGATTCAGTGCTTCTTAATAGCTTACTTACCCCCGGCTGATATAACCAGCAAGTTCCTAAATCCCTTCCTCTTTCATCATTTCCACAAACTCCGACAGCAACCCAAGCTTGCTCATTGGTTCCTACTCCTGGATTAAATCCTGAGCATTTCCTTACAATTCCAGTTTGTAATATTCCAGTTGAAGCACTTCCAACAACAGCTCCTGGAGAAGAAGAAACAACATCGCTTATGCTAATTCCATTCTGATAATTCAATGGGGTTAATCTTCCTGCCTCAGGGACACATTGCTCTGCTGTTGTTATCTTCTTAAGGGCTTGATTGGCTGTAAATGCCTCATTCAAATAATTAATTCCAAAGTCTGTTGTTACCTTTCCAAATCCACATTCTACACTCTTTGGTTTTGTTCTGCTATCTATCTCTATACATAATTGATTATATCCACTTAATCCAATGAATTCATTATTTTGTTCTGAAAATCCTCCTTTTGGTAAAAGGATATTTTGTAATCTCCTATTTCCTGGAGTTATTATATATTGTATTGGCAAATAACTCTCTCCCCTTTCATTTACGGCTCTTAAGTATATGCTAAATCTTATATCCTCATTAGCTCCTGCATAAATGTGGTGGAATACACTGTATTGAGATTCTTGTCTTCCAACATCACTATATGGAATTGAATCAAAGAATGCTGTATATTGTGGGGGACTTACTGGCCTTGTTATCTGATCAAAGAATCCCGGTCCAGGCATTTTTCCAAATACTGCTGTCTTGCATATTTCTGTTCCTATCTCATCCAAACTCCCGCCGCTATATGTAGCAAACACATTCTTTGCATAATCTTGGGTGAAGAATTTTAATCCATTTATTGAATTATCAACTGAATTTTTGAAATTAGCGTATTCTCCTCCTCCGGTTCCAGTATCAAATAGTTTATCGCTTAAAATTCCTAATATTCCCCCCTTAACATTCATTATAGCTATTCCTTCTCTCCATAAAACATCACATATGTAAACATTCCTTACCCTGTCACATACCCCTACAGACTCTCCTTTAACCTTTTGGACATTTAGGCATTCCCCATATCCTTGCAATATGGATTTTATATTTTGTAACCCCCCAAGCAATCCTGTTATACAAATAGGAACAGCAACCCCACCTTGTGTTGGGTCTCCAAAATTAGGAGCACATAATGCCAAGCTTCCTACAATTCCAGTTTGTGTAACATCTTTTACATTCCAGTTTCCTCCCAAGTTACACCTTGAGCTTGGACATAATACCGGATCGCATGCATTAAACAACAATGCACAATCAGATGGAGTCATAAAATCAATGCAACTTTGTCCAACCTCAGTTGGCTGTGGATTTTCTCTTGCATAATTAGAGCATTTTCCACCAACATCTAATAATTTTTTGCTTAACTGTGTATTACAAGAGGATATATCCCTTTCTATTTTGTTCATATTACTGCAAGAATCAGAGTATTTTCTTTGGGTTGTATCTTTCAATCCACAATTTTTCTTTAAATCATCTAAGCTTCCAATTAACTGTCCTGTTCCTAATGGTGCGTTTGGTATGGTTCTCTCAAATACTGTTACGGATTTTACTGCTCTTCCAGATGTATAAGCTACTTGAGCATACAATAAAGAGTCTATACTAATGAATTCAACTAATCCTTTGGCTCTATCCGCATTTAGTCCACTTGGGGTTATTACGGAGAATTTTTGGTTATGTTTGAATGCGGGCTTTACTCCAAATCTTACAGGAGCACATTGTTGATTATCCTGATTTTGCACATAATAAGNTTGATTTGTGTTAATTGAAGTTGTTGCACTTAAAGAAGTTCTACAACTATTATCAGTATACAATTGTTTTATATCCCCAACGCCAGCAACTAATTTTTTATTATCTCCTTCTACAACAGTATCAAATACCCCATATTCTCTTCTCTGTAATCCAAATAAAGAATCATATCTTCTTTTTATTGCATCTATGGTTGGTTGTGGACATCCACTGCCACAAGCCTTATTGATATAATCTGTACTTAATGATTGTGGAAGGGCTCTTGATTCTGTTCCAGTAAAATATTTGCTCATTGAATTTGTTATACTTATTTTTCTGCAAGTATCTAAATAACCTGCTTTATTATTCTGATAGTCTGTTTGGGTTATTCCTTTGAAACCACATGTACTTTCTAAATAATTTTTAGCTTGGTCAAAATTCTGTTTATTGACTTCATCCAATTCTTTGCCAATATGATCTAATCTAGTTTGTATTTCGGATTGTACTTTTGTATCAGTATATCTATCTCTATCTACTTTAGCCATCTCCTGGGAAAAGAACCAATCTTTTTTTTGATCTTCTGAAGCTTTTGAAAGATCTGGAGGAATAACTGAATTATATTCTCCCGCTTGAATCCTATCAACTATATTTCCAGCTTGCTCTAATTCTTGTTCATACTGCTCTCTTTTGCTTAAAACAAATTGGTCAAAACTTCCCCTATAAGGATTATTAGTATTGCTTCTAGCTTGGTTATAATCTTCTACCCATTTATCCCTTATTTTGTCTCTTGCTATTCCTTGATTTGACAAGAACGCATTTTGTATTAAATTTTTAGACCATAAAGTTCCAAATGTTATGTAACAAAAGTTTATCCAGAATTTGTGGATCTTCTCCATATTCACTATTAATTTATCAACCTTCTCGACTAGTTTTCTTGTCTTATTTATTTCTTCATCTAAAGAATCACTGAATAAAGGAAGGCCTATTGCTCTTTTTTCAATTGGAATATCTAATGTAAAGGAAGACTCGCTTATTGCATTCTCAGAATCAGGAACTATTGTTACATGGACTTCTCTTTTAAGATCAGTATTAATTAATCTAACTTTTGCTGTCTGTTGATTGTTTCCTATAGGCAATGAGCTTATGCTCGAAGTTATAGTATTTGTTATTGTCCTTTTATTTCCAACATTATTTGTTTCTATCCTCTCTATTACAATAATATCTCTAGAACTTAATATCCTTGATTCCTCTCCAATTGATTTAACTCTCCATATAAATGGGTCTTGGGAATTATCAATTAATAAATCTCCAACACCAACTACTTTCCTTACATTATTAATCTCAACTGTTGCTTTTGGCTCAAAGCTTTTTTGTATTGTTGGAATGTCTATTAATTTTATTTTTATTTCTTCTTCATTGTCTTTTATTGTTATAGGGGAAGTTCCAAAATTACCCAATAATCCTTTCAACAAATCTATTTCAGACTGTATTATCTGCTTTTCATTTTCAGGAGTATTTGGATTTCTTAATAATGATTCATAAGCCTGTATTGCACCTGATTCATCATCCAACCTGCTATAATACAACTTTGCTATTTTTTTCAATGCTTTAACAGAATAAAATTCTCCATTCTCATCTTTAAGATTAGGATAATTTCTTACAATATCTTCATATTCTTGTACAGCTAATTTATAATAATCCTTTGCTTCTTGTGGGGTTGTAGTTGTGCTCTGTGATTGTAATGATTGTTCTTCGTTTAATAAATTTATTAATCTGTTTATTGTATCATCCGTTGATTGTAATTTTTGATTACCTTCTGATTGATATTTTTTTCTTAGTGTGTTAAGGTCACTTAATATACTTTTCAAAAAGCTTGTTGCTTGAGCTCGTGTATTAATTTCTGATTGTTGATTGAAGATAACAGATTGTAAATCATCAATTATTTGATTAGTTGACATTAGATATTCTTCTGATTCTTTTGAAAATGAAGAGTATCTTATTGTAATCTCATCAATATTTTGCTTCTGTTGCAAGAATTGTCCTTGCTGCGAGGTTAATGGAATACAGCAGATTTGACTAACCTCATTAAAATCTTCTCCTATCATCTCAGATGTGAATATGTCACACCCAGTATTAGAGCTTTTAAATAGTTTAGAGTCCGAAGGGCAGATAAAATCATTTATGCATGTTCCTCCGACCCCATTACATGTTTGTGTCTGTGCTGATGGTTGGGTTTTTCTTGTCTCGCAGATATTACTTTGTTGATTAAAGCTACATTGTGGGTTTATTTCGCATCTATCTTGTGTTAACCTTGTACAGTCAGTTCTTTGAACGCACCTACTTCCAGATAAAGTGCATACATCAAAGTTTACACAATTGTTAACAGTTAAATCTTCACAAATAATTTGTTGTAATGACAATAATTTAGAATCTCTTGTTTGTTTATTTCTAAGTAATACTTCCTTTGTTTGATTATCTTTTACCCTTATATCCTCTACTATCCAGTTAGATCCCGAATATAGACTACTTCCTTTAGATACAACACTAACCGAAAATTCATTTTTTGAATTTTGATATATAAGGAATTTTGCTTTCTCTCCAACACTTCTTATATCATTGACCCTTATTCTAAACCTATTAAATAAATTGCCAAATCTTGAATATCCTCCGTTTAATATAACTCCAGATGTCCTGCCTCTTTGAATAGTTATTGCCCTGCTGTTCAATAAGTTCATATTATTATCATAAAGAACAAAACTTGCACTATCTGCCTTGACTTCAGATGCCCTTATAAAACCTCCAAAAAAGCTATGTTGGTCTTTCTCTCCCAACCATTCCTGCTCAGTCTGCTCAATCAGAACGTCCTCTCTAGGGCCAAATCCTAATCCTTCAGAAACATCAAAGCTGATAACTGCATCCAAACTGATTTTTATTGTTTCTGGGACATCTTCTTCTTTAGGAATTCTTCTTATGGTAGTTTGGATAAATCCCAAATTATCATAAGTTGGATCTGATCTTACTTGTGTAGTTGAAAACCCGGCTAATAACCTTGGATTTATATATCTTGAACTAACACTTACTTTTTTTCCTTCAGGAACTGTAGTTACATTAGCTATTCTTATCCTTACATCCCTTATCCTTGGGACTGTTATAGATGGATTAGATGGATATCCCAATAATAAAGATCTTACATAAACATCTTGTTTTTCTAACAAAGAAGCCCTTATCCTATCTGGAACATTCTGTTCAATATTAATTATAATATCCTCTCCAAGATTTCTCTCCTGGGTTGGTCCCAAGACAATAGAATCTCCACCAAGTTCAAATCCTGTTCTTAACCTTGGATCTCCTAATGATAAGGAGCTACTAAATCTTGGATCTGTGTATATATTTGTGTTTGTTTGTATATTAGATTGAGCATAAACTTGTATTGTTGAGATATTGCTAAATATTAAAATCGTTATAAAAAATATTGATAACCCCTTTTTCATCTTGAAAACTCTGGTTGTATTGCTTGATTAGTGTCAATCTTATTATAAATATTATTTAGTTCATTAACATTTGCTGGAATTCCAAAGCTGTTAATGAAAAATGTAATTTTCTTTGAATTGGACAGGTCTTCCCTATGAACACCCCACTCAAAGTTAACTCCACCACTAATAACTTGAGGCAAGGTAACTCCATCAACTTGTGTTTTAATGCACTTCTTTTCTGTCAATCCCATAATTCCAAGTATTCCATCTCTTGGCTTGTCCAAACATGTTTCAATCTCTTGTCCAGGAATGAATACTTCTGAATCTAGTAATATAAAACCATTAACATTATAATTTCCATCTATAAGCTTAATCGTGTTAATATCTGTAGATGATATGGTTGTAATATAATTAGACTGTTCATTTCTAAATGTCAATGTTACCTGCTCATTTTTTGATAAACTCCTTATTGCTCCATTTTCATTAATTTTTATCTCGTAATTAAGCTCATAGATTGGCTCCATTAAAACAGAAATTATTGATTCTTCTGTAGTTGACAATAAAGTCTCACCATTATGGTATCCTTCTTTTTCTACAATAAGTTGTCCATTTGCGCATTGTGGGAATTTATCGTCTAAGAATATATCCCCCTCAATGTTAGTTGTCTCTCCAATATTGCACAAAGTAGTTGAGCATTTATAAGATACTTTAGCTCCATTTAATTCATTTAGATTTCCATCTGGATTTATTCCTAAAGCAAATACTTTTATTCTTGTCAATGGATTTTCACATATGATCGGATTAGTATCATAATTTTGATCAATTTCAACAGCATTCTCTCTTGGTTGATTATTATCGATTATAACTTGAGTAGCAAACTGGAATGTATAATCATCTTTTTCTAAAGTTACTAAAACAGGGTATTTTATGTCATAAACAAAATTATATTGGTTTAAACAAAAAAATGGTGTTAAAAACCTTCCAATAGATCCTCTGTTAAATGATTCTCCCTGTAAAATCTCCCCTTCTGGTGTAATGTCTATTAACAATGGCCAATTTTCCGAATATTCAAAATTTATGTTAATCTCTCTTGCTTTATCTAAAATTCTTAATACTTGATACTCATTATCTATATTTTCAGAATCTTTAGTGCCTTCAACCCTGAATGAATTTATATTAACATCAAGAATGCTCTTCAGATTGGTAATAACTTCTTCTTTACTCCATCTTCTAGGACTACATTCAAAATCAACATCGTTATAGGGAATTTCATCATACACATTTATGAAATCTAAAGTTTTTTCTTCCAAGAATAAATTTTCATTTTCCTTGTTTATTATTTCCATTGCTGCTTCATATAACTCACCAATCGGCACATCTAAATTTACATTAAAATCCCTTAATCTAAAGTTTTTTCCTTCAAAGTCAATTTCTAAAGGATACTCAACATTTACTCTTACCCTCTCATCTAATATATTGACCTGGCTTTCTACGTTTCCTGAAATAATATTAAAATTTAGATTTGAAAAATCAACACAATTTTCTAAATTAGCATCTATATAATTTTTCAATTCTTGCTCCATTCTTTGTCTTGGTGGCATTAAAGAATCAATTACTCCATTTGCCTTCTGATAAAACCAGTAAGCTACATTAACATTAGACCCTGGAAATATCTCCAATTTATTGGATAAAGGGTTTGCTGGAGTTATAATTGGATCATTAGGCAGAATTATATATCCGCCTTGCTGTCCCATTATTTCTAATCCTGCTCTTGAAACCTCTTCTATGCATGAGGTTATCATATTATTAACCCCTTTTACTTCATTTGGCAAAGCAGTAGACTCAAATAACCCTATTTCACTTAATTCACCAAATATAACCTCCCTATAATAATAAGATAGCAATAATAGTGAGACAGCTATTAACCCAACTATAACAAAAATGGTTACTTGTGCTTTTTTATCCTCTCTTTTTTTGGATTTCATTTATCCTCTTTAACTCTTTTTTTAATAAGTTCTATTATCTCTGTATTAATATCATTTTTAATCTTAGATTTAAATTTCTGCCATAAATTCTCATCCTCTATTAGAAGAAGGTATTTTTTCATTATGATTATATATAAATTAAGATATTTAAAGATTTCTTAGTTAATTACTTAGTAACTTACTTAGTAAGTATTAATCTTATTTATGAAGAACCCTAATATAAGAATATAGTAATAAAGCAAAATTGATGGAATTCATATTAATTTGATAGGCTTTGTCTACTCCTTGTTTTATTTCCAAAACTCCTTCTTTTATCTTTTCAGAAGTCAATAATAATTCTTGTGGTATTCTCAGTTTTATAACATTAAATTTTGTTTTAGCTAATTCTTCTTCTAATCTAACATGAAATAAAAATCCATTATCAATCATATTATATAAATCTTTAATATGGGATGTATGAACTTCATTTATTAAATCATTATAGTTAAAAGAGAAGTCTCTATTCCTTAATATGTGGTTAAAAAGCTCATTAATCCTATCATTTAATTTTCTTTTGTCTTCGATATTAATTGTATTTGGTAATAAATTTATTATATTGAATAATTCATCAAAAATATCTTGTTTTCTGTTTAAAAGATTTTTAGAATATTCTATATTATTCTTCAAAGGATTTGGAATTTCCTCGACTAATTTTATTGCCCTAGCAATATTTATCTGTTCATAAATTTGGTTTTTTTCATTATAAATCTTCATAAGCTCCTCTAATAATATTTCAACAGCCCTTAACGAATTTTCCATAAGAGTTAAATTTTCATCTTTAACATAATATTCTATAAAAGAAGATTCTATACTTTCATTTGTTAATGGAAAATTAATTTTGTCCTTAATATTTCTAATAATTGGAATAACCTCTATATCTGCAATTTTTGGAGATAATTGACTTAATTTATGTATATAAATCATAGGATTATTCTAATATATTAAAACTTAAATATTTTACTAAGTATGGGCCTGGCAGGATTCGAACCTGCGACCTTTTCCACGTCAAAGAAATGTCATACCACTAGACCACAAGCCCATCGCTTATTTTTTGACTATTTAGGTTTTCATATTAAAAAGCCCCAGGGAGGATTTGAACCCCCGACCTACTGCTCACTTATGAACAATAGACTCAGTACAAGGCAATTGAGCATTCATTTGCTCTACCGCTGAGCTACTGGGGCCTAAAAGAATTCTCCTCTTAGATAATTTAAAAACATTTCTAAACTTTTTTAACAATTCTAAACTCGCAAGAACTAAGCACATATATTGATTTTATCTTCTCTCTTAATGCCCTTTGTAAAGTATTATGGGCTATCAGATTAATCAAATCATTATAATCGTACTTCTTCACTTCTTCTGTTAAAAATTCCCTAACACTTTTTCTTATATTTTTTAACACACCTTTATTAGTTTTATATCTTGTTATGATCAATGGTTTGATGATTACTTTTGTATTATCTTTTGTGTCATATATAAAAGAGTCAACTACTTTATTTGAGCCCTTTCTAATTAGTCTTTTTACATAAGATAAAGTCAATTCATATCCAACAACATCAGCAATAACATTATTGTCTTTTATATCTTTTATTTTAAAAACCATCCTAACATTTTGGCTTTTAGGATCATTTGTCAAGCTCATATAATTAACATCAAGCTTTCTATTAACAAGGTCTTTCTCATCAGAACCTAAAGTTTCACCTATTATAGCATTCTTAAAAGTAGGTGAAACCACGCTATACCATTTTTTCTTTGTTTTTCCTACAGCCATATTTCCTCACTATATGAAAGGCTTATAAAAATTTCTATTGTAAGATTGTATTAATCTCTGAAATTGCCTTTATAAATTCTTCCTCCTTATCTTTTGGGATTGAAGCCCCGCATGCACTCTTATGACCACCACAAGGATAATCTCCGATTTTTAAAACAACATCTTTTAAGGCACTTCTTAAATCAAAATCACTATTTCCTGACACTCTGGCTGATATTTTTATTTCATCATTTTCTTTATGTGCCATCGCAAATATTACCGTTCCATCTTCATAAAGATTAGACTTAGTAATAATTGATGCTAATGTCCCAATCATTGTATCTTTTATATTATCTTTAGCATTTATTATTATTTTACCATTACTCATAAAGCTGTCTTTGTTTTCATTAAACCAAGTTAACATTTCTACAATTTCTGATTTGTATGAACTCAAAACTTCCATTGATTCTTTTTTAGCTTCTTCATTTTTCAAACATAAGCTTATTCCTAAAGAGGTTTTTCCAAATCTTCCGACAGCATTCAACAAAGTCGCAAATTCTTTTAAATCCTTTAATGGTGTTCCATTTTCTTCTTCTTTTAAGATGTAATGATTGCCAAATATGTCTTCTGGATTTTCTTCATTCAATCTATTAATTATTATTCCAGAAGTTATTTTTTTTATACCCTCTTCATCCAAGTCTATCAATCTCTTAAAATTTCCATTACTCTCCCTTGCATTTATTCCAAGATCATCTAAGAACTTTATTGCTCCTTCACTGCTTCCAGTAACATTTGGGATAAAAGGATCAGTACAATATTCAAGAACTTTATTTATTGGTCTAGTTTGCATCCCAAAAAATCTGGGCCCGACATTAATATCTAATATCTCTTCTGCATCTTTTAGTATCAAAGAATTCAATCCAATAAATCCATTTTTCTCCTGCATGTCACCCATTGCTCCAGCAAGGGCTAGATGGGCTAAATCTTTATTCTCTTCATTTAAACATTTAGCAAATAAATAACATACTCCAGAGCTTGATATCTCTCTATATTCTAAATCAAATATTGTTGGGTTTACAACTGTTATCTTTGTTTCAGAATTTTCAAATCTATGGTGATCTAAAATGAAAACTGTTTTATTAGTTCTTTTCCCTATATCTTTTATATTTTCACTTCCCAAATCCAAGAAAAATAAAACATCAAAATCATCTTTTAAAATTTCATCTAAAATATTTTTGTCTAGCTGTTTAACATTCATAACCGAAAATCTGAAATCCTCTCTTTCCAATGCTTTTACTATAATAGAAGTTGATGATATTCCATCACAGTCTATATGTCCTATTATTTTTATGAAACTGTTTTTGTTTAGAAGTTTGAACTTATTGGCTGAATCACTAATAAGGCTAAGAAAATCAGATTTAGTATATCTTTCCTTTTTCATATGTCCAGTCATTTTGTAGGATTCCTTCTCTTTTGTAGTATTTGATTAGTCTAAGAATTTTACTTGTTGTTAATCTTAATCCCCTTTTGCTAGGCATATCTTTTTTATTAATTTCCATATGCTTCATTATTTGTGATTCTCTTTTTATTAATGAATGTAAATCTTCTGGAATTTCCGGATTAAGTTTATTTTCTTCAAGTATTGTTGATATTCTTTTATTTGTTATACTTTTAACACTTGGAACTCCGTATGAGTCTCTTAATATAACCCCTATCTTGCTAGGAGGATTTCCAGCTTTAGCTAACTTCAATACTAATTGTTCTATCTCTTTTGGAGCATGATCTATCCAACTGGGTTTGGTTTTCTTAACTGGTTTTTTGCTTCCCGATTTTCCTTTCTTTCCTGAATACATCCTTGCCATATTAAATCCACCTAGAAATAATCTAGGTATAAGTAAGCCTAAACTGACTCATCCTAAACTTTAATCAAAATGACTATTTATAAATATTGCTAAATCAAAAAAGTAATAATTATATCTGAAATTATTAATGGTATTGAAGTAATTAAAACAGATTCAAATATTTTTCTTTTAAACAAATGCTGGATAATTAAGATAAGAAGAAAAATTGTATAAAAAAAGGAAATTTCTGCTACTAGATTCCCTAAATATCCAGAATAAACGCCAAAGTTAATGTCTCCTAGGATAATATCAATAATTGTATAAAATAATTCCCCAAAAACAAATAATGGAATTAATAGAGCTGAAAAATATGCTAACTCCTCAAACTTTAAGTCTATGTCAATAAAAACAGCTATTCCTTTATAGATCAAAATGATTAATAGAAAAGTAAGTATCAGAAAAATTATACCTTGAGCAAAAACATCTAATAAATTCTCTAATGAAAAATTATAAATTGGTGCATCATCAATACCATAAAGCTCTAAGGATAAACCAAAAAATATAACTCCTAAGACAACTAATAAGATAGTATGCCAATTACTCTTGAATTTTATTTTATTAACCTTATCTGGACTAAAATAAAGTGTCTTTAAATCATTCCAACAGATATTTATTCACCTCTTTTTATTCCTTAAAGACCTCATCATTGGGTCTTACCCTGTCTACTACTTTTATTCCTACAGAACTTCCTTTTTTTGCTTCCTTTACTTCTTTATGTTCTACCTGCATAGAGTCTACTGTTTGGGTAAAATCAGTTGTGGTTCCTTTTATATGAATCGTCTCTCCAGATTTGAGAATTCCATCTGTTAATTGGATTGCTGCTACACCTATATTGGCATAATAGCTGAATACTGTTCCAATCTTTTTTTCTGCCATTTTTGACCATTTATTAGAAGTGTAGACTAATATATAAAAATTTGTATAGCCCTACCTGGATTCGAACCAGGGTCACTAGCTCCAAAGGCTAGTGTGCTTGACCACTACACCATAGGGCTATAAACTAATTACCTCTTTATTGTTTATTTAAATGCTTTTTCTTATATCTTCCTCTGGATTCCACTTTTTCTAATCTATCCAAAACCTCTTTAAAATTCTTTGATTTTTTATATCCTTTAATAATAAAATCAAAACATAATTCATAGTCATTATGGTGTTTTGCTTTTAACACCTCTTTTAATAAATGCAAATCGACAGCTTTGTCTTCTGGTTTTTTAGAAAAAAAACTCAATCCAAAATCAATGAAATAAATTTTATCTTTCTTTATCATATTAGAAGTTGTTAAATCCCCATGGATTATATCCTTATTATGCATTTCAGCTATCTTTTCTCCTATAGAAGAGCATAATTTCTTCTTTTCTGTTAAATCAGATTTGTCAAATAGTTTAGTAAGAATTTCTCCATCAATATATTCTGTCTCTATAGTCATATCTTTATCTGAAAACCTGATTAATTTTGGGGCATTATCTACTTTTTCAATGACTTTTGCTTCCCTTCTTGTTCTAAATTTTCTAATTTTATCATCAATTAAATTTATTCTGTAATTTTTCTTAATTCTTTTTTTTATTATTTTATTTTCATCTAAATATATATTCGCTTCTGCTCCTTGTTTTATTAATATCATTTTAGAATTTCAATCCAGGAATTTTTCCTTTAAATTTCCTCATGACTTTATCCATTCCTTTTTCAGTTGAAGCGCCTTTCATTATTTTAACCAATTTTTTACTTTGTTTATATTGCTTCAATAGATCTCTTATTTCACTTGGATTTACTCCAGCCCCTTTAGCTATTCTCTCTATTCTATTTCTGTCTATAGATTCAGGATCTTCTAATTCTTCTTTTGTGCAACTATCCATAATATATTTCCATCGCTTTAATTTATCTTCCTGCACATCCAATAATTCTTTTGGGATGTTAGCATTCGACATTCCAGGTATTAATTCCATTATTT
>C687J35174_10006687_pt1 | contig 14976 bp, 8 predicted proteins | sample RifCSPhighO2_01_FD_35174 | JGI IMG/M metagenome (IMG submission 35174) | reverse complement strand
CCTGAACTTGTTGAAGGGTCAAAATATTTAGAAAATACTTTTCCGCGAGGCACGGCAATTTCCATACCAACCTCAAGCTCGCCCACCTGTAGCCAGCTTCTTTCTTCTTTATTATTTTTTGTAAAAAATCCTAACATTTTATTTATTTGGCGTAACGCTCCGTCAATTTCGGCACAGAGACGTTAAACCTCATCCAGCTCTTTTCCAAATGAAATGTCTTTATTCTTGTCTCTGCATATCTACCAATCAAATCGTCTATAAGCCCCGTATCAACTTTTGCTCCATAAACTCCTTTGATTTGTTCCAAATATACAATCATCTTGTTGCATCCGGCCATCGCTTTTTCCAAAGTGGCTACTCCCGCTCCAAAGTCCGCAAATCTGATGGAGTGTGCCTCTCCTATATATAGAGGCACAGACATAGAGCAATTGATCATATTTTCCAAAAAATCATAACGCAAGGTTTTTAGTTTGGCTTTCATATTTTTGGTTATTATCACCGTGCATTCCATAGATTTTTGATAAATATCCAAGTCGCGAAAGGTGCGCACCGGTTTCCTAGGTGTAAATGTTTTTGAATATTTATTTTTTATATATTGAGACATTTTTGATTTTGTGGATATTTCCTTGACTTTTTTTTTGATTTTGTTAGACTTACTTCATTGATGGCCCTTTGGGCTCGCCCCTTCGGGGGAGAATGAGAAGCTAGTCGAGATTTACTCGCCTAGTTTTTTCTTTTATTTTTCTCATTATTTTCATATCAAGGTGCCCAATTTTATTAATCAGTCTCTTGCTATCCAAATTCCTTATTTGTGATAAATTTGCAAAAGCATTTTTACCATCAATAATTCCTACCGAAATTCTATATTTATTTGTTTTGCTTGCAGTAGTCAGAGGTAAAGCCAAGAATGAATACTTGTTATGTTTTTTGAGTACTATAACCGGTCTCATAAATTCTTCATCTTTACCATTTGACTCAAATCCGACATTTAACCCGAGATGAACCCACCAAACATCACCATCAGCAAAGAATAGTCTGTCATTTTCTATTTTGGAATCAACTTCTTTTTTGATTTTATTCCATTTGTCAAAATCTTTGTTCATCTTCGGTTTTAATAAATTAACGCTTTTAATCAACTAACTACTATCTTGGTAATCCGGTCCTCTATTCCTTATTATTACTAAATCATTTGTTTTTGGAATTTCTACTACCAACCCGGAACGATAATAAACTCTTTTCTTCTTTTTAGTAGGTTGCAATTTTTTGACGACGTGGAGAGGATAAAATTCAAAATAATCTTTTTCGTCAAACCAAGCGCATTTAAATTCAAAGAGCCGCAAGCCAGTCAATCTTGACATAGCAAGCGCGTACCAAGTGAGTTGCTCAATTGGTTTTTCTTTCTCCGCATTCGGTTTGTAGTCAAGCAAATGCACCGACCCATTTCTTATCTGTATAAAATCAATATGACCTGTGAGCAACTTCGGCACTTCAATCTCCTTGCCTCCCTTTATTCCAATTTTTCCATTGTCCGATATTTTAAACTTAAGTACGTTTTCCATATGCGCCACATCTTCCCTCCTTATATACACCGGCACTTCGGTTGCCACCGTCACGCTATCATTGGCAATCATAAATCTCTGCAACTCTTCGTGTCTTTGTTTGTTGTTAGGGACCGCTTGCAGGACAAAGGCCGCCAGCTTATTGGCATAATTAAATTTGGCTTTCACTATCATATCTGTCTTGTCAAACTTGCTTCTGACCTCCGACATTCTTTCACCTTCGGCAAAATATTGATGCGGAGTTTCGCTAGAAACATTGTCCAAATATTCCTTCAGTGGTTTTAGATTGCGATTACCAAACTCTTCCAACATAAGAGCAATTTTGGCTCGGTGATATCTAAATCTATAAAGTTGTCTGTGAGCCATTGTTACGGTTTCAATTATGTTTTTTGGATTAAACATTTTAATAGCGTATTCTCGCAGTCGGCTGAATGTGCAGAGCTGTTTGTATTCATTTATCCAGCTTGCCAGAGTGGCGGGGGTAGGGACTGCGGGACTTGCTTTAGAACCGTCAATTTCAGGGAGTGGGACGCCGAACTTCTGTCCCAATATTTTACATGTTTGCTCTAGCGTCAATCCCAAATTATACAAACTCATTCCTTCAATAACGGTTCTTAATGGGAAATGCTTACCTTTAACATCGCTTGCTGTAAAGGTCCTACCACATTCCTCATTTTTGCAAATGTAAAGCTGAACGGTTTGATTTTTATTTTTACGAACACCTCGTTTGGAGAAATCTTTTGAATTGCAGTATGGGCAGTGTTCGGCGGGACGCGTCCCTTCTCCTCCCTGAGGGTAACCCTTGAACTGCCCCTGCCCCAAAGGGTTACCCTCTAGTTGAGCTAACTCACCCCGACCCTCGCCTTGCACACCTTTTTTATTTGCTGTATTATTTTTTAGTTTATCATTATCCAAAGATAAATAATTATTATGAATAACATTTACAATACTATGATTAGTTTTTACATCGCTGGAGGAATTATATTGATAGCCTTTATTCTTTTGGCTATTTTCGCTAAGAAGAACAAATAGTTTAGATTTTACTTTCCTCTTAAATAACTCACCCCAACCCTCTCTTAAATTAAGAGAGGGAGAATTTCGGTTAGAATCCAAATCAGAAATGTTTTGTATCTCACGCGCCATCTCACTACTTACAGGGGTAGATTTCGCACGAATTTCGAAAAATTGGACATTAGCCGTGCTATTCGTGCTACTGTTTCCAACTAATTTTGCAATATTTTGGACTACATTTTGAATCTTGTTTTTGACATTTAGAATTTCAAATTTAGTGCTTGTTTCGGATTTAGATATTTGAATTTCTTTCACCCTCGCCAGGTATGGATGCTCTTTGGTTGTCCTGATTACCCTACCGCTTCTGGTGCACACTTCGTATATCTCTCTGACTCCCATATCCATAAGGGCGTTAATTCGCTTGTAGACAACCATATTTGAGCTCTCATCAAGCGACATAACCTCATCACCGGGCAAGATATCTTTGATTTGGACAAAGAGGTAATCGTAATCGACCCCACCCCGTTCGCCTTCGGCGAACTGCCCCTCACCTTGCGAAGGTGAGGGGATTCCGAATACGGAATTTTTCCTCCTTTTTCTTCTCCTGATCGCAAGCAAAGTTTCTCCGGTCATACAATGTCCGACGACTGAAAGTTTTTGGGCGGGATTCGTCGTTCCGATGCCGACGTTGCCGTTATCTAATACAGTGACTTTTTCCGCATCACTACTATTACTAATCACAAAAGCTCTGCCTGTTGTCGTGCCACCGCCTTTCACGCTTAACTTTGCCGATGGACTCGTCGTCCCGATGCCGACGTTGCCGGCAGTATCCATTACTAATCCATCATTCCAAGTTACGGTACTACCCGCAGCTATCCCTGAATCATAAACAAATTTAAGTTTGTTACCTAATTTATATATCCCAAAATTACTCCCACCATCTCCACTTTTCCAACTACCCGAATATTTTGAATCAAAGAATATTCCATTATTATCCTCGCCCGCATTAAGTAATTGAATCCTTGCTACGTCTGAACTTGATAACAATATGTTTCCCGAATCAATATCTAACTTGTCATCTGGACTCGTCGTCCCGATGCCGACGTTGCCAACAGAATCAATAAAGATAGAAGAAGTAGCGGAAGCAGTGCCAGCGTCATCACCAACAATGAAATATCCTTTAGTCAAAGAATTTGTTATTGGAGTAAAACCAAAGAGAGAAGATGAGGCAGCAGTATTTAATAATCCACTTGAACCCACATATGCAAACCCTTGTGAAAGAGAAGGTAAATATAATGATGAGGATATTGTTGATGAAGCAGTAGAAAGAAACCCATTAAGGAAGCCCAGAGTAGTAGAAGTGGCATTGCCCCAAGATTGTGAAGTGAAGGGAAAACCAAAACCATCAAAACCATCCAGAGTGCCTGTCCAATCACCTGTAGCGTCAAGAGTTAAAGCATTGTTGGTATTTTGTAATCCCGAGCCAAGAAGATTGTTAAAGGATTGACCGTTGATAACAAGGTTGGTAGTGCTTGCGGTGGCAAAGGAAGAATAGATGGTGGAGGAAGAGTAGTTGAAAGATTGATTGACTGTCCAAGTATTTGAGTTTGCTAGATTAAGACCAACTGTTCTAGCAGTGCCTCCGTTGTAACTTCCAGAAAATGTCAGAGTTGTATCAGTAGCGGTAAGGTCAGCCAGATCGGAACCCAGAGAAATACCGGAAATGGTGGAGTTAGAGAGGCCGCTGTTGTCTAGGGTACCCGAGACATTAGGAGTAAAAGTGAGAGCACCAGCTGTTGGCGTAATATTTTGAGCCAAGGTTAATCCGTTAAATGATTGAGTGGTAGTGGAGAAAGTTAGATAATTTTGTGTTGTTGTAGAATATCCTGTACCAAATGTTGTGGTGGCAGCAGAGTATACCAAGCCCCCCGTTCCCACAGCCAAACCGCCAGATGAGAGGGAGGATAGAGTGAGTGAAGAATCCAGACGAGTTGAACCTTCTGTAGTGAGGTTGCCACCCAAGTAAGTGTTGTGAGCGATAATGTCATTGCCAACGAAGTTGTGTGTGCCTTCCACTTCTATGTCATAAACTTTTTCAGCCGGCAGTTTTTCTATTTTTATTATCTTATCCCAAACAGCTTGAGTTCCGGTCGTCACCGCAATTTCATCCCCTTCTTTTATCCCCTTAACCTTTGTCCACACCCCATCATTGACAAACACAGAAGTGTTTTGATAGGATGTAAGAACACCAGAAGAGGACGCGAACGTAGCGTCCTTTTCCTTTTTTTCTATTTTTTCTACAGTTTTTCTTACATTTCCAAGATGTATAAAAGATGAACCAAATAATTTGGTTAATTCCCCGGCAGTTCTGTTTGCCATACCTAAGAGCCATATTTTTTCTTTAACTTCTTTAAGATAATTGAGTACCCAAAAGAAATCGCCATCTCCAGTTAGTACAACTGCCCTATCATATTCATCCTTTATTTTCATCATCTCAAAAGTCATTCTCGAATCAGTGTCTGCTTTTTTCTTTCCATTTCTAAACTTTTTTAGAGTCACTAACATGAGTTCATAACCTAGAGAAATTAGTTCTTCTTGTAGTTTAACATCAAATTTTTCTGCTTCATTTATTGCCCCAAAATAAAATATTCTTGAAACATCAAAACGAGATACGAGATAACTTTTTAATTTTTCAAAATCAATTTTCCAGCCCGCTTCTTTGGTGCCATAATATATATTTGACGCATCAATGAATGCAAAAGTCTTGGAAATTTTTTCTTTTGCCAATCTGCCTTCGCTAAAGCTACCGCGAACGAAGTACGGATGTTCGCTCGTGGTCCTTATTGTTTTACCAGAAGCGGTGGTGATTTTGTAAATCTCTTTTTCACCCATATACATTAACTTGTTCACTTTTGACCAAACCAGTTTACCTGTGCGTTCATCCAAAGATTGTATTTCATCTCCCTCTTCTACATCTTTGATTGCAACTTCATCATAAATGTATTCTTCTTTTTCAGTCTCCCCATTAAGGTAAGGGGGATTAAGGGGGTTAGTTTTTGTTCCAGATTTCAAATTCTTCTTCCGTCTTCTTCGGAGTCTAGTGTCTCCCGTCACACAATGAGTAGCTACCGCAAACCCGGCAGCTGGGCTAGTCGTCGCCACCCCCACTCTCCCCGTTGAAAAATCATAAACCAATCCTCCATTTCCAATATTTAATCCTCCAGATATGGTGGATGTAGCGTTGGTTGATGTGGCGTGGAAGTATTCGGCAACTACCGGGCCAACAACCGAGAGTTTAGCGTAAGGCGAGGTAGTGCCGATGCCGACATTGCCCAAAGTTCTGTAAACATCTGTGCCATCAGTTGACCAATTGCCTACTGCCGTTCCGGCGATAATAGAACCATTCCAATACAAATCGCCAGAAGTATTGTAAAGACGAGAGTAGGTGTCGGCGGGAGAAGATGCTTCAATGTAAAATGCCCCGTCCAAAGTTAGAGCGTCTTGCCGAGTAGTGGTGCCGACAGAGAGCCATTCGGTAGCCGTCAAATCAGCTACCGTGCTAGAACCGGTAAAATTAGAAGTTCCACTAACAGTCAAAGCACCCGTTGAAAAAGAAAGACCGATAGAAGTTTGAAAATCAGAAAGGTTATCGCTTACATTTGATACAGAACTGCCAAAATTATTTATTATGGTGTCATTTTGTCTGGTCACATAGTAACGATTGACATTGGGAGCAATAGGACTAATTAAAAACCAATTTTTGAGCTCTTCAAATTTTTCACCTATTTTCAAATCAACATAATCTTTATCGGTACTAGCAACAAAAACAGTTTTGGCTATAAGCTGGGTAGCTTCAGTAGTTTGAGAACCCGACATAGGTGAAGTTTTGTCAAAATTTTGCTCTACCAAAAAAATTCTTTCTTCTACCCATGGTCTAACCATTTCATAAGCCGTATCCTTTATCCAGCCACCAACCAAACTCCAAGTATTTCCAGAAAATACAGAAGCGGCAATATTTTTACTATTTTTGTTTGTGTTAGATAAATCTGTCTTAAATTTTGTAAAAGCAACTTTTGTTTTTTCGGCATAAGGTCCATACAAAAAAGATATCTCTTTTTTGGCATTTTCACCCAAATTATTAAATGAAGATAATTTCCCAATATTGTCTCTTTCAAAAATAAAGGTTCCAACTGTGAGCAAAACCAAAGAAGCTATACTGGCATTTATTGCAAATTTTTCAAAACCAGACCTCTTTTTTGACTCCTCTATTACCTTCTTTATATTGGCAAAGGCGGAATACTTAATCTCTCCTATATCAAGCTTTCTCTCCAGAGTTGGAAATAATTCTTTTTCATCGTTGTAATATATAGATTTTACCTTATTGACATCTCGGATATTTGAGATACCAGCAATTAATTCTTTTTTATCATTGTGATATATAGGTTTTACTTTCTTGACATCTCGGATACTCGAGATGTTTAGTTTCAAACTCTTTTTTCTTGGGAATAAAACATCTTTTTGACTTGCTATAACTTCAAATTTTGGCTCTGATTTTTCTTTAGATTTTTTCTCTATTTTCGTTTCTTCTTTTTTGTTTTTTAAGCCAGATTTTTCTGTTTTTAGTATCTCCAGACTTGAAACTTCTTTTTTTGATTTACGAGTTTTGAGAGTTTTTTTATGAGTGAGTAAATTTTTATCCTTATGATCCAAAATTTCACTTTCCAAAACATACCAGCTTCTACCAACTAAATTTGCTGGAATTTTTTTAGCTCTACAAAGTTGACCAATATAGTCGCTAGCATATCCGGTGATGTCTGCAGCTCTTTTTGCCGAGATGTATTTCTTACCTTTTAAATAAATAGTCTTATTCACACAATATATTATACTATCTCGGCAACCGAGATGTAATAAAATTTATGTGGATAATTTTAAAAAAAATATAATTTTTAATTCTTAGTTTTGAAATAATTTTTAATACAAATTGAGAATAATTTAGTCCAATTTAACCCTATCAAATTAGTAAATATAAGCCCGATAACTAAAGCAAACTTATCTTTTCTGTATATTCATTAAAAATTTCAAATTGAAAATTCACAAAATTATCCTAAAAAAGTTTTTTTAGTTATCCACATTACTAAACTTACATATTAATTAATATTTCAGTATACTTTAGTAGTAATGTTTATATATCTTTAATAAGGTATTAAATTAGTAATAAAATTTTAAAAAATGAACCAATATATAACCATAAAAGAGGCCTCTACTATATTAGGAGTAACTAAGCTCACTCTTAGAAATTGGGACAAGTCTGGCAAGCTTCTAGCTCACCGCCACCCTTTTAACAACTACCGAGTTTATAAATTAGAAGATATTGACAAAGTCCTAGATATGATTGAGAATGATATTTTCATTGTAAAAAAGAAAAAAGATGAACTTCGTAAATTAGCTGTCAAACATTTAGAAGAGGAGTAGTATTTAATCTTAATGAAAAATCACCAATCAATATCTTTAGATAAAAAACTAACTCACCACATTAAAAATAATTTTTATTTTCTTTCTCATAAAATCTAAAAATATACCGACAATTAAAATGACTTCCCTATCAAAATAAATACCATAAAAAATCAAAAACGATCAAATAAAAATAATCTTCATCTAAAAAATTTACACATTTTAAATTATTTTTACTCCATTTCCAAATAATATTTACATCAAATTTATACTCCCATCTTAACCCTCTTTAAATTAAATTCATCTTCCAGTTTATCTTACTTTTATACAAAATCTATATTAAATTTATATCACTTTTACATCACCCTCCTTTCCGCAGTCATATCATAGTTCCCTTATATTTATATAATATTAGTATTATATTTCCTCCATATTTATATCATATTTTAACACATCCTCCACCCAAAATCTATACTAAACGCTTAGCGTCTCATATGAGACGCTAAGCGTTTAGTAGTTATCCACACGCTGTTTTAATCAAATACCACCTCTTTGATATACTTAATATACTTTAAGGATACGACTTCAAATACCTAGATTGCATCCAAACATATAGTGGCGAGGCGGTGGAGGTAATAAAAAATTCTAAAAAAATTTAAAAAATATATGAGATACCTAAGTTTCGCAGAAAATGAATACTATCATGTCTTTAATAGAGGATCTAAAAAAGAAAAAATATTTCTAGATGATAAAGACAAGGCAAGATTTATTTTTTTGGTAACCCATTTCCAGTCCCCTATTAGGTCTTATAATGTCACTTGGTATACAGAAAACTTTATTAAAAAAGGATACTTCAATACTAAAGAAGAGCGCATCAGAGAATTACTGAAAGATAGAAGTGTAGAACTTGTATCATTTGCCTTGATGCCAAATCATTTTCATCTCTTAGTTAGAAATTTAGAGGAAGGAGTTTTGTCTGTCTATATGCATAGGGTACTAACGGCCTATAGTAAATATTTCAACTCTAAATACAACAAAAAAGGTCACGTATTTGAAGCTCCATTTAAAGCCGTCCATGTAAAAAATAATACCCAACTGTTGCACCTCTCTGCTTATATCCATAAAAATCCAAAAGAAATCTCGGAATTTAAAAATAGCTACAATAAATACCCTTACTCAAGCTACCAAGACTATATAGAGACAAACAGATGGAGTAATTTATTATCTACCAGCATAATCTTAAAACAATTTAAAGATAAATCTAAATATAAAGATTTTGTAACTTCAAGTATGGCTAAAGAGGGCTCTATATAGCTTTTAAAATAAGCTCTTTTAAGGTCTCTGGATTGGCACTACCATTGGTAGCTTTCATACCTTGCCCAACTAAAAATTGAATTGCAGAAAGTTTACCACCCTTATAGGCTTCAACTATTTCAGGGTTTTGAGTTATGATATTTTGAACCACCAACATCAATTCTTCTTTATTATTTTGTTGAATAAAACCAGCTCTTTGAGCAATCTCACGAGGGTCTCCACCATCTTTAACTAAAACTTGAATAGTATCTTTTGCTCCCCGAGAGGAAAGGTCTCCCGAAACTATCATTTTGATAACCTCTGCTATTTGCTCACCTTTTATTTTTGAAACATCTGTGGCAAGACTTGTGATATCGCTTACCACATAATTAGAGAGTAGCTGAAAATCTTTTTTATCTAAATTAGAAGCGGCCTCTTCAAACAAATCTCCTGATTTAATATTTGAAATATAGAAATTAATATCACTTTCTTTTATATCGTAATCTTTTTTCATTCTTGCTCTTTTATCTTTTGGAGTCTCTTTTATTTCACTTCGTAAAATCTCTTCCTTAAAATCTTCTATCTCGCTTAATTTAAGTTTTGGTAAATCTGGATCAGGGAAATATCTATAATCATGAGAATCTTCTTTTGATCTTTGAGAAAAAGTGGCTTGATTTTTTTCATCCCAACCTCTGGTTTCTTGGGTTACTTTTTCTCCTGCTTCTAAAATTTCTGTCTGTCTCTTTATTTCATATTCTATAGCTCTCTCCGCAGCTCGAAAAGAGTTTAGATTTTTGACTTCCACTTTAATTCCTAAGGGGAGGCCTTGGGAATTGTCTTTAAGGCCTCCCCTTAGATCAGACCTTTGAATTGAAATATTGGCTTCAAGTCTCATCTCCCCTTTTTCCATATTAACCTCCGATACACCCAAATATCTTAAAAGGAGTTGGAGCTCTTCGCCAAATTTAACTACCTCTGTAGACGAATGCATCACTGGCTCTGTCACCAACTCCATAAGAGGCACCCCCGCCCGATTAAAATCTACTAAACTATAGTCGCCTGTATCATGACTAGAACGAGCAGTATCTTCTTCTAGATGGATTCTTGTAATATCCACTCCTAAAAGCTCTCCTCCAGATACCAAAGGATACTTATACTGACTTATTTGATAACCCTTTGGTATATCTGGATAAAAATAATTTTTACGGTCAAATTCGGAAAAATCAGCCAATTTACTTCCCATTGAAAGCCCCACTTTCAAAACATGTTTTATGGCTTCTTTATTGATAACAGGTAAAGTCCCAGGATGACCCATACAGACAGGGCAAATGTTTATGTTTGGCCTTTTTTCGTCCGTGTCATTTTTACACGCACAAAACATCTTGGTTTTTGTTTTCAGTTCAACGTGAACCTCAAGACCTATGGTAGTTTTAAATACTGTATCTTTTTGCATAATTTATATAGAAAATATAAACTAATTATCCAAATTACGCAAAGCTTTGTTAGCCATCTCTATCGCCCCCTCTTTAGTTTTAGCCACAGCCAACCACCCCCTATTTGTACAAAATACCGCCTCTTTAACTCCAGAGGTATTTATAAGATCTTTATCTCTAAGTCCCCACCAACTTTCAGGAAGTTTGGCCCTATTAGAATTGTAATCTTTCAAATCATTTCTACCAACTTGAATACGCCAATCTTGTTTACTTTTTCCAGAATAAACAATAAATTTTATATTTTTATTATTAGATACTGCCTGATGCCATTCTATATTTTTCTCTAAAATCAAAATTTCGGGATTATCTTGTTTTCTAATGAGTTCTAAAGTCTCTTTTTCTCCGTCAATCAAAGCTTTCGCCCAAGCAATTTCCCTAATTAATATTTCTTTAGTTAAATATAATGCTTTTTCAAATTGCTTATAAGAAGGACCCTGATCTTCTTGATAAGTAAAGTTAAAATGGTCTATAGCATCATGCGTCCTATGATCATCTATCTTAAAATCATTAGTAGCAGAAATATTTATCCCATTATCTCTGGCATCTACAGGTACCACCAGATCTCTTTCAATACTATTTGCAACTTCTCGATCACTACAAACTTCAGCTCCATATTTTTTCCAAACAAGCCCAAAAGACGCATAAGGAATACCGTTTTCATGAATACCAGCCCCTTCCTTTTGGTGGTGGTCAAACCTGTTTCTATCTGGATCATAAACACCCCCAACATCTGCTACTATATCCGCTTTTGTTATTATTTCTTTGTCTCTAGTGCGAATTATCTTTATTTTATTGCCCGTTTTTTCTGCCCACAAAAAAAACACCGCACAAGCAAAAACTTCATCGGGGTGGAAATCCCCATCATGGACAACCACTGTAATTTTCTTTTTAAACAGATTAAATAAATTCATTATTTTTTCGAAGAACTGAAAGACTGCTTCTTTTTATCATATTCTATAACAGTGCGAACAAATTCGGAGTGACTCCAAGTAAGAGGCATCGCTGATAAAGGTTCTCCAGTATTGGGGTCAAGTTGTTCAGAGAGCATACCAGATCTGGCAAATTTGGTGACCCACTCTATATCTCTAGCGGCCTCTTCTAAATCTTCATTAGAGGTAGCTATAGCTATTTTGTATTGAGTAAACCAGAGAGTAGTAACAAACCACGGATTACCAGTAGAATTTGAATCATTATGATAATAGGTATCTCCTTCATAACGAGCGATACCGCCAATATTGATACCTCTCCCCAATCTATCTTTTAATATTTTAAAAGCTTCTCTCATCCTCGGGTCATCAGCAGACAATACTCCAAAACGAAATATTCCATAAAAACTGCTAGCATCTAAATTTATATTTTTTTCTAATTCGGGACCAGTTAATTTATAAAAATATTTTTCATCTTCATCCCAAAGATGCTTCATAATAGCTTTACGCAAAGCTCCTGCTTCTGAATAAAATTTATCAGAATCTTCTTCTTTACCTAAAGTTTTGGCAAAATTGTAAGCCGCCATCAAAGACCCATAAACGACAGAGGCCGTAAAAGGAAAGACTCCATACTGCTCTTCCCATAAATCATAACTAGCCAAGGGCAAACCAGAATGAGGGTCTTTATAACTAATCAGGAAATCGGCTGCCTTTTTGATAAATTTATTATAAAGACTTTCTATAAATTCAAGGTCTTTGGCTCTTATATAATGTTCCCAAAGTCCAACAAGAAGTATGGCTGTTTCGTCTTCTTGGATAGCAAGCTGACTTTTGCCATCCTTGACCCAAGGATGCCACGAGCTTCCTAAAGAATGGTCTGGTTGATATTTGTGCAAAACAAAACCTTGTTCTGTTAAAATATCATTAGCAAAAACATAAAATCTTTTAGAAACATCATAAAATTCAGCCATATCAAAACTCCAAGCAGTAAAGCAGGCATCCCTCGGCCAAACATATCCATAAGTATCTCCACCATATTGGATATTGCCCGAATCAGCCGAAGCCAAAATACCACCATTATCATCGCTATGAGCCCTCATCACTAAAATAGAATCATAAAATAAATTTTTAGCCTTCTCTGATAAACCAGAAAAAGAGACATTTATTTGACCGGTCCAAGCACCCCAAAAGTCTCTGGTGGACTCCACTAAATGGTCTGGAGACTTTTCAAGAATATAATCAGAAAGTTCGCATGACTCTTTATAAGTCTCTCCAACTACTATCCAATAATACAAAGTGATGGAGGCGCCGGAAGGAATATCCTTTTCCCATCTAACAACCGAATCCACTACTCCATGTTCAATAGAATTTTTTGATAAAAATCCATCTTCAGCATCTTTCCATGTTCCCTCTTTTCCTAAAATACCAGAAAAACCGATACTATAATCATCAAAAGATTTGCCGTCACAAAAACCTCCAATTAAAAAAACTCTTCTGCCTTTATAATGAATAATAGATTTGACGTCACTTGAAAAATAAGCAGTATCGGCATGATTAGTGTCTCCTATTTTAAATTGCTGATTAAAAAATATTTTTATATTACGCTCTCTTGAATCTTTATTGGTCAATACTACCTTTCTTAAAAAAATATTTTTTTCATTGTAGACAATATCGGTTGATTTAATAGAAATCTTAGCTCTTTCATTCGTGGCCTCTACATTAGAGACCATAGTATTTTTTTCAAAATTTATATCAATTTGCCATTCCTCATTATCTATCCAGTGCATTTTATTATCAACAAAAACCCCAATCTTATGCATCTGATTTGGTCCAATATGATTTTCTTGTCCAATATAAGGAAAATAAAAATCTCTCACTTGGCCAAACTTATCTAGACCAACCAAGGTTTTACCATTCCCTAAAATAATTGAACGTGCCATACATTTATTATAACTCACCCCCGCCCCTCTCTTAAATTAAGAGAGGGGAAAACTTTAATATATTTTTATAAAATTACACCTCACTAAACCTTAATGGCTTCATTTTGTTGAGAGATACATTATGCTCTTGTTTTTTTTGAGCATCAGTCAAACGCAAACGCAAATCTTGCATCACATTCATATAAGCAATAAATGCCTCATAAGGAGATTCATAGGGAGAGAAATATTTGTGGACATCACCGTCATTCCACCATTTGGTGCACATATAATAGAAGTGGTCTGATGTTTGCAATTTACTCCAATCTTCAATCAGTTCCGGATCATCAATATGAATTATCTCTTGACCTAAAGCGTAGACAGTATCCAAAGCTTCTTTTTGAAGATCGTTACCTATCCAAGCTGATAAATCTCTTTCGGTATCAGCCCAAGAAACATAATTATGAACATCCAATTCCCCCTTGGCTTCATAACGATCTAAAACTTCAGATGGAGTGGCAAAATGATTATCTGGATTTTTCAAAATTTCTGTCGGCAAGTGGCGTAAAAATTCAAAAATACCAGTATCTTCCCATTGATGTTCGCCAAAAGTCTCATAATCCATAAATAGGTTTATGGTGTCTCCCCCGCCGTTGTGACTTGAAACCCAATTGGCAAATTTTGGAGCAGTCAAAGGATAGTCTTTCCAATCACGACAACTAAAACGAAAAGCAATATCATCAGAAAGACGATAATGTTTCAAAAGGAGTTTTATATTTTCGGTATTTATTGGTTTATAAACAAAAGCCGGACTCCGCCATTCCAAAATATGGTCAGCCCCTTCGGCCAAAATACCTTTATAGCCCATCTTCTCTACCATCTTGGCTATTTCATTTGAATATATAAGTTCGGTATTACGAAAGACAGAGGGAGTAACTCCAAAAAGATCTTTTATTTTTTTACGATGCAAAACAACTTGACGAACAAATTCTTCTGGAGAATAAACAGAAGCCAAAGAGTGATAATAGGTTTCCGAAAGAAGTTCTACATTACCGGTATCAACTAAAGCTTTAAATGAATCAATAACTTCTGGCGCATATTTCTCAAATTGCTCTAGAGCTACTCCAGAAATAGAAAAGCTGATTTTAAAGTCTGGATTATTTTTTATATTTTCGAGTAAAGTCGCATTGGCTGGTAAATAACATTTATTAGCTACTTTATTTATTATTGCCTGATTATCTAAACTAGTACCACTTGTATCATTAAAATAAGAGCTATCTTGTCCAACATCAAAGATGCGATACTTCCGTACTCGCAACGGTTGATG
>C687J35174_10006675_pt1 | contig 14992 bp, 13 predicted proteins | sample RifCSPhighO2_01_FD_35174 | JGI IMG/M metagenome (IMG submission 35174) | reverse complement strand
TTATTGATGTCGCGCGAAGAAATAATTCTAATTTTGTCTCCTCTTCTGGTAAAAATCTGGTACAGCAATCTTCTATTTTGCGTTTTCCCGATGATAATGAAACGTTTTTCTATTGTTGAGTGCCTAATATCTTCATCAAGGGCATTGTCTGTATCAAAGAATACCTGTTCTGCTTCCTCTGGTGTAACATTATGACGTGCGATATGAGCTATATTCGCTTCATCCCATTCAAACCCTGCAACATCATCAAGTAAGCTCATTACTGTATATACAATATATGTATATATTNCTATAATGTTCAGTATTTTGTCAATGATCCGCAACCAGCAGTAAGTAAGAAGAAATGAGACACCCTTTTTTACAGTGTCACATTTGTTCCATTTAGCCTCGCACGTGAGACACCATGTTCTGAAGATTTGATACAATACGATGGTTAGGAGTAGTGGGGACTATAGGAGCGCTGGGCTCCAGACCCACGTGCTCCGCTCGTCGAAACAAAGCTTTGCTTGTCGCCGAGTCTGACTCGGCTTAGCGCAAGCTTGTTTCTCCTCTTCAAAATTGCTTCGCAATTTTGAGATTTTTCTTGTTTCGTAGAATTTTCCTAAATCTGGTAAAATCCCATTGTGCCGATTAAGCGGATTTTTAGCTCTCAAGGCGTTTGATTTGAGAAAATTTGTCAAAATCGTGATCAAAAGAATAGATTTCTTTGATTTTTTTCTTCTGCATTAAAGCGATATGGTAAGCATCGATAAAACTGATGTTTTGTTCCATGTAGAAAGTAAAAATTCCCGGAAGTAGTTTGTAATTTTCTATGATAATGTTTGGAATTTGTCCAATAGCAATCATTTTATCAGTTATCTCTTTTTTGGGAAGTTTGTAAGATCTTTCTAAAGTAAAGATTACCTCCGAAAGCGTTAAAAGACTGATGAAGACTTTATTTTTTTCTTGCTCGATCTTTTTAAAGATTGTTTTAGTCTTGGATGAAAGTATAGGGTCATCGTCCAAAATAAATCGGAGAATAATATTAGTATCAAGAAGAATCATCGATTAGTTTTTGAAAGAGTTCCAAGCTGACGGAGTATTTTACGGTCTCTTTCAACGGCTGCTTTTGGCCACGCCTGTTCTTCCCATTTGATCAATTTTTGACCAGTAAGTTTCGGTTTAATTTTAGGTTTTAGCGAGCCGTAGAGGGACATTATTGAGAAACGTTTGGCGGTTTTCACTTTAACCTCTTTCTTTTTAGTGACAATGAATCTTACTTGATCGCCACGTTTCAAGCCGAGCACTTTGCGTACTTGGGCCGGAATAGTTACTTGGCCTTTTTGAGTTATAGTCGTAGGTTGTACTTGCATGGTAATACCCAAATTTTAGTATTACTAATGCTGATTGTCAATAGACCTTCTAAATCTGTTAAAATTTGCCTGTCATGGCGATTAAGAGGATTTTTAGTGCTGGAGGAATTGTTATCAGACCCTTAGGCTACGATCCCGTTTCGAAATTTGACGAAACGGGATCGGGAAAAGAGGCTGAAAAGTGGGAGGTTTTGGTGACTCAGCATTCCAAACATAAAGGCTGGGATTTTCCCAAAGGCCATCGGGAAATTTATGAATCGGAGGAGCAAACGGCTCTGCGGGAGGTTGAGGAAGAAGCTGGTGTTAAGGCGGAAATTATCGAGAGGGTTGGCCAAACGCAGTATTTCTACTGGGAAACGGAAGAGCCCGTCTTCGCCCCTTCGACCCTTCGGTTATACTCAGGGCCATTGGCTTCGCTCAGGGCTACGGTGGGGAAAGAAAAGGTATTAAAAACTGTTGCTTATTATTTGATGAAGTACGTTGGAGAAGGAGAAGCTACAACTGCTTTTGAGGTTAGTGCTAAAGTTTGGCTACCAATTGATAAGGTTGAGGAGAAATTGACATTTAAGGATACCAAGGAATTGTGGGAGAAGGCGAAAATCAAGATAGAAGCGATCAGTGACAAGTGACAAGTTATAAATTAGAGAGAAGCTCCTTGGGAATATAGTCTTCTGGTATAATTTTGGCGCTGGAGAGGTCGCATAGTGGACTAGTGCGCAGACCTGGAAAGTCTGTATACTCGCAAGGGTATCGAGGGTTCGAATCCCTCCCTCTCCGCCATCCTTCGCCAAGTCGCCGACGCTCCATAGCTTTGGCGACGGAGCGGCTATAGGGGTGGCTATGCTGGTGGATTGGAAAGAAGTAAGAAATTCGCGCCCATAGTTCAATGGACAGAACGTTAGGTTCCGGACCTAGAGGCTAGAGGTTCGAGTCCTCTTGGGCGCACACTGATGGAAAGGCAAGAGCCTGAGGTACCAATGATTGTCAAAAAGCGCTGGTTTTTAGATTTTAAGCCAGAAGAAATTGAGATAATCCGGCAAAATCGAGAAACTGTGGTGGTTGTTGATCTTTGGGCGGCAACAACCAACATTGTTTTGATGCTTGCCAAAAAACCTCAAAGATTGATTTTAGTCAGCGACGATAAATTTCCGGAAGCCGAAAAAGTTTATCCCCAGTCAGTTCTAATTGGTCAGAGCAAGGTCATCCCCGAGGAAAAGTTTGCTTCCTCATCTAATAAATCTTCGGATGTGGATAAGGTGGATATTGCGGGAAAAGTAGTCTTATATGTGACGTTTAACGGGACACGAGTTTTGGAGGCATTTTCCAGTAATGAGAAGGGGTTAATCTTTGCGGGGTCGATGACAAATCTTGAGGCGCTTGTCTTACGACTGAGGGGTTTGAGCCCCAGTAAGGTAAATGTTGTGGCGTCTGGAAATTTGACCGGTGAAATGGGGGGTGTGGTTTTTATCGAAGATTTTCTTGGAGCGGAGATTATTGAAAAGAAGCTGAAAGGTCAGGAGCTTGATTTTCAGGCGGCTGCCGAAATGATGAAGCAGGAGATGCTAAAGTATTACCCAGCTGATTTAGAAGAAGCAGAAGACAAAGTTTGGCCCTACATTTTTGGGCAACAGACCAACATTTTGCCGACAGCTTTTATCAATAACGAGGGTTTTGTGGAGGNGGTTCGACCCTTCGGTTATACTCAGGGCCATTGGCTTCGTTCAGGATAAATTGTTATGGATCAGAAGGACGAGGTTAAAAGTAAGGTTGATTTGGTTGAAGTTATTGCTTCATATATTCCCCTAAAAAAAATGGGCAGGAATTTTGCCGGACTTTGCCCGTTTCATTCCGAGAAGACCCCCTCGTTTATGGTTTCTGCCGAAAGGCAGGCTTTTAAATGTTTTGGGTGTAACGAGTCAGGTGACGTCTATACTTTTTTAGAAAAAATGGAAGGATGGGATTTTCGGGAAGCCCTGGAGGAGATGGCCAAGAAGGCAGGAGTTGTGCTTGCCGACTTTAAACCGAGCGGAGTCCAAAAAAATAAGGAAAAGTTAATTGAGATAAATAAGAAAGCCCTGCAATTTTACAAATATTTATTAAATAAACATCCGATAGGCGAGACGGCAAGAAAATACCTTATTAGCCGTGGAGTGACCCAAGAGTTTTGGGAGAAATTTGATTTGGGGTATGCTCCGGCTGGCTGGGAAAATCTTTCCAAATTTTTAAAAAAAAGAGGGTACGACCTTGCGGATATGGCAACAGCAGGGCTTATGATTGCCCGCCTGATGGTGCCTCGAGTGCAGGCGAGCGGCGGGCAGGGAAGAGACACAAAAGGACCCGGCTTTTCGGAAGGCGGGTATTATGACAGGTTTCGTAATCGGATTATTTTTCCCCTCAAAGACGGGCGGGGTACGGTCCTGGGATTTTCGGGCAGGACTATCGATGACGCACGGAAAGAGGCCCCACTTCGCTCAAAGAGTTTCGAGGGGCAAGCAAAGTACATTAATTCTCCAGAGACGTCTATTTATAACAAGGGTTCGTTGCTTTTTGGTTTGGACGTGGCAAGAGGCGCAATTCGAGACAAGAAAGAAACTGTTTTGGTTGAAGGCGAATTTGACGTGATTTCGGCACATAAGGCAGGCGTTTTTAATGTAGTGGCATCTAAAGGGACGGCCCTGACAGAAAGGCAAGTTGTAATCCTTTCGCGGCTTGCAGAGAAGGTGGTACTTTGTTTTGATACAGATTTGGCGGGAGACGCAGCAGCCAGGCGAGGCATTGAGCTATTGGATCTTGCGGGTCTTGATATTTGTGTGGTTAGACTTGGAAAGCATAAAGATCCTGACGATTTTGCCCAAAAGGATCCTGCCGGTTTTAAAAAGGCAATAAGTAATGCTTTGAATGTTTATGATTATTTTCTTGAATCGGCAACGGCAAGATATGATCCGAAAACGGCAGACGGCAAAAAGAAAATAGGTCAGGAAATTCTACCTGTTCTTGCAAGAATTTCAGATGATTTGGTAAGGGCTCATTATACGGATAAGCTCGCGAGGGTTTTGGATTTGGAAGTGACTCTGGTCGCGGCAGCAGTTGACAAAAAAATGGGCAGTCTTTTTACAACTTTGCAAACAGGGGGAGTTGGAGCGTCCGTCAAAAGCAAGTTAAGCCTTGAGGAATATTTTTTGGCCCTTTTTATTTCACAAGACGAAATAGTGACTAGTTTTGTGGTTGATGTTAAACCTGGCGATTTTGAAAATGAAAAGGCGGCAAGTTTTTGGAAATGGCTTCGTGATATAATCAGGGCTTCCCAAGCGCGGACAGGCCATCGTTTGGGCGAAAAGCCCAAAAGTTTAAAAAGGTTACTAGAAAAGCTACCTGGCGATTTGGGAAGTTTTGTTGACCATCTTTATCTTGCAAATATAAGTCCTGCTTTTGGCGAAAAGGAATTTTGGGCTCAGGAAGTGGCTAAAATTGCTCAAAGAATTAAGAAAGAATCTTTAAAGCGGCAACTTTTTGAAGTGTCACGGCGTTTAAAAACGGCCCAAGCTGAAAAGAACATGCGCAAGATGACGATTTTGACAAAAAGATTTGATCAGATAGCAAAATATCTTAAATCTTAAGGAGGTCAGTCATGAAAAAGATATCGAGGCGAGGCGACAAACAAGTAACAGAAAAAGAAGAAAAAAAGATCGACATAAAGCTTGAAATTCGCAAGCTCGTAAAACGAGGGCGAGAACAAGGCTTTGTGACTCAAGATGATGTTTTGGCAATATTTACCAACCCTGAAAATTCAGTAAGCGAAGTTGATGATTTGTATCATAAGTTTCTCGAAGAGGGGATAGATGTTTTTGACACAACAGAGTTTGACGTCGGTGAGGCGGCAAAGCCGATTTCAGAACTTGAAAAAGAACTGGAAAGTTTGACAGCGCTCGAGGAAGGTTATCTTTCTGATCCGGTTAGGATGTATCTTCGGGAGATCGGCAGAGTTTCGCTTTTAACCTATGAGGAGGAAGTTGCACTGGCAAAGAGAATTGAAAAAAATGACAAGCGCGCAAGGGAGAGATTAATCAATGCTAACTTGCGGCTGGTGGTTTCTATCGCCAAGAAGTATGTCAATCGAGGNTTGACCCTTCTGGATCTTATTGAGGAAGGGAACATTGGATTGATGCGTGCCGTTGTCAAGTATGATTGGCGGCGAGGCTATAAATTCTCAACCTATGCGACCTGGTGGATTCGGCAGGCGATAACGCGGGCGATTGCCGATCAGGCACGGACAATTCGAATCCCGGTGCACATGGTTGAGACTATCAATAAGTTCAATCGAATTTCCAGGAAATTAATGCAGGAGTTGGGCAGGGAGCCTGGACCCGAAGAAGTGGCTGGCGAAATGGGAGTTGGGGAGGATAAGGTACGGGAAATTATTAAAGTTTCCCAGGAGCCGGCATCTTTGGAGGCACCGGTTGGGGAGGAAGAGGATAGCCGGCTTGGCGATTTTATTCAAGATGTTTCAGCAAGTCCAACAGATCAGGCAACACAGGCGCTTTTAAAGGATCACATCCGTGAGGTACTTTCGACTTTATCGCCGCGTGAAGCTAAGGTTTTGGAATACCGGTTTGGTCTTGAGGACGGGAAGCAGAGGACTTTGGAGGAGGTTGGTCGGGAGTTTGGGGTGACCCGAGAGCGAATTAGGCAAATTGAGGCTAAGGCTATTCGCAAATTGCGACATCCAACCCGGGCAAAAAAACTACGGGATTATTTGTAATTCTCAGCACATTGAGTCAGACTCGATGGGGAGCCCGAAAGGAATAGATTTCAAATTCGACTTTGTGAGTTTGACAAAGGTGGGCTTGTGATGACAAACTGAGATTGATGTTAACTAATTTGTCGACCGTTGTTTTGGTGGTGGTTATTCTGGTTTCTATCTCTGCCACATACAATGCTTATCTGCTGCGCGGGGGCAAACTTGCCTGGAGTGAAATCCTGATTGTTTTGGGAATGGTTTCCTTTGTATTTTCGGTTGTGCTTTCTAAAGTTTTCCCCCAGCAACAGCTTATGGGAGTAACTCTTGCCGATCTTGCCAACGTTTTGGGTTTTGTTTTTTTGCTTTTCGCTTCTTTGAAAATGCGCTTTGCCCTTAGATAGTATTTTCGTGCTTTCCAGATTAATTCTCCACGTGGTTTAATATCAGCATGGATTTTTTGAAGTGGCTTTTTTCACATCGGACTTGGCTTTGGCATAAATGGCTGGTTATTGCCCAAGCAATTGGTAATTTCCAGGCGCAGGTAATTTTGAGCCTGTTTTATCTGGTGATTCTTTTGCCAGTCGGATTGATGTTCAGGTTTTTGGCAGACCCGCTTCGCTTACGCTGGCAGAAAGCCCTTCGCCAGAAAACTAATTTCGGAAAGTGGGAGCATCCGAAAGAGAACCTTGGGGAGGCAAGGAAGCAGTATTAGTAAGAATTTTCAATATTCAAAAATTAAATTTTCAATGAAAATTTCAAATTTCAAATTTCAAATTTAAAGAATGTACATTCTTGGGATTTCCTGTTTTTATCATGAGTCGGCAGCTTGCCTTTTAAAAGATGGAAAAGTGGTAGCGGCCAGCGCTGAGGAGCGGTTTAGTCGCAAAAAACATGACAGTGAATTTCCGAAATTGGCGGTGGGGTTTTGTCTTAAAAAAGCGGGAATTACCGCCGCTGATCTTGATTTTGTGGTTTTTTACGAAAAGCCTTTTTGGAAATTTTCCAGAATTTTACTTTCTACTTTGGTCTCGTGGCCTTTGGCTTTCCGGCTTTTCGCTAAAGCAATGATTACTTGGATTTCCGGCAAGCTTTGGGTGAGATCGATTATTGGTGAGGAGTTGAGGGTTGACGTAAAAAAGATTTTGTTTGTGCCTCATCATGTTTCGCACGCGGCGGCGAGTTTTTATCCTTCAGGTTTTCGTGAAGCGGCGATTTTAACTTGCGATGCGGTAGGGGAATGGACTACAACAACGCTGGGGTTTGGTGAAGGAACAAATATAAAGATTGAAAAAGAAATTAAATTTCCACACAGTTTGGGACTTTTGTATTCGGTCTTTACGGCATTTTTGGGATTTGAGGTAAACGACGGCGAGTACAAAGTTATGGGTATGGCGCCGTATGGCAAACCAAAGTATCTGGATCGNGTCAAGAAACTGGTCAAGGTTTATCCGGACGGCTCGTTTTCTTTGAAAATGGAGTATTTTAAGTTTCATAAGTCGGTAGAGTACGCTTACGGCGAAAAGTTTGTCGAGCTTTTCGGCAATCCGAGGACCCGCGATTTGCACTTTTTTACAAAGGGCTCCGGTTATCCTTCTTACTTTGGAGAAAGACCTGAGAACTATAAAGAGCTTTGCGGGTTGAATCAGAAGTATGCCGATATTGCTGCTTCCATCCAGGCGTTTACAGAGGAGACAATTTTGAAGTTGGCTGATTATGTACATCAGCAGACCAAGATGGAAAATCTGTGCATCGGCGGCGGCGTTGGATTAAATAGCGTGGCCAACGGTTTGCTCTTGAGGCGCGGGCCTTTTAAGCGGATTTTTGTGCAGCCGGCGGCGGGGGATGACGGCGGAAGTATTGGAGCGGCTTTGTATGTTTATCATCAGATATTGGGTAAAAGACGAATCTTTGTTCAGGATAATTGTTATTTCGGGGCTGAATTTGGTGAGGCTGAGATTGAAAGTTTTCTTAAAAAGAAGCGAGTTAAGTACAGAAAAATTGGGACTGAGGAAAAGTTAGTTGACTATCTATCTGGCGAGATTGTTTCCGGGAAAGTTGTCGGTTTTTTCCACGGGAGAGCGGAGTGGGGTCCGCGGGCACTTGGAGCAAGATCAATAATTGCTGATCCGAGGCGGGAGGAAATGAAGGAGATAGTCAATACAAAAATAAAATTCAGGGAACCTTACCGGCCTTTTGCGCCGGTAGTTTTGGCTGAATATGCAGGCGATTATTTTGAGGTCGATGGATTGGCACACGAGGATTTAACTAAATTTATGCTGGGTGTGTTTCCGGTGAAGAAGTCAGCAAAGAAAGTGATTCCGGCAGTGACTCATGTGGACGGGAGCGGCCGGCTACAGATAATAAGACGTGATCAAAACGCCCGCTACTACGATTTGATTAAGCGCTTCGGGGATTTGACGGGAGTCTACGTTTTGATGAATACCTCTTTTAATTTAAAAGGTGAACCGATTGTCAATTCGCCCGAGGATGCTTTGAATACTTTTTCAAAATCGGGCCTCGACATTTTGGCGCTGGAGAGATATATTGTTTTGAAAGAAGATGTTAAGTAATTGTTATATTGCTATATTGTTAAATTGTTAAATTGTTAAAGAACAATAAGCGAAGCTTTTCTTTGAATAAAAAAATTCAACAATCTAACAATTGAAATTATGCGGTTTTTTAAATCATTTTTTTCAAGAGGTTCAGAAGCAAGAGACTTAATTGAGTTTTTGTGGAAGGCAAAACTTTGGTTTTTGATTCCTTTTGTGGCGGTGCTTTTATTATTTGGGTTCCTTCTGATTTTTGCCCAGGCTACAGGTGTCGCCCCTTTTATCTACACNCTTTTTTAGTCAAAGAGGAAATTTATTTAAAGGTAAATATAAGAATTGAGAGAATAGTTAGAATAACATAGTGGATAATTGCAGCGAAAAANAAACTCACGGGAATAGTTTTGAATTCTAAGGTGTGTTGTCTAAAAGATTCTACTAAGAAAGAAAAGATACTAGCGATTATTGCAAACGCAAATGCAACGTAGGCAGTTATGAAGAAGAGTGTTATATCTGGTTTCCCTTCAAAAAAACCCCAAAGATAACCGAAGAAGAATATGAAGGGATAACCGATAATGGGAATAAAAAGAGGCCAAATTTGAATCTTTCTCATTGCAGTCGTTTCATATAANGTAGCTCCTTCAATTTTAGAACCAGNTCGTGTCACGTTGCAAAGATTGCATGAAACTTGGCATAATTTGCGCTAAGTGAAAAAGTTTCCCTCCGATTCAAAATTTCTGCTTTTAATTGTTGCAATTTTTACTTTTCTTTCGCTTCTTTTGTTCTGGCCGGTTTTTTTAGGGAAAGTTAATTTAAACGGTAATCTTTTGGTTTCTTTTTACGCGCCGTTTGGCCAGAATTTGCCTTTTAAAAATACCGGCTGGGATCAGCTTAGAATATACTTNCCCTTTTACAGAGTTGCCCTTGATGCAATAAAAAATTTTAGTTTGCCGCTTTGGAATCCTTACGCGTTTTCCGGACATCCGCACATGGCGGATTTCCAGACTGCGGTATTTTACCCACTTTCCATCTTTGGGTTAGTATTGNCCCAGATTGAATTTTGGCACCTGTTGCGTATTACACCGACAATTCTAGCTTCATTTTTTACCTTTCTGTTTCTTAAGAATTTGAGATTGTCGATGCTCGCCGCCATTTTTGGATCGCTGACTTTCGGCTTTAGCCCTTTTATTTTGACTTGGGGGGAGGAAGTGGTGATGAGCCCGCATTCAATTGTTTGGCTGCCGTTAATTCTATGGGCGATTGATCGATATTTAGGTTTTCTGGCTCACCACCGGGGAGTCCCCTTCGGCTTCGCTCAGGGCAAGCAAGCCCACCACGGGGGTATTGCTGGGCGGTTTTTCTTGGTAATCATTGCCCTTTCCACGGCCTCCTCCTTTTTTGGCGGCTATATGCAGACTACAATTTATATGTTTATTTTTATTTTTGCCTATCTTATCCTTAGAATTTGGCGTAATTCCGTACGTGTCAACTCAAGACACCCTTGGGGTGAATTAGCTTTACACCTGCGGATTTTGGGAAGTTTTGGTGTTGGAGTTGGCTTGGCGGCCGTTCAACTTTTGCCTTCTGCCGAACTTTATTTTAGCTCTGCCAGATCGCAAATTGTTCTCCGTCAGACCTTGTTCGATTTTTTACTGCCCATAGAATCGCTTTTAACCTACCTGGCCCCCGATTTTTTTGGGCATCCGGCCACGGGAAACTTCTTTAGACCAGGCGTTGCCCAGTACTATGAAGGAATCTTGTTTGTAGGAGTGGCGGCCCTGATTTTTGCAGCCTATGCAATCCTTAATCAGAAGCAGGATAAGTTGGTCGGCTTTTTGGCAATTTTTGGATTGGTTGCTGCCTCGACAACATTTGATTTGCCAACCGCAAGACTTTTTTTATCTTTGCCGGTTCCATTTCTTTCGACATCGATTGCCAGCAGAGTTCTTTTTATTCCGGCTTTTTGTCTTTCAATTTTGGCAGCCATTGGCCTTGAACGGTGGCTGGCAAGTAAAGACAGAATGGTACTGAAAATTATTTTTAGCTTTGGCGTAGTTTACGCGGTAATTATTTTGATTCTTTTGGTGATTAAGTTTTTTCACCTTAATTACTTTGAACATGCCAAATTTTTCTCCCAACAGAACGTGCTGGTTAGCTTGAGAAATTTAGTGGTGCCGATTTTCGTCTTCGGGCTAACGGCTACTTTAATCTTTTATGCTAGTTTTAAGGGGAAATTTAAACAACAGGCGGCTTTTTTGATTACTATTTTGGCCTTTTTGCATATTTTTTACTTTAGTCAAAAATATTTGTCGTTTAGTGAGCGAAAATATGTTTTCCCCGAAAACCATGCTCTGAGTTTTATGGCTGAAAATCAAGGAATTTTCCGCTCCTGGGGAATCGGGGATGCTTTTTTGGAAAATAATTTTGCCAGCCAATACGGTATCTTTTGGCCCGAAGGTTACGATTCTTTGAACAATAGATCTTATGGGGAATTTACGTACGCGATGCAGGGAAATAAACTTTCTGATTTCGTTTTTAGGGCCGATGCTGGATTTGGACGAGGGAAGACTGAGGAGCTACTTGGGAATCCAGACAGGCGAAGGCTTATCGATATGGTGGGAATTAAATATGTAGTAGCNTTGAGTGATGAAGGGGAAGTGATGAGTCTTTATAACTTCAAAAAGGTTTTTTCAGATGGCAAATATGCGGTATTTGAAAATTTACAAGTTATGCCCAGAGTTTTTTTGGCTTCAAATTATGAAGGACCCCCGCCAGTTGAGGATGAAGGATTAAGGATTAAGGATGAAGGAAAAATGAGAAGAAGGTTAATCTTTCAAAAGCTTTTGGATCATGATTTTGATTTTCGCAATGTTTTGATTTTGGAAAAACCGTCGTCGATTTCGGCCCAGTTTGGGGAGGGCAGCGCCCAGATTATTAGCTACAAACCGCAAGAGGTTGTTATTTCCACAAAGTCAGATCAGCCAAAACTGCTTTTTCTCTCCGATAATTATTATCCGGGATGGAAGGCAAGGGTTGATGGGGAGGTAACCGAAATTTTGAGGGCCGATTATACGTTTAGAGCAGTGCCACTAATCCCCGGAGAGCATGTGGTGAGATTTTATTATGATAGTGAGATTTTTAAACTTGGAATTTTAATTTCTGCCGGAAGCTTAGGGTTATTGATATTTTTGATTTTAAAGAAGAAGTTGATATAGGGCTTGAGAGATCTACTGAATTTTGTATCTTCTAAGACGGAGTCCCAAGGGAATTGCGCCTACCATTAAAACTAAACTCACCGGTGAGAGCCCGGTGGCTGGTAGGACTTGAGGAATTGGAGCGGCAGCGATATTGACGGTTTGTGCTTGGGTTGGGTTGTTTTCAATTTTAATATCGACATCGTTCGAGTTTTTATTTGAATTGTTGTTGGTATTGTCATTGGTTACAGATTGATTGACGCTGACATTTAATTCTTCGTCGTGAGCCAGATTGTCATTATTTTCATCATCATCATTATCATTGGCAAAAGTATTACCGGTAGTGAAGATAAGAGCAAAAATGAAAATGGTAGATATTATCCATTTTTTCATATCAGAGCTATTATAACAGCAAGCCCAAGATGGATTAAGAGGATTTATCAAGTAGACGTTTTTTGCAGGTTGTAAATTGCAGCCAGCCTGAGGGCAAGATTCACCTTAAAGAGAAGTCAACTTGCAGGCTAATTGTAACTTCATTTTGGCCGGGTTGAATCTGGCTGGCTTTTTGCTGGAGCTCGACTGCGCCTTGGGCAAAAATTGGCGGAGGGATGGAAAAATCTCCTTGTTCCGAAATCTTGACGACTTTGCCGATTTTTCTGCGTGAAAGTTTAGCAAGTTCCTGAGATTTTTGACGGGCAGCATCAACTGCTGCCTCGCGGGCTTTTGATTTGGCTTGTTCTAGTGTTTGGTCATCAATTGTCAGGTTTGGACCATAAAGATTAGTAGCACCCTGTTCTGTTAAGGCAGCAATAATTGTGTCCGACTTTTTAAAATCACGGATAGTTACCTCTAAAGTAGTTGAAACTTGGTTAGTTGTTGGTTTTATTGGCGGATAGGGTTGGATTTCAAAACCAGGCCCGGCTGAAATGTTTTGAGTCTTGATATCTTTTTCGTCAATGCCAAGCTCCCTTAATTTATTGACAAGACTGGATACTTTCTGTTCATTTTCGCGTCGGGCGTTATCTAAATTAGGTTTTTTAGTTTCAACGGTTGCTGAAATTTTGGCGATATTGGGGGTGACTTGAGTTTTGCCCTCGGCAGTGACCGAAATTGTTTCCTGCGGTTTTTGTTGCCAAGGTTTGAGCCAAAAAGCGCCAAAGGCAACCAATAGGACTACCAGGGGCCAGATTAAATTTTGATTGAGTTTGATTCTGGCCATCTTTGTTATTTTAACAAATTTAGGAGGTGTTTGGAGCGAAATATTTTGTTTAATGCGGATATAGAATTTCGCCAAGCACAAACCATAGGACGAGAAGGCCTATTACGGTGGCGATGTAAACAAGAATAGACCGCTCTCTCTTCTTTATTTACATGAAGCAAAAAGGGTGAGTTATTTAGAAGATTTAAAACTAAATTATGCCGATTTCTTTTAGTGTGCTTGCAAATCTTTGGCTTGTCTTAACCAAACCATCCGAAAAATTACCGTCCCCCAAATACTTAACCCAAGATTCAGGGAAAGTCGTCCCAAGTTTTCCTATATGAATGTGCACCGATCCTTTTTTCTCGCCCTCAGTGATTAAAAGAACTCTCCCTCTATCTAAAGTAATAGGTTCTGCCAACCACTTACCATCGTGCCGTTCTTGTGACACCTTGTGAATATGATAACACTTTTTACCAATAGCTTCTTTGTATTTTACAATTTACAAACCAACACTCCAGACACTTTTAGAATGTTAAAAGGTTCTAAAATTGACAACTTGGCTCCCCGGTCCTTGGATTATTATAACTAGCAACTTCGACAAAATTATTCAAGCCTTTCAGAACCTTGTTTTTATTGGTGAATTAAGAGAAAGGTGGAAGGAGATTAAGAAATTACAGCCGAGCTTGGTAAAGGTTTGAGAATTTGATACCACTCCAAACCAAGTATATAATTCTCACAATATGGCAGAAGAAAAAGAAGGCGTGAAACGATTGGTAGAAATTAGAAAAATGACTGAGGCTGATTTGAATAAGGTAATTGAACTTGGGTCATCATCTGACGAAATGCAAACAGGAACCGAATCTCCTCAATTCTACGGTAGGGAAACATTATCAAAATGGGTGCAAAGCAGTAACGGCATCTTGCTCACAGCAGAATCCGACGGTGAATTTGCTGGATTTATACTTACAGCTTATAACCCAGATTCAAAGGACGCCTACATCCATACCATTGCAGCTGTTGATAAATTCAGAGGGAAAGGAGTTGGGGACCAACTTTTAGAAAGGACCTTAGCGGAGTTGGAGAAAACAGAGTGTAACCACGTATACTGTTTAATCAAACCTGATAATGAACCTGCAAGGAAGTTATTTCAAAAACACGGCTTTTCTTTAGGAGAATTGTTCCACTATTCAGACAGAATGTTACCTCGAAGTAAAACCTAAATCCTCATGCCTTGGAAAAGTCAACCCATTCGACATTGCTCAGGGTTGACACTGAGTATTGTCGCAGTGTCAAGTTGAGGCTAAAAAGTGGTGCTCGCCCGATGGGCTTGTAGTGAGTTTACCGAATTGACGATCTTAGAATGGCTAACTGATTCTCACTCTTTAACTTACTTTAGCAGTTTCATCTCTAAGCTCATTACGACCCAGATCGGTTTAAGCATTCATTCTATTTCGAGCAAGCGAGGACCCCAGCTTCTAGCCGTGGGTTAAGCAGAAACTTTGCTGCCGCGAAGCGAAGAAAGAGAGGACCACGGGCTACGCCCGTGGGAATCTATTTTGGCACTATCAGGGGAGCGAGCCAAATGCCGGCGCGGCGATCCTCAGGATCCCGGCAACGGAAAACCTCCAAGCCTAACTCAGCAGAGAAGTTGCCAACTACGGCGTTGCCTGAACCAATCAGGGTTTTTGTTCTGGCAAAACCATAGTCATACTTTTTCCCAAACAGGCGCTTGCCAGTTTTATCAAAATGCAAAAAAACAAACTCTACATAATCAGGGGCTTCGCCAATAACTGCTTGTACTCCAGGAATTTTTCTTACAAGCTTCAGGCCAAACTCCCTAACCATTTTTTCGTGCTCTTTAAGGGTTTTGTTATTGCTTTTTGGTAAAACAAGCTTTTCGGGATTAATTGCAACTTCTGTTTTACTTGAGCCCAGATTCGCAAGATCAGGATAGTCTTTGT
>C687J35174_10006673_pt1 | contig 14993 bp, 10 predicted proteins | sample RifCSPhighO2_01_FD_35174 | JGI IMG/M metagenome (IMG submission 35174) | reverse complement strand
AAAGCCTTGAAATAGCCAAAAATGCAAATCATCCTGTTCCGGGAGAAGGAAATCCCGACACCCAAGCGATGTTTATCGGGGAAGCACCCGGATTTCACGAGGATCAGGTTGGTCGTCCATTTGTGGGGGCTGCGGGGCGACTTTTAGAAAAATCTTTAAAAGAGATAGGGCTCAAGCGGGAAGAAGTTTATATAACCAATATCGTCAAATTCCGCCCCCCCGAGAACCGCGATCCCTTGCCCGAAGAGATCGAGGCCTGTCGTGATTGGCTCGACCGTCAAATCTCAATCATCCGACCTCAAATTATTATTACCCTTGGCCGGTTCTCGATGGCCAAATTTCTTTTCTCTCAATCGATTTCAAAAATTCACGGCCAGCCCCGTCGCATTATTTGGAATCCACCTTCTTATTCCGAACCCCTGTCTTTGGTAATCTTTCCAATGTTTCATCCAGCCGCAGCCCTTAGGGCCGGGCAGACAATGAGCTATTTCCTCAGCGACTTTCACAAACTCTCTGATATCCTGAAAGAGAAAGATTCACTTTCCCCGCCCGGCCCGGAAGCGCTGCAAGTNACCAAACCGACCCAGTCATCACTATTTTAATAAGCCCATTTAATAAACCCAAACCCCAATGCAATTCATCCGTCCCAAAATTGATTCCAGAAATCAGCTCCGGATCATCTCCCTGGGGGGCTTCGGCAACGTTACCACCAACATGTACGTGTACGAATTACTCCCCCAGGGGGACATTCTCCTGATTGATTGCGGAATCGGGTTCCCTTCAGAAGAGATGCTCGGGGTAGATCTCCTTATCCCCGACACTTCTTATCTCAAAGACAAAATAGGCAGGATCAAAGGGCTGGTTCTTACTCACGGCCACGACGACCATACCGGAGCACTGCCGTTTATACTTCCCCATCTTCCGGTTCCAGTCTACGCCCCATCACCCTTAACCGCAGGATTTGCCCAACTCAAACTTCAGGATTCAGGTCTGACACAGAGAATCATCGTTGTCGATCCTTCTAAATCTCTAAAACTGGGGGCTTTCACCCTCGATTTTATCAGGATCAATCACTCCACTCCCGATGCCCAGCATATTTTCATCCAGACACCGGTTGGAAATATCTATCATGGCCCGGATTACAAATTCGATTGGACTCCGGTAGACGGAGTCAAGCCGGACCTGGCCAAAATTGCCTCTTTTTCTGCCAAAGGTGTAACCCTGATGCTCACAGACTGCCTTGGTGCCGAAAACAAAGGCCCCACTCCTTCCGAAAATATCTTAAACGAGACATTTGAAAGAGAGCTCAACCATTGGAAGGGGAGAATCATAATCACCACCCTTTCATCAAACATCTCCAGGTTTCATCAAGCCATCACCGCCTCCATAAACCATCAGAGAAAAGTCATTCTTGTAGGCAGAAGCCTCGAGAAAAAAGTTGAACTGGCCATAAAACTTGGCTACCTTAAATTTCCCCGCCAGGTATTTGTGACGCCCGAACAATCCCTCCGCCTTCCGGACAGTCAGATTACCTATCTTGTTTCCGGCAGTCAAGGCCAGCCAGGTTCTGCTCTCGACCGCATTGCCAACAGCGAACACAAAACCGTGCAAATAAAAAAATCCGATAAAATAATCTTCTCTTCGCCCGATTACATCCCTGGAACCGAGGGTGCGGTCCATTCCCTTATCGATCGCTTCACCAAACTGGGAGCAAATGTAATCTACAGCAATATTGCCGAAAACCTCCACGTCGGTGGCCACGGTGGCCAACACGACATGATGTTGCTTTTAGTCTTAGCCAAGCCCAGGTATATCGTCCCAACCGGAGGAGAAATGCGCCACATGAAGCAATACAGCTTAATGGCCCAAAAACTCGGATACGAGCAGACATCGATTCTCATTCCCCAAAATGGGGAAATAGTAGAGGTCTCCGGGGTTGATCAGGTAGCAATCAAGGGAAAGATTGATGTCAGAAATATCTTGGTCGACGGTCTTGGAGTGGGAGACGTAGGCCAGGTTGTATTGCGTGATCGCCAAGTCCTCGCTGAAGAAGGAATAGTTGTAGTGGTTATCCAGTTAGATCAAGTTTCAGCCAATCCGATCGCAATCGACATCATAAGTCGCGGCTTTGTATATGGCAAAAGCAATGAGCAGCTTATAAATCAAGCCAAGAAAGAAGTTCACCAAGCCATCACTGTTCAAATTAAAACCACGGAAATCAGGGTCATCAGGGAACGGGTCATAGAAAAATTGGGAAGATTCTTCTTTTCCCAGACAGGCCGGAGGCCAATGGTCTTACCAGTAGTGGTGGAAGTATAAAAGGCCCGAACAACGAAGCCAAACCTGTTATAATTTTCATTAAGCACTTCTTATGTCAAGACGCCACACCCCTTTTGGAAAAAGGAGTTTCAAATTTAAGCTTAAAAAGCACACTCTTTTTTCAGTCACCCTGGTAGCATTGCTTCTGTTTTCAGTTCTGGTAGTCCTTTCCTTTACACGCCAGGGAATTCTTCTTATCACCTTAAACGACCTTCTCCTTAACTTTTTCGGCTGGACTACCATCTTCTTGCCTTTCCTTCTGCTGGTTACCGCCCTTATGTTCTCTTCTCGTAAGACCGCTCTCAATCAACCCAACGTTATTCTTGGAGGGGGACTGCTCGTTTTCGCCCTCGCCGGATTATCAAAATCAGGCACTCTGGGACAACAACTCTGGCTTAATCTTTCGACCATGGTAACTTCAGTCGGAGCATGGCTGATTCTGGCGGGAGCCGTCCTTATAGGCTTTTTAGTTCTCTTAAACACTTCCGTAGATCAAATAATCGATTTTCTTGAAAAAGGGAGCCTTTTGCTAAAAAACATTTCAAAAGGAAAAAGCAAATTTATTCCCGCGTCCCAAATGAAAATCCGGGGTGTGTCAGATAATCCCTCGGACAAACTATCCCCCAGGATAACTTCCCCCACGGCAACGCCCGTATCGCCTGTCAAACCTGAACTGTCCCCGTCCCTTGTCACCAATCTGCCCACAGCATCCGACCAGATATGGCGTTACCCCCCACTCTCGTTGCTCTTGGACTCCGTCGGTGGCAAGGCAGACAGGGGAGACATCAAAGGCAATGCCGCAGTGATCGAGAAAACTCTTGAATCCTTCGGTATCGCTGCCCGTGTCGTGGAAGTCAATCTGGGGCCTGCGGTCACCCAATACGCTATCGAAGTGGGCTTGGGTACAAAATTAAGCAAAATCACCGGTCTCGCAAACGACCTGGCCCTTGCACTCGCAGCTCCGACAGGTCAAATCAGAATCGAGGCCCCCATACCCGGCCGTTCCTTGGTTGGTATCGAGCTCCCCAACCGTTCACCGGAGTTTGTAACATTAAGGAAAATGCTTGAATCAGACGCCATGCAGAAGTCAAAATCCAAGCTTCAAATCGCATTGGGGCTTGATGTTTCAGGTCGACCAATCAGCTACGACCTTGGGAAAATGCCCCACGTCCTAATTGCAGGTTCCACTGGCTCAGGCAAATCAGTTTCCATAAACGCCTTCATCGCCTCTCTTCTTTTCAGAACCTCTCCGTCAGAATTAAAACTGATTCTTGTTGACCCAAAACGGGTCGAATTAACCCAATATAACGGAATTCCCCATCTGCTTACTCCAGTAATTGTCGAAGTTGAGAAAGTTCTCTCGGCTTTAAAATGGGCAATGTCGGAAATGGATCGCAGGTACAAACTTTTCGCAGAAGTCGGGGTAAGAAATATCGAAGGCTACAATGAGATGTCCGGTTTCCAGGCCCTCCCCTATATAGTCATCATTGTCGACGAACTAGCAGATATTATGCTTTTTGCGCCCGTAGAAGTCGAAGACGCAATCACCAGAATCGCCCAGATGGCAAGAGCCACAGGCATTCATTTAGTAATCTCCACCCAGAGACCGTCAGTCGATGTCATAACTGGGCTGATCAAGGCAAATATCCCATCTCGGATTTCATTTGCCGTCTCCTCAATGATTGATTCCAGAGTCATAATAGACGGCCCGGGAGCGGAAAAACTTCTTGGCAAAGGCGACATGCTTTTTATCCCCCCAGACCAGGCAAAACCCACCCGCATACAAGGAGCCTTTGTCTCAGACGGAGAAATCAGAAAACTAATCGATTTTATCAAGACGCAAGGGATTGCCCCTCAATATACCGAGGAAGTCACCACCATGGCCCCATCTCTTAAAGGGGGAAAGAAGTTAGCTACCGGAGTTACATCTGAAGACCGGGATGAATTGTTCGAAGAAGCCATCAAAGTTATCACCCAGCACGACAAAGCCTCCGCTTCTCTTCTCCAGCGTCGACTTAGTATCGGGTACGCCAGAGCAGCGAGAATCCTGGATGAGCTCGAACACGCGGGAATAATCGGTCCCGGCGAGGGAGCCAAACCCAGAGACGTTCTCTATAAAAGCTACGAGCAGTACATCTCCTCGCTCCAATCAGCCTAAACCCACAAACAGACAACCATCAATCAAAACCCCCTCTCCTTAAAAAGTCTGGGTTAGAAAACCAAAACTATTAATAGCCGGAATCTTGTTAAGAAATAATGAAAACAGTAGGACAAATCCTCAAAAAAGAACGTCTTGCCCAGAATCTAGATTTAACCCAAATCGCAACCAACACCAGGATTCAGTTAAAATTCCTTCAAAGCCTAGAGGAAGACGCCTATCACCAACTGCCATCAGCCACCATTGCAAGAGGGTTTATCCGCAACTATGGTCAAGCACTAGGCCTTAACCCCAATACGTTGCTTGCACTGTTCCGGCGGGACTTTATAGAAGACAAGTCAGGTCAGATTATCCCCAGAGGAATAGTCAAACCCCTGACCGATTCGCCTGTCTCCTGGACTCCGAATCACACCCTGGCAGCATCAGCAGCCGTAATCCTCATTCTGCTCTCCGTTTATCTTTATCGCGAATACATGATTTTTATTTCTCCTCCCCCCATAAAAATTGAAGCTCCCCAGCAAAATGCAGAGATAAAAGGAAACTCAGCAGAAATCGTGGGTAAAACTGATCCCGAGACACAAGTTCTCATCAATGGAGAAGAAATAAAAATTTCATCCTCCGGCCAATTCAAATTCATCATAAGCCTCGTTCCCGGGGAAAACGAAATCACCATAAAAGTTACAGACAAAAGAGGTAAAGTCAACACAATTCAAAGAACAATCCAGGCCATACCTTGAAAACCAGAGTCTTTCGCAGTTTCACCCCGGGAGTTATACTTAAAAAAATTCAAAATGACCGAGGAGTCCTCACGCCTTATAATAACCCTCTCTGTTTTTGCTTTCTCTCTTGTTGCCACCATAGCCACAGCCCACCTGATCGTAGTTCTCAAACAATTTCGTCAGTCAATGGAAAAAATCGATCAAATACTTTCCGACATCAGCTTTGTTTCTAACGCTTTTGCTCGTCCGGTATCCACGCTTTCCCGACTGATCAAAGGCTTCAAACAGGGATCGTCATTTTTTAAAAAAATCATGGAGAAATAAAACACATGGACCCAAAAAACCAAGCGAAACCGGACCACGATTTCCTCGCCGGTATAATTCTGGGCAGCATCGTCGGAGCGACTCTGGCAATCTTGCTCGGCACAGAAGAAGGTAGCGATTTTCGACACAAGCTTAAAAAGAAAGGACGTCAACTGCTGGAAGATCTACCAGATCTTATGTCGGAAAAAACCCACGAACTAGAAGAAAAAATATCCTCTCCGATAACCAATATTGAGAAGAAAGGTAAAAAACTTCTTAGCCATCTAAGCGGGAATGGCCGAACTTCGTAAACAGCTTTTGGTAAAATCGTTTTTCTCATGACATCTCCACAAGTTCGTCAGCACTTTTTTGATTTTTTCGGCTCTTTTCCCAGGAATCACGTCCTAGTCCCCTCATCGCCCCTGGTTCCTGAAAACGATCCCACCACTCTTTTCACCAGCTCCGGGATGCAACCGCTTATTCCCTATCTCCTCGGTCAAGCTCACCCTCAAGGCAAAAGATTGGTAAATAGCCAGAAATGTCTCCGCGCCCAGGATATAGATGAAGTAGGCGATGGCCGCCACACAACCTTTTTCGAAATGCTCGGCAACTGGTCGTTAGGGGATTACTTCAAAAAAGAACAATTGCCTTGGAAGTTTGAATTTCTGACGAACAAACTCGGACTCGACCCCCGTCGCCTTTATGTCTCTGTATTTGCCGGTAACGATTCTGTCCCGAAAGACACGGAGTCCGTGAATATCTGGAAGGAAATTTTTGCCCAGAAGGGAATAGACGCTAAAGAAAATGAACGCATTTTTGCCTATCCGGCTTCCAAAAACTGGTGGTCTCGTTCCGGAGAACCAGAAAATATGCCCACAGATGAACCCGGTGGCCCCGACTCCGAAGTTTTTTTCGACTTCGGGTCAGAGCTTAAACTCCACGAAAACTCTAAGTTTAGAGACCAGAAATGCCATCCCAATTGCGACTGCGGCAGATTTTTGGAAATCGGCAACTCGGTTTTTATGCAATTTCAGAAAAAAACCGACGGAACCCTAACAGAACTTCCCCAGAAAAACGTTGATTTTGGTGGGGGATTAGAACGGCTTACTGCGGCAGTAAACGACTGTACGGACATCTTTAAAACTGACTTGTTCTTGCCGGCTATTTCTGTATTGGAAAACCAATCCGGAGCCACATACGAAAAGAACTCGACTGACATGCAAATTATCACAGATCACTTCCGGGCCTCAACTTTCTTGGTCACCGACGGCGTTCTCCCATCGAATAAAAATAGCGGCTACGTTCTGAGACGATTAATCCGTAGGGCAGTCTTTAAGCTGGTGAAATTAGACATCCCGGTCCTCAAAACCATACCCCATATCTGTAAATCCATAATAGAAACCTATCGACCGATCTACTTTAAAGAAAAACATTTATACGAGATACATGCTGAAATAGGNCTTGAAGCCGATAGATTTTTATCAGGATTACACAAAGGAAATCAAATTCTAATCTCGCAACAAAACATAGACGAAAAGGTGGCATTCAATCTTTTTCAGTCCTATGGTTTTCCGTTCGAATTGACCCAGGAGATAGTCAAGCAGCAAGGCAAGACTCTAGATAAGTTCAAATTCGACACAGAATTTCAAAAGCACCAGGAACTTTCTCGCACCGCTTCATCTGGCATGTTCAAAGGCGGATTGGCTGACCAATCGGAGATTGTTGTCAGATATCACACCGCCACACATCTTCTCCACCAGGCTCTTCGTGACGTGTTGGGCGAGAACACCCACCAGGCGGGCAGTAATATCACTTCACGACGGCTCAGATTCGACTTTACCCACCCGGACAAGTTGAGCACTAATCAAATAATCCAAGTCGAAACGATAATAAACCGAAAAATTATCGAGAATCTCCCGGTGACCCACCAGGAAATGTCCAAGCCAAAAGCCCTTTCAGAAGGGGCGCTGGCTTTCTTTCCGGAAAGATATCCCGAGAAAGCTTCCGTTTATACCATAGGCATGCCGGAAAATTGGTATAGCAGAGAGCTTTGCGGCGGACCCCACGTCGTCTCGACAGGAGAAATTGGACATATTAAGATAATCAAGGAAGAATCGGCCGGTTCGGGCATCCGACGTATTTACGCAAAAATATCTGCCCCGTAATCATAAAAATCCAATTTATTTCAAAAAAACCTCTGCTCGATGGAAATACCTAACTTAATCTCAAAAATTGCAGGCAGCAAGGAAGAAGAAAGAGAGTATTTTCTTGCAATCGAAATCTCTTTCCACGCAGTCAAAGCCGCAATCTGGTCGGTAATAAACGGCAAGACGCATATCATTTCCACCAGTTCGTCTTCCCCGTGGCAAGGAAAGGAAATAGACGATCTTACCAACGCCTCCGACACAGCCATTTCTGTCGCAATTCAAAATTTCAAAGGCCCTCCGGGCAGAGAACCAAAAAAAGTAGTCTTCGGCCTTCCGGAACAGTGGGTTGACGGAGAAAAAATCTCCTCGCACTACCAACCTTATCTCCGTTCAGTTTGCCAAAAACTGGAAATTAAACCCATCGGGTTTGTAGTTACCACTGAAGCGATAGTGCACCATCTCAAATCCACCGAAGGCGTTCCCCCTTCGGTGATTCTAATCGACGTGAACGAACTAAATATCGAAGTGGCTCTTGTTAGGCTGGGGCAAATCGTTGGACTTCAGAAAGTGGCCAGGTCAGTTTCTCTGGGTGAAGATGTTGAAGAAGGGCTAACCAGGTTCCAGGCTGGTGATATGCTTCCCTCGCGCATACTTCTTCATGACGCAGATGCAGACCTCGAAGAAGCCAAACAACAACTTCTTGACTATCCCTGGTTGGACAAACTTCCTTTCCTCCATCTTCCCAAAGTCGACCCCCTCCCCAACGACTTCTCAATAAAATCAGTAGCCCTTTCCGGTGGAACAGAATTTGCCAAGACACAAGGACTCATTGCCCAGACTCCCTTATCTCCAAAAACAAACGAAAAATCAGCGCAAAGCGACACACAAGGAGACTCCAATTCAAAGACCAAAGACCTTGGATTTATAAAGGACAAAGACATTCTTCAGTTTACCCCCGCCCCTTCCCAATCAGACTCCATGCCCCAACCGGATATCTTACCCCAAACTCAAGAAATCAAACCAAAAAGAAAACTTAAACTCCCCCGCATATCTCTCCCGAAAATCAAATTCAGTTTCCCGTTTCGCCAAAAACCCCCCCCAGTTCCAGAAATTGGGAACCAAAGACAAAAACGTCCACTTTTTAAACTCGCCTTGGCAGGCACAGCCGCCCTCACAGCGATATCTCTGGCAGCAGCATACTATTTCGTTCCGAAAGCCACCGTAACCTTTACGGTAGAAGCCAAGTCAATAAACAAACAACTTACAGTTTCAATTGACCCGCAGCTAGAATCACCGGATCAACTTGCAAAATCAATTCCCGGTCAATTAGTCGAGATCGAAATCTCAGGACAGAAAACCCAATCAACCACAGGCCAGAAAACAATTGGTGAACCTGCAGCCGGAGAAGTAACTATATACAACGCCACGCCTCAAGCCAAAACACTTTCTCCGGCAACCACCCTGACCAGCCCATCCGGTCTCAGGTTTACTCTAACCCAGGAGACAACTATCGCCTCCAAATCCGGAACTGCTGATTTGGCCCAACCCGGCAAAGCCACAGTCCAAATAAAAGCCACTTCAATTGGCGAGGAGTATAACCTGGCATCAGAAACTAGATTCAGGGTTGGCAATCTCTCGGAAGCAGATTTCATAGCCAAAAACCAAACCGCCTTGTCCGGAGGCTCCAGTCGGAAGGTTTCAGCCATCACCAAAACAGATCAAGAAAACCTCAAAAAAGACCTGGAAAGCCAACTTTGGCAAGACTCCAAAGAGAAACTTTTAACCAAAGTAAACGATGGGAACAGCCTTATCGACTCTTCAATATCACAATCAGTAGTCAGCTTCGAATATGACGGAAAAGCAGGAGATGCTGCCGACACAGTTAGCTTAAATCTCGTTCTCCGCGTCTCTGCTCTTGCATTCAACCCCCAAGCCCTAAACGACATCATCGAAAGTGAGATTAGCCCTTCCGTCCCCAATGGATATCAGTTAACAAAAGAAAACCTCGACCCCAAATTTGAAATCCTGAAAACCCAAGAAGACAGGACTGACTTTTTAGTTTCCATAGAGACGAAGCTTCTTCCTCGAATCTCCATAGACCAGATTCGAAGGGACATCTCCGGCAAGACAATTGCCCAAACCGAAACCATTTTAAAAAATCTTCCCGGCTTGGTCAGAGTACAAGTCAAACTATTTCCCAAGTCGTTTCCCTTCCTGCCGCTTCGCTCCCGAAACATAGAAATAATCATAGAATCAAACTGACTGTTTTCAAAAAAGCAGTATTTCGCTCTAACCTTTCTCTCTACAGAGAAGACACTTAAATTATTAAGTTAATAACCTAATAGATGCCTCTCTATCGCTACATAAAAACCGCACCCCAGGTCTCCTTTCCAGTCACCGCCATATCCCTGCTCTCCATCCACAAAAACAAACTTCTGATAGCTCTATCATACGTTCTGATACTGACCGGAACATTTCTAATCGGCAACGCCGTCTTGCCCATTGTCGCTTATGAACTGATCGCCTCAAAGGATATTAATCAAACCCCCATTCCCACAAGGTTGGTTTATTCAGTTAAACCTCCCCCTCCAGCGCAGGCTCAATCTCCCCCGGATTTAACCGACGCCTCCAATTGGTTTCCCGCAAACGGAAAAGAAAATATCCCCAGGCCTCAAATTGCCGGTCCGGACAATATCGAATTTTATACTCTCACCATTCCGAAATTAGGCATCAAGAACGCTACCGTTGCAGTTGGTGGTAAAGATCTCAACAGAAGCCTTATCCAGTACAAAGGAACAGCCAATCCAGGGCAGCTGGGAAATCCAGTAATTTTCGGACATTCAATTTTGCCTCAATTTTTCAACCCTAAAAACTACATCTCTATCTTTTCCACCCTTCCCACCCTCAAGCCAAAAGATATTATCTTTGTTAATTACGACGGAATTGAGTACAAGTACGAAGTTACAGAACTGAAAGAAGTCAAACCCACGGAACTTTCAATTCTTGAACAAAGATATGATAGAAAGGAACTATCCTTGGTCACCTGTGTCCCCCCGGGAACGTATCTTCGCCGCTTAGTAGTGCAAACCAAGCTGGTAGAAAACGAAAAATAAAACAGATAACTCATGGATTTACTTTCGGTAGATTACGGCCTCGCGCATATCGGAATAGCAGTATCCAATGGTCCTTTAGCACGTCCACTTCCACCCCTAAGAAACAGCCCGCGCGTTTTGGATCAAATTGCAAATCTAGTAAAAACCCACAACATACAAGAAGTTGTTATCGGCTCAAGCACCGGACCAATGGAAAAGACCATAAAAGCATTTGCTTTCAATCTCCACAAAACCCTAAAGCTCAAAGTAAGCTTTCAGGATGAAACCCTCTCCTCCAAAGATGCCTTGAAATCGCTTTATCATAAATCACCCAAAAATCGCCGCCTCATGGAACATTCAGCCGCTGCAGCAATTATTCTCCAAAATTGGCTTGACCAGAACCTTGACCCTTCCCCTCATCCCTGATAAAGTTAGCCAATGTTCAAGAACGTGATCGCTCCGGTCCAAGCCTGGCTCCTTTCGCAGGGTCGATGTGTGGGCTGCGGCAGTCAACTAAGCCCTGACACAACCGGCTCAAAATCAGGCAAGAATGATGAAAAAGTGGTATGTAAGAAATGCGGAAGGATTTTCGTCTACAACAGCAAAACCCGAAAACACCGTCGAGCCTTGTTCAACGAAGTTTAATCTCCGGTGCCTCTAAGAAAATTTATCCAACTTCCTATTCTGGCGGTTACAGCCGTTGTCCTAATCAGCGTTTATCTGCTGTCAAATTTCCAGGCGCCGGCCCCCCAAGACAATTTATTTAAATCATTTCTGGTTAAAAAAGGGGAGTCAGCCACGGAAATAGCCAGAAATCTAAAAAACGCTGGGCTGATCAAAAGTCCTCTGATTTTCAAAACTGTTGTAGTCCTGAAAAAAACAGCTTCCAAAATTGAAGCAGGGGATTACCTTCTCTCGCCAGACCAAAATCTCCTTGAGATCATAGCCTCCATCCAAAAAGGTCCGCAAGACATATGGATCACCCTCCCTGAAGGCTTAAGAAAAGAGGAAATCGCCAACAAGTTATTTCAAAGCTTTTCCTCCCAGGCCAACAATCAGTTCAACCCGGACGAGTTTCTCGAAGACTCGAGAACGCCAAACAACCTCGAGGGATATTTATTTCCAGATACTTATCTTTTCTCAAAATCCGCGACAAGTTCAGCAATCATCAGGAAGATGACAATCAATTTCACCAAGAGAACTGACCCGGTATTCAAAGATCGCTCCAACGGGCTTTCGATTTACCAAACACTCATCCTTGCTTCCCTTCTGGAAAGAGAGGTTAGAACCGATTTAGATAAAGCCATCGTCGCAGGGATTATTATCAAGCGCCTCAAAAACAGATGGCCATTAGATATCGATGCCACCTTGCAATACGCCAAAGCAAGCAATAATTGCCTCAGCATTTCCTGTAAATGGTGGCCGACCCTAACTTCGTCAGACAAAAATATTTCCTCCCCTTTCAATACCTATAAATCTCCAGGGCTACCTCCATCTCCAATCTCAAACCCCGGAACCAATTCCATAAAAGCAGCTTCTTTTCCCCGAAACTCTGATTATTGGTTTTACCTTTCAGACGCCAAGGGGGCAACCCACTTTGCCAGATCACTGGAAGAGCACCAAGCCAATATCAACACCTATTTAAAATAACCCGCTTAAAACCCCTTCCATCTCCCGAAAGCTTGAAGCCTAAGCGTTAATAAACTGTAAGCCTTGACAAACAACCAGTTACTGTGTTAAACACAGTCTCAGATTGAGGCGTAAAGAAAATTACGCCCGGTTTTGTTCGCCCAAAAGCGAACTTTTTTGGCTAATTAAAACGTTTCCTGTCAGAAACCTTATCCTGATGCCATATAATAACCGCCAACACTGGGAGAAAACTTACCCCGATCTCCCCCCCCTAAACCTAACAGAAATTCAGAAGCAATCCTGGCACGAGTTTCTAAACGGCGGAATAGAAGAAGCCCTAAAAGAAATCAACCCCATCGACGATTTCACTGGAAAAAACTGGCAACTCGAAATTACTGAGCCCCGATTCAATAAACTTCCGCACTCACCCTCCGAGTGCATAAATAAAGGCATCTCCTATACCGTCCCCCTAAGAGCGAAAGCGAAACTAACCAATCTCCAGACAGGAAAAGTCAGCCAATCAGAAGTCTTTATCGGGGATATACCGCAAATGACCCAGGAAGGCACCTTTATCATTTCCGGTATAGAAAGATGCGTCGTCAGCCAAATAGTCCGTTCCCCTGGAGTTTATTTCTCTTCAGAAGTCGACCAATCGTCTGGCCGAGTGCTTCATTCTGCCGAGCTCCGTCCCCTCAGGGGATCATGGCTAGAATTTGAAGTTTCAAGAAACGATGTTCTGTCCGTCCGCATAGACAGACGTCGTAAATACCCCGCAACCCTTTTTCTCCGCGCTCTAGGAATCGAATCGGATGAACAGATACAAAACATTTTTAAAGGAGTCAATACTAATCCTGACCACGATTACGTCTTAGCAACTTTAGCCCGGGACACAACCCACTCCAAAAACGAGGCATTGGTCGAGCTATATAAAAAGATGCGCCCCGGGGAACCCGCGGTTCTGGAAAACGCAGTCTCTCTGCTTGAAAATCTTTTTTTCAACCACAGAAGATATGATTTAGGCAAAGTTGGTCGTCACAAGCTCAACAAAAGATTAAAGCTTTCATTCCCCAACGCAGAACAGTATTGGATTCTCACCCAAGACGATGTCGTATCCACGCTGAAGTATCTAATTGGCCTCCAAAACAAACAAGGTTACATTGACGACATCGACCATCTAGGGAATCGCCGCATCCGTCGCGTCGGAGAACTGGTAGGCGGAATCGCTTTAAGAAACGGACTGCTCAAGCTGGAACGCCATGTGAAAGAAAAAATGAGCATGGTCTCGCCCGAGGAACTTACCAGCCCCATAATCTTCGTAAACGCCAGACCGGTTATCTCTTCCATCAATGAATTTTTCCGCAGCAATCAACTGTCCACAATTTTAGACCAGACCAACCCTCTCTCGGAAATCGACAACCTCAGAAGATTGTCGGTTATGGGATCCGGCGGTATCACCAGAGAAAGAGCCTCATTCTCGATAAGAGATATTAATAGCTCTCAATATGGCCGTATCGACCCGGTCAGGTCACCTGAAGGACCCAACATCGGCCTTGTTACGTATACAGCGCTCTACGCCCAGATCAATGAATACGGGTTCCTTGAATCCCCGTATCGCAAACTCATCAGTGAGAAAAAAGATGGCAAAACCAGGATCAGGATCACTCCGGAGATAGTCTATCTTTCCGCAGACGATGAGTCAGAAGTCTATATCGCACACGCCGGCATAGAGGCAGACGCCCACGGATATATTACCCAGACATGGGTTCCCATGCGCCACCAGGGTGAATTTATAGAAGGCCCGGTCGACCTTCTAAATTACATTGATATTATTCCGCGCCAAGTTGTTGGAGCCTCTGCGTCTCTCATTCCCTTTCTGGCAAATGACGAAGCAAACAGAGCCTTAATGGGTTCCAACATGCAATGTCAATCAGTTCCGTTGATAAAGCCAAAAAGTCCGATAGTGGGGACAGGTATGGAATCCGTAATTCCCCAATCGATGAATCGAGTTGTCAAAGCCAGAAATTCCGGCACAGTGGTCTACGTAGACGCGCAGGAGATAAGAATTAAACTCGACCACATCCCCAAACCGCCCCAAATCGATTCCGAATTGATTAAGTTATCAAACAATATAGAAATCTATAAACTAGTCAAATTCAGACGCACCGCTCAATCAACTTGTTACAATCAACACCCGCTTGTCAAAGTCGGCCAAAAAGTCGAAAAGGGTGAAATAATTATCGAAGGACCAGCCTGTGAAAATGACGAACTGGCACTTGGACAAAACGTGGTAGTGGCCTACTCCTCATTCGAAGGCCTGGGGTACGAAGACGCGCTTGTTATCTCCGATAGACTGGTAAAAGACGATGTCCTCTCCTCGATTCATATCGAAGAATACGAAGCAGCGGTAGTAGATACAAAACTCGGGCCGGAAGAACTCACAGCCGATATCCCCAACGTCTCCGATGCCGAGAGAGCCCACCTGGACGAGTTCGGGATTGTTGTCATTGGCTCAGAAGTCAGCCCCAATGATATCCTGGTTGGGAAGATAGCGCCAAAAGGTGAAACAGAACTCTCAGCAGAAGAAAGGTTATTGAGAGCCATTTTCGGAGAGAAAGCACGCGAAGTA
>C687J35174_10006664_pt1 | contig 15002 bp, 20 predicted proteins | sample RifCSPhighO2_01_FD_35174 | JGI IMG/M metagenome (IMG submission 35174) | reverse complement strand
AATAACTAACATTACTCCAATGTAAAAAACACTCACAGAGACAACTCAATCAAAATGCTCGGCCTCCGGCCGAGCATTTTGATTATCCTGTGCGCCCGGTAGGAATCGAACCTACGACCATCTCCTTAAAAGGGAGCTGCTCTACCGACTGAGCTACGGGCGCATATTATGCGAAGCACAGAAAATATAACACACAATTTTAGAGAGGTATATCTATTGCGAAGGCGCCGGCGCCGGATAGGAGGAGGGAGAGGGTAATGGCAAAGAGGAGAATGTAGAAGACGAAGTTGCGTTTGAGGAGAGTGGGATCTTTGTATTCAAGATAAGTTTCGGCGAAGGTGAAGATCACTAGTAAGAGAGCGGCGATTTGAGTATAAAATCCCAAGATCAACATTATACCGCCGATTATTTCAACTATCCCCAATATCTGAGCAGCCACTTTGGGTCGTGGGATGTTTAGGGAGGAGAGAGAGGCGGTCCACCTAGCCTTCTCGTTCTTGAACAACAAGACCCCTAGGTCTATAAATATGAGGCCAGCTACTACTCTCAATATAAACGGAGCAAGCATGGAGTATACTAGGAGATCTGGAAATGGGTTAAGCATGGGGTAAGTTTATAAGGTTTATAAAGTTTGTAAAGCTAAAAGGTTATGAAAGAAATAGTCGTCATGCTGGATAATATAAGGAGTAATGAGAATGTGGGGTCTATTTTCCGTACCTCTGATGCAGCCGGTGTTTCTAAAATATACTTGGTAGGCATTACTCCAGCACCTCTTGATCGATTCAATCGAGTGAATAAGGGGCTAGCCAAAGCAGCACTCGGCGCGGAGAAGATGGTGGAATGGGAGAAAGCAGAAAGTCTGAAGGAAGTGGTTGGAAAATTAAAAGATGCAAAGATGGAAAGATGGAAAATTATAGGAATAGAACAGGACAAAAATTCTGTAGACTATCATCTAATATCTAACAGCTATAATCTAGCCTTTGTATTTGGAAATGAAGTAGACGGATTATCAAAAGAAGATATAGAGCTATGTGATGAGATTGTAGAAATACCAATGAAAGGTAAAAAAGAATCTTTGAATGTAGCTGTGGCTGCTGGGATTATACTATTTAATAACTTATCGTAGAGACAACCAGATCATCTTGATCGTAGAGGTGTATGATTTCGCGCTTGGCGCGCCAGAGAGGGCCAAAACGGTTGAGGTAGATGCGGTATTCGTTGCCTGGGAAATCAGTATCGCCCAAATGCTTGGACACACAGGAGTTGTAGTTTATTTGAGTAGTGATGTATGTTTTGCATGATTGAGTCACTGTATCTGGTAGTGTTCTTGTGAAGCTCGAATCTTTGGTAGTGCAGACTGGGATCCTTTCTATTAAGTCCAAACATTCATCATTTCGATCTAGGTCAGTTGAAAATTTCGGTAGATTTTCGTCTGTGGGCCTGGGGCACTGTTGATAAAGGCTAGGACTAAACTCACGGTTTTCTTCAAAGTAGCCGGTACATATATTGGTTCTAAAAGAGATACCAATAGGCGAAAACCCTTTGGTTACTGTCACTCTGTCTCCAGCCTGTAGAACCACATCACTCTCTGTTTTGGTGAAGGGGAAGGGCAAGAGAGATGCCTTGCCAATACTCATCCAGTTGCCAGTGGTCTCGCTCTTCAAATACCAGCCAGTGATCTTTATTTTTTCTCCCTTTGGGATGTTGGTATAGAGGGTGATGTATTCCTTGTTTGGGTCTGGGTTGTTTACCCCGGAGACTCCAGACATACTGACTTTCTTATAATAAGGGGAGCGTTTGCTTTCTTCTTCTTTCTTTTTGACCTCCTTTTCTATTTTCTGTATTTCTTCTCTAGTCTTTTGTATATTTTCCGAGACATCTTTGTTATTTGGCTTCTCACCTATTGAAGAAGAGCTTTTGCTAGTTGAATTGGTATTTTGTTTTTTTTGAGCAGGGCCATAAAGGAAGCCACCAAGTATAAACAACAATATGATTATAATGACTGGGTTTAGTTTCATTTCTTTAATATTTTGTCTGATGTCTAGGGCAAAAATGGGCACTTCGGCCTTTGACCACTAACCGCTCTATTATACCTCTGCAATTTTGTTTTGGACATTTAGCTCCTTTCTTGCCATAAACTTTATGAAAATTTTGAAAACCTCCTTTTTCACCCAATATATTCCTATAATCAGATTTGGAGTCGCCACCGTGCTTGATCGAGAACTTCAGTATCTTTTGCATCACTTTTAAAATTTGGGGGAATTTTTTAATTGGTATTTTAAAAGCAGGGGAGAGGGGGTGGATGCCAGTTTCCCAAAGTACTTCATCCGAGTAAATGTTACCTATACCAGCCAATCCAGTTTGATCCAAGAGAGCTGATTTTATGGGCATATTTTTCCTTTTATAAATTATTTCTCTTAGAAGTCTAGGATTAAGTTTCTTGTCTAACGGGTCAATACCCAAAGCTTCTATACTATCGTGCAGATGTAACTCACTCGTTTTTGAAATAGTGACCGAGGCAAACTTACGCATATCAGAAAGTACCAAATGTTTGCCATCTGAGAGTGATATCACGAAGTGTATGTATTGGTTGTAAGGATCTTGCAAAGGCCCTTCTTCTAAAGTTTTCCAACTTGCGCTTTTTAAACTTTTTACTTTTTTATATTTTCCCACCATCACATGCCCAGTCATTTTCATGTGAACTATGAAAGTATATTTGTTACTTAGGTGGACCAAAATATTTTTGCCTCTTCTTTCAGCCCCAATTATTTTCTTACCTTTAACTATTTTCCTAAAGTTTTCGTAATATTTTTTGTTCTTGAGCGTTTGCCTCTCACCATGAGCCGTCTTTATATGAAAATCAGACCATATATCTGTTATAGTTTTGCCCACTGCCACCCTTTTTATTCCTTCAACGGTAGTATGTACTTCAGGAAGCTCCGGCATCTTGTTTTAAAATTTTTCGCAATTCTTCGCGGACTACCGTAGCATCATCCCATTCTTGTTTGCTACCATTTGGTCCCATAATATATGGGTCGGTGCCTTTCCCAGTGATCAAGACTGCAACTTTGTCTTGATCATCCCGCGAAGCTCGACCATCGGGAGATGCGAAGTGGGAAGCTTTTGTAATAGCAGAAGCAATAGCCTTTCTCCTATCCATAATTATTTCAACCGGCTTCTTTTTGGTACCCACTCTCATTTCTTCCAAGATTTTCATAGGATCCTCGTCGTACGGATCTTCATTGGTAAGTATAATTTGGTCACAATATTTATCAGCGATTTTACCCATCTCGGGACGCTTCCAAGTATCTCTCCCGCCACCGGTGTTGCCGAGTATACAAATAGTTTTGTGGTTTTTATATGCTTCATAAATAGCTTTGAGAGAGTCTGGCGTGTGGGCGTAATCAATAACTACATCAAAGTCTTGTCCTGCATTTATTTTCTCCATCCTACCTCTTACCACATCCAAACTTTCTATACCTTTTTTTATCACTTCATCTCCAATTTTAAAATGTTTAGCGCAGGCTATGGCTCCAAGTGCGTTTGATATATTAAACATGCCACCCAGCTTCATGTGTATGACAGTCTTCTCAATCTGAAAGGAGTTCCCTTTGTCACTGGACTCAATATTGAAAGCGTCTTTGAGAGAATAGGGGATTTTAGTCTTTATATTTAATGCCAAAAACTTTTCTGCTTCTTTGTCATCTGTATTTACGACTACTATTCCTTTTTCATTTTTCTCCAGCTCACGAGCGATACTCAATTTTGCCTTTACATAATTTTCGTAAGAACCATGTGACTCGATGTGTTCTGGAGCCAAGTTTGTAAATATAAGAGCATCTAAATCTATAAATTTGTGGCGGTACTGCTTGGCCCCTTCACTTGTAAGCTCCAATATTGCAACGCTACAGCCGGCATTTACGGCATCGCGCAAAAATTTTTGCATGAAAAATCGTCCTGGCATACTCATCTTGAATAGATTTCTTTTTTCCTCATCTCCAACCTTGAACCTCAAAGTGTTTTGCAGAGCCGTCTTTTGTTCACTTGCTTCAAATATTGCGTTTACTATTTCTGCCGTAGTACTTTTGCCTTTGGTACCAGTCACTCCTATGACCAAGAGCTTGCGAGATGGAAAGCGGTAAATTATTGCCCCAGTTAGTGCTAATAGGTAATGGTACACAGGCTGAAAAAAATCAAAAACAGATTTCGGTATTATTTTTTTAACCATCCCAACCATGACCGAATATTATCCGATTTCCAAAAATAACGCTAATTTCAATTAAAGTTTTTGTCATGAATTGATAAAAAGTTATTCCCAACAGTGCGGAGAGTAAAGTTACAATTCTAAGATAAAAATCTGTAGTAATAATATTGACTAGAAGAGGTATAGAAAGGATAAATAAGTAGATCCCAATATACTCTGAAATGATATAACCATACAGTATGTGTTTCTTTGCTTTTTCAAAATTGTTATGAATTAACTCTTGGATGGTGTTTGAAAGAATTAAGGCTGAAAATATAAAGCCAAAAGTGCTAATGATGAGGAAAGAGAGTGGTACTTTTATAAATAAATTATAAGAATCAAACTTTGGAATCAAAGTGCTACTGAAAAATACAGAAATAACTGCCATGAAAGAAATCAGGGAAACGTCGACTCCAATTTGACTAATGTATTGACCTTTATTTTCTTCGTTCACAATAATTTGTTTTAGATTAGGCTATCTTAACCCTTGAGTTATTCCTTCCGAGTATTAATTTACCGGCTTTACCTAAGAATTTACTTGCTTCAAGTATTTCTACCAGTATTGGATTGTTCTTTTTCCCAAAATGTACAATAAAGTTACCCATTTCCTCAGCATATTCTATGGGTTCGCTACTTTTTTCTAGCATAAGGACATCGGCTTCTGGTTCGTATGATATTTTAGTTTGTTTTGTGTTCATTGTCGTTTTAATAGCTTTGGATAAAAAGTAATTACTTTCATTATATCAGATTTTTTGCTAAAGACTACTCTCAAAATATATTTTCTACTTACCTGTTTTTGGGCTATAAGTAGGGGATATCTGGAGTGGTCAATCAGTTCTGGATATTCTAGCGTTCTTAAAACCTGATCTTTGGAGACTAAAAACCCATGTCTTCTTAAAACTTCAAATTTATCTTTTGCGTGCTTGGTAAATATGACCATCTTATTTACCCAAATTCTTGAGGGCATACTTTATCTTCTGATTTGCTCCGACCAAATCTTTCGGTAAATTCTTTATTGTTTCTTGAATGTCGCGCTCTCTGTAGCCGAGAGATTTGAGTGCATCAAACACATCAACATCTTCACCAGATTTGTCACCAACCTTCCTAGTTGAAACTAGTTTGCCACTCAAATCGAGCACAATCTTTTCGGCCGTCTTTCTACCTATGCCAGATATTTTGGTCAGCGAAGAAGTGTCTCCTGTCCCAACTGCCTCCTCAATAGCCCTGACCCCAGCCACTCCAAGTATAGCTAGTGCTGATTTGGGTCCGACACCAGAGACCGTGATCAAAAGTTCAAAAACTCGAAGTTCTTCTTCTGTACCAAAGCCATACAAGGAAATATCGTTTTCTCGGATGGCTGTATGTGTCCAAAAGCTAGCTTCTGTACCAGTCTTCAGCTTTTCTATAGATGCAAGAGTGGAATGTATGACAAGCCCCAAGCCACCAACCTTTAAGATCACTCTAGAAGGCTTCAGGTCAAATATTTTGCCGGTGATATGTCCAAACATGCCTATATGTTTGCATATTTTGAGCCTCTATGCTAATTTGAAAATATGCCAATCACATCATCAGCCAAAAAAGCGCTCCGTTCTTCCAAAAGAAAGAAGGTCTTTAATTTGAATCGCAAAAACCAGCTGCAAAGCGTGGTCAAAGAATATAAAAAGTTGATTTCAGCCAAGAAGCCAGATGACGCTCGGAAACTTTTGCCAAAAGTCCAAAAAGCAATCGACAAAGCTGCTAAACGTGGCATTATCAAGAAAAATACCGCTTCTCGCAAAAAGTCGCGCTTGATGAAAAAACTCTCTATTTCTAAATAATCACCGCTTCCATCGTTCAATGGATAGGACATAACTTTGCGGAAGTTAAAATGTAGGTTCGATTCCTACTGGAAGCACACTTCGACCGTTAGCCCAATGCTTTATCGAGCCATTTGTGAATGATCGACTCTTGCATGTATTCTTCTTCCAGAAATTCAAGTAGGACTTCTTGGAGATCGTTGAGATCGATCTCATCGCTTACCGGTACGATCATGAGCGGCATGTAGGGGCTTGTGGGGTGCAAGAGTATCCTCACACCATGCATGTGTTCATCGTCAATCCAGAATGACCTGTATATTTTGAATGGATAAAGTCGTTTACCCAAAATAATACCTTGGTGGGCTACTCTTATGGTGACTGCGCGAGTGTCTTTGTATGATAAGAAACCAAGAGTGATGGCGGCAATGACAATAAATATCCCAAACAAATAACTACTAAAATAAAAAGCCAACACTGTGATGCCAAGAGAAATAATACCCAAACCCCAATACCAATCCTTCGACTTTCGTTCGAAAGGATGTTCCGGAGATTGCCATTCCAAAATAGGTTCGAGTTCCATTTGATTTTGCGAAATCATGTCGCACGCCACGTCGACTAAAGTGCGACCTCATTTTATCACGCCAGTTTATTTAACAATACTTCCGAGGGGGACATTTTTTGCAATTTTTAACAAAGAAAAGAATTGACCAGCCTCTTCACCAACCAAATCTCCTGAAACTGCCATTATCATACCTTGGCTCACGAGCCCCATCATTTCTCTTGGTTCTAGGTTTGTTACAAACGCGCAAACTACTCCCACCAGCACCTCTGGATCTTCAAAATATTTTTTTATTCCCGATAATATCTGCCTCGGTGCTTCCTCACCAAAATCTACCGATAACTTTAATAACTTATCAGATCCTTCAATCAGTTCCACTGAAAGTATTTTCCCTGCTCTCACTTCTACCTTCTTAAATTCATCGATCGATATCATTTGGCGGAAGGGGCGAGACTCGAACTCGCAAGCCCTTGCGGGCGGCGGTTTTCAAGACCGCTGGAATACCATTATCCGACCCTTCCAAAATTATTTCCTGACCAACCTTTCTCCGACGAATGTTCCTCATAATGACAATTAGGGCAAATAATTTCTAGATTATTTCTGTCATTATTGTTTCTGTCCCTGTCTTTATGATGTATGTGTAATATTTCCCATTTGCTATATCCGCACCTCTCGCATTTTTTACCTCTTTCTTCCAATAAACGCAATTTTATTGCTCGTTGTGTGTAGGCTTTGTCTCTTGGTCTACCTATTTTGTATTTTATGCCGGCCCTATGGGTATTAGAGCAAGCCCTACTACAAGTTTTCTTGTTGAGGCCGGCCAAAATCATCTTACCACAGACTATACAAGGTTTCTCTTTTCTGCAAGAAACACCATAACAATTCTGACTACAAAACACCCTACCTTTATTTAGCTTTATGTAAAAAGGTTTTCTATATATGGGTTCGCTACATACAATACAAGCAGTATTTGGATTTCTTTTATATAACTCAGGCACCAACCCAGTATACCACAAAATTACTTATAATACTTAAATTATCGTAGAATGTGGGGATGAAATACCTAGGCATAGACTATGGAGACAAGAGGGTAGGGGTGGCGGTAAGCGATGAGACGGGGAAGTTGGCTTTTCCATTGGTGGTGTTGGAGAACAAAGGGGATTTAGTTGGGAAGGTTTTGGAGGTGATAGGGGAAGAGAAGATAGAGGGAGTAGTAGTAGGGGAGTCGCTCAATTCAGATGGTCGGCCAAATATAATCCAGAAAGATATCGATGAGTTTTGCGCCAACCTGAAAGCTAAATCAAATCTGCCGGTTATGATGGAGCAAGAATTCTGGACCTCTGTGCAGGCCAAGAGTATCACTGGAGAAAACGCTATGCACGACGCTTCAGCGGCAGCCATTATCCTACAAAGTTATTTGGACAGGACACAAAGGGTGATATAATTTGAGGATGGTTCTAGAATCTCTTCTCCCATATTTTCCTCTACCAAAATTTTTGCACCCACCGCATATTGGTATTTCTTTTTCTGATTCGCATGTAAAAGCAGTATTGTTTAAGGGTGTAGAGCCCTCGTCTATCAAAAGTTTGAAACTCGCATTACCAACCGGAGCGATATCCTCTGGATTGATAGTAAAAAAGGATGAATTGGTCGGTATACTCAAAAAAGTACGGGAGGAATTCAATACACCATTCGTTTCCTTTACTTTGCCAGACGATTTGGTTTATATATTTAACACCGAAGTGCCAGCAACCAGGGGTGGATCAATCACTGAAAGTGTGGCTTTTGCTATTGAAGAAAACGTGCCCCTCTCTTTGGCTGAAACGGTATTTGATTTCGTACCTACCCATGTGGTCGGTTCCCATCCAGAATATAAAGCCAAAACAGTAGTAGCTGCTGCGGCCCAAAAAGAAGTTCAGAAGTTTGTTGATTTGCTTTATGAATCAGGCTTCTCTCCTCTCTCTTGTATTCACGAATCTCAATCCATCGCTAATTCAATTATTCCTACTCATGAAATCGGGCTTGTCTATATTATTCATGCTCGTAGAAATAAAATTGGTATATATTTGGTTGAAGATGGAGTGGTAAGGTTTTCTACTCTGCGTACCATTCTCGAATCGGATTACAAAAAACAAGTCTCGGATGAGTATGAAAAGTTTTTGGAATATCGTTCTAAATACGACGTTACTTCTGCTATTGTTCCAAAAATGTTGGTGTGTGGCGAGTTTGCTTGTGCCAAAGAGGCGGTAGAAGCACTCTCTCAAACCGCAGGTACTCTAAAAGCCGAGCTTCCAAATGTATGGATCAATGTAAGGAGGCGAGATGCAAGTGTGCCCAATATGCCCTATGAAGAGTCGTTGGAGTTTGCAAGTGCTGTAGGAGCAGCTCTAGACATATGATTAATCTACTACCACAAACAGAAAAAGATTTTTTGACAAAGAGCTATCGTTCTCGTTTCTATATTTTGCTTTTACTCTTTATATTTACTAGTTTTATAATCGGTACTATTTTACTTACTCCTTCTTATGTATTAGCGAGAGTTCGGTTTATCGAAATTTTAGCAGAGACGTTTACAAGCAAGGCTAAAGAACCAGACCAAACAGCTCAAATCCTAAATTTACCGAATGAAATTAATTCCAAACTTTCGGTTATGCAAGGCTATGCCGGACGCCATTCAGTAGTTGAGCTTTTGTCTGTAATCATTGAGGCCAAACCTCAAGGGGTAACGATTGGTTCGGTCTCCTTTACAAGGGGAGAATCATCAAACGGTCAGATTGGGGCTAGAATGTTTATTTCTGGCATTGCACCCACACGAAAATCTCTAATCGATTTTTCTAAATCTCTAAATGATACCAAAGCATTTGCTTCGGTAGATGTGCCAGTCTCTAACCTTACTAAAGAAAAAAATGTGCCGTTTTCGGTCACTCTTTTTATAGTAGAACCATGAGTGAACTAATCCCAAAGAAAAATAAATTTTTGTTTGCGCTTGCTCTAGCGACGTTTGGACTTCTTGTGTATCTCGCCGGTCTGTTTATAGTTCAGGGCAAAATAGGGGAGATAGAGACTCTTTATAAGGACACCGAGTCAGATGTTTTCAAAGAAGAGCGAGTAAGGGTACTTACAAAAGAAGCTCTAGAACATGCGGACGATATTGAATTGGTGCGCAGCTTTTTCGTCAAGCCAGGAGACGAACTTCATTTTATAGAGACTATTGAAGAGCTGGGCAAAGAGACGGGTGTCAGCTTTGATCTTGGTTCGATCGGAGGGGAGAAAGTCGAGCAGTCGAATCCAACCAAAGAAGATTTGAATATTAGGATTGAAGTGGAGGGTTCGTGGGCAAATATTGTCTCGTTTAGTCATGGCCTGGAGCGACTATCTTTTGGTAGTGAAATAAAGAGTATGGAATTGAATGCTGATGGAAGCAGGTGGTCAGGGTTTATCAATCTCGTAGTTTTTAAAGAAAAATGAAAATAGCTTTGCCCAAATTCAAAAGAAATTCAAAACCAGACCTGAATTCACTCCACCAGCCGATTTTTGATGTTACTGGAAGATGGTTTCTTCTGCTCGGTATTTTTGTATTGATGCTTATCGTGGTGGCTCTAATTGGGCTAAAACTTTTTTACTCTGTCTTTTTTGAGAACTATAAGAATACTGACCCAGCTTCCGACACTCGTGAAAATATAAACACTACAGTCCTCCTACGTGCGTCCAAAGACCGCCGTGCTTTCCTAGCTGAACCATTCTCTGCTCCTCGCGATCCGTCACTATAATATTTTGTTTACATTGAGCTTGTCGTCCTTCGAATTCCTCAGGATGACCCTGAGAATCTCGAATGGGTCGAAATGTGCCTCCGGCAGGAATCGAACCTACATCAACGCCTTAGAAGAGCGCTGCTCTATCCGTTGAGCTACGGAGGCAATAAATCAGGTTAGCAAATTTTGGTATTTTATGCTATAAATTTTTAACAGTTGCGCGATTAGCTCAGTTGGTAGAGCGCGTCATTTACACTGACGATGTCGCAGGTTCGAGCCCTGCATCGCGCACAAAGTGGAACCAAAAATTTTATACGAAGATGAATATATTTTGGCACTGGATAAGCCAAGCGGAGTAATGGTGCATGGGGATGGCCGGAGCAATGAGCCGACTTTGGTGGATTGGATAAACGAGCATTATCCGGAGCTTGCTGAAGTAGGGGAGCCGCAAATTTTGCAAAATGGAGAGGTTATAAAAAAGCCGGGGATAGTGCATCGGCTAGATCGTGATACTAGTGGGGTGATTTTGGTCGCTAAAACTAAAGAAAGCCACGCCTTTTTGAAAAGCCAGTTTCAAGGCAGAAAAGTAGAAAAAATTTATAATGCAGTAGTAGAAAATTATTTTAAGGAAGGAAGTAAAGAAGGAAAGATTGAAAGATCAATTGGCCGAAGTGCCAGCGATTTTAGAAGGTGGTCGGCAGAGTTTGGTGCTAAGGGTGAACTGCGGGAAGCGGTGACAGAGTATCAGGTCCTAACCCAAAACAAAGAATTTGCATATCTTGAAATAAAACCCAAGACTGGTAGGACCCATCAAATCAGAGTCCATATGAAGGCTATCTCACATCCAGTCGTATGTGACAAGCTATACTCCGCCAAACCTTGCGAGCCAGAAACTTGCCTCGGCTTTGACCGCTTGGCTCTCCACGCTCTCTCCATAAAACTAGAATTACCGAACGGCACTCATATAAAAATAGAATCCACTTTGCCGAGTGAGTTTGAGGAGGCCAAGTCTCTTCTGTCCTAATCTCCCTAACCCTCTTTACCTTAAAGAGGGTATCACGCAACTCATTGTTTACCAGCAGAATAATAAATGGTAGTCACCCTCTCCTTAAGGTAAGGAGAGGGCTGGGGAGAGATTAGAAAAAAGAACAAAAAACTGCTATATTTCCTTTATGAGCGACAAATCTAAAATAGCTTTGAAGGAGGAGGAAATACTGAAGTTTTGGCAGGCCAAAGGAATTTTTGAGAAGTCTTTAGAGAAGGAAGCTCCCAAGGGCAATTTTGTTTTTTATGAGGGACCACCGACCGCTAATGGTAAACCAGGAATACATCACTTGGAGGCGCGGGCTTTCAAAGACGCAATACCTCGATATAAAACGATGCAAGGATACCATGTGCGTCGCAAGGGTGGGTGGGATACCCATGGGCTCCCAGTTGAACTCCAAGTAGAAAAGCAGCTAGGTCTTAAATCAAAAAAAGAGATCGAATCTTATGGTATTGCTGAATTTAATAAAAAATGTAAAGAAAGTGTCTGGGAATATGTAGATCTTTGGGACAAATTTACAAAGAGGACTGGATATTGGGTGGATAGTGAGAATGCTTATGTCACATATAAGAATGAATACATAGAATCAGTTTGGAATGTGATAAAAAAAGTAAGTGAAAAAGAACTACTTTATAAAGATTACAAAGTGGTGCCATGGTGTCCACGCTGCGGCACAGCTCTCTCTTCGCACGAGCTGGCTCAAGGGTATGAGGTGGTGAAAGATTTATCTGTGTACGTGAAATTTGAACTTGAAGATGAACCAAAAACTTTTATCCTTGCTTGGACCACGACACCTTGGACTTTGCCAGGCAACGTGGCTTTGGCTGTCGGGGAAAAAATTGATTATGTAAAAGTAAGAGTAGGAGAAGAAAGTTTTATACTAGCAAAAGAGAGATTACCTGTGCTTGGGGTGGAATACGAAATCGTAGAAGAAATGAAAGGCAAAGATTTGGTTGGTCTTAGATATAAACCACTATTCGATATATCTGCAATAAAAGAATCAGAAAAAGCACACAGAGTTTATTTGGCAGATTTTGTTACTACCGAAGATGGGACTGGGATTGTGCATACTGCAGTGATGTATGGACAAGATGATTTTGTACTAGGTACACAAATAGGGCTTCCAAAGTATCATACAGTAGATGAGACGGGGCGTTTTATGGTGGGCACCGGTCTTTTAGAAGGGAAGTTTGTGAAGGACGAAGAAACAACTGTAGATATAATAAAAGACTTAGCCTACCGTAACCTTTTGTTTAAAAAAGAAAAATATGAACACTCCTATCCTCATTGCTGGCGATGTAAGACTCCACTCATATATTATGCCAGAGACTCTTGGTATATAAGGATGTCAGAGCTTCGAGATAAGTTGGTCAAGGAAAATGAAGATATAAATTGGGAGCCGTCTCACATAAAGGAGGGGAGGTTTGGTGAATGGCTTAGAGAGGTAAAGGATTGGGCAATTTCTAGAGAGCGATATTGGGGTACGCCGCTTCCAGTTTGGCAAAATGAGGAAGGTAAAATTTTAGTGGTAGGTAGTATTGAAGAATTCAAACAGAAAACCAAAAAATCTGGCAACAAATATTTTGCCATGCGGCATGCCGAGTCAGAGAAGAATGTTAAGGGAGTAATGAATTCTGATTTGCAAAATATATATTCGCTAACCGAAGAAGGGAAACATCAAGCTGAAGCTTCTGCAAAAAGTTTAAAAAAAGAAAAGATAGATCTAATTCTTTCTTCTCCGTTTGAAAGAGCTAGGCAGACAGCCGAGATAGTGAGGCAGACTTTGGAAATAAAAGAAGAAGTGGTGATCGACGAAAGGCTTTGGGAGTTGAAAACTGGACCGCTTTTTGAGGGCAAAGGCTATGAAGAGTACCGGGCTTCTTTTGAGGAGCCTGATAGAAGATTTTATGAAGCGCCTGAATGGGGAGAGACTTTGCTTGAAGTAAACAAAAGAGTAGGAGAGCTTCTTTATGATTTAGAAAATAAATATAAAGACAAAAATATTTTGATTGTTAGTCACCAAGCTCCGATCGTCGCTATGAAGGCCGTGTCGGGGGCCTTTAGTTTGGAAGAAACAATAAAAAAGAGAGAATATAAAAATATTTCACCTGATTTTGCTGAAATTTCGAAACTCGATTTTGCTCCGCTTCCTCATAACGAAAACTATGAGCTTGATTTGCACAAACCATATATAGATGAGGTGGAGCTTGTGGATGAAAAAGGGAATAAATTAAAACGCACCAAAGAAGTGATGGACGTGTGGTTAGATTCTGGAGTAATGCCGTTCGCTCAAGATCACTATCCCTTCGATATAAAAGAAAAAGAATTGCAATATCCAGCAGACTATATTGCTGAAGCGATAGATCAGACTAGGGGTTGGTTCTATACTCTCCATGCCGTCGGAGTGCTCTTGAGCAAAGGCAAGGCTTACAAGAATGTTATTTGTTTAGGCCATATTTTGGATGAAAAAGGCAAAAAGATGTCTAAATCCATCGGCAATATTGTGGATCCTTGGCTCATGATCGATAAGTATGGGGTAGATGCTCTACGTCTTTGGATGTATTCAGTAAATCAGCCTGGGGATTCTAAAAATTTTGATGAGAAGACTGTAGATGAGTTAGTCAAAAAAGTTTTTAACATGCTCAACAATGTAGTCTCGTTCTATGAGCTCTATAGAGATAAGAGTCTAGAAGATGCTAGTGATGTTAAATCTGAGAATGTTTTGGATCGCTGGATTCTAGAGAGGCTTCGCTGGCTTACTGGTTCTGTGCAGGTATGGATGGATGAATACAGACTGTTTATGCCCGTTCGAGAGATAAAACGTTTTGTTGATGATCTTTCAACTTGGTATTTGCGTCGCTCTCGAGAGCGTATAAAAGAAGGAGACAAAGAAGCAAAACAAACTTTGTATTTTGTTTTGAAAAATCTTGCAAAAGTTATGGCTCCGTTTGCACCGTTTATTGCTGATAGTATCTGGCTTAATCTTAGGACTAAGAATGATGTAGCTAGCGTGCATCTTTCTGACTGGCCTCTGTCTAAAAAAGTAGAATCTAAATTTATAGAGAAAATGGAGCAGGTTAGAAATATTGTTAGCTATGGTTTACAAGTCAGACAAAAATCAGAAATAAAAGTGCGCCAACCATTAAAGAGTTTCAAAATTAAAAGCGTAGATTTAGAAAATGAATATTTAGAAATTATCAAAGATGAGCTAAATGTGAAAGAGGTGTTGATGGATGATAATCTTGAGGCAGAAGGTGTGCTAGATCTTACAATTACAGAGGAGCTTAAGAAAGAGGGGAATGTAAGAGAGCTCATAAGAGCGGTGCAGGATTTGAGAAAGCAAAAAGGATTGTCGCCTAGTGATAAGGTAGAGTTGTTTGTGGAGACTGATGAGGTGGGTAAAGAGTTTGTAACCTCTGCATCAGAAGAAATAAAAAAACCAACCAATGTCTCTGAAATAAAATTCGAGAAGAACGATGGTGAGACACTAAGTATTCAAGAATTAAAACTAAAAATCCAAATCAAGTAATCCTATCCTTACTACTTACTACCGTCTACTAACTACTATCTAGCTCATGTACCACAAACATCATACAAAAGGGATCAT
>C687J35174_10006656_pt1 | contig 15011 bp, 13 predicted proteins | sample RifCSPhighO2_01_FD_35174 | JGI IMG/M metagenome (IMG submission 35174) | reverse complement strand
CTTATGTGAAGTTTTTACCAAGTCAACCACCTACAAAGTGTACTATTCAAATTTATAGGTTTATCCCCACAGCAAACTATGGGGTATTAAACTAAGATAAAAAACTAAAATTATTTTAAAATGATAGAAAATAATATAAACTTTCTAAAATTATTCATTCCTATGAACAAAAAGGGGTAGGTTTTCTTGATTGCAGCTATTTTTTTAAATGAATGGTGGGCCCACCCAGAATCGAACTGGGGACTTACACCTAACTTATAACCAAATAACGATTTCGTCACCTAGCCTATTGTAAGGGTGTCGTCATTAGCAGAATATCCTAGAACTTTCTAAGATATTTAGCCGCTAGACCATGGGCCCATAAGAAAATTGCAACAAATAAGCTCTTAAAAATGTTTCCATTACCAAAATTAAAAAGAGTTTATTGTAAAGATAGTAATTATATCTCTTAAAGCCATTTTTTTCTTCTAAAATAAATAATCATACTAAATCCAATAACAGCCATTAATCCTAAAGAAAAGAAATAACCATATTTCCAGTTAATCTCAGGCATATATTTAAAATTCATTCCATAAATACCTGATATTAAAGTCAATGGTAAAATAATAGTTGCAATTATAGTTAAAACTTTCATAACTTCATTTAGCTTATTTGAAATTGAAGATAAATACATCTCTAAAATATTAGATGCAGTTTCTTTAGATTCTTCAAGTAAATCAATAGTAATTAATATATGGTCATAAACATCCCTAAAATAAGTGTGTGTATCTTTCCTGATAAATTGGTCTGCATTGCTTATTAAATTATTCAAAACTTCTCTTTGATAAGAAATTACATTCTTAACATTTAATAAAGATCTTCTGATTACAAATAATTTTTTTATTTCTGGTTGGTCTGGTCTTTTAAGTATTATTTCTTCAATCTCATTTAGTTCCTGAAATGCTTTTTCAATTTCTTTTATATAATTATCAACTTCTGTATCTAATAATGTATGTAAAAGATGGTCAAGTCCGCCATTCATTGCATTTACAATCCTATTTTTTTCTTTTTTCAAATTTTGGAAAGTTTCAATAGGTTCTTTATGGATTGTTATTAAATGTTTTTTATCAAAAATAAAATTAATATCATAATGTTTAAGCTTATTGTCATGGTATCTTAATCCATAAGCAACTAGGAACAGGAATTTGTCATAAATCCTTAAATTTGGCCTTTTTCTTAAAGACTTGCTTTCTTCTATTACATTTGATGGAATATTAAAATTTTCTTCAAGATGAATCAGTTCTTCTTTTGTAGGATTAACAACATCAATCCAGATTTTATTTACATTATCAAATTTCTCAGAGAAATTTCTGAATTTTAAATCAGAACCTTCAGGAAATATCACCTCTATCATTCATTTTTAAATAGAATCTTTATTATATAAGCTTTTTTAATTCCCCAAATTTATACTTGAACTGAAAGTATTGTCATTATAACTTCTTTCGCTTAGTAATCTATCCGGGTTCGCAATCACATGGATATTTAATATTTTATTTTTAGAAATGGCAAATTCTGCTAATTTTGGAGAAGATACAATTAAACAATCATGAGATTTTATGCTTTCATTAACAACTACTGTTCTTTTAACTCCATTTATAGTAAAATCAACATTGATAGACGTCTTTGTATCAACCTTTGCATTTCCTGGAATATTGCATACTTCAGCATTTACTTTCATATTATAAAAATCATAACCGCTTACATCAAAACCTTTTGTTTTAAGGTTTGGTGCAAAATCAACAAGACTAAATAAACCATAATTAATATTATCATTTTCATTCATTTCATCTATTCTGTTTTCATTATCTGCGATTAATTTTAAATTTATATTCTTTTTATTATATAAATCCAAATCCTCGAATTTAACTAAAAAAGTTTTACATAATCCAATATTTATTGGTTTTCCATCTACAATAGCAAATCTTCTTGGATTATTCACATCAATCAGTTTTAATTTATAATCTGAAACAAGATCTGAAATTCCTGAATTGCATATTCTCAAATTAAATAAATTATTTTCAAAAATATCATCCTTTGCAGCTTTTGTAATCCATATTGAGTTTGCTTGTAAATCCGGTTTCCCAGTTTGAAGCCCAGTATATTCAAACCCATTATAAACTTCAATTGAACCAAAAACCCCTAAAATTAAAGCAACAACTAAAATTAAAGAAATGTTCTCTTTTTTCATTATTTATTCTAAAATTTAGGAATATATAAAACTTATCAAATAATTATAAATTCAAAAAGTTTTAAAAGTAAGGTTAATAATCCAAATTTATGGAAGAAATGATAGGTTTGGAAATTCACGTAGGTCTCAACACTGAGAGTAAATTATTTTGCTCATGTAAAATATCAGAAGATGCAAGTCCAAACAGTCATACTTGCGATATTTGTGTTGGTTTACCAGGATCAAAACCAGTTTTAAATAAAAAAGCATTTGAGTATGCATTAAAACTATGCTTGGCATTAAACTGTGAAATATCTCCAGAACTTATATTTTCAAGAAAAATTTATTTTTATCCAGATATGTCTAAAAATTATCAGATAACCCAATATGAAATACCTTTGGGAAACAATGGAAAATTAAGTTTAACAAATAAGGAAATAAAAATAAGTAGAATCCATATAGAAGAAGATCCGGCAGCATTAATCCATCAGGGATCAACTGTATTAGTAGATTATAATAGATCTGGCACTCCATTATGTGAAATAGTTACAGAACCAGACATGAGTTCTCCAGAAGAAGCAAGAGAATTTCTAAAAAAATTATTGACAATATTAAATTATCTAAAAATATTTAACATTAAAACAGGAATTATAAAAGCAGATGCAAATGTAAGTATTAAGCCATATGAAAGAGTTGAAATAAAAAATATTAATGGATTTAAAGAAATTGAAAGAGCAATAAATTATGAAATACAAAGACATAAAGAATTAATTAAAGAAAATAAGCCAGTAACTAAAAGAGAAACAAGAGGCTGGGATTCAGAAAAAGGAATAACTTTATTTCAGAGATCAAAAGAAGAAGAAGCAGATTATGGTTATATTATTGATCCAGATTTAGTTCCAGTTGATGTCACAAAAGAATTAATTGAAAAAACAAAAAATGAACTTCCAGAATTGCCAAAAGAAAAATCATTAAGATATCAAGAAGAATACAAAATAAAAAAAGAAGACGCAGAAGTAATAAGCAATGATTTTGAACTTGCATCCTTATTAGAATCATCTGTCTCCAATAAAATAAATCCAGTTTTTGCTTCTGAATGGATAAGAAGAGAAGTTACAAGAGTTTTAAATTATAATAAAAAAGAATTAGATGAAACTTTTATCTCAAAGCATTTAATTGAAGTAATGGAATTAATAAAAGACAACAAAATAACAAGACAGACAGGACAAAAATTAATGGAACTCCTTATTGAAAAAGATTTAGGTGTAAAAAAATATGTTTTAGATAACAATCTATCTTCTCTTTCAGATACAAAAGAATTGGGAAAAATTTCTTTAGAAGTTATTAAAAATAACCAGAAAGCAGTAAAAGAATATTTAGAAGGCAATGAAAAATCTTTTAATTTCTTAGTTGGTCAGATTATGAAATCTACAAAAGGAAAAGGAGATCCTAAAATAATAAATGAATTATTAAAAAAATTAATACAGAATCAAAAATAACCAATTAATACATATATTATCCCAATCAGAATTAAAATATAAATTAATCCTTTAATAAATAAATTATCTTTTAGTTCATACTCTGGTTTTCTGTCACCTTTTTTCTTGCTTCTGGAATGCATAAGCAAAATTAAAAATAGCATAATACCAATAGCAACTGCACCACTTATTTCTAAAAAGAAAATAAAATTCCCTAAATTAAAAATAAATAAAAAAAATGGAATAGAAATTACTAATAACCAGGACAACCAGTTTGGCAACCTATAATCTAATTTAAAATTATCCTTTAAAGCAAATCCCAAACCAACAAAAGCAGTAGTCATTGCAAGCAAAGCAAATAAATTAGCAAATAAAGAAGCATTTTTTCCAATAATATTAAAAGATGTTGTACTAACTTCTTGAACATTTCCATCCAAAGAACCAACAACAGCAAAAACAAATAAAAGATATAATAAAATAGTTAAAATCCCCCCAATAATTATAGCTTTCTTAAGGTTTATTTTATTTTTAATCTCTTGATTCATCTCAGGTATAGCACTAAAAGAAGTAAATGCAAACATAACAACACCATAAGGGATTAATAATTTATAAAAATCAAAATTAGCTAAATAAGAAAAATTAATTGTTTTAACTAAACTAAAAACAAGTACAAGAAGAAAGATTATCTTTAATGGATTTAATATAAATTCCACTTTTGCAAAGAAATTAATTCCAAAAAATATTACTATTGATAATAATATAAAAAATATTATTGAAAAAATTAATTCATTACCACCAAATATTCCATGTAATGATGCACCAGCACCAATAATATAAGCAACTAATGCACCATAAAGGCTTAATGCATTAAATATCATCATAAAGGGTTTTCCAATTTTTCCTAAATAAATTTCTGCCAGTCCGGAAATTTGGTGTCTTATCCTTGTTCTTAATAAAATCTCTCCCAAATATAAATTAACCAAAATCATCAATAAACCTAAAACAATTATAACTAAAACACCAGTTAAAAAACCAGCTTTAGCAACAACAAAAGGCAAAGCAATTACACCAGCTCCTATAGTAATACTAAGTATTGTCCAGATACCTTCCAACAGCTCTTTTTGCATAAGAATTTAAAATTATTTCAATATAAATATGTTTTGATGTTTAATTATTTTTAAGAAACTCAATTAATGGCTGCAAGTCATCCTGGTACAATTTTCCATCCTGAAATCACCATCTTCTAAATGTAAAACTTGCTTTCCTTTGCTGCCGTATCTAAAAACAGTTATTCCTTTACATTTTAATCTATAAGCTAATAAATATGATTTTCTTACAGCTTCTTTATTTGCATTTTCAGGAAGGTTTACAGTTTTAGAAACACCATTATCCACATATTTTTGAAAAGCTGCTTGCATTCTAATATGCCATTCAGGGTGAATATCAAAAGCAGTCACAAAAATTTTTTTTACATTATTCGGTATTGAATTAATTCCTTGTAAACTTCCTTGTTTTGCAGTTTCATCCATTAATTCTTTTGAATAAAATTTTCTTTGCATTGCAATTTCCTCAAAATTTTTGTTTATTTCAATAAGATGAGAACCTGCTAAAGCTTCTCTTATATAACTTACTGCAAACAAAGGTTCAATTCCGGAAGAACAGTCATTTGCAATTATACTTATTGTTCCTGTTGGAGCTATAGTTGTCACAGTTAAATTTCTCATAGAATCATATTTACTTTTTAATTCACTCTTGTAAAAATTTGGAAAATTTCCTCTTTTTAATCCCAATTCAGAAGATTTTTCCCTTGCTTTATTTTGTATAAATTGCATTATTTTTTCTGCAAATTTTAAAGCCTCATTGCTGTCATACTTAACATTTAATTTAATTAAAAAATCTGCCCAGCCCATGATTCCCAATCCAATTTTTCTATTTGAAAATGTTGCTTCTTTTATCTTTTCATCAATATAATAATTAGCATCAATAATATTGTCTAAAAAATGGACAGCTATCCGAACGACGATTTTAAGTCTTTCCCAGTCTATTTTTCCACTATTAACAAATTTGCTTAAATTAATACTCCCAAGCACGCATGACTCATAGTCGAGTAATGGTTGTTCTCCACAAGGATTTGTAGCTTCAATTTTTTTATTTATTCCATGTTTTCTATTAATTTCATCAATAAAAATCAACCCAGGATCTCCGTTTTCCCATGCTTCTTCCACAATAGTCTCAAATAATTTTCTTGCATTTAATTTAGCAAATAATTTATTATTAAATTTTAAATAGTGATCTTTATTTTTTAACACTGCCTGCATAAATTTATCTGTAACAGCAACTGAAATATTAAAATTAGAATTATTACATTTATCTTTACATTTAATAAACTGGATTATATCAGGATGTTCTACATCTAAAATTCCCATATTTGCTCCTCTTCTTCTTCCACCAGCTTTTATTACTTCAGTCATTTTATCAAATAATTCTAAAAACGATAAAGGCCCTGACGCAGTACCTTTCGTCGTCCCTACAATATTACCTTCAGGTCTTAATTTCGAAAAAGAAAATCCAGTTCCTCCCCCAGTTTTTTGAATTAGTGCAGCTAATTTTAAACTGTCAAAAATACTATCCAGACTGTCTGGTATTGGCAAAGTAAAACAAGCACTCATTTGTTGTACAGAAGTTCCTGCATTCATCAAACAAGGACTATTAGGTAAAAACTCAAAATTTTTCATAATTTCAAAAAATTCTTCTCTGCTTTTTTCTGCATTATCACCATATTTTAAATCAACTACAGAAACAGCATTGCTAACCCTACTTAACATTTGTAACGGAGTTTCTACTACATTCCCTTTTTCATCTCTTAACAAATATCTTTTCTGTAAGACCTTAATTGCATTTAAATTTAATTTTAAATCATCTTGTTTTAATTCATTTATTCTATTTTGTTTATAATTTTTAACAATATCTAAATAATTTAAGTCACTTAAAACCTTCTCTATAATATTAACTGCATCAATTATATTAGGTATTTTCCCTTTAAATTTTTCAAATAAAACTTTTTCAATTTTATCAACAATAAGATTAATATCTGTAATATGCTGATTTGCAGAAAAAGCAGCATGAGTAATTGAAGTCATAATCCTATTTCTATCAAATTTAACTATAGTTCCATCTCTTTTTCTTATATAGGAAATTTTTCTTTTAAACATAAAACCTCTTTTCTAATATATAGAATCAGTTATATAATTTAAATATCTTTCTAAGTCTAAATTAGAAAACTTAGACAAACTTGAAAGACTTTTTTATTGAATAAAATAGTTATAAACTTTCTTTACAAAAATTTTAGAGTTTCTTCACTGCCTCTATAAAAATCAGGGTTTGCTATTTTAAAATGATTACAAAAAAGGAGGTTATGACACTAGTTATTTTATGTTTATACAGCTCATAAACCCAATTTAACAATGACTTCGTATATATATAGTTATACGCAATCGTAAGAGATGCCTACACGAAAGAAAGCTTTATTAATTCACCAATTTTACTAATTTTATGGAGAAAAAAACACTTTTAGATTTCATAGCAAAGGCACACAGGCATACTTATGCCGCACCAAAAGAAGTCAGAAAACAACATAGGTGTGAGGTGCCCATTCAAGAAGGTCATAAAGATTATGAATTTGTAGAAGAAGATTTAAGATATCACGATTCTTATGCAGGAAGCCAATGGGCACCCGGAAGAGAAGTTGTTTTCTTCCAAGAAAATCCTATTTGGTGCATGGCATATCAAGGACAACATAATCCAAAATTCGATGACGCTTTTTTCCAAGAACAAGCATTTCCCTTTCTGAAAAAAGCTCTAATGAATTTTGATGATAGTGTGCCTTTTAGAGGACCTAAAGAATTCTCTGATGGAGATTTTAAATATACNTTTGAAATGGAAGGCGATTATGATTATTTCAAAGGACAAGAGAGAATTCTTTATAGAGGAGAAAGTGTTTTTTTCCAAGATGTGATGGGTTCATTAATAAAATAGGACGGCATCTCTTACGACTTCTTCGGAATTTTTTCAAAATTCCTCGACCATGTTGCACTCTCGCCTTCGGCTCGGGGCGTATAACAGGTATTATGTTCAATAAGCTCTCCGAGAAATAGATTAAAATAATAAAATAAGCATCTTCATTATTAAATTAAGAGGAGTAATTCAACTCGTATTGAGAGCTTACTCTTCGTCGCTTCGCTCCTAGTCCTCATTTCATTCGGAGAACTTAACAAGGGAAGCCATCCCACAATTATATCGAAGAAGTGAAGAAATTTCTCAAGAACACAAAAGAGACATAGCTCTCTCTATTAATCCTCTTATTTTCCCTTATCATTCGATGAATTTTTCCTAAATTATGTGCAATTGAAATTAAATTCATTTCAATTTTAACTTTCTCGAGACCTCGCAAGAGAAATTCTCTAAATCCGAGGTTCTGTTTTATGTGGCCATACACAGGTTCCACAGTAACTTTTCGTAAGGAATAAAAGCCATATTTTCCAGAGAAATAAGGCAAACAGAAAATCAAAACCTAATAAAGATTATAAATAGCAAAATTTTCTTAAGTGGATGCAATTATTATTTTCACATGAATCAATAAGAGAATCACAAAAAGAGTTAATAGATGAAATATTAAATACTATAAAAAATAAATCAAGTTTATTAGTACATGCCCCAACTGGATTAGGCAAAACAAGTGCTGCAATCTGTCCAGCATTATCTTATGCTTTAGAAAATAAATTAACAGTAATTTTTGTAACTCCAAAACATACGCAGCATAAAATAGCAATAGAAACAATAAGGACAATAAAAGAAAAATACAATTTAGATTTTGCAGCAATTGATTTGATAGGAAAAAGAAGCATGTGCGCCCAGCCAGGCGTTATTTCAATGTCACAAAATGAATTTACAGATTATTGCAAAGATATGATAGGTAACAAAGCCTGCCATTATTATAACAATATTAAAAATAAAGAAAAGTTAAGTTTACAGACAGAAGCTTTACTAAAAGAAATAAAAACAAAAGCCTTGCATGTTGAAGAATTAAAAGAATTATCATCAAAAAATAAACTATGTCCATATGAAGTTTCAATTATTTTAGGAGCAGCTTCAAAAGTGATTGTTGCAGATTATCACCACATCTTAAACACTTCAATAAGAGAAAATTTGTTGACTAAAATAAATAAAGACTTATCAGAAGTAATAATCATATTTGATGAAGCCCATAGTATCCCAGAAAGATGCAGAGAATTATTAAGTTCACAAATATCAACATTAACAATTGATTTGGCAGCAAAAGAAGCAAGAAATTTAAAATATGAGGAAATTGGTTTCAATATACTAAAATTAAGAAATATTCTGGAAAAGTTAGTAAGTGAAAAAACAAGTTTTGAATCAAAAGAAGGACTTGTAAAAAAAGAAGAATTCATTAATTTAGTAAACAATGATTTAAATTATGAAGAATTAGTTAAAAATGTAGCATTTATAGCAGAAGAATCTGAAGATACAAAGAAACGTAGTTTTGCTAAATCTTTATATTCATTTTTGCTAAATTGGCAAGGCCCGGATAATTCATTTACAAGAATAATTAAAAAAGGATTTACAGAAAAAGGACATGGAATAATAACTTTAAGTTACAAATGTTTAGACCCTTCATTAATAATAAAACCCATAGTAGAAGATAGTTATTCAACAATTTTTATGTCAGGAACACTAAATCCAATTGAAATGTATAAAGATTTATTTAACACAAATTCAAAAGGAGTAGAATATAAAAATCCATTTCCAAAACAAAATAAATTAAATATTATAGTTCCAGACACTACTACAAAATTTACAGCAAGATCTCCTGAAATGTATAAGAAAATAGCAGAGTATTGTGCCTCTATTTCAAATTCAGTCCCTGGAAATACAGCAATATTTTTTCCAAGTTATAAAATAAGAGATGAAATAAACAATTATTTCAAAATACTATGTAATAAAACTACATTTTTAGAATCTTCTGGTTTATCGAAACAGGAAAGAACAGAATTAATAGAAAGATTCAAGCAATACGAAAAATCAGGAGCAGTTTTGCTTGCAGCATCAGCAGGTTCTTTTGGAGAAGGAGTAGACTTTCCTAAAAATATTTTAAAATGTGTCATTGTAGTTGGGATCCCATTAGACAAACCAGATTTAGAAACACAGGAATTAATAAATTTTTATGATAAAAGATTCAAAAAAGGTTGGGATTATGGTTATGTTATGCCTGCATTGATAAAATGTTTTCAGAATGCTGGCCGTTGTATAAGATCAGAAAACGATAAAGGGGTAATTATTTATTTAGATCAAAGATATTTATGGGAAAGTTATTTTAAATGTTTTCCAAAAGATATTAATTTAAGAATTACAAAAGAGCCCTTGCCTAAAATAAAAGAATTTTTTGATGAGCATAATATCACTCAATCATGAATTATTTTATCAATTAAATCACATATTGCCTGTTTAAATTTTTCTTCATCTTTTCTTGCATATGCTAATTCTACTTGAGTATATGATAAGCCCCAATATTGGCCATGTGCAGGAAATTGTTCTCTTGGATGAATATATTCCTCCCAATTTCTAAATTTAGTAAAAAATTCATAAATATTATTGATTGGTAAATCTTTAATATTAAAATTAAACTTAGATTTTCCAAATACTTCCATTTTTTCAGTAATATCATTCCCAGTAAAATCTAAAACTTTGATACATAAATTAATTAATTCTTTATCAGTTGCTCCTGTAATTGCCTTACAAAATGGGTTTTATAAAATAATTCTGGTTCAATCATAAAAAAAGAATATTAAAAAAGAATAAAAAAACTATCTTCTTGCAGTTTTCCATAAAAACCAAAAATATTCTAGAGAAATTGTTATATAAATTTACTAATTTCATAAATCTAAAAGTCTTCTAATTTTATTTCTAAACCTTTCAGGATATCTTTCAAGATATTTATTTAATTTTTTCTCATTAATTATTTTTTTTATCTTCATTAAGATTTTTCTGTCAAGCTTACTGTTAAAGATTATAAGATCAATAAATGTTTTCTCTACATCGGAATATGGCAAATAAAAATCTCCTTCTTTTACAAATTCAAATCCAAAAAAATATTTCTTATCAATATTTCTTATAAGTATATTTCTTCCAAGTACTTTTCTAATACCTCTTCTTACTTTTTTTGTTGTTAATATTATAGGTACCGTCTCTTGTTCCCATATACCAAAATGGCTTAAAGAACTTTGTAGCCCTAAATAAGCAGGTTTAAAAACAAAAACAGCCAGAGATATATCCTCATGAATTGTATAAACACCCTTTCCAATCTTTTTTATTTTTTCTTTATCCAATAAATTATGGATTAATAATTTAGTATAACTGCTGTGTTTATTTTTACTTTTTATTATTCTTTTTATAGAATTAAACTCTACTACTGGACTTTTCCTAAATAATTCTTCTATTTTTTTTAAATGTATTTGTTTTCCCATTTTCTTTTAATATATTCTATCATTTCATTTGCTGTAGGTACAATGCCCTCAAGTAATATAATCTTCAAGTCTCCTTCATCAATTGGATCCTTATAATTTTTAATTAATTTTTCAATTTCCTTTATCTTTTGTGGGTTTTCTATATTTTTTAACAAAAAGAAAACATCCCATAAATCCCTAACTTTAAATCTCTTAAGATATGTATTCAATTTCTCTACTAAAAAAATTTCTGGAGTTAAACTATAAATAACTGTTATAGTACCATCAGACATTTCATAATCACAAATAATTCCTGCTACTTTCTGGAATGTTGCTTCTAATCTAACTGGTGTCCTGTCAAGCTCTAATTCTGAATAAACACTATTTTCTGATATTTTTTTCTTCTTGATTTTGAACCCTAATTTTTTTAAATTATCAAACAACAAATTTATTTTTTCATTTTCTTTAGACAGATAAAAATCTAGATCTTCAGAAAACCTTTTTCCATGATAACATCGCCATATGCCTGTTCCACCGTGCAGGACAGCAGTATTAAAGACTGTATAAACCTCTTTTATTATCAAATCCTGAGCATAGGCTATTTTTCTATGTGATTCTCTCTTCAATCTTACTTGTAAAGGTATTTTTTCCATATTATCTACATAAGTTATATATTTATATATCTTTCGTTAATATTAACTTTTAGATTTTCCATAAAAACCAAAAATATTTCCATATCTGCATAAGTTATACATTAGTATATCTTTCGCTAACATTATATTTAGTAGTTTTTCACATTTGAAATAAGTAATTATAAATAATCTAATCAAAAATTTTTCACTAAATCTCTAAATTCTACAAATAAAATTTGGTTTATTAAATCAGATAATGAATTATTAAATGAATCTTTGTCATTTCTTTTATAAGCACTTTCAATTCTAGAATAATTAGTATCATAAAAGAACCTGTAAATTACAAAAGATTTTCCAGAATGTAAATTTTCTTCTCCATGTCTGAATTTCTGGTAATTATTGTATAAATATTCCATGCTTTGATTAAAAACAAAATTATTTCTGGGATCCATTCCATATGGAATACTTCTAAATTTTTTTAAATTCTCCAAAATATAGAAATATAACATATTACTGCAATTATTTCTTATCCCAAAAATAGACTCAAAAAAATCATTCGCATTATTAGAAGTAACTTTTTCTAGGAAATCCTCTAAATCTTCTGTAAACATAGATAATGAAAAAATAACAAACAATAAAAATCTTTTTAAACCCAATATCTACCTCAATTACTAATGTTAAAAGACAAAATCAATTCATTTTATTCAAAGAATTATAAAATATTAATGTTTATACCAATAATTATTACAATAATAGCTTTAATTATAGTAGGAATTCATTACAAGAACACAGGAGATTTTTTCCAAAAAGATGTAAGTTTAAAAGGTGGAATTACAGCCACATTATATACAAATCAGGAGATATCAGAAGAACAAGTTAAAAATGCATTAAATACAGAAATTGTTTTAAGAAAAATATCAAATTTAGGTTCTAGCAAAAATTCAGGAATAATAATAGAAGTTTCTGATTTAACATCAGCTGAATTAAAACAAAGACTGGAAAATAACTTAAATATAAAATTAACATCAGAAAATTTTAGCATTGAAGAAACAGGTCCAAGATTAGGAGAAGCTTTTTACAGGCAATTAATAACAGCAGTTATATTTGCATTTATTTTAATGGGAATAACAGTTTTTATAACATTCAGAACACTTGCTCCAAGCCTTGCAGTAATTTCAGCAGCATTCATGGATATAATAATTACATTAGCAGTAGTAAATCTATTTAATATTAGTTTATCAACAGCAGGAATAGTTGGAATACTATCAGTAATTGGTTATAGTGTAGACACAGACATCCTATTAACAACATGGGCAATAAGAAAAAAAGAAGGAATGTTATTTGATAGAATGTATCATTCAATGAAAACAGGATTGACAATGACAATATGTGCTGCTGTTGTAATGCTTATAGGAATTTTATTTTCAAATTCAGAAGTAATAAAAGAAATGTTTACAATTATTTTTATAGCATTGATAGTAGATATATTTTCAACATACTTCACAAATACAGGAATATTATGGATATATTGTAAAAGGAAAAATATAACATGAGTAGATTAAAAAAGATAATCAGACAGCCAAGAGTAATTATTCTAATAATAGCTTTAGTTATAGCTTTTCTATCAATAAATTATCAGTTTTCAGATCAGGGATTAATAATAAATTCAGTTGAGACAAATAGCTCTGCATTCAATGCAGGAATAAGATCTCCTACCCAGGATATTAGTTTAACAAACAGGGAAAAAATAATTTCTGTAAATAATCAGGAAATAAAAGAACTAAAAGAATATAATGAAATAATCAATTCTATTTCTATAGACTCAAATATAAGATTAAAAACAGATAAGACAAGCTACGTGATAACAAAAGATTCTTCAGATGTCGGCTTAACGATTTCTAAAGCCCCATCATCTAATTTAAGAAAAGGAATTGATTTGCAGGGTGGAACAAGAGTAATTCTAGAACCTGCTGAAGAAATATCAGAAGAACAAATCAAAGACATTATGGCAACTATGGAGAAACGTCTTAATGTTTATGGATTATCAGATTTAGTTATAAAATCAGCATCAGATTTAGAAGGAAATAAATTCATAATTGTAGAATTAGCAGGAGTTTCAAAAGAAGAGCTTAGAGAAACAATAACAAAGCAGGGAAGTTTTGAAGCAAGAATTGGAAATAAAACAGCATTTACAGGAAAAGAAGTTAAATTTGTATGCAGGGCGGGAGGAAGTACTTGTTTAAATCAGATAAATCCTGTATGCCCAAAACAAGATGATCAGTCAGTTTGCAGATTTGAATTTGAAATTCATTTAAATGAAGACGCAGCAGAAAGACATAAAAAAATAACAGATGAACTAAAGATAATAGTAAGTCCAGATGGCCAGAGGATGTTGGATCAAAAGATAGATTTCTATTTAGATGGCCAGTTAGTAGACAGTCTTAATATAGATGCTGATCTTAAGGGCATTTCTGCCTCAAGAATAACAATAACTGGTTCTGGTTCTGGCTCAAACCAGCAGGAAGCAGTAAAAGATGCATTAAAAAACAAAGAAGAATTACAGACTTTTTTAATTACAGGTTCACTGCCAACTAAATTAAATATAGTTAAAATAGACACATTATCTCCTTCATTAGGTGAAGTATTTGTAAAAAATGCATTATTAATTGGATTAATTTCAATTTTTGCAGTAGCTTCTATTATAATAATTAGATATAAAAAATTAAAAATTTCTATTCCAATAATAATCACAATGATAAGTGAAGTCCTATTAACTCTAGGTATTGCTTCAATATTTAAATATAATTTGGATTTAGCTGCTATAGCAGGAATAATTGCTGCAGTTGGTACAGGAGTTAATGATCAGATTGTTATTATAGATGAAGTTTTATTTGGAAATAAATCAGCAGCAAAACAAAGTATAAAAAATGCATTCTTCGTAATTTTGGCTGCCTTTGCTACAATTGTTGCAGCTATGCTTCCGTTACTTAGAGCAGGTGCAGGCTTATTAACAGGTTTCGCTATTACTACTATTATCGGTGTTACTGTTGGAGTATTAATAACAAGACCCTTCTTTGGTGTAGTAATAAGAATTTTATTTGAAGACTAATTTAAAAAATAGATCATTAAAACAAATAAAAGAAATTCCAAAAATAATTAAATCTCTAGAAAATAA
>C687J35174_10006654_pt1 | contig 15013 bp, 28 predicted proteins | sample RifCSPhighO2_01_FD_35174 | JGI IMG/M metagenome (IMG submission 35174) | reverse complement strand
CGCAATTATCAGATATTTTTATTTTATGACCTCTCTGATTTTACTTGCGAATTGGGAAGTTAATCGAATGAAACATCCTGCCATTTCATTCAAAAAATATTTGAAAAATATTGAACGGTTATTTACCGATGGTATTACCTGATTCTTTTTTTTTATAAATTTAGAAACTCTCTGGCGACAGCCAGACAGTATCTAAATTTATAAAAAATTTTGAGGAGAATAATTTATCTTCTGAGGATTATGAAACAAATTATTCTATTTTACCAATAATACTAAAGCCGCTTAAGCGGCTTTATGCGGAGATACTGGATGCGAGGCTCCATCCCAATAGAAGATATTGGCATTATTTTTTTTGTCAGAACGGCATGTGCACTAGTTGTAGGATGGAAATTATCGATGGCATGAGCAATCTAACAGAAATAACCAAAAATGAAAAGATAATAATCTGGGAAAATGATAGGCTTGCGTGTCAATGCAGAATAAAAAAAGGCATGGTGAAGAAGATTTCGGAAAGTTTTTAAGGATATAAGGTTTCTCAAGACTATGAATAAGCTTAATGTTCTTGCATTTGCTAATACGCTTGCAATTATCGATATAATATTGCATCCACTTTTTCATATCTGGGTTTCTATTGCGCCAAAATCTTATGAAAAACTAATGAATCTTTTTGTTGCGGGACTTCATTTACAAGTGACTGAATTTGATATAAATATAGGGCATATTTTTATCAGCACAATTATAGAAGCGGCAGTATTTTGGATTTTGGGAGCAGCTATAGCTCTAATTTATAACAAGCTCTCAAATTAATTCTCCAAATCCTCCAATGCTTTTATTGGATCAAATGCTTCACGCATGTTTATCATTGGTTGATTGATAGTGGTTATATCATCGGTGCCAATACGAGGACATGCAGTATTAACCCAGCATTCAATAAATGGATAATTTTCTAAATTTCTTAGATCTAAGGTATTATCAATGAAAATGTAACTTTTTTTATTTTGTTTTTCTATTTTTTCTTTAAGTGTTTTAGCTGCTTCGAAATATTGCTGTCCAGGTTTAATAGTCACTAAAATTCCTATTTTGTCCGAGTTTAAAAATTTCCTAATATTTGCTTTTGTTTTTTTAATTTGATTTTCTATATCTTTTTTTGTCAACTCCTTAATTTCATTAGATATGGGATCAAATAATACTACGGATTTAATTTTTTTATTTTTTATTTGTGATAATAAGAGTGCTTTTGGATGAAATAAACCATCCCCCACATAAAGTATCATATCGCAATCTTCGATTATCGGTTCTTTGAAAGAATCATGATAATTATCACAGCCGAGAATTTGCATTTCGACGCCTGTTCTTTTAGCTTTAGTTGTTTTAATGATTATGTCCAAATTTTCAATTTCTTTTTTTAATTTTTCTAATTTAATAAATTGAATTGCGGCAAATAAGGCGATTGTTTTTGGTTTATTTTCTTTCAAATATTTTTTAAGCTTATCAGTAAGATAAATTTCTTTTTCGTATAATGTTTCAACAAAAAATAATCTTACCATGTTTCTTTGTGAAATCTATTATGACCCCATTGGATCATGAGGTCTATTTTAATTACATCTAAGCCATATGGAGGGTCGCACGCACCATAACAACTACCGAATAAGATGAATGTTTTGGCTGAAGTTTTTTCTTCGATAGTATCCACAATTATATTTGCTTTTTGTTTGAGACCATCAGGTAATTGAATTAAAACCTGTTTTGGTTTTTGTTTTTTAATTTCTTCAATAACTTTATTTAATTCGAGATTAAACATACTTTACAAGGATGGGGAAGGTTTTTAAGGCTTCTGTTAACTATTAAATTTAGAACTATACAAAAGATTTCTCTTTATCTGATTGTAAAAAACTGCTATAAGAGGTATTTCCCATCATCCAGGAGAGCATTCCTTTTTTTATTTCCGTCAAATCCATTGCCTCTAACCTTGCAGGGTTATTATTGGGATATATTCTCCTCAAAGGTTCGTTTTCATATTCTATAAAAAATTCGTTATCTATACGAATAACTTTTGCCGGGCAAAATTCATTCAGGGACTTTTCAGACCTGTGATGATAGAATCCTCCATTTCGCAATAAGTGATTATTACTATCGTAATACCTATCTTCCATATTAGGTATTAGCGTATTTAGTTTAAAAATTTATGTTTCGAAAAAAAGAAAAAATTAAAGGAAGCGAAAGAACATTTTTTGCGAACGTTTGGTGGAGTTTTATAATTAGTATAATTTAATACAATTAAGTTTATTTACTCAACATTCAAAAAACAATTATGGTTCAAGGACCTTATATGTGCGATGTACATAATGGAAAAAGCATTGTAACTCATTCTCAAGAAGATTTAGATTATTTTAGAGGTCTTATTAGAGGAGGATTAGGTATCGATAATTCTGGTTTACTCTGTTTCAGATCTGAAACAGGTATTTTTAAATTTCTAAAGATTGGTCCGATGGAAGCTTATTTTGAAACGATATCCGGAAAAGCTCGCGATGTAAGAAAAGGAATTATCGGGAGAGTAGCGAGAGAATGGGACTGTAATGCGTATGAAGAAGACCCTTCTCCTAATAGCCTTGAAGGAGGAGCTATACGCGCATATAGATTTAGAGTGTATCAATTAGGAGGGAAAATCACTTAAAACTCTTTCCACATCCACATGATCTATGTGCATTAGGATTACTGAATTTGAATCCTGATTCATTCAGCGTATCAATAAAATCAATGGTTGAACCATTAAGATAATCAAGGCTATTTCTATCGACGGCAATATTCAAATCTTTTTGTTTGAAATGCAAATCAGATTTAATCGGTTTATCGATTAATTCCATGTCATAAGTATGTCCAGAGCAACCTCCAGCTAAAACTGAAATTCTCAAAACTGCTTTTGCTTTTTTCTGTTGTTTCATTATTTCAGATACCTTCTTTAAAGCTGAATCGGTTAATGTAAGACTAAATGCTTTAAATGTGGTGGTCAGATCTAATTTTTCTCGAACTATTGTATTAAGATCATTAATTAAAACGGTAAGTTCTTCTTCAGAATAACCATGACCTAACACTCCTTGTTCTAATGTTTCGAATGTTGAAGCGCCGCAACCAACACAATGTATTCCGAATTCCATCATTTTTTGACTTAATCGTGATGCTTTCTCTGGATGCTGGGCTAGAATTTCCGCGATAACGGTATCTTTTGAAATTTGATTTGATAGTTTGCTTTCCATAATTATAAAATAAGATTTTCGTTTATATACTTTATTGTGTTGCTTCTTCGAAAAGCTCTTCGACTTTAGCCCAATTAATTATATTCCAAAATGCGGAAATATAATCAGGCCTTTTATTTTGATATTTTAAATAATAAGCATGCTCCCATACATCTAATCCCAAAAGTGGAATTTGTTGACTCATCAAAGGCGAGTTTTGATTTGGTGTTGTGATAATTTCTAATTCTCCGTCTTTTGTTATTATGAGCCAGGCCCAGCCACTACCAAAAACTCCTATTGCTGCTGTTGAAAATAATTCCTTGAATTTGTCGAAAGATCCAAATTTTTCTTCGATGGCTTGAAGTAAGGCGCCAGACGGTTCTCCTCCGCCTTCGGGAGATAATATTTGCCAAAATAATGTATGATTCGCGTGACCGCCACCATGATTAATTACTGCCTGTTTTTTATCAGCAGAAACATCTTGAATATTTTTTAGTAATTCTTGAACTTCCATTTCCTCAAATTCTGTTCCTTTGATCGCAGCATTCAATTTGTCTACATAAGTTTGATGATGCTTCCCATGATGTATTTCCATGGTTTTTGAATCTATATGAGGCTCTAATGCATCAAAATCATAAGGTAAAGGAGGTAAAGTAAACATTATCAGAATAATAAAAAATATTATATAAATATTTGTATAACGCGCCTGGAAGGATTTGAACCTTCGACCTTTGGGTTAGGACCCCACTGCTCTATCCATGCTGAGCTACAGGCGCAGATAGCTTTTAAAAAGCTATTCAGTATAAAAGATTAATGAGCGCAATTGTAAAAATACTCGGTTTATTAGATATACTTATTGGCATAATTTTTTGGATAGCCATGGTTTTTAATATCACTGCACTTAATGGAATATTTTTAATGCTTGGTTTATATTTACTCGTAAAAGGAGTACTGTTTGGATTTACGCTAAATATTGCGAGTATTCTGGATATTATTTGTTCATTTATAATCATCTATGCAACCTCTGCAGATATCCATATTTTAATTGTTATTGCAGTTTCACTTTTTTTAATACAGAAAGGAATTTTTAGTCTATTTGGATAAATGCAGAGAAGAGGTCCTAAAAATTTTTCAAAATTTATGCGGAGAAAAGGATTCGAACCTTTGTAGGCACTAAGCCAGCACGGCCTTAACGTGCTCCGTTTGACCACTCCGGCATCTCCGCATTGTCAATCAAGAGAATCAAAATATTTTAATTGTGAGTCTCTGTATAAAAAACTAATAGAAATATGGTTTATAATTGTTCGGATTATTTAACCAGTTTATCTAACTCTTCTAAATTTTCTTCAAGAACTTCAATTGATTTAATAAAAATATCTTTTGCATCTAATTGACCCCAGGATTCAANATTAAACTGCAATTCGTCAGCATCTTTTATTGATTTTATTTTCTTTTTTTTATCTTCGGAAAGTTTTTTAATATCTTCTTCTTCTACGTGCAATTTTCCTTCGCCATCAATTCGGATATAATCTAACAATTCTTCATCGATATTATGTTTAAAGTACGCTAATCCTGGAGAATATTTTATATGATCTACGCCTTTTCCGATTCTAGCTTCAGCAACGATTTCTAATTCTTGCTCTTTCTCCAGCATAACTATCGGAATTTTAAGGTCAGTCCCTATTTCAGGAGTGATGTCCGTTGCATAAACTGTTTTCGGTCCTGTCTCTACTAATTTAAATTTCATCTCTTTTGTGGAACTTGATTTAATTGGAATGAGTCCCATTCGATGAGCTACTATTTCATCGTATAAAGCTGAATCATTTTTTATGATTTCGACTTCATCGATGGCCATTACTGGAATTTCAAGAACACTTCTTCGGATAGCATTTGCCAAACTTACATCCATGTCAGTTATAAAACTAAGTTTGTGATTTTTTTTATCGTAGTTTTTTATTTTTATCATGGTATTAATTATTATTTTAGTTTTTAAATGTAAGTTTATACCTTTCTTGACCTCATTGCTGCTAAATCCTCTCTTAGGTTTTCTTCTGTTCGCTTTAAATCTGCGTTCGATTTTTGATCATATTCTTTCATAATTATTTGGTAATTGTCACATAATAGTTGATAGGACTTTGAAGCTGCTCTAACGGTTTCCTCCGATATAATTCTCTGACATTTTCGTTAAATGTTGGGAGGTCAGTAATGCCTACATTAAGTTTATCTTCTAAATTTTTTACAAACAATGATTTAAATTCTTCGTATTCCATTTTATACTCTTCTTCCTCGTCTACCATGAGGTTTCTTCGGTCCGCCTCTTGGCATTCTTGTCGTGTCCAGTATACTAATTATTTTAAAACCTGCTCGTGTTAAAGATTTTATGGCAGTATGAGTTCCAGGGCCAGGATTTGTCTGACCGGTTTCAGCCCTAATCTTAACGTAAAAACCAGTGATACCATTATCTTTTGCTTCCTCGGCAATTTTCTGCGCGATAAACATAGCGATAGTGGGATTTGCTTTCAAACGATCTTGTTTTGTTGATTGGCCGCCGGTGAATTTTGCGATTGTCTTTCCAGACATGTCAGTAAGATTCATAATGGTATTATTAAAAGTAGTATAAATATTTAGAATTCCAATTTTTTCTTCTTTCTTTTTTTGTTTCTCTTCGCTGTCTCCTTCAGGAGTTTTATCCATTACTTTTTCTTCGACAATTACTTCATTGGTCATTTTCTTCTAAAATTTCTTCTTTAATTTCCTCCATTTTTGATTTTTGAGATTCAGGAGTTTTAAGAACTATATTCAGTTTTAACAAAGACTCTTCAGAAACCTCTACTTGATATGAAGGAATATTGACTGTTTGATCGCCAATCAAAATGTGTTTATGAACAATAAACTGTCTAGCTTGATTAGGAGTATGTGCAAAACCTTTTGCAAAGACTATAGTTTGTAGTCTTCTTTTGAGCCAATCTTCTTTATTTAAAGCTAAGACGTCTGCGATGTTTTCAACTTTAAACCCTTTTTGATGTAAATTTTCCACAAATGCTTTTTTCTTTTCTTCAGCTGCTACAATAAGTTTTTTTGCCTTACTTCGGATTCTTGAAATTGCAGATTCTGCTTTCCAAATTTCTCTTTTGTTTTTTAAGCCATATTTTCTTACTAAAATCTCTTCTTCATCCATCCTTACCTTGTCGAAAGGTTTTCTTGGTTTTGAATATTTTTTCTTTTGGCGCTTCATGGTTTTTTAGCTCCTTTTGCTGCGACTTCAGGAGATTTTTTCATTCCCGCTGCTTTCTTTCCGCGTGTTCTAAAGTGACTTCGTGTTCTCTGGCCTCGAGTAGGCTGACCAGTTGCATGTCTTAATCCTCGATAGGACCTAATCTTCTTTAATCGTCGGATATCAAATTCTTTAGTCATATCTAATTTGGTTGTAATCAGATGAAAATCGCTTCCTGTTTCAATATCCTTTCTTCGATTCATTAAAAATAACGGTAATTGAGGATTTTCTAAGAATTGAAAAATTCTTTTAATTTCAACTTCGCTTAAGTCCCCAATTTTTTTCATAGGATCTAATTGCAATAACTTACACATAGCATTTGAAATACTCCAAGAAACTCCTTTTATATATGTTAAACCTGCAAGCGTCCTTTTATTCCCGGGAATATCCGTTTGCATAATTCTAACTATGGTGAATTCTTGCGCTGGCTTTTGTTGAAATTTTTCTTTGGACATATATTTTTCTACACAAATAGTGTTTTAAATTTATCTGTTTTAGGGCCGCATTAAAAAAAGGTTATATTTTTCCTTTTGGGTTATTTCCTCGACCATTCGTTTTTCAATTGCCTTTTTAGGATCTGGTAAATTTAATACCCGTTTCTTCAAATCATCAAGCGATTCAAATGGTTTAACCGAGCGCTCTTTCATAATTGCTTCAGTGTGTTTTTTTCCGAATCCTGGCAGCAATTCTAATTGATGCATTCTCGTATTTATCGGTTCAGCATTATTGAAAAAACTTACGAATTTTTGTTCGTTTTCAAGAATATGTTTCTCGACAAACGTGTGTAACTGTGCTCGCGCAGTTTCAGTCAACTTATTTTCTGGAAGTCTTCCTTGTATGAAATAAATCTTATCGCGCTTACCTTCGCCGATATACACTACCTCATTAATATCTAATTTTACTCCTCGGCGCGGCGTTAATTGTAACAATGTAAAAAACTTAGTTCCTATAGCTTGAGCTAAGGGCATCATTTTCTTCTCTAACGGATACCCGTAAGGTAAGTAGTCTAAGATTATCGCGTTTTCTTCTTTTTCCATGGTGAATATTATTTTGAGTTTTTAATAATGTCCAATACTTTTTTTGCTTCATCTTCGGTTAAACTTACGTCGACAAATATTTTATTAAGATCTGACATGTCTTCTGGAAGTAAGTCAATTATTTTTATAATATTTTCGGGGCTCATTTTTATTAAATCTAATTTCTCTAATTCTTCTTTCATCTTTGCAGCTTGAGCAGGTTTTATTGATAAAAATTTCTTCAAGAAAGTTTCTGTTTGTTCTTTCTTTTCACTTTCAGGAAGATCTTTCAAAATTCCTTCAACCTCGCTCATAGTTAAGGTAGTTCTTTCAAGTATCATTGTGTTTGTAACCTCTTAAGATGTATCGGATGAATAATATAGGTTTTCTCTCTATTAACATCTTTTATTTTTATTATATATGAGGTTCCTCGTTTTCCTTTAATTATACCGCTTCGTCCTTGTAGTGTCTTAGGAAATTTTGGATTAAAACTTAATTCGCAGACTACCGATACTCTATCTCCATCTTTAAATTCTTGGAAATATTTGCTGAGTCGAACCTTTCCGCGTTCTTTTATTGGTTTTTGTTTTAACATTTTTATCTTTACAACTATCTTTAATTCTTCTTTAAAAATGATAGAATGGGATGTTTTTAAAGCTTTTTGTTGGTAAAATTAGAATTAAACATTAAAAACTGTTTTTATAAAACGTGACCTTGTTGTAAGTCGCCTCTTCGTTCAGCTTCCTGCATATTTTGAACAATAGTATAGAATAACTTATCACCAAAAGTCTTTTTGCCACAGGAGTCACAAAAATCGATAACGGATTTGTTAGGAATTTCTGCTTTGCAATAAATACATTTTTTCATCTCTTTTACCCTTTATATCCTAGTTTGATTAGAGAAGTTTATAAATTTTTGTATAATATTTTATGAGTAATTGGCTCTCCTTTTCGCTTTTCGCCAACTGCGATACAAAATAAATAACAATACCAAGAAGACTATCAAGAGCGTTATTTCAAAGGTATAGCTTTTCTCAATTAAACCGAGTTCAATAGCTTTCTCTTGTGTGTATACATTCAACGGAACAGAAAGTGATTCTGTGTATTTGTTATTTAATGAATCTTGATATTTCAGGGTTACGGGAAAATTCATTTTTTCACGTGCATCATTTTCAAAAAAGACTTTAAAACTCACGCTATCAAAGTCATCGCTTTCCAAATCTCCGATATAGATTTTTTTTGGAGATACTATGTTCATATTTTCTGCATCGCCTGCTTCTATTTCCAAAAATTTTATATCAGACAATCCTTTATTGATAACCCTGATTATGACTTCATTATTTTGAGATTTTATTAATAAACTTTCATCTGCAATTACTCCGATAACCGGCTGTGAAACAACACGCAAACTGATTAAAGAAGTCTTGGTTATCAGCTGATTGTTTTCGTCGATGTACGTTATTTTAACCGGAATTTTATATACTTCAGATTTTGCATTTTCTAAAACAGATACTTTGAATCGGGCAACTTTGCTTTTTTCAGCTCTGATTTCATCGATTCCAAATTCAGAACTTGAATCAAAAGGAGCAAAGGGCAAATTAGTAAGATCTAAGTTTACACTCACATCTCGTATATCCTCCTCGGCATTATTTTCTAAATTTATTTCAATATTTACTACATCTCCCGGAGAAACTTTTGAAGCGTCAAACGTTACAGATTTTATCGTGAGCGCAGAAGCAAAATTGATTGTACTTATTACTAAGACTAACAAAATTATTCCTGTTAAAATTATTTTGGTTATTTTATTCATCGTAATTCTTCCTCAAATTTATTTAGTTCTCTTTCTAAATCAGAAATATAATCATTTATTCCCTCAGGAATATCTGTTAATAAACTCTTTACTGAGTCCTTTTTAGAATATCTTTTAATTTCTTCATTATATTTCCATGTCATGTTTTTTGAAAAAATATCTGGATAAGGACTATCTTCTTCTATAACTTCGATTTCAAGGCATTTTAATAACTCATTATGAGGTTCATATTCTCTTAATTTTTCATGAAGCTTCCTAATTTTGTTAATTGTTAGGAAAGACTCTCTTCCAATATTTTTAAAGTACAAATATCCGCCTAGCATGTAATTTTTTAAACCTGTGATTTATATTGATTATGGTTAACAAAAATACTATTTAAACCTTGCTATTTGTTACCTTTTAATAGAAGTGACATTATTCATACCTCAACGCATCCGCTGGTCTTAATCGTGCTGCTTGCATAGCAGGAAGGACTCCGGAAAGAGTTCCTATGATGAAAGAGAAAGCTAAGGCTCCAATAATTATGAGAGGATTGAGGGAAGCGTGCAATAAAGGGCTTCCTATATAAATTCCGGCTACATACTCGGCTGCTTTTGCTAAAGAAATCCCGAGAATAACTCCGATAATCCCTCCCATTAAACCTAATAATCCAGATTCAATAAGGAACAGCGTTAATATGTGAGAATTCTTAGCTCCAATAGCTTTCATCGTTCCAATTTCTTTCGTTCTTTCAAGAACTGAGGTATACATGGTATTCATTATTCCTATGCCTCCCACTAATAAAGAAATTGCAGCAATTCCCACCAGTACTCCTTGAACAACCATAAAGATATTCTGAAACGTTTCTAATAATTGCTCAGAAGTTGTAACATCAAACGTCTCTTGATCTTCTTTTTCATTTCTTGAAGCTCTTAATCTTCTCTCAATATCTTTTGCAACTGTTTCCGGATCAAATCCTTTTTCAGTTTTTACTATAATTTGCGATTCTTCATCTTCAATGTTTAAGATTTCTTTTAACGTTTCTTTCGGAATCGAAATAGCATTATCGTCAAAAGGATTCCCAATTTTACCTCTGATGCCGATGACTTTAAAATCCACATCTTCTACTGTTATTGTATCTCGCAATTGAGCCGGTTTATCCCAAATATCGCCATGAGCATGGTTATATCCCACTACAACTTTGTATTTATCATTATCAGTTAACTCTTTTCCTTCTATTACTTCGAAGTTTCCTAAATTTTCAAATAATTCGAAATAACCTTCATCCATTCCTAGGGTAAACACCACATTGATTTCATCTTTTAAGGTAACAACCCCTGATTTCATTATAATTCCTTCTGCTTTGCTGACTCCTTTTACATCTCTGACTACTTCCAAATCCTTGGATGTTAAGATTAAATTTTTACTTGTTGCACTTCCTGGAGGTCCGATATTTTTTGGCTCGATAATTATCTTGTCTCCTCCTAATATTTCGAATTGCTCATTGATATAATCTTGAAGTCCTTGCCCTAAAGAAATTAAACCAACGACGGCAGCAATACCGATAAAAATTCCAATCATGGTGAGCCAACTTCTCACTTTTCTTCTCTTCAAATTATTCAATCCTAAAAAGAAAAAATCTTTTAACATGTTACTTCACAATCCTTCCGTCCTTTAATTGATATTTTTTTTTTGCATGTTTTGCAACTTCGAGGTCGTGCGTTACTAAAATTATTGTTTTCCCTCTTTTAGACAGTTCCTCAAACATCTCCGCAATTTCTTGTTTTCTTTTACTGTCTAAATTGCCTGTTGGCTCGTCGGCAAGAATTACTTCAGGATCGTTTGCTAATGCTCGTGCAATAGATACTCTTTGTCTTTCTCCACCGGAGAGTTCGTTGGGAAGATGGTTAAGCCTATGCTCTAATCCCATATTTTTTAAGAGAATCTCTGCTCTTTCCTTTCTTTCTTCAGAATCCACCCCATTAAAAATCATTGGCAACATTACATTTTCTACTGCAGTAAGAGTAGGAATTAAATTAAAAGTTTGAAATACAAATCCTATCTTTTTCCGTCGTAATAAAGCTAATTCAGATTCATTTAACAATTTAATGTTAATATTGTCTAAAAAAACATCGCCTTCTGTAGGAAGATCTAATGCTCCGACCAGGTTCATCATAGTAGACTTTCCAGATCCTGATGGGCCTACAATAGCAACAAAATCTCCTTTATGAATTATTAAATTTATGTTATCCACAGCTTTTATTGCTTCTCCACCTAGATAATAATATTTACATACCTTTCTCAATTTTATTATTTCATTATTTTTTACCATAGTAGACAAGAAAATCAACTCTATATAAAACATACGTAACCCTATAAATAGAATATGTCTAGGTTTAACATGATCTCTAAAAAAAATTTAAGTAAAAAAGATATTGTCCTTACTATTGAAAATTTATTTTCTCAAGAAAGAATTATATCTGCAGATATAAAAAAAATAAAACGATTAGCTATGTCAAAGAATATCAAGCTTGGTTCTTTAAGAAAAAAGTTTTGTGAAAAATGTTATAGTTTGTTTAATTCGGAAAATTCTAAAACTCGTATCCGAGGAAATTTTAAAATAGTTAGATGCGAAAACTGCAACTATATTTCCCGATGGCAAATGCAAAGATTTAAAAAATAAAAAAAGTTGATTTTAATAACAATTCTATGAAAAAGAAAATTAAAGAATTAGAAGAAGCTTTGGTAATGGTAGGCTTAAGAATCGCTAAACGTGGCGATGGCGCTTTATTTGTCGTTGGAGACGTGGATTACAAGCCCCTTGTAGATCAAACTGTCCCTCCATTTCAAGCGGCTGAGAATCCTAAATTGTTAGAATCTTTAGCTCTTATAGATGGAGCAGTTATAATTAACCATGGGGGTTATGTGGTAGCATATGGAGTTATGATAAAATCCAGCCATACATTAAAAAATTTTGGTACTCGACATAGTGCAGCTATAAGTGCATCAAAAAAGAAAGGGAATTTGGTAGTTATCATTTCTGAAGAAGATAAAAAAATAAGAATCATGCGAGAAGGCAAAATTATCATGCAAATCGACGCTTTACAAAAAAATGTTGAAGAGTCTGTTTCCGGCATTGTTCGCATATTGGAGTCAGTAGGTGCGGGAATGTTAGGCACAATAGGTACAGGATTATTAGTACCAACTTTAGGAATCACGTTTTTACCCGGAGTAATAGTTTTTGGATCAGCTTATTATTTGGCACGAATTTTAAAAGACAAACTTAATTAAATTCTTCTCCGTCGAACTATTCTCCTTGTTCTAAATGGACGATCTTCAATAATCTCTTCCTCTCTGACTGTTTTCCTATTGGAAATTGAAATGTAACCAAAAAGTAGAACTAAAATAAATACTATAAGTTCTATATAAAACGCATAAGCATCTAAAACTGCGCCGATTCCTGAGCCAATATATGTGTCTAATAAAACTATGAAACGAATTAAGAATTCTACTAAAAAGGCACTACCCAACCCCTCAAAAATGGGACTCAACAATAATAAAGGCGTTCCGTAAATCCATACTAGTGACGCCAAAAAGAAGAAAAGCGAAATAAAAATTATAAGAAAAATAAAGAACGTATAAGAGAAAACATAAGAAAATATTATAAAAATTATTATAAAAATCCTATTAACAAAGAGAAACAGAGATTACGGATGAAAGAAAGAAATAGTAAACCTGAAATTATTGCTATGAAGAAAGCTCGTAAACAGAGTCTTGAATTTAAAGAACGTATGCGAATACGAAACCAACGTCCAGAAGTAAAAGCTAAAAAGAAAGAGTATAGAAAAAGACCAGAGGTTGTCGCACGTTTGAAAGAATATATGAAAGAATATAGAAATGACGGGAAGTCCAAAGCTAAAAGAGCAGCTAAGCGCCAGACACCTGAATACAAAGCTGGACAGAAAATTCGTAGGGAAAAATATTTAGCTAAGAAAGCATCTAAAGAAGTCCACTAATTTCTTCGTATATCAGACGCTTTTCAAACCACCAATAAAATATAGTGGACACTTCTGGGCGCTAAATTTATAATAAGGTATTCTTTTTGAAGGCCTTATTAAGAAAACTAATAGTCTCCACTTCTTATTGCCTTTAAATGCTCGTCCGCAATTATCTCTAAATCTCCTGCATAGGAAAAATGATTTGGAAACTTTCTTGCATCGGCCCTATTCGGAAATTTATCGCTATATCTGCTAATCGCCCCTTCTTCTAATAGTCCGTCAATTACTGCATTTAGATAGAGCTCATATTCTTGGCCAAGTTTTTTTCTCATTGGTTCAAGAGGTTGTGAAGAACCAACCATCTCCAGAGAAGGAAATAATTCAATTAGAGTATGGTTTCGATTTCTTAATCTTTGTTCAAAATAATTTATACAAGNAGAGCGCATTTCTTGTACGTTTTTTTTATCTAATTCCAAAGTTTGTGGCATTCTTGATTTAGCAATATTTTCTATTTAAAGATTTATATTCTAAATCACCATTCTAATAAGGTCTTCACATTGAAGCTCCTATTTATAATATTAAATATAATTCCCAAATAAAAAGAACAAAACGAGAAGAACTACGAATAAAACAACAATTTTTGGGAAGAATGGCGTTGCTTTTTATTGCGGTGATTATTTCATTGGTTGCCTCTTATTACTCGAGCGATTACATTCCTTTTATGATAGTTTTATTTGTAATTGCTATATTGTTTGGTCCTCTTTTTGGAAAATTAATTATTAAAAATAATTAGAACTTTTTGAATTTGTTTATTAATTCTAATGTATCGACTTGACCTAGGAACATTGCTCGGCAGCAGTATCTTTCCATACCTAATTCATCGAGAACTTTTTTACTGTCTTCGCCACTTTCAGTTCTTTTTTTGAATTCTTCCCATAGGTGACCTATTGGTTTTCCGCAGCTAAAACATCGAGGTAATATTAACATATTATTATTAAGCGAAGACAACTTATAAGTTTCACTTCCTTTCGGAAACTAATGCTTACAACATAGCCAGCTTAACTTCTGAGTTCGGAAAGGGATCAGGTGTTTCCTGACTATTATGGTCGTCTTCACCATTATAGTCACATAGGGGTTTATAAAGTTTTTTATAGGTGTAATAATTGGAAAACATATGCAGAGGTAGCGAAGTGGTCAAACGCGCAAGACTCAAGATCTTGTGGCTTAGTGCCTTCGGAGGTTCGAATCCTCCTCTCTGCATTGATTAATATGAAAAATAAGGCTATTATCGGAATAGGGCTTGCATTGCTATTAGCGGCAGTATTTGTATATTTTGAAAAAAGGAGAAATTATGATCCTGCAAAAGCTGAATATTTGGGGATTAATGAAACAGTTGAATATTTAATTGGTTGCCAAGATGAAACTGACCAAGTTACACAGTTTTTTTGCCCTAAAGTTTCAGAAAAGGATCTCGTAAAGCTTCATCATCTTAGAGGTATCAGCGCAAATAATCTTTGTAGATATTGGAATGCTTGTGACATCTTCCTCGCCCTGGAGGGCTGCTCACTTCGTTCGCAACTTTTTGCCTGCGGGCAAAAAGCGAGGCGTCCTTAGTAATTTGAAATTATTCTGTGATGCAGTTCTTGATTCTCTATGTACAGACAGGTCAGAGCAAAATTACTATTTCCTACACCATCGCAAAAA
>C687J35174_10006651_pt1 | contig 15017 bp, 12 predicted proteins | sample RifCSPhighO2_01_FD_35174 | JGI IMG/M metagenome (IMG submission 35174) | reverse complement strand
ATTTTGTGGTTATTTCTCAAGCGGTAAAGCACACAACGCCCGCGTATGCATCGTATGTGGCGGAGGTTGCTCGTGAGGCAAAAAAATACAACACACCAGTCCTGTCGTTTTTTAAGGGAGATTTGAGTTACAAAGAACATGTTGAGGGGTCGTGGGCTTTCAAAATATCCGCGTTTCGTTCCGCCGATTGGCGGACGAGACGGAATAGTGAAGTAATCAATGTGCCGTATGCGGAAGATGTGTCGCGCACCATTCCTTTTACACCGAGACACAAGAGTGCGCGCCCAAGCGTTTCTTTTTGTGGGTTTGCGGGCTTTGACTCACGTACAACCAGATTGAAGTATGTGGGGAAAAACATGTTTCTTGATGGCGTGTCTTTTGTGACTGGGAAACTTCACCTTTCTGCGTATAAGAGGGGCATATATTTTAGGCGCGCAGCTATTCGCGCGCTACAGGGAGATTCAAGAATTGATTCACATATCATACTGCGCGATTCATTTGTTGCGCAGGCTGCGCCCTCAAAAGAGAAACGGATGGAACTGTGGAAGGAGTATATAGACAATCTCGTGTCTGCTGATTTTGCACTCGCGCCCCGTGGAGACGCAAACATATCCATTCGTTTTTACGAAGCGCTTTCGGCGGGGCGCATCCCGATCCTCATTGATACGGACTGTGTGTTACCGCTTGAAAGTGTTGTTGAGTATGACACATTTATTTTGCGTGTACCGCACACTAAGATGCATGAATTGGGAGAGCGGATTCTTGCGTTTTACGAGACGCTTTCTGACGAAGAGTTTGTGGCAATGCAATACAGAGCTCGCGAAGCATTTGAAAAGTATGTGCGGTACGACTCATTCTTTAACGTAGCGCTTCCGCTATTAAAAAAACACGGACCAATGGCACTATGCCCCGTTAGAAGTCACGGAAGTTTAAAGTAATCATTATACGCATACTATGTCTCAAAAGGTCAATGTATTACTAGCCATACTTATTGAGTCGGAAGCGCAAGCTTCCTACTTCTAACGGGGTATGAAGGTCGCAATTATAGGAGGGGGAATATTTGGCGCAACAGCAGCGATACACACGGCGCGCGCTGGACACGAGACACACCTCTTTGAAAAATTGGGAGGATTGTTGCAGGCGGCTTCCGGCATAAATCAGTACCGTTTACATCGCGGGTATCACTATCCGCGCAGTCCAGAGACTGTTGTTTCGGCGATGAATGCCGAAGCGTCGTTTAGAAAAGAGTATGGCGGGGCAGTTATAGATGATGGGACGAACCTGTACGCCATTGCGCGCGAGGGAAGTGCTGTTTCCGCAGATCAGTTTTTAGCATCGTGCGACAAGCACGGCCTCGCGTGGCGTGTTGTTGAGCCGGATGGCCTCGTCAGTCCTGAAAAAATCGAATGCTGTATTGAAGCAACGGAAGCGTGGTTTGATCCGACCATTCTGCGAAATCTTGTGGAAGATAAGGTGCGAGACAGCGGTGTTGTCGTGCATGTGAACACGGAGGCGCGCGCTGAAGACCTTGAGAATTTCGACCGCATTGTGGTTGCCACATACGCACACACGAATTCTGCGTTGCCTGGTTCTCACGCGCACATGCGCGAAGCGTACCAATTTGAATTGTGTGAAAAGCCGGTGGTTACTATGCCGTCTTCATTTGGTCTGCGAGGCATTGTAGTTATCGATGGGCCGTTTATGTGTGTGGACCCCATGGGGAGGACGGGACAGTATGTACTCGGCAATGTTGTTCACGCCATTCACGCGTCATCTGTTGGTCATGCGCCAGATATTCCGCCCGAGTTTCTCCCACTCATGAATCGGGGTGTTATTCGGAATCCTCCGAAGAGCGCGTTTCAGAAGTTTATAGAACACGGAAGTGCGTACATTCCGTCTCTTCGGGAAGCGAAACATATCGGTTCTATGTTTACAATTCGCACAGTGCTTCCTCATGTGGAAGAGACTGATGCGCGCCCAACTATTGTGAAGAAGCTCGATGACCGCCACATCCGCATTTTTTCCGGCAAAATAGGCAATTGTGTTGAGGCGGCACAACAAGTTCTCACACTCCTGTAAGTTGCCATTTTTGCTAGCGTTGTAGCCATTTCTGTACTATGCTGTAATCGCGGTCAAGGCAGACGGCATATATGAAAGTCCTACTTGTAAGCGGTATATTTTTTCCCGATGTTGGGGGACCTGCCACCCATGTGCGCAACATTGCAGAGCACTTTTCTTCTATTGGATGGAAAGTGACCGTTGTCGCATTCGGGGACTATTCCGAGGTTGAAAAAGGGTATCGCGTTATACGGGTGAGTCGGCGGATGCCACGTATTGTGTCGTGGAAAATGTATGCGTTGACTATTTTTATTCAGGCACTGCGACACAATGTGTTGTATGCGTTTGATCTGACAAGCGGCGGGTTGCCTGCCGCCCTCGCCTCTCTTATATTTCGAAAACCGCTACTGCTTCGGATTGGCGGAGACCCAATTTGGGAGCGCGTTGTTGAACGAGGGGAGCGACACCTGTCGTTCGTTGAATATTACAGACACAATTTTTATCGGACGGACCGCCCGTTTCTTTTTTGGGCACAGCGTTTTGTTGTGGGACGAGCGAGCCGTATCGTGACGTACACAGATATGATTAAAGATGTGTACGTCGCGCACTATGGAGCAGATTCACGCCTTATGACCAGTATTAAAAATCCTTTTGGCGTTGTGCGAGAACATGTGACGCGGGAGGTGGGAACATTCACGTTTCTTTTTGCCGGCAGGTTCGTGTTGTATAAAAATCTCATCCGCGTCATTCGTGCGTTCGCGCGCGTACAAGGGCGTCATCCCACGGCGCGCCTCATGTTTGCGGGAGAAGGACCTGAAGAGAGAGTATTGCGGAAAGAGGCGAATGCGCTTCATGTCCCACTCACTATTATTCCGAAAGTTGATAAGGAACATTTGTATACACTGATTCGCCAGTCGTCTGTATCGCTTGCGCCGGCGCTCACTGAATTCAATCCCAATTTTATTATGGAGACACTCGCGCTCGGCAAGCCCGCGCTCATCAGTCGCGGTAACGGACTTTCTGTGCGACTGCCGAACTATATGCAATTTGATTCTGAAAGCGACAACGATTTGGAATCGGCACTTCTTCGCATGCTTGAGCACGACACGTATGAGCAGGCGCTCGCGTATGTCGCCTCTCTCGGAGTGGAGTATCGGTGGGAGGATGTTCTCGCGGCGCACGAATCACTCGTTAGGCAAGTATTAAAAGCATGACCAAGGTACTTTTCATATCCAATGACCCCCTTATGTTTGACGCAGGAAGCGCGGTGCGTTCACGCATGCGCGCGTACAAGGGTCTTTTTGACGAATTACACGTGATTTCGCGGTCTCCACTGCATGTTTCTGGAATCGTGCGTGACGGCAATCTCATACTGTATCCACTTCCGTATGGGCGAATGATGGCGCGCATTATGATGGTGTCTCGCGCACGGGCCATTCTTCGCCACGTGCGGGGCATTACTGTTGTGTCGGCACAAGACCCGTTTGAGTTCGGACTCATCGGGTTTCTTGCGCGCCTCGGGGCGTCAGCAAAACTTCACATACAGATACATACGGACATATACTCCCCGCATTTCATGTTTCATCCGCCCCTCAACATACTGCGACTTCTTGTGGCGAGTTTTGTCATACGGCGCGCCGATGGCATTCGGGTGATTACGGAGCGTCTCAGGGAGAAGATTATACAGAAGTACAATTCGCGCGCTCACATTTCCGTGTTGCCCATTTTCACGGATATACAAACATTTGCGCACATGGCGCGACTCAAACATCCGCGATTTAAAATTGCGCTCTTGACCGTGTCTCGTCTTGAGAGCGAAAAAAATATCGCACTTGCGATTCATGCGTTAAGAATGGCGCGCGAAGGGGGGCATGACGCTGGGCTCACAATCGTGGGTGACGGGCGAGAACGAGAAAATCTCCTTGCCCTTGCGCGTTCGTGCGGCCTTGAACGATACGTTGATTGTGTTGGGTGGAAGGATGATGTGCGGCCGTACCTTAGAGCGGCGGACATTCTTTTATTTCCATCGCACTATGATGGGTATGGGGTTGCAATTATTGAGGCACTCGCCTCTGGGGTACCAGTGCTTGCGACAGATGTTGGGGTTGCGCGCGAAGCGGGGGCAATTGTTGTGTCACCGCATGATTTTCCGCGCGCGCTTGTTGCTTGGATAGAAAAAGGTCCGCGACGCGGGGAGTTGCGCTCCTATCCGTACAAAAATTTTGATGAGTATCTTCGGCTGTTCAAACAAGATATTGAATATTGCGCCGACTCCACGTCGCCAGTACAGTAGTAGGATGTCTCAAAAGCCGACAGTCGGGTTTATCCCGTTAGAGGTTCACGTCAGTTCCATATTGTTGGACGCGGATTGGAGTGGTCGCGTTCAGTGACGTGTTATATATATGGCACATATGAAAAAACCTCTAACGGGATTTATCGGGCAGGGATTTATAGGCAAAAACTACGCCGATGATTTTGAACGGCGCGGTTTTCCGATTGTGCGGTATGCACGCAGTGCGCCGTACAATGTGAACAAAGAAAAAATTGCATCGTGTCCTTTCGTGTTTATTGCGGTTCCGACACCAACAACTGAGCGAGGGTTCGATTATTCTGTTGTGCAAGAAGTGTTGGCACTTGTGGGCAAGGGTACTGTCGCGGTTATAAAATCAACGACACTTCCTGGGACAACGGAGTCACTGCAAAAGCAGTATACAGATATTGTGGTGCTTCACTCTCCTGAATTTCTTGCGGAGGCAACGGCGACGCATGATGCGTCTCACCCCGAACGAAATATTATTGGAGTTCCTGTTGACGACGTACCACACAACAAGGCGGCGAAACACGTGCTTTCTATGTTACCCAAAGCCCCCTTCAATCTCGTGTGTTCTTCGCGCGAATCGGAACTCATAAAATATGCAGGCAACGCGTTTTTATACTTAAAAGTGGTGTTCGCGAATATTTTATATGACATGGCGCAAAAAGAAGGCGCTGACTGGGGAGTATTGACGAGCGCCATTGGAGCAGATGCGCGTATTGGCCCCTCTCACTTGGCGGTTGTGCATTCTAGCGGACACAAGGGGGCTCTAAGCGGGCGTGGCGCGGGCGGGCACTGTTTCATTAAAGATTTTTCAGCACTGCGTTCTTTGTACGCGCAGCGTTTTCCTAAGGACAAAAAAGGTCTGCGGGTTCTGACTGCTCTTGAATGTAAAAATAACGATTTACTCACACAGAGCGGAAAGGATTTGGATTTGCTGAAAGGTGTGTACGGTGAGAATCCTGATGCGCCATGCGACCCCGTTAGAGATCTTAGAAAATTATAAAGAAGGGTGTTTATATGAGTATGGATATGTATGGGGGTGAGCACGTACGCGCATCGGCAGTGGAAACGAAGTTTCCCATCTCTAACGGGGTGCGCCTTCTAATTCTTACTCAGGCTGTAGACAGCAACGACCCGACATTTAGTTTTTTTCACACATGGATTCGCGAATTCGCGAAACGGTGCGAAAAAGTGCATGTGATTTGTCTCAAAGAGGGGACACACGCTTTGCCCAAGAATGTCTCCATACATTCTCTGGGGAAGGAAAAGGGAAAATCGCGCATCAAGTATGTCGCCCGCCTGTTCCGGTATGCGCAGGGCCTACATAGTGAATATGATGTCGTGTTTGTGCACCAGAATCAGGAATATATTCTCCTTGCCGGTTTTCTCTGGCTGGCTATGAGAAAAAAAATATACTTTTGGCGTAACCATTATGCTGGGAATGTGCTGACCGACATTGCCGCACTTTTTTGCACGCGGGTGTTTTGCACATCACGTTTTTCGTATACAGCGCGGTACAAAAAAACGGTTATCATGCCCGTCGGAGTTGATACAGAATTATTCCGCGAAATCGGTGGTGTGGGGCGAAGGGCGCACTCCATTCTTTCGCTTGGCAGGATTGCTCCGTCAAAGCGTCTTGAGGTTCTGATTGACGCGTGTGGCATATTAAAAAAGAACAGTGTTCCGTTTTCTCTCAATATATACGGCGACGCACTTCCGTCTGACAGTGGATATTTCGCACTTCTTAAACAAAAAGTGCACGAACACAATTGTACTGATTCTGTAACATTTTGGTCTGGAGTTCCAAACGTTGAGACCGTTGCACTCTATAATTCGCACGAATATTTTGTGAATGTCGCGGGGAGCGGCATGTTGGATAAGACAATTTTTGAGGCGATGGCGTGCGGCGCGCTTCCTGTTACATCAAACAAGAATCTTCGGGGAGAAATAGATTCAAAACTGATGGTAACCGCGCACGCACAAGTGTTGGCTGAGCGTTTGCGGGAGCTTTTCTCTGTGCCTGAAGAAGAAAAAGCGCGCATGCGCGCGGAGAATCACGGGTATGTGGGGCGCCACAGTTTGTCTGTTTTGTTGTCTACCCTCGTGAAGCATATAAGTTGAGCGGTCGTCAAAGGGGTCAAAAAACGCTACACTGGACACGCATGGTTGCAATTCTTGTCGGTATACTTGTTGCTGGATTTTTGGTGCGCATGGCGGCGTTGATCTATGGCTTGCCGCTCGATGTGTTTGGTGATGAGTTTGTTCATATTGTAACGGCGTTTTCTCTTTTGGAAGAAATGACGCTTCGAGCGTTTTCGCCACTTTCCTACGTGCCTTCTCTTATGGGGGTGCTTATTGCCCCCGCAACTGCCCTATGGGGAGGTCTATTGATGCTTACGGGAGCTGTTGATGGAATAGTGGGATTTAAAGAGTACGCGACATTGAATGCCGTTTGGTTTATTCCGATTGGGCGCGCGATCTCAGCTCTTTTTGGTGTTTTATTTTTGTATATATTGTTTCTTATAACTCGCCGCGTAACTGACTTTCGTGTGGCATTAGTAGTAACTGCGTTCGCGTCGCTGGATTTCTGGTTAGTGCATGAATCACAGCTCGCACACTTTTGGATGCCGGGGGTTGCGTTGATTGCTCTAGGGTTTTATATGCTCCTCTGTCTTGCAGAAGGGGGTAGAGTGAAATATTACATAGGGGCTATCGTGTCCCTCGTGCTTGGGTTTTGGATGGCGTATTTTCCGATTGTTCTCGCGCCGTTTCTTGCTCTTGCCCACCTGCACGTACCTTTGCCAAAATTTTCACGTCTTCTTTACTCGGGGGTTTCTCTTGTGGCACTTTTGGGAATTATCGGATGGCTCAATCCGCTAAGTTTTTTGAAACAATTTGGCAGAGCCATACGAAGCGGACTCGATGTTATTGGCGTTGATGTTTTTTCAAAATTTCAGGCGCCAGCAGATGTCGCGACAGAACCAATTCAGAACGCTCTGTTTCTTCTTTCGGTCGTTGTATGGGACAACCCGCTTATATTTGCACTCGGTGTGTGTGGGTTTGCGCTTCTTGTGTGGAGAGTCGGCTGGCGCACATTTCCCGCGCAAAGTACACTCGGATTATTTTTTGTGTATCTTCTTGCGGGGATGTTTGTGTGGTCGCATCCGGACCATCGGTACGCCCTGCCACTCCTTCTGCCACTCTATATCGGAGTGGCATATAGCATTCAGTACATACTCGAAAAAGTGCAGACAAAATCTGACACTCTTCGATATTGGGTGTACGCGTGCGTTGTTCTTGTCGGCCTGTATTCCGCGTATACGACATTCACCTATGTTGCGCTTCTGCGTCAAAAAGACACTCGACTTGAGGCGAGGGAGTGGATTTTAAAGAACGTTCCAACAAATTCAGCAATTCTTACGGACGCGTACTATTTTGATGTACCAAAAAGTAAGCAGGCGATAGAATACTTTGCACAGTATCTTCCAGAAGCGCTTCGCGCGCGCGATCGTGTGGCGCAGACGCTTCCCGAAGGAGAGGAGACGAGCGGATATTTTGTGGTCAACGTTGAGTATGCCAATAGACTCGCGTCGATGGGGCGACTGCCGGAGTTTCCGTATGTTGTGGTTGGTTTTTTTGACCCCCCAAAAAGACCGACGATGCCTGATGTGTTTACGTTAGTTGCGTCATTCTATCCGCGCGACTTCGGACAAAAAATTGACGATTTGTTAGTGTCGCCGAATAATCCCCTGAGCGCGGTGTATTCTGTGTCCCGTCTCGGGCCACACATTGAGATTTATAAGAAGCGGGAGTAGAGCCATTTCATGTACTATTCATAAGAAAACGCCACACAGAGTGTGGCGTTCAAAGACGGCTAGTTCTTCTTGTATTTTTCGAGGAATTGTTGATTGGTGGGTATCGTGCCATTAATTCCACCATTGTAACAATACGGCTTATCCCCATCTTTCTTTAGGAACAGATACGTGAAGAGGGCATCAGGAGAATTTTTTGGGTTTGACAACTCGTGTATAAAAATTATTCCCCCTGTGGCAAACTCATGTTGCTGTTCAGGAAACTTTTTATGTACCCAGTTCAGAAGTACAGCGACATCGGATTTTTCGAGCATTACGACAATATCAGCTGGCTTCGGAGTCAGGGTGTATGTAGAGTCACATGCTTTCAGGTCTCCGTTTTTGTATAGACGTACCGGATCGACAAATTCCGTGTTTTGTTCGGAGCAACCAGCTACCAGAAGTAGAAAGGCCAAAGACATTAGTGCACGCATCACGTTTCTCCTGTGAACCAGAACGGCTAACGGCACTGTACACCAATCATATGTATGCGTCACGGGTGTATACCCTGTGATATTGGCGAAGCCACCACATCACAGGGTATACTGATTTTCTATGAGTACCACTGTTCTTGATGTGCGTGATTTGAAGAAAACGTACCGTGACACCGAGGCGGTGCGGGGTATTTCTTTTTCAGTAAACAGGAACGAAATTGTCGGGTTACTTGGGCCAAATGGCGCGGGCAAGACGACGACCATTAACATGATTCTTGGGGTACTGGAGCCAACTGCGGGCACCATATCCGTAGATGGGTTTGACGTGCGTAAGGAGCGAAGTCTTGCCCTTGATCGCACTAATTTTGCCGCCGTGTATGCTCAATTGCCGGGCAACCTTACAGTGTCACAGAACTTGAAAGTGTTCGGACTTCTCTATGGTGCCACTCGCTTGAATGAGCGCATTCCTGAATTGTTGCGGGAGTTTGATTTGGAAAAGTTTGCCCACACAAAAACAGGCGTTCTGTCTTCTGGTGAGCAGACCCGCGTTTTGCTTGCGAAAGCGATGCTGAATTCGCCACACCTTTTGCTTTTGGATGAACCGACCGCGTCGCTTGATCCGTCAACGGCACGCGCGGTGCGTGAAAAAATCAGAGCGTACACAGCTGAGAGCGAAAGTGGTGTCTTGTGGACGTCCCACAACATGCATGAAGTTGCTGACGTGTGCGACCGTGTACTTTTTCTCTCACATGGCTCAATTCTTATTGAGGGTGACCCGCGCACGTTGCCACAAGAGCACGGCAAAGCAAATCTAGAAGAACTATTTATTACGGTTGCTCGTGAACCCCTCTCGCTTGAACTCTAATACCAGTATGACCAAGAGCTTCACACGAATGTATGCAGTGTTCCTTCGCCAGGTGTATTTGTATCGCGAAACCCCGATACGTTTTTTTCAAATGTTTGTGTGGGTGCTTATTGACCTCGTGCTGTGGGGATTTATTTCTAAATATTTTAGTCAGTCTGCCGTGTCTCCTTCTGGCATTGTTACCATTCTCTTAAGCGCGATTATTCTCTGGGGATTTTTAAACCGTGTATACCAAGGTCTCATTATGTTTTTTCTCGAAGACTCGTGGTCGAGAAACTTTCTCAACATGTTTGCAACTCCGCTTAAACTCTATGAATATGTGGCCGGATTTGTTGTTTCCACCATCATTACGAGCGCTATAGTTTTCGCTGTAGTAATACCTTTGGCATACGTCATGTTTGGATATTCACTTCTAACGCTAGGGTTTTCGCTCGTGCCTTTTATTATTGCTCTTTTTATTTTTGGCGTTTCAATCGGTATTTTCTCTGTCGCTTTGGTTCTTCGGTTTGGACCTGTGGCGGAATGGTTCATATGGCCAGTTGCTGCAATCACAGGACCTTTCGTTGGTGTCTTTTATCCGATCTCGACTCTTCCTGAGTGGATGCATATCATTTCATATGCGCTTCCGCCCACGTACGTGTTCGAAGGAATGCGGGCAGTCATCGGGGGCGGAGCCTTTTCCTTTAGCAATGCGCTTACGGGTCTCGCTCTCGCGTTTGTATACGTTTTTATTTCATACATCACACTTAGCTGTGTGTTTCGCATCGTCATTCGCAATGGTCAGATAGCGCGTTTCGGCACCGAGGCTCTGTAACCATAACGCGATACTAAAATTGCTCTGGCGGTAGAATTGTGGCATTGTGAACAGATGAAAGACGCGGGTCCGGGGCCGGAGATATCAGTTGTTATACCCGTATATAACGAACGGGAGAGCGTTCGCGAGCTATTTCGCGAGCTTACCGAGGTGCTCTCTGCGACAGGAAAAACATACGAAATTATATTTGTTGACGACGGTTCTCGCGATGGCACGGCGGACGAACTGTCTCGGATTTCTTGTACGACAGTAACACTTTCAAGAAACTGCGGAAAAACACAGGCGCTTCGCGCGGGATTCGCTGAGGCGCGCGGGAATATTATTTTTACTCTGGACGGCGACCTGCAGGATGACCCACACGAGATTCCAAAGTTTTTGAGTGCGTTAGAGCGGGGAAGTGACATGGTGTGCGGGTGGAAACAGGACCGGCAGGACCCATTTGAAAAACGCTTCTTTTCCAAAATTGCAAACACCATGGCGCGGACTCTTGCGAAAAGTCCCGTGCACGACATGAACTGCGGGTTCAAGGCGTACCGCAAGGAGGTGGTGCAAAATCTTTCTTTGTACGGCGATATGCACCGTTACATTCCACCCATAGTTGTAGGTCAGGGATTTCGTGTTACCGAGACCCCAGTGAATCACCGCGCCAGAAAATTTGGAGCTTCTAAATATGGCGCGTGGCGATTGATTGCGGGATTACTTGATTTACTCACCCTCATGTTCACACAGCGTTTCTTTGAACGTCCCGCGCACTTCTTCGGAATGTTTGGCGGAGTATTGATTTTTTTCGGAACGTGCGCGCTTGTGTACTTAAGTACGCTCAGAATTTTGTATGACGCGACAATCGGCGGTCGTCCGCTCCTGTTTCTCGGTATCCTGCTTGTTGTTGTCGGTTTTCAGTCACTCTCGCTCGGGTTATTGGGTGAGCTTGTGGTACGACGTCAGGCGCTTGAACCTCCATCCATTAAATCTACTCGTCGCCAGCAATCCCGTTAGAAATTATGGAAGGTATGAGTGTACTTAAACGATCGTTTGGAAGTGAATATGTGTCGAACAATTATAAACATATATATAGAATCGGAAGCGCAAGCTTCCTATTTCTAACGGGACAATGAAATACGCGCGGCTCACTGCCAAAATTGTGGTTACGGCGGGACTTTTGTTTTTTCTTTTTTGGTCTATTGATGTCGGGCAATTGTGGGAACATATACGCACGATACCCCTGTACGCACTTTTGATTATCGCACTCGCGTGGTGGGTGGCGACAATACTTAATACTGTACGGTGGGCAGTGTTACTTCGCATACAAGGTCTTGCAATTTCACTGTTTCGTCTTTTGAAATACAATCTTGCTTTTACGTTTTACACAGTCGCATTGCCGGGCGGGAAAGTTTCAGCGGAAGCGGTGCGCATCTATCAAATCGTACGAGATACAGAACAGGGTATGCGCGAGCGCGCGGCACTCTCTGCAATTGCAGACAGAACAGTCGCCGCGTTAACCTTTGTCGCATTATCGCTTGCTTCAGCCCCGCTTCTTTTAGAAACACTCCCATCCTTGCCGTCATGGTTTTTGTACGCGCTTGCGGTCAGCATCGTCGTTGTCGCGGTGAGTGTCTTTGTACCATTTGAATCCTTACTTTTTTGGTTCTCACACTTTCTCCCAGAGGTTCTTCGGGGTCCGCTTTCCCAGATTGGTTCCTCGTTCGCGCTCTTTCGCCACTATCCAATGAAACTTTGTATGGCGTTTGCGTTCTCCATTGTCTCAGCGCTCGCGATGGCAGGTGGCGTGCATGTGGTTGTGATGTCACTCGGTATTGGGGCTTCATTTGGAGTGACGCTTGCCGCGTTTTCAGTCGGAACGCTTGCGGCGATGATTCCGCTTACTGTAGCAGGTATCGGTATACGCGAAGGGGCGTTTACCTATCTGTTTGCGGCACTTTCAGGCGCTTCTTTAGAAGTTGGGCTTTCCGTCTCACTTGTTGCTCTTGCGGCGTCGTTTTTGGTTGCGTTTGTTGGTGGAAGTGTTGAATGTCATCGACTTTTTGCGCACAGTCGTTTGGTATGACAGAGAAGAATTCAATCGTGCTTGCCGTGAACGACCTCGATTTTGGTGGGGCGCAAAGGACGGTGGTTGAAGAAGTGCGGGAGCTTGTGCGAAGAAATATTCCCGTTGTTGTTGTTACTACTCTTGCGAATCCGAAACTCGGTCTTGCTCACCTCCTCGCGGGTGTTCGCATTGAACGGTTGGAATTTCGGTCTTTGTTTGATGTGCGTGCGCACATGCGTCTCGTGCGACTATTTCGAACCCTGCATCCTCGCGCTGTTGTTTCCAATCTTTTTTTCACAAACACGGTAGTGCGAATCGCAAAAATGTGTGTGCCATCTGTGCGCGTTGTTGTGCGCGAAGGCAATGTGCTTACTGAAAAAAGTGTTTTTGTGATGATTGTGGACGCGCTTCTTTCTGCTGTAACCGCGCTCGTGCTGGTGAACGCGCATTTTCTTCGCGCTCCTATCGGGCGCGTGAACCCTTTTACAAAAGTAAAGGTGCTGTACAACGGCATTGGTGAGGTATTTTTTTCTCCGTCACACAAACGCGAAGAGATGAGGCGAAATCTCGGAATAGCAACAGACGCGTTTGTTGTAATTACTGTGGGCTCGCTTACCGAGAAGAAAGGGCAGCAGTATCTTATTGACGCCTGCAAGCGCGTGCCGAATGCGCATCTGCTTGTCGTGGGGGATGGATATTTACGTTTCGAATTAGAAAAGCATGCCTCAGACCACATTCGTTTTCTTGGCGCGCGTTCTGATATTCGCGACCTCTATGCGGCGAGTGACGTGTTCGTTCTTCCGTCGTTGTGGGAAGGGATGCCAAACGCGATGCTGGAGGCGCTTGCGTCAGGGCTTCCTGTCGTTGCGACTGATGTCGGTGGTGTGTCGGAAATTGTCGAAAATGATAAAAATGGATTTCTGGTTCCAGCTCGAGATTCTGACGCACTTCGGGGCGCGACTGAAACATTGAAAAATGGTTTGGAGATGCGCGCCCGAATGTCTGGCAATGCCTCTTTGTCTGTAAAAAATATGACGTGGCGAAATCATACAGATGCGCTGCTCGAAGTGCTATAGTCCTTCAATATGTGCGGTATTTTTGGGTTTACGGGAAGTGATCAGGCGCTAGGGGGGGCGTTGGGCGCCTCACTGTCACATCGTGGGCCGGACGACGAGGGAATTGAGACCGAGAGCGGAGTTACGCTCGGCAATCGGCGACTTTCTATTATTGACCTTTCCGCGCGTGGACATCAGCCGATGTGGTGGAATAATCGCGCAATCGGCATTGTCTACAACGGTGAGATATACAATCACAAAGAATTGCGCAAAGAGCTTGAGGCGGAGGGGGCGCGTTTCGCGAGTGACAGCGATACGGAAGTGTTGCTTGTCGGCTATGCGCGTCATGGACTTTCTTTTTTCAGCAAGGCGAGAGGAATGTGGGCGTGCGCTTTCTTTCACCCTAAAGAACAAAAACTTGTTTTGGTACGGGACTATTATGGCATCAAGCCGTTGTACGTACTGAAAGCGGGGCGTGAAATTGCGTTCGCTTCAGAAATGAAAGCGCTGGGAGAATTTGCCCGCGCGCGCAACATTCCACTTTCGCTTTCGGAAGATGGGCTCGCTTCTTTTTTCACATTCGGGTATGCGATGCACCCGCATACGATATTTAATGAAATCAAAAAGGTAGAACCCGGCACGGCACATACCATTTCGCTTCAGAGTGGCGAATCGTCAGTTGAACATCTCCCTCGGCCGATTGTTATAACGCCAGAGTCGTTTGATGATGCGATTCAAGACAGTGTGGAGAGGCATTTGGTTTCCGATGTGCCGGTTGGAATTTTTCTCTCCGGCGGATTGGACTCAACAGCGATTGCTCTTGCGTTACAGAAACTCGGACACCCGTTGTCCGCGTACACGTTAGAAATTGAGGGACGTAAGGATGCGGAGTATGCAAAACGAATCGCATCGTACACAGGACTGTCGCACAAAAGTTTTTCGTTTACACAAGAACGTTTTGAAGATGTGTATCGGCGAATATGGAATTCTGTTGACGACGCGGTGGCAGACAGCGCCCTGTTTACAAATTTTGCAATCGCAGAAGAAGCGGCGAAGGACGTAAAAGTCGTACTCGCGGGTGAAGGGGGGGATGAGATGTTTTTCGGATACGAGCGGTACCGCGCACTTCAAAAATTAAGACATGTGTGGCGCGTGCGCGGGTTGTGGCAACACTTTGGACTGCAGTCCGTGGCGCATACGGACGCATATATGCGCCTGATACGGCCAATCGCGCGACGGGTGCGACTGGCGGAGAGCTGGCTTTCTGGAGACCTTCTCTCTGGCTATGCGGACATGGCAAGTATTGGTGGCGACATGGGCGATCGCGTAAAAGCACTTAAAACCTTACGGACCAATGTTCGACCTACGAGGTCGAACATGGAATATCAGATGAGTTTTTTTGACCAAGCATATTACTTGCCGGATGATTTGTTATATAAGACAGATATTACAACTATGGCGCATTCAATTGAGGCGCGCGTGCCGTTTTTGGATGCCGGCATGGAAGCGTACGCTCGCGCGACGCAAACAGGGTACGATGGCAAAAAACAACTGCGCGACTACCTCGCCCGCCCCG
>C687J35174_10006650_pt1 | contig 15017 bp, 14 predicted proteins | sample RifCSPhighO2_01_FD_35174 | JGI IMG/M metagenome (IMG submission 35174) | reverse complement strand
AGTTAAAGCTATCGCCCAGCCCCCGTGGCAACTCTCGTAAATCATGGCCGCAGCGCCGTCCGGTCACCGGAGTGTATCGCCGTCCGCGCGGATAACGCTGCCACGCGGCCGGAATCCCCACCTCGCAGCCGTTCAGTGCCGCTCGGGGTCGTACGCGGTGACGCCGCACATGCCGTCCTTGCACTCGAANAGGCCGGTGCCCCGGTAGGACTGGGCGGACAGGCCGCGCATGATGTCCCAGAGCTCGGCGGTGCTTTCCGCCATCCAGGGATAGGAGTGTACCTTGCCTTCGGCGGTGTAGAGAACCAGCCGCGGGATGCTGGTGACTTCTTCGGCCTTTCGCAGCGCGTCGTCCTCGGAGTAGTAGAACGGGATGTCGAGATATGGCGCCAGCGCCGCGATGTCCGGCTTGACCCACGCGCAAGGGCCGCACCACTCCGCGGTGTAGAAGACCATCAGAGGCCGTTCCGCGGGCAGCGCTGCAATCTCCGTGGCGACTTCCCGGAGGGCTCGCATCCCCTCTTCCTTGAGATCGTCGAGCCCAATGGCAGCCTTGAACGCCTCCTGCTCCTCTTTCCCGAGGGCCAGGTATCGCTCGAAGCGCGCGACTTCCATCCCCATCATGCCCGCGGCCTTGCGTCTTCCGTCCTCAGTGGCGATGTCGACGCCCAGGCCCTGCGGATACTGCTCGCGCACCTTCGTCACCGCGTCCTCGACATCCAGGTATTCCCGCTGACGGACGGCGAAGCGCTCTTCGACGTCGCTGCGGATCGCGAGGAGTCGTCCGATCCGGTTCTGGGCGATGATGTCCTCAAGAGGTCTCATGGGACTCCAAAATCCTTGCGGTCAAGCTCGGACGACCGTGCCCTGCGCACGTAGCCTGCGCTTGCCCAGGTCCAGAGGCCTATGCCGGTGAATGGCAGGTATTGGGCCTGACCGCTGAGCGCGCCAGCCCCTGCGCCGATGAAACTCAGGGCGCCGATGGCGTAGAGCCCAAGGTCTGCGGCGCGGCTTATCCAGTCGTCCCGCTTCCTCGGGGTCTGGGGCAGGATGCCCAGGAGCATGGCCATACCGGCATTCGCATAAGCGAGAACAGACCCACTGTTGATGTAGCCGCTCGCCGCCCACGCGGCAGAGGCGCCGAGGTACAGCGCGCGGCTCAGGGTGCCCGGGTCCCGGAAGGCGAACCGCTGCCATGTCGAGAGCGCCTTCTCGTGGAGGGACAGCAGGGCATTGTCCAGGCCGTGATACGCGGCCTTGAATCCCCCGAGGACGCTGTGGTACGCGGCCGCCGCGCCATCACGCACCGCGAGCGCGGCGCGCTCGATGGGCGGAATCCGCTCCTCGGCGTCCGCGAAGGTCTCGACGAGTTTCTCGAGGTCCCGCTGGTCTTGCATCGCTCGTGAGGAGTGAATCTCAGCTTATAAACGTTGACGTTAGGCTTAAGTGTCCGCCGTGATTCCCTGTGCGCATGGACTACGACAGATTCCTCAACCAGACGGTGCGCGTGGTCACCACCGCAAGGTGGGCGAACACCAATTACTGCAGCACGGGCAACTCGCTTGAGCTCGAGGGGATGCTTGACGAGGAGAGCGAGACGCACGTCTATCTGCGTGACGTAGTCTGCACCGCGCGAGACGAGGAGAGCGGCAAGGACTACACCAACGGATTCTTCGACATCGATGCCCCGTACGCTGCTGTCCGGAAGGAGCACATCGTCGCGCTCTACGTGGTGATGACGGACGAGAAGGACGAACTCGAGGATTCTTAGAGGATGCGGCCGCATTGCGGGTAATCATCGGAGGCCCTGCGAGGCCGACGGGCCGGACAGGTGGCAGCTCGTTGAGGAATACGCCGGGCAGGTCTTGGATTCTTCGCCAGCATCGAGCTCTCCGTCAGCGCAGGTTCTTGACTGTTCTCCTACCGGCGGCGATTCCGCTTCTGAACGCGCCTTCGCTATACGGTCCTCCCAGCATATCGCCTGCAATAACGATATTCTCCTGGGGATGCGCGGCGAGATAGCTGGTGTACCTCTCGACCCTTTCCAGATGGTCCGAGGAGAATATCGGCAATGCCTCATCCCAATAGACTCCGCCAAGGACTCTGAAATCCTCTACCATCCCAGAGATGGCGTGGATGTCGAGGCTTTCCAGCACCTCTTTGAGCTCATCATTGCTCGCACCGCGGCCCATCGCCTCCCTCATGGCCTTCGCCATCAGGCTCACGGTGAAATACGCTTTGTCGGTCTGGGCAATCTTGGTCATTCCCGCGATGTGCGTGTTTCTCCTCTCAGGAACAAGGATATAGCTGTGAGGGAATGCCTCTTCGGTTGCGCAGCATACTCTCTGATAGCTGCTGTATCGCACACCCTTCAGGAATTCCTCGGTGTCATCACCCACGCCATGGAGCATCTTCAGCGCCGCATTCCCCGTCGTCGTGACCACCAGTTGTCTTGTCTTGAATGCAGAGGACTCTCCGTTGTGCCTGCAGGTGAGAGATACGCTGTCGCCCTCCCTCGTGACCTCGGTCACCTCGGTATCCAGGAGGAAATGTTCCTCTCCAATCAGTCCTGCGATCCTCTTGGGGAGCAGTCCTATCCCTCCGTCAATGGTGTATACATTTCCACGTGCCACATTCCGAAGCCAACGCAGGAAATAACCGGCATCTGCCTCCTTTGCGGAATGCGCCCATGTCGCTCGTATCGCCGTGTCCGCGATGAGCTCTGCGAGTGGCTCGCCCATTGCCGATGCAGAGACCTCGAACAGACTTGGTCGAGGATTCTGGTGAAGCAGAGTGCGGTATACGAGCTCAGGAGCGCGAAGAATCATGCTGATCTTCCGCAGGGGGCTCAACGTCCTGCCGAACACGAACGAACCCAGGATATTCTGTGGACGGATTCGCTGCGGTCGCCCCCTGTCGATGTCAGGATAGGGATTGTCGAGAAGCATGTCCTCCAGAGACAAAGGAGTGAGCGTGAACTCGAACTGTTGGCACAGCTCCCAAAGAGACTTATAATGTCTGGTCACAAACTCCTGTCCGGTCGGGAACATGATGCCATCGAGGCTTACATTGCCGCATCGCCCGCCGATGTAGTCGTTCTTCTCGATGACAAGGATATCGGAAAGTCCGGCTTTCTTGAGCTCAAGGGCGGCTCCAAGACCGGCGTAGCCCGCCCCTATGATGATGGCATCATAGTCTTGCATCGCTGTGGGGTTGTCGGAGAGACATGTAGTATTTATGTCTGTCTGGCACATCGGTCAGCGGCACGACCCCGCGGCAGCCAGTGACTGCCGCACCCCGTGCGACTCGTTCGGTCAACACGAAGAGCGGGGTCGGGTCAATCGGCCGCATTGCGGAGCATCATAGGGAGTCCTGCAAGACAGCGCGATGAATGCGTCGCGGCCGGATGCTACCAGAACAGGTGCCCTAGTCCCAGTGCGCCGGCCAGTTGTTCCCGTTGTAGAGCGGGCGTGCTGAGCGGCTTCCGGAGCGGTTTCCTGCGGGGCGCCTCGCGCGGGAGTATCTCTGGTCCTGCATTCCGCCAATCCGCGCCTGGAAGCCGAGGCGCCTGAACTGCGGTCGGGGAAGCTCCTGCACCTCGAGCTGGAAGCTGTTCTGGATCTCGCTGAAGACCTCATAGTCCCTCGCCGACAGCAGGGTAATCGCCTTCCCGCGGTCTCCGGCACGGGCGGTGCGACCGATGCGGTGCACGTACTCCTCGGGGTCCTCGGAAAGGTCGTAGTTGAAGACATGCGAGACCTCGCGGATGTCCAGTCCTCTCGCCGCGACTGGCGACGCCACAAGCAGCTTCTCCCTGCCCTGGTTGAAGGAGTCGATGACCTTGAGCCGCGAGGCCTGAGGCAGCTTCCCGTGGATGAGCGCAGCGCTGACCCCGTGCCGCTGGAGGTTACGCGCGACCATCTCGCACGTCGAGATGCGCGAGCAGAACACGATGGACTGCTTCCGCTGTTCTGTCTGGAGCAGGTGGACCAGCAGCGAGAATTTCTCGTGGGCCTCGACCTCATAGAAGAACTGCTGGAGGTACTCCCCCTCCACCTGCGCCTCCGCGCGGGCGATGGTGGGAGACCGCATGTACCGCTTGGTGATGCGCTCGATGTCGTCCGTGAGGGTCGCGCCGAAGAGCAGCACCTGTCTTCCCTCGGGGGTTTTGTCCATGATGCGCTGCACGTCCTCGATGAATCCCATCTCGGCCATCTTGTCCGCTTCGTCCAGCACCACGCATCGTGCGCGGTCGAGCCTGAGCGAGCCACGCTCGAGATGGTCGAGAATCCTTCCCGGAGTGCCTACGACCACCTCGGAGCGCTCGATGCGCTCGACCTGCGGGCCGAGGGCGACTCCCCCGTACACGGTGGCGATGGAGAAGCGGAGATACTTCCCGAGCTTGCGCAGCTCTCCCGCGATCTGGACAGCCAGCTCCCTGGTAGGGGCGAGGATGAGAACCTGCACTCCCGCGCGTGAGGCGAGCAGCTGGAGGCAAGGCGCCCCGAAGGCGATGGTCTTGCCGCTCCCGGTCTTCGACATCCCGATGACATCATGGCCCGAGGCGATGAGGGGGATGGAGCGCTGCTGTATCAGGGTGGGTGTGGTGATGCCCTGCTCCTCCAGCGCGCGTAGTATCTCGCTGGGAAGCTCCATTGCGGCGAAGGAAAGGGGCGCTTGGCCCTCGGGAACGATATCCATTAACTATTACCTTTCTCTGGTGATGAATGGAATCCTTATCCGCCTTTTAAGCCTTCCGGTCCGGAAACATTCAAATAGCGCGGGGACAACTCTGTTGCCGTGCAGTGGGAAAAACTCTGCGGCAGGGTTCTCGGGTACGAGGCGCGCCGTGAGACCCTGCTTGCCCAGCACCAGGCAAGGGAGGAGGAATGCAGGGGGCTTGAGGAGCGAGTGATGTCGCTTGACGCTGCCCTGCCCTGGAAGCAGCCGGGCCTCGGCTTCCTCCGCAGGGCGTACGAGTGGGTGGTGCACTACGATATGGAGCCCGTGCTGGAGGCCAGCAGGGAGTGGTCCCGGGGGCTGCGGGACCGCGACCGTCTGAAAGAGGAGGTCGCTTCGCTGGAGCGGCTGCAGTACGAGGAGGTGGAGAACTACCTCATCCTGCAGAAGGACGCTGACGCCCGGTATGACGCGCTTCGCGAGCAGCAGGTGCAGCTCACGCTCTCTTCCGACAGGATGGAGCTCTGCTCCAGGACCGCGGAGAGCGCTCTCCTCTGGCTAAGGAGGTGCAGCCAGTCTCTCGCCCTTGGCGACGGACCCGATGACATGATGATGCGCTGGAAGGTGGTCGAGACGAATGAGGTGATGAAGACCCTGCGCAAGTATGACGCGGGGAATCTCCGGGACGCCGTCCCGGAGGTTGCCGAGCGCATCGCCGAGCTCGCGGCCGCGTGCCCGGACATCGACGGCACCACCTCGAGCGTCCGGGAGTGCTCCGCCCGGGTGCAGGCGCTTCGGGACGCCGTCGCGGACGGCATGCGTGAACTCTACGAGAAGAGGCAGGTGGTGCGGGCGCAGTTGTCGGTCGCGTGCCAGGACATGCTGGAGCGCATCCGGGACGGGATTGTCTAGTTGCAGTAATAGTTCAGCCAGCGTTTCGGGGTGGCCGTGCGCGCATCGTCGGTCGAGAACTCTGCCACCGTGAATCCGGCTCCTTGGAGCATCTCGCGGAATCCTGCATCGTCATAGAAGGTCTCGCGCACCGTCCCCGTGCCCAGCGTCCGAAGTTCGTCTCCGGAGCCCTCCTTGACGGAGATGAAGAGCGTTCCGGACGGCACGAGGACGCGGCGCATCTCTCGCAGCGCCTGCGGAGCATCGCTGCGGCTGAGATGGTGGAGGGATGCCATGCAGTACACGCCGTCGAAGCAGTACTCCTCGAAGAGCAAGGAGCGCATGTCCATCTCCTGAAATCTCGCGGCCGGGACGCGCCTCTTCGCTTCGGCAATCATCGCGGCTGAGAGGTCGATGCCGGTGACACCGTAGCCACGCGCGGCGAGGACAGCCTCATCCTTGCCGTAGCCGCAGCCGACGCTCAGCACCCGGGCCGGNGCCTGCACNNGGCGCATGAACCGCTCCAGTTTCCGTTCGGCAGAGAGGTGCTCGGTCCGCTGGATGTACGCGCCCACATTGGCGTCATAGGTCCGGATGGTCTCCTCAAGAGAGTCGGGGATGTCCGCGATGCGGATGGGGATGCGCCGCTCTTTTTATAGAGAATGGTCACGGCCGGCTCTGCAGAAAATCTTCCAGACGCCGGTCGGGAGCCCGCAANGGTTCCCGTCTGTCTCGCCGGAATGGCGGACATTCCTCGCAATGCGGCCGACAATCTGTAGATACGGAGAGCCGTCTAGCCCCGCTTCCACCGCGGGCCCTGCGGGGTGTCATCGAGGATGATGCCACGCTTGCGCAGCTCCTCCCGGAGCTGGTCCGCGGCGGAGAAATCCTTCCGCTTGCGGCTAGCCTCGCGCTCGTCAATCAGGGCCTGCAGCTCTGCCGGGAGCTGTTCGCTCTCGAAGCGCATGACGCACAGCACGCTGTCCAGCCGTTTCAGGAAGTCGAGCACCGCCGACGCGTCTTCCTCGGAGACTTCGCCCGCCTGGATGAGCGCGTTCGCCTCGCGCATGAAATCGAACACGTGGCTGAGCGCCGCGCTGATGTTCAGGTCGTCGTCCATCTCTTCAGCGAAACCTTTCTCAGCGCTGGCGATGAGCTTCATCATCTCGCTTCCCTGCTTGGTTCCCTTGACTGAGCGCAGCCGCACGATGAACTCCTGGAGGCGCTCCACGGTGTTGCGCGCCGCGGCGAGCCCCTCGTCGGTCAGGTTCAGCTCGGTCCGGTAGTGCGCGCTGATGAGGAAGAACCGCGTCGCCTCTGGCGTGAAGCGGTCCATCACCTCCTTGGCGGTGAAGAAGTTGCCCTTGGACTTGGACATCTTCTCGCCGTTGACGAGCAGGAATTCGCTGTGGAGCCAGAACCGCGCGAACTCCTTCCCGAACTGGCCCTCGGCCTGCGCGATCTCGTTCTCGTGATGGGGGAAGATGAGGTCCTTCCCGCCGCCGTGCAGGTCGAACGGCACTCCCAGGTACTGCGCGGACATCACCGAGCACTCGATGTGCCACCCGGGATAGCCCTCGCCCCAGGGAGAGGGCCAGCGCATCGCGTGCCCGGCCTCGGCTCTCTTCCAGAGCGCGAAGTCCATGGGCGCGCGCTTCTCCTCCCGCGCCTCGACCCGCGCTCCCGCGAGGAGCTGCTCCTGCGGGAGCCTCGAGAGCTTCCCGTACTCAGGATACGAGCCGACGTCGAAGTACACCGAGCCGTTGACCTCGTAGGCATGCCCTCGCCGGATGAGCTCCTCTATCGCGCGCACCATGCCGTCGATGTGCTCCGTCGCCTTGGGGTTCACCGCGGCGCGCTCGATGCGCAGACGCTCGATGTCGCGGAAATACGCCTCGGTATAGTGCCCCGCAATCTGCAGCGGGGAGACATTCTCCTCCTTCGCCTTCCGGATGAGCTTGTCCTCCGCGAGGTCGTCCTCGGTCAGGTGTCCGACGTCCGTGATGTTCTGGACGTGCAGGACCTCATGCCCCTTGTAGCGCAGGTATCTCTTGAGGACGTCGAAGGTGAGGAAAGTCCGCGCGTTCCCGATGTGGATGTAGTTGTACACCGTCGGGCCGCAGACGTACATGCGGACCCGTTTCCCGTCCGCGGGCTGGAAGGGCTGCTTCTTCCTGGTCAGGGTGTTGAAGAGCTTGAGGACCATGGGGCAAGCAGCGAAGCTGCTTATTTAAGCCTTGCGACGTCGTCTTCGCCGCCCAGCGGGTGCGTCCCGAACGCCACGCTGCCCGGCGAGCTTCCCGCGTGGAAGGAGCAGCGCTTTCCCGTCCTGCGGTATTCCTCCGAGACGCGCTGGGAGACCTCCTCGACGCGCGAGCTCTCGATGAGCAGAACCGCGCACCCTCCGAAACCGGCTCCTTGCAGCCTGGCTCCCGCGACTCCCCCACTGATACCGATTCCCCTCGCAATCTCTACCAGGGCGTCCAGCTCCGGGCAGCTCACCTCGTACAGGTCGCGGAGACTGCGGTGCGATGCGAAGAGCAGGCTCCCGAGTACCTCCGGCCGCTTTTTGCGGCGAAGTTCAGCAATGAAGCGGCGGACGCGGGACTGCTCATCGATGGCATGCCTGCAGCGCCGCTCCTCTTCAGCGGAAAGGCCAGCATCCGGCAGCGAAGCGAACTCTTCCGGAGAAAGCGCGCACAGCGCGGCCGATGATCTCTCTCCCTTTTTTTCCCGGGCGGCATTGAGTTTCCGGAGACCGCGCTCGCAGGCCGCGCGCCGCTCCGCGTACGCGCTCGTCGCGAGGCTGCGCGGGATGCCGGTGTGCACGAAGAGCGGGCTCCATCCCTTGGGCAGCGCGAGAGAGCGCGTCTCCCACGTGGAGCAGTCCAGCGCGAGGACCTCGCGCTCCTTGCCGAGAGCCGCGGCGCTCTGGTCCATCCTGCCGCACGGCACCCCGCGGAGCGCGTGCTCGACCCTCTGGGCGAGTCGCGCGAGCTCTTTTCCGGAGAGGGTGATGCCCAGGCAGGCGCTCGCCGCAGCAAGACCGCTCACCTCCANCGCGGCGCTGCTGCTCAGCCCCGCTCCGATGGGGACATCGCTCCGGATGAGGAATCGCATCCCCTTCAGNTGNGCGCGAGCGAGGAGGCGTTCCTCCAGCAGGACGTACACCGCGCCGAAGAGAAGNCCTGCCCAGCTCTCGTTCGCGGAGAGCAAGCCGCGGACGCGTTCCGGCGCGAGCAGGGTATCACCGTGCGAGAAGAGCGCGTCAACTGGCAGCGAGACGTCAGGAGAGAGGAGTTGCTGCCCGTCGTGCCGCTCACCGGAGAGATTGCGCGCGATGAGCCCGTCCGCGGGGATGGCTGCGCAGAAGCACCCCGCGCCGATGGTCACCGGGGCGACGGTGCCGCCGCTGTAATCGATGTGCTCCCCGATGAGGTTGCCGCGTCCGGGAGCGAAGGCATAGAACCCGCCCTTCCCGGCCGCCCTGATGAACGCGTCGCGCTCTTCCTCAAGCGTCACGCCCGGAAGAGAGAAGCGGTGCTTTTATGGCTTTCCGTACTCGTGCCAGGCCTTGACGCTCAGCTCCGGCTTCAGCGCCAGCGCCTGGATGAGCGCGCGCGCCAGCTGGGCGTTCTGCACCAGGGGAATCGCGTAATCCGCGGCAGCGCGGCGCAGGGCGTAGTGGTCCTCGTGCACCGGCCGGTGCGGGAGGTCGAGGTGGATGACCATCTTGACCTCGCGCGACTGCAGCGCCTCCAGGACGTTCGGGCTGCCGCCCTCGCGTATCTTCCGCAGCTGCCCGATGGGGATGCCGTGGCTCCCGTAGAACCGCACGGTGTTCTCGGTGCCGAGCAGCTGGAAGCCGAGCTCGTGCAGGGAGCGGACTTCTTGCAGCATGCGCAGCCGCTGCTCGTCCCCGCTGATGCTCACCAGCACCGCGCCGCTGGGGAGCGCGAATCCCGTTGCGAGCAGGGACTTGAGGAGGGCCTCGTGCATATCCTCTCCGAGGCATGCCACTTCACCTGTCGAGCCCATCTCCACCCCGAGGCGCGGCAAGGCGCCGCGCAGCCTGCCGTACGAGAACTGCGCGGCCTTCACGCCTACATGGCCCAGGCTCCTCTCCTCGACGCGCTGCACCGGGAAGCCGAGCATCGCCCGGGTCGCCAGGGAGATGAAGTTCCGCTTCATGACCTTGGAGACGAAGGGCAGGCTTCTCGACGCGCGGAGGTTGCACTCGATGACCCTCACGTTGTTGTCCTGGGCGAGGAACTGGATGTTGAAGGGCCCGGTGATGTCCAGCTCCTTCGCGATGCTCGCGGAGACGCGCTGGACCTGCCGCAGGGTCTCCGCGTACAGCCGCTGCGGGGGCAGGACGATGGTGGCGTCGCCCGAATGCACCCCTGCGTTCTCGATGTGCTCTGAGACCGCGCTGAGCAGCACCTCGCCCGCGGCAGCGATGCCGTCGAACTCCAGCTCCTTGGCGTTGTGGATGAACTTCGACACGACGACGGGATGCTCGCGAGACACCTTCGAGGCCCCTGCGAGGTACTCCTCCAGCGCCTCCGGATGGTAGGCGACCTTCATCGCTGCTCCGCTCAGGACATAGCTCGGCCGCACCAGCACCGGATAGCCTGCGCGCTCCGCGAACCGCTTCGCGTCGTCGACAGAGACGAGCTCCTTCCATTCTGGCTGGTCTATCCTGAGGGAGTCGCAGAGCAGCGAGAACTTGTGCCGGTCCTCCGCGCGGTCGATATTCTCCGCCGAAGTGCCGAGGATGGGGACGCCGGCGCGATGGAGCGGCAGTGCCAGGCTGTTCGCGACCTGTCCTCCCACGGAGACCATGACGCCGCGCGGGGACTCCAGCTCGCAGATATCCCGCACGCGCTCCAGGGTGAGCTCCTCGAAATAGAGGGCGTCCGCCTCGTCGAAGTCGGTGGAGACTGTCTCGGGGTTGTTGTTGATGATGATGGTCCGCGTGCCGAGCTTGCGCGCCTCCTGCGCCGCAGAGACGCAGCACCAGTCGAACTCGACCGAGGAGCCGATGCGGTAGGGCCCGCCCCCGAGCACCACCACGCCGCCCTTTCCCCGGGAGGTGTCATGCTCTGTCCCGTGGTAGGTGAGGTACAGGTAGTTCGTCTGCGCGGGATATTCCCCCGCGAGGGTATCCACCTGCTTCACCACCGGGAGGATGCCCTCCTGCCGACGGAAGCTGCGGATGTCCTGCTCCTGCAGCGACTTGAAGAGCGCAAGCTGCCAATCGGAGAAACCGAGACGCTTGGCATCCCGGACATCGTCAGCAATGAGGCCGGACTGCCGGAGGCGCGAGGCGAATCGCACGATGCGCTCTATCCCCCGGAGGAACCAGGGGTCGATGCCGGTCTGCGCACTGATGCTCTCGACCGGAATCCCCCGCTCCAGCGCGTCGGCGATGGAGAACAGTCTTCTGTCTCGCGGCTCGAGGTCCTGCTCCGCCAGCTCGGGGCAGATGACGCCCTCTGCTCCGATATCGAGCATGCGCACGGCCTTCTGCAGGGCCTCCTCGAAGGAGCGGCCGATGGCCATCACCTCGCCGACGGATTTCATCTCGCTCCCGAGGCGCGGCGAGACGCGCTCGAATTTCTGCAGGTCCCAGCGCGGAATCTTCACCACGATGTAATCCAGGCTCGGCTCGAAGCATGCCTGCGTCACCCCGGTGAGCTTGTTCCTCACCTCCGGAAGCGCGTATCCCAGGCTGAGCTTCGCCGCGACGTGCGCGAGCGGNTATCCGGTGGCCTTGGACGCGAGGGCGCTGCTCCGCGAGAGCCGCGCGTTGACCTCGATGACGCGGTATGCTCCGTTCGAAAGGGCGAACTGGATGTTGCACTCTCCCACGATGCCCAGGCTGCGGACGACTTTCAGCGCCACCTCGCGCAAGGTGAAGTACTCATCGTTGTCCAGGGTCTGCGAAGGGGCGACCACGATGCTCTCCCCAGTATGGATGCCCATGGGGTCCATGTTCTCCATGTTGCACACCGTGACGCAGTTGTCCGAGGCGTCGCGGACGACCTCGTACTCGATTTCCTTCCAGCCGTCGAGGTACTCTTCGACAAGGAGCTGCGTCGCGGTGGAGAGCGCGGTCCCCGCGAGCGGCGCGAGTTCCTTGGGAGAGCGGGCGACGCCGGAGCCGAGGCCCCCGAGGGCGAAGGCCGCGCGGACCATCACGGGATAGCCGATGCGGCCGGCGGCGGCGAGCGCGTCGGGAACGGAGCGGACCGCCTCGCTTCTCGGGGTGGGGACTCCAAGCGAGCGCAGACGCTGCGCAAAGAGCTCCCGGTCCTCGGTGACGATGATGCTTTCGACGGGAGTGCCGAGGACCCTGACACCGAGACGCTGCAGCACACCCGAGCGGTGGAGCTCGATGCCACAGTTCAGCGCGGTCTGGCCCCCAAAGCCGAGAAGGATGCCGTCCGGACGCTCGCGTTCAAGCACGCGCGTCACGAACTNGGGGGTCACCGGCAGGAAATAGACCGTGTCCGCGAGGGACTCGCTGGTCTGCACCGTCGCGATGTTCGGGTTGACCAGTACCACGGAGACGCCCTCCTCCTTCAGGGACTTGATGGCCTGGCTCCCGGAGTAGTCGAACTCTCCGCCCTCGCCTATCTTCAGCGCGCCGCTGCCGAGGAGCAGCACCCTCCTGACGTTATCTGCGCGCATGTTCCTCCTCCTTCACCCGCTTCCAGATGGCGACCGCTTCCTCGCTGCTGACGCTCCGGTTCTCCCGCAGGTACGGCTTCCTCCGCTGGAGCTTTTCCGCGGCCGAGGCGATGATGTCCCGGAGCGGGATGCCCGCGAGCGCGCAGGCATGCAGCCAGTCGTACAGGACATCGCCGAGCTCCTCGCGGATGTTCTCGCGGTCATTGTTCCCTATGGCCTCGATGACCTCGTCCGCCTCCTTCTTCAGCTCCTGGACATATCCGGCGAAACCCCTCTCCCGCACCCAGGGGTCCAGACGCGCGCTCTTCCCCACCTGCTTCACGAACTCGTCGAACTCCCTCATCGCGACTCCAACCGGTGGAAGAGGAACGCCGTGTCCGCGGGCCCGGGATTGCCCTCGGGATGGAACTGGACGCTGGAGAAGAGCCCCGAGCGATGGGAGATGCCCTCGTTGGTCTGGTCGTTGGCGTTCGTCCACGAGGCGGACCAACCCTCCGGGAGGGATTCTGCGCGGACCGCATAGCCGTGATTCTGGCTGGTGATGAAGCATCTCCCTGTCGAGAGTTCGATGCATGGCTGATTGTGAGAGCGGTGGCCGTAGCGGAGCTTGTACGTCTCTCCTCCCGCAGCGAGGGCGAGGAGCTGGTGGCCGAGACAGATGCCCAGCACGGGGACCTTCGCGTCCAGCGCCTCGGCAAGGTGCGCGATGGCCTTCCCGCAGCGCTGCGGGTCCCCGGGGCCGTTGGACACCACGATGGCGTCCGGCTGCTCGTCCAGGGCGTTGTGGTCCCAGGGGACGCGGATGACCGTGCCTCGCAGGGAGGAGAGGATGCTCGCCTTGACCCCGCAGTCCACCAGGACGATGCGCTTCCCTCCTGTGCCATAGGTCNGCTTCTCGGCGATGGAGACCTCCGCCACGAGATTCCTGCTGTTCGGGTCGCGCAGAGATGCGCCGCCGAAGGCNCCGAGCATCACCCCGCGCTCGCGCAGCCTGCGCGTCAGCGAACGGGTGTCGACATCGGCGAGAACAGGCACGCCCTGCTCCTGGAGCCAGGCGAGGAGCGAGGAAGTCGCGCGGTGATGGCTCTGCTCACTGACGAGAGAGGAGACTACCAGGCCGGCAATCTGCGCCCGTTCGGACTCCATCTTCCGGCCGATGCCGAAGTTGCCCATGAGCGGATAGGTCATCACGAGAATCTGTCCCCGGTAGGAAGGGTCGGTGAACGCCTCGGGATAGCCGGTCATCCCGGTGGAGAAGACCACTTCGCCCGCAAGAGGGGCGCCGTGAAGCATGCCGGGAAAGCGAGAACCGTCCTCCAGCACCAGCTCTGAGCGCTCCCCCATGCTCAGAATGAGAACAGGAGGGGCTCCTTTTATAACCTTTATCGTCTCCCCCCTGTCATGGAGTTCGAACTGCGACCGTGCAAGAGCAAGGCGGCGCTGGAGGCGGTGCCGAGCGCGCAGGTGAGGCTGGATTTTGGTCGCATTGCCGCGCGCTATGCGCCTCTGGCCCGCACGCCCCAGGTCCTCGTCCTCTCTGTCGACGCGGTGCAGGTCGTGGTGCACCGCTTCGGCAAGCTGACCTTCAGGGACTGCGCTGAAAGGAGAGCGCGTGAGATTGCCACGCGCCTTTACGCGGAGGCAGGACTGTGAAGCACGGCCTGCTCCTGCTCTCCGGGGGCTTCGACAGCGCGGTCGCGGGGTGGATGATGCGCCAGCGCGGGCTGCGCATAGCCGCGGTGCATTTCTCGAGCGAGCCCTTCACCGACGACGCCCCGGAGCGGAAATCCCGCGCGCTTGCGGAGCAGCTCGGCTTCTCGCCCTTCCGGGCGGTGCGCACCGGACCGCAATTCGCGCAGCTCGCTGAGCGCTGTAACCACAGGCTGTACTATGTGCTGTCGAAGCGTCTGATGATGCGGCTCGCGTCCCGGATTGCCGCTGAACTCGGATGCGATAGCCTCGTCACTGGCGAGAGTCTCGGCCAGGTGTCGTCGCAGACTCTCGACAATCTCATGGTCATCGACCGGGCCAGCGCGTTGCCGGTCCTGCGCCCGCTCCTGGGGATGGACAAGGAGGACATCATCCGGCGCGCGGTGGAGATAGGCTCGTACGAGCTGAGCAAGGGGCCGGAGATGTGCTCTGTCCTCGGTCCCCGGAATCCCGCGACGCGGGTGCGCGAGGAGCAGGTCCTCCGGGAGGAGCAGCGCGTGGACATCGCGGCGATGGTGCAGGGCTCAGCTGAGCACGTCGTGCACAGGCCCGGATTCATAAGCGTTTGTGAGAGAAATCCGGAAGGTTTACGCAGCGGGGGCCTTGCCGGGCAGCTGGCGCCGGATGCCGATGGGGACGACTCCTGCCTCGAACTCGCGCTTCGCGAGCTCAACGGTATTGAAGCGGACGTCCTCGAGGTCCTTCTTGGTGAACTTGAGGATGAACGGGGCGCCCATGGCGAGCTGCAGCGCCCGTGCGCCGATGATGCGCGCGCGCTCGTACTTGGTGAGCTTGATGTCTTCCTTGGCCATACTCGTTGAGGTGGCGCAGGGAGGCTTTTAAAGGTTTCTACTTGTCGCAGGAATGGATGGCATCGGCCGGGGTGTGGGAAATATCTGGCATGCTGGCGAGACAACCCGAGACTTGAGCGGCATCGCACCGAGATTTCAGATGGCGCCTACTCCTCGAACCTGCCCTTGACCATGTGCTCCTTCGAGGTGAGGATGTGGTACACCTCGTCGCGGGGCGGCCTGCGCTGC